>ERZ1740065.1866-NODE-1866-length-12896-cov-11.146328_pt1 | contig 12896 bp, 11 predicted proteins | sample MGYA00581738_ERZ1740065 | MGnify/ENA primary metagenome ERZ1740065 (study PRJEB43018, sample SAMN04849749) | marine metagenome | isolation source: floating plastic debris | place: Pacific Ocean | collected 2008-09-01 | study: EMG produced TPA metagenomics... | reverse complement strand
CGTTTATGTTTAGTTGTTTGTTTTTTTTTTGTTATGGTTGTTGTGTATGGTGTGAGTGAGAAGGGAAGATGGTAGGGGGAAGTAGAGAGAAAACTGAACAAATAATTGATGTGGACATCAGTACCGGTGATCTCATTCTCTTTCTATGTACAGGTCTATGTCTATCTAAGTATGTGTGCGTGTGTGTGATGGGTGGGTGTAAAATACAAAGCTAATCCGACTGAGAGCTTACTTCATCTGGTGCTGGTGTTTCTTCATCACCCTCCTCCTCTACTTCTTCTCCCTCCTCTTCCTCCTCATCATCTTCATACTCTGATTCCATTTCTTCTTCATCTTCCGACAGGTAGTCTTAAAGAGTGAACTCACGCAACTTACCTTGCAGAGGGACGTACTGTAATCATGCTAATTATCGCAGCCTAAAGTATTACGGTTTTAAGTGAGGGTAAAATATACCGGCTGTAACAATAACAGATTGGGATGAGTGACACATAGGTTTACTAAGCTGCATATAACTAAAACTAATGTTTTGATAGCGTTGCTTAGCAACTCCCTATAAATGCTATAAATAGAACCTGTTATAATTACAACTAGTCTTTCAGTGAAGGTCTAATAGATCAAGCATAATTATTGGTGGAAAATACATTTCCTTCAAAAGTTCACCTTCTTCCTCAATTTCATCATCTTGCTCTTCATCAAACTTCTCATCTTCATCCTCATCATCTCCCTCATCATCTTCCACATCATCTTCACCACCCTCCTCATCCGCAGCAGCTTTTTTCTCCTCCGACTTCAGTTCCTCTTTTATCTTCCTGTGGGAAGTCAACGAAGAGTAAACATTAACAGTAGTATATATTTTCTACCATTGAACTGAAACGGTGAAATCTATAGTGAAAAGCTAGAGGGAGGTGGGTTAACAAGCATAGAGCACAACAACCTCATACGTGTGTTACATCACCTTTTCTTCTTGCTGCTACACGAGTAAGAAAGGTTTTAATTTAAGCTTTCACACCACAGCTTTAGCTGAGACACTGGATAGTGAGATACTAATGCATACGGGCACTCACTCAAAATACTCATTCTCTGTCTCATCCGGTTCTAATTTCTTCTCTATTTCTGTCAGTTGATCCTAAAGTTCCAGAGACCTTGGTTGTATAAGGAGTCTTAACGATTAAAGCAATGAAAATTTATAGAAAATTTACCATCATTTTCTGCACTCTTTTTAACTCCTGATCTTTGCGCCCATCAAAGTCTGAGATCTTGGTCGGTTCATCAGCTCTAGTCATCTGACTCATTCGCTTGTGTAGATCTGACAGATTATCATGTACCTCAGCGCAGCTATAAGAATATCACAGCAAGTTAGGAGTCATAACTGTTGGCCTGATAACCGCCAGACAACCACTTGCGTTGAACTGACACTACATGTTTCCTCAAACACATGGGACAAAATCACAGAGAGGCTTTAGCAAAACTACTTCTGACATACTTGCACAACAGTTCAATAGTCGATATATACGTCACTGTGGAAAAATAGTGATTGATTCATAAGTCAGGAAATAAGAACGAATTCTATTGAGGCAAAAGCTTTCAAATCGTCTCTTATAACCGTTGTTTAATAGCTCTAATATTGTAAAAGAATCCGTCAGCTTACTTCTTGTAAAGGGTCTTCAGCTTTTCACTCCCTTTTGGGGTTGAGACGTTTTCCAGTGCTGATTTGCATTCCTTTTGTAATTTATCAAACTGCAATTGATAAGACATGTCATGATGCTACCAAAGTGTATGGAACGGACAAGCGCGTTATCGTTGGCCTTACTTTCTTTTTAAGAACATCTGCTTCCTTTGCAGCATTCTTCAGTGAAGGTGCATTGGTCTTCCCCATCATAAGAGTAGTAGTGACTGGATCACAACATGATACTACCCATACCAGGTGTGCGAGAAAGGAACACCAAAAGAGCACGAGAAAGGCGGAGGGATTCCTATCAGCGCGTTTCCAAAGAAGCTGCGTCACTATAAAATACTTGATTTATACTATTCATGTGAAAAGTTCTGTAATAATATTTATGTAAAATCAAATATTTGTTTTGAATAATTTTATATCCGAATATGATAAGATTGATATGTTGGGCAATAAAATCGGTTGTTCAGTTTTGATACATTTGCTATCTCGCAGCACAACTTCGCCATCTTGCAAAGTCTCCGGCTTCCAACTTCTAAAACATCACCAGCCACTATATATTTCGGTTCAGCTGTGTTACGATGCCGCTTGGGTACAGAATGGACCGTCTCACTGGACGATTAGTAGGTTCCACTGCAGGATCAGCTTATAATCCTCAGGTCTTGACTCTAAGATTCGCTTGCTGTCCCTTCCACATTAGTGGTTACTCTTCGGTATCTGTGCACACTTGGCTCACCGGTTGATGCTGGTTACCGATTTTCGTCTACGTTTTCCTCATGGATGATCTAGAATTTCTCTCATGGTTCTTGCTCTTGTAGGCGTTCACTGCTGCAGAACCTGTTCCCATTCTAAAATCGTCCGCCGCTGAGAAGCCCATATCTGTGAGAGGTAAGATCGGAGTTATGTTGTTTCTCTCATTTTATTCCAAGTCCTGGTTTATTTGATAATTCACGAAACGGAGAATAGGATAATACAGCACTTGACTGATGTTATCTTCTCAGGTATGTCCGACTTGAAGACGGCTCTCCACGTCCACGAGCCGATAAAGCAGACTGAGATGCTGGGTAAAACACCCGACAATCCCGCCTACCGCAAACTGCAGGAGAAGCAGCGCCTGATGATGGTACGGCGCTGCTCTTCGTTCGTCTCCCTATATTCTCTAGTCAGGGATGATATGTCCCATAGGCTTCATCTTGCACACTGTAAAAAGAAGTCACACAACTTAGCACTGTTGATGCAGCCGTGGTTTTTTTTTTAGTTGTTGCTGACAAGTTATGTATGAATTTTGTGCAAAGCCTGTTGATAGAGCTTTCGTGTCATCATAATTCAAACTCACGAATGTGGGGAATGGTTGAACTTGATCTTGTGATTTAGCTGGCTGGAAATAATAAGTGTTCCAACAGGGGCGGATCCAGAAATTATTTTGACTGAAGCTCAAGTCATCAACTAGTAGCTGTCCGAAGGGTAACTTGCATCTGTTGACTACATAACTGATTGTTTAGTGATGCCGACTGAGGTCTGCCTGGCTGTGTGATGAGTGCAGTCGCGGTTTCTTTATCTATTTACTACTTAGCTGACCAAAAATAGTTGAGGCAGATTTTTTGACTGACGCTCGAGCATGGCTGGAAATAATAAGTGTTTTTCTATTCAGACTTACTAGATGTTGGACTTAATTCTGAATATGTCAAACGGAGCCAACAGTTATTTTTCAAAATTTTGGGGCATCAAAGAAACTGAGTCTCATGATTCCAAGCCAAACAGAAGCTCTCAAATGAGGGTAAATGAGGTCATCACCAGCAACTTTATTTGTTTCCAGCCCAGTTTTTTATTACAATTCATGTTACGATCCATAATTTGATATCAACTATGTAGGATTATATTATTGTTATATTATCATTACTATTGTTATCATTATTTTTATTTATTTTCATTTTTATTATTTTTACAATGTTCTGTTGTCTTCAGACCGCCTTCTAGGTTTTGTCCACCGTTTAGACTACCCACTATCCTATGCAAATGCTACGTCTCTTCTTAGTTAGGAGTTGTCTGCCCTCTGTCTAAGCCAGCCCTTTTGATTTTAGCGCCCTGATGGCAAGCTTATATGGCAGAAGCTGCCGATGGATAGACCGCTGTTCCTTTTAACCGTGGGACTGTGCGGCCTCGGTCTGGTCATGGGGGCTAGGCAATGTTACAGAATGGCCTACAACATGAAGGATTGAATGTCCGACTCTCCCTGGCTCATGGACAGATGGGTAGAATTAATTTTCTGTTGTGGTGTTGTGCGAAAATGTCCGACATATTTCTGTACTATGGTTGAATAATGAAGTGAGTTGGCGTTCAATAAATTTAATTATACGTCGCAATGCTGACGAAGCTACTCGGATTGATCATAGATTCATAGCGGTGTGTCGAATACCGTAAAACTGAATTTGATAGCGATAGTCTATTGGCTGTGAAAATAGCGATGAAAAATTATCGCCATCATTTGAATTCGCTATAGAAATTATGCCTGTCATACCTCATATAGGAGTGGCCTTCCCATTTACGGGATCACTATCATTTTTATTTCTTGACGATTTGGAAGGAACACTAACATTTCTGTCGCTATCAAACCCTGTTTTACAGTACTAGTATCGCAAGGCTCTCACCGTCCATGTGATACATTATCCGTAGATAGGTAGTCAACCAGAAGAAAGCATTCTAACGCTAGTTGCTATATTACATCTTGGGCGGTTCAACCTCAGCCCCTAGACCACGCCCACCTGTGAGTTAGGAATTCTGCCCTGTCTTTAGCTCTGTCCATTCGAGATTTGATTTGATTTGATGTGAATCTTTGGGTTTACTCCTAACTGTTGGAGACCCAAGGCCGGCTTTCATTCAGAGTTATCTTCTCATGCTTAGCCATAGGAATCTAATTCTTTCAGACAAGACATCGCCTTTGGCTTATGGGGATCTTCCCTGGAATAAATTTCACGCTACTACTACCACTACGAGTGCAATGATACCACAGCAACTGCTACGACCACCTGATACGTGTGGGAGTTCAGTAGTTGGTGATGGTACAGTAGACATGTCAGGGCCGAGTTAAGCAGGCCTATCAGACATCGAGTACTAGTTGCCTCTTACTATCAGAGCCATAGAGGGAGCTCTCTACGGCTCTGCTCCCTACTTTTGTCAGTGGTAGTAGTGATTCTACTGCAGTTACCACTGCTCCCTACTTTTGTCAGTGGTAGTAGTGATTCTACTGCAGTTACCACCGCTGGTAGTCTGTTTGAAGTGCTACTTCATGTGAAGCTTTCATATCAGTATATGATGATAGTGGACATGTTGGGAGCCGAGTAAATCAGGCTATATCAGTATCAGACCTCCCAGTTCTCGAGCTAAGTGTAGAATCCCAAACACACAGCTTATTTCCGATGTGCAGTGTTTTATTGATTGCGATATGGTAATATGGCAGTGAGATTTCGTATATGTAGATGTGTGTACTACGACAATAGTGAACAAAAATCGGAGCCTATGGTTATACGTAGTAGAGTATTTCAAAAACCAGTAAATGAATGGAGAGACCAACACATGAGAAACAGTCAGCGTTGGTGAAGGCAGCGATAACCAACTAGCCTTTACCGGTATATGAAATAACGATAACAAGGATGATATCACAGAATAAAAGATGGGCCTTACTACTGGCACGTAACGCAACCATCAATGTAAGTCGGGTGAAATGAGGCAAAACATGGGCAGACAATTCACAATCATTCCTTTGGCATACCTCCATAGGGGTTATCATAAACTATATGCAATAAATTCTAATTATTATTTTTTTAAAAATATAAAATTATGAAGTAGGTGGGGTTTGAAGAGATTTATAGGTCACAATATGGACACGTTGGCTTGTCCGTGGCAGCTTGAGAAATGGAACTTGATGATATCATACAGTTCGTCTTTGGTAGACGTCAACTCGTCCAACCTTTCTTTCAGTTCTTTATTCTTCTTTGTCAGTTCGTCTATCTCCTGCACAAGAGAAGCAAGGTAATCAGTAAGGGTTCACAAGCGCTAAGCAGTCGGTTAATTCCCGCCTATTAATAACCCAGCTCATGTGACGGATTGACGTCACGGAATCAGTCCACTACTGCAGCAGACGCGAATCTCTTAGTAACGGATCGTTTATTTTCGTTCATCACATGACAATGACAGAAGGATAGCTGACACCAATTCATTCATCATGGTCAACTGAGATAATCGTTCAACTGATATTTTCAAACTAGTTACGCAACTTTACGACTGCTTCAGTCGAGAGTGAAACACAATCAGCAGACCAGCTAGCTAGCCAAAGTTTCACCAGCCGGTGAGTCATAGCCGTATACCTGTGCAGGGGTGAGTGTGCGCTGTGATAATATTCAGCTATGTATACATTGCTATTGTTTGACTACAGCTGTCGCAATCGCCACTTCTCAAACCCAATAATCAGAGACAACCGGTGCCTGCTACTGCCAACACTGATAGCTGTGTCGCAATGTTGACCTTATTGTTCACAGTCACAATTACGCGGTTTCAGTTATCAATTGATCGAAATATATACAAAGCCAAGTGCAAGACTTTTGTGCGCCGCCAATTCTATTTACAGTAAGACCAGTTCACTTATATCTATGACTTGTGTGAGAGACTAAATATATCTCAGTCATGCCAGTACAGTGATGGCAGCCTGGCAACCTCAATGAGTCAAGAGCCATGGCTGGCAGTGCTCTAGGGAATCTGGGGTATCTATGTCACTAACTAACCCAACAATCCCTTCACCACTGATCCGTGGTACACCGCTAACCAATCAAAAATAGGTCCAAGCGCAAAACCATGCAAACTTCCATATATGGTCATACTGGGTTTCTCAAAAAGGAATCCCAAATCTGCATCCAGCTTACAGCGTCCCATATATGGAAATTATGCGTATTACCGCCATTTCAAGAACGGCAAGACCGCCAGCATGACACCCACCTGTTCTAGCACTTCTGCATGTCCTCTACGCTTGCTTCGACATCGCTGCGCTGCCAATCTATTCAATTCTTTCCTTCTATGTTTCTTTTCTTCTTCCGATAGATTCGCTGTGCACCTCTGGAACAGTAAACAGTTACCTTTAATGACTAGACTACCAGGAAACTTGAATACTTGTCCAGGCATGCCTGGACGCGTCATGTTTGTCTACGGTCTCGGTGCTCACCTTGGCTCGTTTGCTTGACTCTACTATTTCACTAAGTATTTCCGATTCTGAGGTGCTGCTGCGCTTACTGGCTCTCTGTGGACTGGAGGTAGGATGTTGTGCACTTTGGTGAGATCTACTGGTGTGCGAGTTCGATGGCTCTTCTAACGGGGCGAATACATGTTCATCTGACAGTGGCATCCAATCTGGATTGGATATTTCTGTCATCGGCGACCGCCAAGATTCCTGGATGTCATCTAAGTTCAGCAAGCCTTCAACTGGGGAGCCGTCTGAAATTTACAAACACACAACATGAAGTGCCAATAAATTTCTCTTCATTGAGAAACTACCGGTTTGGAGTGAACCAACGGTTAGGAAATCGACCAGCAACACACCCCAACTATTACATTTCCATTGCGGAGTCGCGCTTGATTGCACCACACCAGGAAACTTTTGCGAAGTCACTGAATGGGACACGCGTGGTACGCGGCTCTCGTCCGCACGTAGCACCCACGTCGCACCGACTTGGTGGTATTATAACGTACAAGGAATCCTATCCTCGCCAACTACCTCACGCACCCATGCTCGTATAATGTCATTCTCACATTGAAAGAGACCACATGGCTTACTTGAGCTCTGTTGCAGAGAGTCGTCTAGTTTATCGGGTCTGTCAAAAAAGTAAGTGATATCGTCTGATATTTGGAGATCAGCGATAGTCGATGGTACTTCAGGGGCGAGGCTGCTGTCCACAAATAGACTTTCAAGTCCTGAAACAAGACAACACAACATGTCTGATCAGTCTGATCATACCATGCCGTAACCCAGCCATGCATTCACAAAAAATGAAGCCGGAAATTGCATAGTAGCAGATACTAGATACCGTTGTTGTGCTATACTACAATTACAATCATGCAAGTTGTATGAGCCAGCATCCACATCAACATAACTGGCCATCACTTGGTGCACGTTCAACTACCACTGCACTGTCCCATTGAAAATGTGAAACTGCAACCACCATGCTAGCCACAGAGTTATGCTAACTTAATTCCCTGGGAAACCTATAACACTCTTGTACTCTCATCGCAACAACTAACTAGTACTCACCTGTAAGCATTGTGTGTCAGTGGTGCAAATGACAAGCTTGAAATACCCTTTATTTTATGATTCACGTTTACTCGGAAAATACACTCCTTACGCTAGCGATTGAGAAACGACAAGTGAAAAGCGAGTCCCACGCCATGTGATGTTTGTAAACCGGTGTGCTAACGCAGCAAATCAGAGAGTGACGTATCTCTACGCGATAATATTTTTATTTTCTAGTCACTATTATTTCATTATAACCAGTAAAATTACATTCAATTAACTATTTCATGTCATTCCAATGAGGGATATTATAATATTTTTTGAATATAGGGATATTTATAGCAGAAAACCGATATCGAAATCTCGCGGATGTTTACTCTGAGTGACGAAATGGCCTGATAGTCATATGACTGGAATTACCAGAGCTTCCAGTATGATCTGCAACGTATGCGTTATGATGACTCATGAATCAATATTCCACGTGGTGCAATTTCTGTTGTAGCAGTCGGTTTGCGCAATATGCGTAATTATCTTTGAACACACAAAATGATCTCAAACATCTGACCCTGCAAGGAGGCCACTGTGCATGGATTCTACATCGCTGCAGTGGTGCATCCACTACCAGGATATAGTAGTGGAGCGTGCATGGAGGACTTCCCAAGCTATGCTGAGTCAGCATTACTGACTTCTGGTTGCAGTGTCCATAGTCTATAAATATCCACAGTCCTATCTCTCCCTCCCCCTCTCTCCCTCCCCCTCTCATTGTCTACCTCACTCCTCTATCTGTTATTGGTGCTTACCATATCTTGGTTGGATTACGTACCCCAAAAAGATGCTCTATGTTCGTCTCTCAAATGATTTCACGCCACCAATGCAAGCTGCTCACACTTTGTACAGCAGCAATTAATGTCAGCAAAACAATTATCTAGATAGACACATTGATGCCAGTAAGTGTATATGTGTATTCATGCTAGTACTAATACTACTACTAGTACTACCACCCTTCACCATCTTCCTCCCCTCCCCCCTCCCACAAGTACTTGCCAGTACGAGCCCATCAACACCCAGAGCATGATGTACCTGGCTGGCTGTTTACAGTACTGGTTACTAGTACAGACCAGTACCAATGATCCTGGGCAAGTTTTCGATGGTCTTTGGCAGTACACTGCGTAAAATGCGTATATCGGTGCGACCATAGGTGGCCCTGAGTACGACATATCCATCCAGGCAACCTACATGCCTAAACGCGCGAACGTATAGCCCGGAGTTATCTGCTCTACATCGCTATTCTATCACAACTTCTCCAGTCCAAAACTTTCTCATGAAATTAGCGATGTAGTCGAAGAGGTGTGACAGGAGTAGATAGCCAGAGAGATAGGCACCAGAGTTTACGTGATATTTTTCATGCTTCATTGGATTTAATAGACTGAAGTGTTATATTCATCGTACAGCTAGAGATCGTATCTGCAGCCTAAAAGTCATCGAACTCAAAATGTTTATCATACGACTACACTTCTCTTGACTTTGCCGTAAGTCAAATCTGTCCACATCGAACTGTATGCATGCACCATTGACAATCCGAGCAAACTTGTATTCTAGCTCTAGACTCTAAGCTGGTGAAACTGAGTGTCGTACGTAAATCTGTTTATTTTTTGTGTTTTTTACAAAATAGCTGCCATGTCATCACGCTTGACTGAGTACCCATCAACTCAAGCAACCTACTTAAAATCATGATAGGAACTTAAGCAGATGTCATATATGTGGTGGTCTGATGTCGAGCTCTAAGGGTACTGAGGTCATACCCAATGACATCATGCTAGTTAACGTAAACTTTATGTTTTAAGATAATCAAAAGCAGAAACACAATATGTAGGTTATTCCACCTCTTTCAGTTGCTATTTTCTCACCATCATTAGTTACGATAGCTTTGGCATAAGTCAAATATATGGTCATGTTGCATTTGCAATATAGCCATCAATCATTAACTTACAGGTGGATCTACACTACGTGCCATTGCTCACCCTGGTTCAGCAGCTATGGAACCTCTAAATTTACTCCTTGCGTGCTCTGGTAGTGTAGCCAGCATCAAACTAAACCTCCTACTAGAGAAACTACAGCTGCAAATACCCAACATCAATGTCAAGGTCATATTGACTCAGCATTCCTTACATTTCACTGGTCAACTTGCTGTTACGGACTCTGTTCAGTGTTACACCGATGAAGATGAATGGAAGGTTAGTTGCTAATTATAGTAGTTGCTAGTTGCTAGTTGCTAGTTCTCATCATCTGCTAATGTTTATGTCTTGGTGAGGAGGTTAGAGAGATCTGCTGAATGTATCACGCATGCTGTATTATGAATCTGAAACGGTTGTGACTGCTGCAGAAACAGGAAACAGCCATTGATGCATCTTTGCATCATTGCAGACGTGGAACAAGATGGGAGACGACATTTTACACATAGAGTTGGGTAAATGGGCGCACGCAATGCTCATTGCACCACTGAGCGCCAACAGTTTGGCAAAGATTGCTACAGGAATATGTGATAACTTACTCGTAAGTTTAATAGTTGGGTCTCCTCAATGCATGACATGGTGACACAGTGCTTGCTAGTGCTTGCTAGTGCTTGCAGTAATAGTTTAGGCTGTGATTTTTTCTGTATTCAGTTGTCATATATTTTAGACCTGCACTGTACGAGCATGGGACATGAAGAAACCGCTACTGTTCGCTCCCGCTATGAACACTAGGATGCTAGACCATCCAATCACAGGCCAGCAAATCCAGACATTGACTAGCTGGGGCTATACCCTGATCCCTCCCGTAGAGAAGCTGTTAGCCTGCGGAGAGCGAGGATCTGGGGCTATGGCCGAAGTTGACTCTATTGTGCAGACAGTTTTAAATGCCACACATAGTTCATAGCTTCACAGTCGATTATTAACTTTAAAATAATTTAATTTTAATCTAAGAAAAATATCACACAAGGCTAAAAGCTAGGGTTTTCATGACATCACATAGTTCTAGAGAGGTCAAGGACTGTACATTCTTCCTTACTAGCATAGTTGTATTGCACGGGAGAGATCATTGGCTGCGTACGTCATCGTCGTCGACCAAGTACTACACTCGATGGTCGAACGACCACTGAGCTTTCATCTCCGAGATACGGGTGCAGGAGTTATCCTATCATGCGAGCTGCTTTGAGGTATTGGAGTTATCCTATCGTTCTCACTGTCATCTCCACTATTGTCGTCTTCCTCTTCGGATTCTGTCACGCTGACACTGGGAGACGATTCCACTCTATGTAGAGTTGTGTCTATGAACTCGATGTCTTCAAATCTTGAGGCATCGATAACCTGTTCGAGACAGATAATAGAATAGGCAAGCGGCTATGGCAAGTTCAACGCGCAAAGAGAAGATAACTCTAATACCCCTCCATCAGTATTCTGTTCAATTGATCCGTAGTCTGAGCCTGGCAGTCTCGTCTGTCTATGGTTGTCTTCCCTTGCTTCCTGTAGTACCCTCGGCATGAATGAATCCCACTAGAATGGAGAAAAACGGACTCATTACAATAAGAGGAAGGTCATGTCAGATATCTGTGGCAGTTGTGTGACAAGTTAGTTTTCACACCTGATCGTGTGTCGCCTGACCTGACGTCATCTTCGCTGTCGCATCGTCTGACTGATTCTCAAAACGCTACGGAAATGAGAAAAATGAGCATGAGTCAAACAGCTTAATTATAATATCAATAATAATATATAATAATATAATATATCAATTGATTCTGAAAGATTTGACATCAGTAGGCACTGGGTATGTGCAGAAACCAAGTTCCTTTGCCAAGTTCTAGTTAGTAGTCTAAGTAGCTATTGTAGAGACAGGTGGGTGTGGCTGAAGGATGGTAAAAGTCGCAGTCGCTCAAGTTTACAACCGGGAACTACATACATGTCCAATATCAAATATGGGCATTGACACATTGACACACGTTTCCCGTAAGGATGAGTGTACTTCTCACTTGTAACATTTTCCTATCACACGTACAGTAAATTTTGCGACTTACGGAATGATGGATAGGATGTAAAGGGTAACGAGCCATCAAGCATTAATATAGCTAATATTATTGTTGTAACCGAAATTCACATTCCATTTTGAGAATAACCTCTTCTACAGAGCGTGGGCATTTCAATATGGCCGTTCTTACAACTCTATCTACTTGTCAATATAAAGTCGAGGAGGAATAAGGGAGACTCTCCTGCACAGCTCGTCAGGGTTAGGAGTGAAGGGTGAGGGGTGAGGGGTGAGGGGTTAGGGGTTAGGAGGTAGATTTTACTCACTCGGTACTTGATGGCAGTCCAATTCTTAAACCAACCAAAGAACAGCCGGCCGACGAGGAAGAGGAGAGCGATGAACACAGCAATGCCAGAGAATACGGGTAGACCATGTCTCCAACCTACAACATGGTAGAAGCCAAGATCGTTCTAACAGTGAAAGTGACATCAGCCATAGGGTGCTCGCCACTAATACTATGAAGAGCATAGGCTACAATTTACTAACTCATTCACCTTATCAAACAGCAGAGAATTCTAACCTAGTATGAAGTGTGCCATCTATCCTCATGCACATGATCCTAGCATGGTAAAAAGTTGGACTCACTAGAATTTCATAGTCAACCACTCTACAACTATGTGGTATTCAGCATGAAAAGCGCTTCAATATATTGACGACATAGAGTAGGACAAATAGTCATTAGTACTTGAATTTGACGCAGTTTTTCTCGGACGCCGACTTCCATATATGACAAGTCTCCCACATTTCCAGGACCTTTGAGCATTTTTGCTGCCCAGATTTGACGCCAAAATTGTTATTATTGGGTTCCAAATGTTCTCGTGGGGCTGAGCTTAGCTGTAGCTAGTAAGGGTTCTGAGCTATGGGGGAGGGTAAGGGGTCTGAGCTATGGGG
>ERZ1740065.1865-NODE-1865-length-12898-cov-4.268551_pt1 | contig 12898 bp, 12 predicted proteins | sample MGYA00581738_ERZ1740065 | MGnify/ENA primary metagenome ERZ1740065 (study PRJEB43018, sample SAMN04849749) | marine metagenome | isolation source: floating plastic debris | place: Pacific Ocean | collected 2008-09-01 | study: EMG produced TPA metagenomics... | reverse complement strand
ATCACGAAGGGACAGTGGTTGCAGATAAACATGACTACTGTACCTTTTTCTCCTGTGACGTTGTTCAGTGCCATCATTTCATCTGAAACAGTATCAACAAGCTTGAAATCTGGAGCTTTGGTACTCAAAGCCAACATATTACTCGGAGTTCTTGCCATGGTTAGCTTTTTACATTAAAGGGCCGAAGAAAACGGCATTCATCATAAGCTTGTTGGTTCCGTACCAAAAGGCCCTAAAGTTTGTATTGTCCGTAAACAATAGCACGCGACCTTTTCCCATCCGCTTTGCTTTAAACGGAACACTGGATTTTATAAGCTCTGCATTTTCTTCTGAGATATAACCGCTCAACAATGGGTTATTGGTGTATTGTATGGGGTTGTCATAGCTCTGCTTTGCAGGTTCCAAGTAGATATTGGTATTGCGAAAAAGCGAGATGGTATTCCCACTATATCCTAAGTTGATGGGGTGCGAAAGGTCTATTTTTGCCTCAAAGATAGCTCCGCCAGTTACTTGAGCTCCACGGAAAGCCCGTTTTTTGTCTAAGTTAATATTTTTGGCAACAAGGGTATCCTTCCGCATCTTTAATTTCATGATTTCGTTTTTGTCCATCCAATTGGCCACATTTCGATAGCCAATTAGCGTACCGCCGTTTTTAACCCATTCCTTTACTTTTTTAGTACCTGTTTCGTCCAGAATTGTTCCGCCCCATCCGCTAGGAATTATTAAATCCGTGTAGCGTTCTAACTCCACATTGTTGAAGGAACGTTTGTCCAATTTTGTGATTTTCATGTCGAAGCGCGTATCGAACAAATGCCAAATTTCACCAGCGTCGTATGAGCGAATGCCATCGCCTACCAAAACAGCAACCTTTTGCTTTTTGATGGGTTCAAAATCATTACTTCCCAAATCAATACCTATGGTTTGACCCGTACTGACGCTTGAAATTTCGATTCCGGTTTTACTTGCTACGGTTTTTAGAAATTCGAAAAGCTCGTCTGCATCCAATTTCTGGTCTTGAACCGGTACCATAATGGTTCCATAATCGTAGTCGTTCGATTCTAGAGTAAATGGCGTTCTAGCCACTTTGGCACGTAATCCTTTTTCAAGAATGTGGTTCAATGCTTTTGGCGTATTGTAATCATGCCATTCGAAGAGATAGGCATAATTGCTTTTTTGAGGGACGCTAGCTACTTTTTTCGGCATTTGGGTAACCGCCTCGCCAGCATTGGTCAACGAACTTACCGAGGCGTAGTCCAAATTGAAGGCTAAAGGAAACGTCCAAGCGGATACGTCATAGAAAATACTGTCTTTAAAAGTAGTTCGCTTTTCAAACATGGCATTGATGAGGCGCGGATTTTTCTGGTCCATCGGCACGATAAAGGCATGGTCTTTTTTAAAGGTTTTGCCCCCAACGGTCATGTCCTGCTTTAAATTGTGGAATCGAATTTTATGGCGGTAGAGAATTTCAGCGAGGCTATTGGTTCGAGAAATGTCTTTTGGGTCCCCAAAAACAATACCTTTCGTCTTCATACGGCTTCCTTCTTGGCGCAAGTTTGCGTAATAGCCCTTCTGGAATTCCAATATCTTTTCACGTAAGGCATTGGCTGCGGTCAAGGTCGATATACAGGTGGTAAATTGGTTTCGAATGGTAAAAGGAAAGGTCAAAATACCATTTTCACTTTCCTGTATATGTCCTCTTGAACTCCCCTGCTCGAAAAGAATACCAATACTTCCATTTACATCAGGGAAAGTGGAGCCCTTGCCATAGTAGTAATCGTCAAATCCTTCTTCGGAATAGTATAATGAACCAATTTTATCCAAGGCAGCGGCATGGAAATTTCCAATTTCCTTGGTCAGTTCTTGATTTCGTTTTGGCGTTAACGGATTCACGCGGTCTGGTTCTCCTGGTAGGAAGAAAAAGGTGGAGTTGGTTCCCATCTCGTGGTGGTCCGTTAAAATATTGGGTAGCCATTTGTGAAAACTTTCCACACGTGCTTTACTCTCTGGTAGCTGTACCGGAAGCCAATCTCGGTTCGTATCAAACCTGTAGTGGTTGGTACGGCACCCAGGCCAAACTTCGCGGTACTCTCTATCGTTGTTGTCTGGATTCAGATTTTGGCTTTTATGGATGTTTGCCCAATACGCAAAACGCTGCAAACCATCTGGGTTCATGCAAGCATCCAAAAGGATGACAGAGTTCTTCAAAGCAGTTTCTATTTCGTTTCCTTCCGCGGCAGCGAGATAATAGGCATACACCACAGCAGCATTGGTTGCACTCGCCTCGTTTCCATGAATGGAAAAACCTTGATAAACCACAATCGGCATTCCTGAAACGTCTGAAACTTCACCATCGGTGAGTGCAATATGCTCTTTGCGAATGGTTTCGATGTTCTTATGATTTTCAGGGCTGGTAATGGTGAGTAGCGGAAGCTGGCGCCCTTCATAGGTTTTGCCACGTTCTTCTAGTGTTATTCTATCGCTGGATTCGGCCAATGCCTTCAAATAGAACAAAAGCTTATCATGGGTGATGTGCCATTCACCAACTTCGTGCCCAATGACGTCAATGGGTTTTGGGATATCCGAATTGTACGAGATGTTTTTTGGCAAATAATAGTCCAAAGACACGCTTTGGGCAGTTAAAAAAACGGGGAAAAGTAAAAAAAGAACGTATTGGAATCGCATTTTCTGTTAGTTGGATTAGAGTAGGCCCTAAAATAAAAAACGACCTGTCAAAGGCAGGTCGTTTTAAGTTTTTTTTAAGGTTGTTTTAAATATCGTCGAAACTTACATCAGTAAAGCTAGAAGAATTGGTGTCGTCTTTGGACACGGGTGTCTCTTCTTCCTTTTTGAAGTCCTTTTGATGTCTTTCTGAAATAACCTCAAGGCCTTTTTCTTCTATGATGTAGTCCATCATCTCTTCCATGATTTCTTTAAAAGCCATAAAATCTTCTTTGTAGAGATAGATTTTGTGCTTTTTGTAATGAAAGGATCCGTCGTCGTGGGTGAATTTTTTGCTTTCTGTGATGGTTAGATAGTAGTCGCCTGCTTTAGTACTCCGGACATCAAAAAAGTAAGTTCGTCTTCCAGCTCTTAGGACTTTGGAGTAAATTTCTTCCTGGTCCATTATTTCTTTATCACTCATAGAGATTAGGTGTGTATTTGGTGATTTGCTGTATAATTCTACCAAAAATGTAAAAAAAATGCTAAAACCACAATTTTTTAGTCCACTTTCTCGGAGAGCTGACTTTGATAAAGTTCTTGGTAATATCCCTTTACGCTATTGAGTTCTTCGTGGGTTCCCTCTTGTATGATTTCCCCATTTTCAAGGATGATAATGTGGTCGGCGTTCTTGGCTGAAGAGACCCGATGGCTTACGATTAGGGTAGTTTTATTGGACGAAATTTCTTTGAGATTCTTTAAGATTTCTTCCTCGGTTTCGGTATCCACAGCGGAGAGACAGTCATCAAATAGGTAAATGGTAGGGTCTTTAAGCAAGGCCCGTGCAATAGACACACGTTGTTTCTGCCCACCACTTAAGGTGATGCCACGCTCACCCAAGACGGTATCATATTTTTTGGTGAACCCTTCAATGTTTTCGTGAACCACTGCTTTTTTGGCAGCAGCCACAACTTCGGAATCATTGGCAGATTCATTGCCCATACGAATGTTGTTCGCAATGGTGTCGGAGAACAGAAAAGCATCTTGTGGAACAGTACCGATGGCTTTTCGCAAATGATTCAGGTTGAATTCTTGAATAGGGATGTCGTCAATAAGTACAATTCCCGAATCCACATCATATAATCGGGTAACCAAATCGAGTATAGTTGACTTTCCTGCCCCTGTTTTGCCCAAGAAGGCAACAGTTTGTCCCGATTTTATTGTAAAGGATACATTTTTCAGCGCAGTAATATTCGTGTCATCATAGGTGAAGGTCACATTGTCAAATCGAATATTACCTTTTATTTCGGCGGTTTCCAGTGCAGTGTTTTGAATTTTAGGCTCCACCTTCAAAAACTCATTGATTCGTTTTTGAGAAGCTTCTGCCCGTTGCACGATTGAAGTAAGCCATCCTACCACGGCTACGGGCCATGTCAGCATATTTACATACAGAATAAATTCTGCTATGATGCCGAAAGATTCAATTTCACCTGCTAAATATTGTTTTCCGCCAATGTAAATGACAATGATATTGCTGATACCAATCAACAAAATCATTAACGGGAAAAACCACGCATTGACTTTGGCCAAGTCCATGCTGATGTTCTTTCCTTGCAGCGCCAAATCGCCCATTTCACGATTCACTTTGGGTTCGATACCATAAGCTTTGATAACCGATACCCCAGAAAAGGACTCTTGCGTGAAAGTGGAAAGCGTTGATAAAAACTCCTGAACCCGAGTACTTCGAATATGAATGATTTTACTGATTTGATAAATCAAAATCGACAGAAAGGGTAGGGGTATTAGCGTGTATGCCGCTAAGGTGGGTGCTTTGATGAACATTATCGAAATGACACAAACAAAGGTGGTAATGGTGTTCATGCCATACATGATGACCGGTCCCGCATACATGCGTACCTGATTGATGTCTTCGCTAATACGATTCATCAAATCCCCAATTCTATTCTTTTTGTAGAAATCAAGGTTTAGGATTTGATAATGGTCAAATACTTCGTTCTTCAGGTCGAACTCGATGTAACGCGATACATTAATAATGGTCTGACGCATCAAAAAAGTGAACAAGGCCGATAACAAGGCCGCTCCAATCACGATGAGGATATATTCGAAAAGGTCACTTTTGGCTTCCGCCAAGGTCAATTCCTGACCCACAAATTTTTCAATAGTCTGAATGGAATTGTTCACGTAGTGCGGCAAGAAAAGTGAAAATAACCTGGCCACAATGGTAATAACGATACCGAGCAGGATTTTAAGAGCGTATTTTTTAAAATACTTGTTTAAGTGTTTGAGTTCCTTCATGTAGGAAATGCGACTGGAAAATAATATGACCAAAAACAAGCAAATATAGCCGTAAACCTCAAAACCAAATGTTATAAAACTGATAAGAAAAAGGTTGGTGTAGGCAGAATTAAATTATAAAGTTACTTTTGCGCCAATAAATGCAACCGCCATTAAAAAAGTTCTTTAAACATGCTTACGAGAAGGCATATACGCGTTAAGGTCATGCAATGTATCTATGCATTGGTACAATCAAAAGATGACTCCCTTGAAAAGCAGGAAAAATTCCTTAAAGTAAGCATTGAGAACATGTATGTGCTCTACCTCTTGATGCTCAGTCTGTTGAAGGAGTTACATGCCATGGCCAAGTACCGCACGGAACAGGCATCCAAAAAATATTTGGCCACTGAGGAGGATAGCTTTCCAAATCCAAAAAAGTTTGTTGAAAACCAGCTCCTTCTGCAGATTGCCGAAAACCCTTTGCTAGAACAAGAAAGGTCCATACGAATATTGAACAATTGGGACCTGAACAGCGACTATATCAAAATTCTGTACAAAGAAATTCTTGTGAGTGATGCCTACCAAGCCTACATGGCCAAGAAGGACAGTTCGTATACCGCTGATCGTGAATTGGTACTGTCGTTATTTAAAAACGTGATTGCGCCGAACGATAAGATTTATGAATACTTGGAAGATGACAAACTGACTTGGGTTGATGATTTTCCTATAGTAAATACCTACATCGTCAAACGCTTGAAGAATGCTTCGCAAGAAGTGAAACCCAAATATTTTGTACCCAGACTTTTAAAAGACGAGGCGGATATGCTCTTCGCCAATACCTTGCTCACCAAAACATTATTGAACGATGCGGAATGGGAGAAGGAAATAGAGGCAAAAACCCCTAATTGGGACAATGACCGTATTGCGGAGATAGATTCCATCATTCTGAAGATGGCCATTTGTGAGTTACTTAACTTTTCGTCTATTCCTGAAAAGGTAACTTTGAATGAGTATCTGGAAATCGCCAAAGAGTATTCTACCCCGAAGAGCAGTATTTTTATAAATGGGGTATTGGACAAGCTCGCCAAAGAATACAAGTCCAATGGAAAGCTCCAAAAAATTGGGCGAGGTCTTCGATAATTTACGAATTGATTATTTTTGGAAAAATAAAATACAGAATGAGAAAAACAATCATTGGTTTGGGCTTGTTAGCTTTTGTAGCTGTTGTGGGCCTTTCTTGCAAGGAAAAAGCTTCAAGTAAAATTGTAGCTGAGAATGTTGAAAATGCATCCAGTAGGGATGAGGCACAGAAGAAATTGCCTGTAATGACCTTTGACAAATCAGAACATGATTTTGGTACTATCGAACAAGGAACCGCACAACAAACGCGCTTTACTTTTACCAATACCGGAAATGCTCCTTTAATCATCACCGACGCAAAAAGTAGTTGCGGTTGTACCATTCCAGAATATCCGAAGAATACCCCTATCGCACCAGGCGCACAGGGGGATTTGTTGGTAAAATTCAATGGTTCTGGTCAAAATCAAGTTACCAAAACAGTTACTGTGACCGCAAATACGGAAAAAGGGTCGGAGACGCTCCGTATCAAAGCATTCGTGAACCCAAAACAAACGGTTCCTGCAGGACCCGTAAAATAATTTTAGGATAATCCAAACATGGAAAACTTAGGAAACTTTCTGCCGCTTATATTGATAATGGTCGTTGCATATTTTTTTATGATTCGACCTCAAATCAAACGTCAGAAAGATGAAAAGAAATTTGCCTCTACACTAAAAAGAGGAGATAAAGTTATTACCAAAAGCGGCCTGCACGGTAAGGTGGTCGAACTAAACGACAAGGACTATTCTTGCGTTATAGAGACCATGGCCGGACGATTGAAGTTCGACCGCTCAGCCATCTCTATGGAAATGAGCAAAAAGCTTTCCGCTGAGGTCAAAAAATAATTACCTCTATATTCAACTCGTAAAGCACCCCTATTTGGGGTGCTTTTTTATTGGATTTGCGTAGCGGTCAATTCTGAGATTTTGACGATGACTTCCACTGCTTTTTGCATACTTTCCAAAGGAACGTACTCATATGGCCCATGAAAATTGTGCCCTCCGGCGAAAATATTGGGGCAAGGTAGCCCCATAAAACTCAATTGGGAGCCGTCGGTTCCTCCACGAATGGGTTTGATGATAGGTTCTACTCCAATAGATTTCATAGCCTCTTCGGCAATTTCAACGATATGGTACACAGGTTCTACCTTTTCGCGCATGTTGTAGTATTGGTCTTCCATATGAACGCTTACCGCCTTCCCATATCGGTCATTTAGTTTTTCGGCGATGTCCAACAACAGTTGTTTACGCGCTTCGAAATGTTCTCTGTCGTGGTCACGGATAATGAGTTCGATTTTTGATTTTTCTACACTGCCTTTTAAAGTATGTACATGAAAAAATCCATCCATTCCTTCTGTTTTCTCAGGAACTTCACGCAAGGGTAACATCGAGACGAATTCATGTGCTACCAAAAGAGCGTTAATCATTTTGTCTTTGGCGAAACCGGGATGAACGCTTTTCCCCTTGCATTTTATGACCGCGCTGGCTGCATTGAAGTTCTCGAATTCCAGCTCCCCAACCTGACTGCCGTCCACTGTGTAGGCCCATTCGGCATCGAACTTTTCCACATCGAATTTGTGCGCTCCTCGACCAATTTCCTCATCAGGGGTAAAAGCCACTCTAATTTTGCCATGCGGAATCTCGGGATGTTTTCTGAGGTATTCCATTGCGGTTATGATTTCGCTGACTCCTGCTTTGTCATCTGCGCCAAGTAAAGTAGTCCCATCGGTAGTGACTAAAGTTTGCCCGATGTAATGCTCCAACTCCGGAAATTCTTTTGGAGAAAGTACCATCCCTTTTTTGCCTTTCAATTTGATGTCACCGCCGTCATAGGCTTCAACGATATTGGGTTTTACCTTCTTTCCCGTAAAGTCTGGAGTGGTGTCCATATGCGCGATAAAACCTATGGTAGGAACCTTTTTTTCAACATTGCTGGGTAATGTTGCCATGATGTAGCAGTTTTCATCAATAGTAACGTCCTCCATGCCAATCTGATGCAGCTCCACCAGCAATTTCTTGGCAAGTTTGCGCTGTTTTTCCGTGCTGGGAGTCGTTTGCGAGTAGGGGTCACTTTGTGTGTCGACTTGAACAAATTCCAAAAAGCGGGGTAAAAGTTTTTCCATGAAGCAGAATTTTTTATAAAAATAATGCTATTTCAAGCGGATTTTTCGTCAGATGTAAATTCATCCGTTATCTTCAAGCTGAAAAACCATCAACCTTCCAACCTTGCGAAATACATTGATTGTCTTTGCCATGGGAATGTGCTCTATGATTTGGGGCCAAAAAGAATGTCCCTTAGGCATAGGAAGCGTCCATGATTCAGATATTGTGGAGATATTCCAACTGAACGAAGAGCAACAGACCAAACTCAAAAATTGGAGTGCCGAACTGGGCATTCGAAACGATATGCTGAAGGAGAAAGCCCGTGTACTCCTAAAAAAACATGAAGAAAGCCCTCCAGACGTTTTACTGACCATGTCCAAAAAGTACCGCACAATCTTAGACAGCATGCAAAGCAATTCGCGGATGATGGACAAACGCCTTTTGGGAATTTTCAACAAGAAGCAGTACAACTTTTATGTAGAATTATGCTCAGGGCTTTCCTTAACCCCATTATATGTTGATGGTTTGGTTAATGAAAACTAATCTCGGGGTATAAAAGCACTAAAAGAGTTATTATTTTTGTCCCAAATTGATGCTGGTTGATGTATAAATTGCTGTTGAGACCCTTATTGTTCCTGCTAGATGCCGAAAATGCCCACCATTTTTCCTTTCGGATGGTTCGGTTGATGGCAAGACTCGGTTTTGGAACCTTATTTCGAAAAAAGTTTGTGGTTGATGACAAGAGACTTGAACGTAAAGTCCTTGGATTGACTTTTAAAAATCCAGTAGGCTTAGCCGCGGGGTTTGATAAAGATGCAAAACTGTACAATGAGTTATCGGATTTTGGCTTCGGATTTATCGAGATAGGAACCCTAACACCCAAACCACAAAGTGGTAATCCTAAAAAAAGGCTGTTTCGACTAATTCCCGATGAAGCGATAATCAATCGCATGGGATTCAACAATCGAGGCGTTTTTGAAGCTGTCGAACAACTAAAAAAGAAACATCGCGTGCTTATTGGTGGCAACATTGGTAAAAACAAGGTAACCCCGAATGAAGATGCCGTAAAGGACTATTTGATTTGTTTTGATGCTTTATTTCTCCATGTTGATTATTTTGTGGTTAACGTAAGCTCTCCGAACACACCTGGGCTGCGTGCCTTACAGGGGCGGGAACCTTTAACTGAGTTGCTGAGGACCCTGAAGCGTGAGAATGGAAAGCTTGCCAAACAATACCAAAGCAAGGAGCGACCTATTTTACTGAAAATTGCGCCTGATTTGACCGATGCTCAATTGTTGGATATCATAGAAATTGTAAATGAAACCCGAATAGAAGGCGTAATTGCTACGAATACCACAATTGAGCGAAACCATCTTAAATCCATGATGATTTTAACGGAAGAGAAGGGTGGTTTGAGTGGGAAACCGTTGCGGGAACGCAGTACTGAGGTCATTCGTTTTCTTGCCGAAAAAGGAAATAATTCTTTCACGATTATTGGAGTAGGGGGGATTCATTCTGCGGAAGACGCGTTGGAGAAGTTGGAAGCTGGCGCCGATTTGGTGCAGCTTTACACCGGTTTTGTTTACGAGGGCCCAGGACTCATCAAACGAATTAGCCAAGCCATTTTACAAAAACAATCGGCTGTGATTGCCCAACATGCTTAGCGCTTTACTGGTTGCCACCAAAGTTGAAGTATCGACGCTTGTTAGTTTTGCGGCGGCTACCGCACTTTTGGCACTTTCTCCAGGTCCAGATAACATTTTTGTCATTTCACAGAGCCTGACAAATGGAATCAAGTCAGGTATGGCTACCGTTTGCGGTTTGATTTCTGGGTGTCTTGTGCATACCACTCTTTTGGCCTTTGGGGTTTCCGAAATCATTAAGCGAAGTGAACATTTGTTCTGGACAATTAAGATTTTTGGTATCGGTTACCTGATATATCTGGCCTTTAAGGTTTGGAAAAGCGATGGAGCTATTGTTTTAAGTGATCCCGAAAGTCAACCTACCCGAAGTTTGCCGTCGCTTTTTAAAACGGGCTTCATAATGAACGTGCTTAACCCGAAAGTGACCATATTTTTTTTGGCATTTTTCCCGGGCTTTTTGTTCAGTCAAACCTACGGTACGGTCTTTCAATTTTATGTTTTAGGGTTGCTATTTATGGCTATTTCTTTCGCGGTATTTTCCGTGTTGGCTCTTTTGGCAGGATACCTTTCCAAACTTTTGTTGCGAAACAAAACTATGGGTCAGTACCTAAAAGCGTTACAAATCATCACCTTTTTGAGCATAGCGTTGTACCTCGCCCTATCGGGGAAATAGTGGTATTTTTACTGCTACATGAAACGGATTAAACTCATAGAATGCCCAAGGGATGCCATGCAAGGCATCAAAATGTTTATTCCGACCGAAAAGAAAATCAAATACATTCAAGCGCTGCTAGGTTGTGGTTTTGATACGTTGGATTTTGGAAGCTTTGTATCTCCAAAAGCCATCCCCCAGATGGTGGATACCAGAGCAGTTTTGGAAGGCTTGGACTTGACACAATCCAAAAGCAAACTGCTCGCTATTGTGGCCAATCTCCGCGGGGCTCAAGACGCTTCGGTTCACGAACAAATCGATTATTTGGGATATCCATTTTCGATTTCAGAGAATTTTCAAATGCGGAATACCCACAAAACCATTGCTCAATCCGTGGAAACGCTAAAAGCCATCCTCGAGGTGGCCAACCAATCCGGAAAACAGGTGGTCACTTACATTTCCATGGGTTTTGGTAATCCGTATGGCGACCCTTGGAATGTTGAAATTGTGGGAGAATGGACGGAGAAGCTGGCCCAAATGGGGGTCACCATTCTTTCTTTATCAGATACGGTAGGTTCTTCAACGCCTGAGGTCATTACGTATCTCTTTTCCAATCTCATTCCAAGCTATCCTGACATAGAATTTGGCGCGCATCTGCACACAACACGCTCCAAATGGCATGAAAAAGTGCATGCAGCCTACGAATCAGGTTGTACGCGATTTGATGGAGCAATTCAAGGCTTTGGCGGCTGTCCCATGGCGAAAGACGAATTGACTGGAAACATGCCAACCGAAAAAGTTTTCTCTTATTTGAATCAAGCAAAAGCCAATACTGGTGTAAATGCCATGGTATTTGAAGCCGCTTATAACAAAGCTACAGAGTTGTTTTCCGCCTACCACTAAATGTTTTTTTTGTTAAGATTTTGTTTGCATTTGTAGATTGAATCTTTACCTTTGGCTCCAATTTAAATTTATTCTAAATAAAAGTAATGAAAAAGTTTTTAGCCTTAGTTGCTTTATCAGGACTGGCATTTTCCTGTTCCAACGATGATGATACACCAATGGATCAAACGGATGACATGGCAGTCGCTACCTGCTCGGATGGTATGCAGAATGGAGATGAAACTGGCGTTGATTGTGGTGGTAGTTGTACTCCTTGTGACACTAGTATTGCAATACCAGCAACCTACATTTTCGAAAGAGATGGTGCTTCCACTGTAAGTTTTAGTGGTCAAACAACGCGATTGCTGATGGCCAATGAGATTTTATCCAAACTTAAAGATCCAACGGCGACTCTAGATCAAATTGCCGCCATGTATGCGCACCAGCCTGGAGCTATGGACTTTGAAGGTGAGGGCTTAAATGATTCTGATAAGCAAGTTCGTAACAAAACGGCTGGATCTTACACTTTTGGTAATGAAATACCTTCGGTGGCCTCGTTGGGAATACAAGCGCAATTCGATGCTTACATTACCGAACAGGTAAATGACGTATTTCCTGCTTGGAATGAAGTTGCGACAGCTGGTAATCCGGGTCAGCTTTCCGATGGTTCTTCCACACGTTATGTCAACGGAAAGGGCCTTGAGTTGGATCAGGCATTTAACAAAGGATTGATTGGAGCATTTGTTGGCGACCAAATCTTGAACAATTACACATATAGCGAGTTCATTGATCAATTTGAAGCTGCAAATGATGAAGGTACATTGGTAGACGACAAGTCTTATACAGATTTAGAGCACGATTGGGATGAAGCTTACGGCTATGCTTTTGGTGTGGTGGATAACACGGAAAACCCAATTGCTGATGTAGATGCTTTGGATGCTACGGATAAGTTTTTAGCCAAATACATCAAGCGAGTGGAAAATGACCCAACTTTTACGGGGATTGCACAAGATATTTTTGATGCCTTCAAAGCAGGTAGAACTGCCATTATCAATAAGGACTATACGGAACGTAATGCCCAGGCAGATATTTTAAGACAAAAAATTGCAGAGGTGATAGCAGTTCGTGCGGTGTTCTATCTGCAAGCTGGAAAAGGAAAGATTGGTGGTGCAGAGCCAGGGGATCAATTCCATGACCTTTCTGAAGGGTATGGATTTATCTACAGCTTACAGTTTATGAGAGTACCAGGGTCAGCTGGTGAAGCGGTATTTTTGTTCTCATCTACAGAGGTAAATGGATTCTTGGATACCATTTATAATACTCCTACAAACGGTTTTTGGGATGTTACTGCCGAAGATCTTGATTCTGTTTCCGAAGCCATTGCCGCTAAATTTGATTTTACAGTAGCCGATGCTGCTGACAATAACAATTAAGAAGGGGCCTACGCTTTTTAAATAAAATTAGTAAGAGGTGGTCCTGATAAGGTACCACCTCTTTTGAGTATATTTGACAGCATTTTAATAAGAACAAATAAAAATAGCTAAATG
>ERZ1740065.1864-NODE-1864-length-12899-cov-12.032311_pt1 | contig 12899 bp, 12 predicted proteins | sample MGYA00581738_ERZ1740065 | MGnify/ENA primary metagenome ERZ1740065 (study PRJEB43018, sample SAMN04849749) | marine metagenome | isolation source: floating plastic debris | place: Pacific Ocean | collected 2008-09-01 | study: EMG produced TPA metagenomics... | reverse complement strand
CCACCACTGCTGCTGCTGAACTTATGCCTACCTGCCTGTCTGCTTCCAATGTATTGGATGTTTTTACTTGTCTAGTTTTTTATTCACTGGCATCTCTATTTCTAAGAGGGTAAAGATAAAGAAGTGAAAGAAACAGAGGAAACCGAGGCGTCGGATAGTAAAACTGAAACTGAACCAGCAGACGATGCACAAAAACCTGCTGCTGACCCTGAGGAGGTCAAGGTCACCGAAGCAGCCGCCGACGCTCCCTCGGATGATAAGAAGGCTGAAGGTATCAATATCTGGTCATGCTAAGTCTGTGTCTACGGAAGAGAAGCTGTTGTACCGCAGATTGATTCTAACTTCCACTGATAGGCAGGGCCAGGATTAAGATGGCCCACCAGGCGGCTTCCCTTTTTAGGAATTCGGCAGGCCTGGTGTGCACGCGCCTACCCTTGCCGAAATGGCTCCATCGGTACATTTGGTTGTGCGAAATCAGATAACCTCCAGTTTTTGCTGAAAATAATTTGATTAGGGAGTGCGTTTATTGGCGGGTGTAGGGAGTAGCAAGACTGTGCCAAGCATCTGTGGCAGTGAGTAATAAGGTCAAGAAACACCCATATCTCGTCGCTCCAGTGTCCCTCCATTCTCGCTCTCCCTCCCTTCTCTCCCCCTCTCTATCCCCCCTCTTTCTATCTCTCCCTCCCCCCTAGAAACACCCATATCTCGTCACTCCAGTGTCTCTCTCTCTCTCTCAGTAGCAGAGCGAGAGCAAAGTTCAGGTTGTCACATGATGAGGCAGTTGCAGCATCTATTCACAGCGCTACGTCTACATGAATTACTGATATGAAAGGAACCGCCAGTTGTATACAGTCGTCTTTTGTCACGTATTTGCCGACTGACAGTGCGTGATATGCCTCAGCTCAGTCCCATCAATCCATGGAGTTGGTCTACCATCTCCCGTTCCTACACCCACGCGCCTCATCATCTCCCCCTAGCAGCCTGCTTCGCCAGCCCAAACAAACAACCAAGATGAATCCTAGGTGAAAGAATGACAGAGATTTGCATCTTGCAGTCAAGTGGTTGATTTAATGAGTGCGAGAGGTGCGATGCAGTTGACGCTCCGATAAACTTTACCCAAGAAGCAGCAGTGCACACGTAAGGCTAATATGTAATGGAGACCAGAACTGCCGCTGTAATTCATCATTATGACTCTTAAAATACCAAATTACTGTTTACTAGCTGTGAAGAATGTGTGGAATTCAATGTCTAATAACTGCCAGGTTTTTTAAAAGCCCTTAGATTTACACCTGTTTGTCTCTGTCTGTCTCAGATGACAAGAATGCTGATGATGCCGCTGAGACTCCCAAAGCCGAGGAGAAAGAGGAGGAAGAGGTTAGTTACTGCTCTCCGGCAGCTGATCGCGGAACGTCTAACAGCTTTTCAGACAGCGTTATGGCAGCTTTGGCTGGTGCTGATAGTCCCGCTTTAGCAACTGACAAACAGGTGGGAGCAAGTGCTCTGGTTGAGGAGAAATCTGTCAGGATATCAGCACATGGCAGCACCACAACCACCACCGCTTCCTCGTCTTCATGTGTGCACGCCGCTAGCGCTTACATACCCGCTTCAAACGTACAGAATAGTAGGTCCGACGGCGGCGTGACGGAGGGGAGGAGAGTGTATTCCGCGCCGTCTCGCGCTCACCTGACCTGCCTAGTCAGGGCCGAGGACTCAGCCGCTGGTATAGGAGGGGCCAGTGGCCACAGCTGCAGTGACATTAATCTCGCAGTTGTTGAGGTCAGCCGCCAGGCAGGACCCACACAGCCTGCCTGATGCATGAGACCTCACTCCTCCTCACTCCATCAATTGCATGGCTACTAATGCTGATAAATGGGTTGCACACCAGCTTTCCCTCTTCCATTCCGCACAAACAACTCCCAAGTTCTAGACCTCCTTACTGAGTAGCACTGACCCTGCTAACTCGAGGGATGCGGCATCGCCACCAGCATCGCTCGGCCACCAACATCGCTCGGCCATCAGCATCGCTTGGCCATCAGCACTTACTTCCTAGCTAAATGCCACTTACATACACACGTAGTTAGAGACTGGAAAAACGTGGTAAGAATGTGCTGGCTATCATCATCCTTCACACTTGTGTTGTAGAGCAAAGACGTGAAAGAGGATGAGTCGAAAGACGAGTCAAACGAAGCGGAAGCTAAAGGTGACTACCACTCTCCCTCACTCTTACTCCCTGTCACACACTCTCTATTAAGTACTGTTCACCTCTCTATTGGATATTTTTCCGATGTAGAAGAAACCGAAGAAGTCAAGGATGAGGATAAATCGACATCGGAAACGAAGGACGACGAGAAAGCCGAATAGTCACAGTGTCACCAATATTCTATATTTTAAAGTGTATAGCAGGTAAGACGTTGATGAAACACTCAGTATAATGTGTTGTTCGGGCCCTGACTGCTGTCCTGGGGCTATTTGATGTCCGCATTAGTCACTTTGTCATCCGATCGTATTTTTTGCAGGATAATCTTGAAACTCCCCCTATGTTGCCCGACCATGACGTAAAACAGGATGGAAGGAATATACGCAGGGGAGATGACTGCTACCCAATACGTGTTTGTACCCTAGTGACCAGACCTGGTCTTTGTGATACTACAGCTATCTCTCTCTTTTCCTCTGGAAAGTGTGTAACTGACAGGGGGAGACGATGCTGGCGTTTACTCGGTGTGTGTCCACCGTTACCGGTCACGCTGACTGAAGCTCACCAAATAATTTTATCTTATTGCAATACGTACTGCTACTACTCCTACTACTCAGATGTGTCGTTACTCCACTAACCGATATCGCGGTTATTCTCTCTTTCCTGCCCGACGTACATACAAGACCGTAGATATGTCTATTACTGAGATTCGGCCGTTTATCAAATCTATCCAAATTTAGATTACTGTTAAATAATTTTTCTGCTCTATATTGCTGGCCTCTTATGCTCACCTCCTTTTCTCATCTATTCGTTGTTTTATCATAATATAAATGAAATACATGCACTACCGTTGACTTATCACAATGCGTCTGAGCACATTTCAAACTGGAGTGTGTGTTTACTACATGCAACACATCCCAGAGTTCAGTTCACAATCATTATCTAGTTACTTTATTGAGATGGTGTGGAACTGTGTGAGGTTGTCCTATGAGTCAGTATCCGTGTCTATGGTTGACTGTAGAAGGATACGTACACGGCCTGAAGTGGGTCGGGGGTAGTCGGGCCTGAATTTGACCAATCGACTGTCTGATGGAAACGCTGACTGTATGCTGTATTGGTAGGGTACTCTGTAGCTCCGACCTCTGTCGGCTGACCTCGTAGGCGGCCTTGACTTTGGCAACTCCCCCCTCTGACTGGTGAGCAGTGTCGGAGGAGCTGCTACATAGTAGCATTGTATATCATAACCACTCTTCACCCCTGCTTATGACATTGTGTATGGCGGTATATAAATACTTACAAGTTAATCGGCTATGGGCCAAGTTCTCACTGGTTTCCATATTGTTGTTGTTGTTGGTGGTATTGAGGTTTATCTCCCCTGACACGGTGTGATGGAAGCTACTTGTGGTGCGAGCGCTGCCAGCCCTAAACAACGGTCTCTCTGGCATCTTCATGTGTGCCAGTCGTTTAGGGCGCTGGCTGAATGCCTGAGCTGTCACACGAGCGTCTGCTGATATCTCACCTGGGAAGTTCGCCCCTAAAATTCCATCGAATACTGTGTAGTTGGTGAGCAAGACTGCCTACATGAAATTAACAGTCGCTGGAAACACGGACCTGTGTATGCAGCAACTTTTTCATAGAGTGATGTCATCGTAGCCTCAAAAAGAAGAGGGTCAAATACTATGGCATTTTTGAACGTTTCCTTTATTTTTTCCACGAAGCCAGTCTCTTGTACTTCTTCATCGATGGCTGCGCTGTCGGCCTATATGAGAGGACTTGATCAGTCAGTGCGTGAATCAGTAGAGCTGCTGGGATGTTTCATTAGTGCACTATTTAAAGCAGTGTTTTGTTCATTTTATTGATCTCCATCAGAGAGCGAGTGCTGTATTACTCAGGGACTTTTAGTAACCGAGGCTGACTCACCGCGGATGAGATGTTACTCTGACAAACGGGTCGATTGCGCTGTTTGTCTCTGAACATCGATCTCTCGGTAGCAGCTTCATTTATCTGTAAGCACACACCGGTCTGTCAACACTCACTTATCTTTTTGTTTCGGCTCTATTTTTCCTTTTGTTGTTCTTTCCCCTACCTTTTCTCTCCCAAAAAACTATCTTCTTTCGTTCCCTCTCACTGGGTCACTCCCATCTCTACTGCCTCTCACTGTCCCCCTCCCTCTCTCTCCCCCTCCCTCCCTCCCTCCCTTCCTCTCTATCTCTGCCAATCTCTTCCTTTTTATTTCCTCCTCTCTTCTTCCTCTCTCTTTTTTCCGCATCTCTCTTTCCTCTCTCCCTCTCCCCTTCCCCCTCCCTCCTTCCTTTCTCCTCTCCCTCATCTCTCCCTCCTCCTCTGTAGCTCCCTCCTCACCCTCATCTCTCTACCCTCTCCCTCTCTCTCTCTCTCTCTCTCCCTCCTCTCCTCATCTCTCTTTCCTCTCTCCCTCCTCCCAGAAACCAGTTTCATACTTACAGCAGCTCTCTGCGGACGGAAGGGAGCATCATCTGGTATTTTAACACATTTTATCGCTGCGTCTGCAATGTTGGTTGGTAGTTGGTAGCCTGATTCTCTGATAAAGATGATTGGTGTCCTGTATGCAATGGCAATGGAAAGAAGATGGAGGGAGATCTGCAAATAGAAATCTATCCGCGTACTATTGCCACTATTTCCATCATCACTAAGAGAGCAATCAATCAAATGACAGCCACTGTAAGTGCATGAAAAGATAACTCCGAATGAAATTAAACAGTGAATGCCTCTCACCTCATCTGTGAAGACGTTGTCGTTTAGGAGCATGATGAACACAGAGCCGCAGATCGAACGACATATATCCAGACTCGATATCGCCTTTGCTTGCTCCGCTGTTGGGTTTGTTCTCACACTTAGAAATGGCTCTGCCAGACGAGATAAAGAGAATGAGTATTTGATCGAGACGAGAGAGACGAGAATGAAACCTGGTTTCCAGTGTCGACCTACTTACCGAGCTGATCTACTATGAGATGTTTCAGGTCGTTGTGCCGTTTGGACGTTCTGTCATAGCAGAAATACGCCCTCCTCACCGGATAGCTGTAGTCGTGACGTCTCGTCTCCGCATCTGATTTGAAAAACATGGCCGCCGTCGGTAGTGGCTGCATGAAGTGTTCACCAATCTAAAGCAGAATGATCAATCATATACCAAAGTTTAGATATAATTATTTAGGGGAGGGGCTTTTATTTAAAAAGCCCCTCAAAGATAGCTGTATATAAATGAAGGAATCAAAAGAGCACTAGCTATAATCACAAGCTGGTGTGTTAACAAAGAGAGAACAAGAAAGAAAAGCTAAGAGATGCTCACATCACATCAGATGTAGGTTTGCAGCTCTTCAGCATTTCAGTAAGAAAATAGGAATTTTAAAAATATGTTGAAATCGCGAGGCTGTGCCAATAACGTGCCTTTAAGGGCGAGGCTGCCATATGCGCCACCAGGTTGCTCTCGGTTTCTAAGTAAGTCTTAGCACACCTGTGGCACGAGAGCCCAGCAGGAGGACTCTGTAGAATTCAAACCCACAACCTCTCGACACTTTCGTGTCTCGAGGTACAGGCTCTACCACTGAGCTATCTCCTGCTCCTAAAATGCGTGTGCAGTGTACCGTACCTGAAAGTTCTCTTTAAACCCAAACTGATTCTGGAGAAAGTCGTCATACTTCATCAACAAGTCGCTGTTATAAACCAGAGGTTGTAAATACTCCCAAACGTCATCCATAACGTTCTCCTGTCGGTTCATAACATTGCGGTCACAGCAGTCGTATTCATGGTAAGAGAGCACAACTCCCACTCACCTGGATGAGGTTTGGGTATTTCTGTACGTACTTCAATGTTTGATCGATGTAGTCACGATTCTTCTTCATCCATTCGAGTGCCCCTCCGTAGCTTGGACCACCCGAGCTGCAAAGACATCAGCTGACCCGTGTCTGCCAGCTCCCCTCTGACATATACCAAATAAACTTACCCTTCACTCTGCCGGGGATATGTGGCTCCATACATGAAAGCAGGAAGCTTTCTGCTGCTTCTATCTATTGAATTGGCACGGTCCATTGCTGACTTGAATAAGTAATTGTTAGCCTTAGCAGATTGTTGGTTTGGAACTATTCTAGTTCTGCCAGCATAGCCTGGGTTACTAAAACAGAGAAGGCTGGATAGTGCCACGTTTCACAATATACGAACATGAGAAATGCTAAGCTACCGTTGGCGGGAGGACTCGCTCATGTCTGGTTGGAAATAACAACTCGTCAACTGGAGACAAACAAACAGATGAACAAACGCTACTAACTACTAACGGACAGTCACTCTTCCTATCAACAGAATAGTTGACATACCTGACTTTGCAGACAACAATGCAGTACAGCGACAGCCGTGTGTCTCGGTCTGTTTTGTCTTCTGAACCTTACCATCAGAAGTTGAGTGATTGTAGGAGAGAGCGCAGCGGATTTCACAGCCGAGCGGAGATTGTGTTATTCCTGCTTCAAGCTCTGCATAGTTACAGCAAACAATGTTTCGCGAATCTAAGTCATGTGCAGCTTATCACAATGGCTTTATAACTGCTTTGATTACATAGGACATTGATTGATTGAGTGTAGATATTACTTGTATGGCTGTCAATTACACGGATACGGTTTCTTTAAGCCTATTAGATTGAATGCTATCCATTCTGCTGTTTGAATGTAATGTGATTTGATATAACAAAAGAGGTTATAGACCAATTGGACATTAATAGAAAACCTATATTGACCTACAAAACTCCTGAAGCATTCGTCAAACAAAGAAACATGTCATTCCTCTTTATTCATCATGGGAGAAAATATTTTGCAAAAATCTGCTTACAAACATTAGATATAATGATGGATGTTGAACAAGGAAACTGTGATGAGCCAGATAGCTAGAGTTGTGCTCTCCTGATACGGCTGCCCTTGACCACCTGTAGCAAAGCACTCATAGTGAACAGCATGTTGTCTGTGAGTGAGAAATGCATAGGAACATCATTGATATTACCTGTTGAATCGGCTACTGCAATAGGCAGTCTGGCGGGTGCGGCTGTGGTTGTGGGTGTGGGGGTTGATGTGGGCGTGGCCATCGCAGAAGAGGTGGAGGAAGATGTTGATTGCACTTGAGATTGCGTCGATAGTTTGGTCTTTTTCGTTTCCATAGTCACCAGCTGTTCAGATGTGCTTGCAGATGTTGATAGTGATCCGTAGGTGAAGGTCGATTTCACTGGTTGACGCGGTGTCATGGTTGTGATTTCTTGGTCACCTGACCCATCGCTGATTGCAGTAGCCGTTGTAGTAGGTGCAGCCGACGAATTGACTCTGACGGTGGTTTTAGGTTTAGTAGTTGTCTGACCTTGTGTTAATGACTGGACAGAGGTGAGACTTGAACTTTTCAGAGGTGCCTTAGTTGATCGAGTCGATGAAGTTGGAGTTGATGTCTCATTGCCACATGGCCAGCTCGATCGAGTGAGGATATTCCATGAAGAGACGTCTGCTGGCTTCTCTGGCCTGATACAGTCAGGTACAATGACGGTGTTGTTTGCGGCAAACTCTCTGATCCAATTTCCTTCGCAGTTACAAGCAAATGGATTCCTATCGAATGTCAAGGTCATCTGCTGGGGAGGAGATGGTGATATGAACGAATTCAATGGCAGGCTTGCAAGGTTGTTGTTGCTAAGGTCTATGACTGCATTTTTGGAGATATTCGCAAATGCTGCGTAGCCTACAATTCCTATAAGGTTATTAGACAAGTCTATCAGTTGGGCGTCGGTAGAATTGACGAATGTGTAGGAGCCAATCCTGGTCATCCTACCATCTCGCATGATGATCTTCTGCAGACGAGGATGAGTCTGTATGAAGCGCTTTGGTGGGTAGTAGAACAGGTTAGACGAAAGGTCTATCACTCTTAGTTTCGGGAGAATAGACTTGTCTTTGAGGATATTTGGTAGATACGTTAACGAATTGTTCCCAAGATGCAGTTCGCGTAAATCGCTGAGCAGCTCCATTCCGAAGGGAATATCTGACAGACTGTTGTGAGAGACGCTTAATACCTTGAGGGGGATTTCAGATAAGAATTCCATCTCAGTGATTTGTGCGTCGTCAACAAACAGCTCTTCCAATGCTGTCAGGTCAGACAGGAGATTAGCGGCGATGTGTTGGACAGGATTTGATGACAAACTGAGTGTCTGAATCACCGAAGCGAAATTAATGAAGTTCACAACATCCACCCCATCGATCTCATTTCCTCCCAGCAGAAGTTTCATGACAGCAGAGCAGCTCTGAAGAGATTGGAACACACTCCTGGACAGTCTATTGCTTGTTAGGTCGACAACCTCTAGATTGGAAGAAGACAACTCCAATGCAGACGGATGAATCGATTCCAGTTGATTGTAGCTGAGGTTTAGGTGTTTTAGAGAGGCAAGTTCCTTCAATGGCGGTCCGTCTATCGTTGTGAGCTGATTTTGACCAGCCGATAGTGTCTGGAGAGGAAGCGAGTGCAGGTCGATTTGATCGAGCGAAATAAGGCCGTTGGCTGTGACGTCCAACTCTATAAGGTTTACCATCTTCTCGACTGCTGCGCTGATGGCAGATGGAGGCAAACTGTTGTGGGAAAGATCAAGGTAAAGTATGGCCTGAGCTGACTGGCCGCTCCAGTCTGAGTTGATGTCCTCTAAGAGATTGTGAGACAGACTGACGGAGAATGGACCCAACCCCTGGCTGAGGGAACCTTTAGGCATTGACACTAGCTTGTTGTGGGAAAAGTTCAGTATGGACCTTGAACTCTCGTTCTGCGGAGGTAAGGAAGGCAGCGTTTGCCATTGGTTGTGCTGGCAGTCATAGATCATGTACGACGGATATAAGTAGCAGACGCACTCCTCTGGACACAAGTCCATCACACTGACTTGGGTTGAAAGCAGAATCGCTGATGTGAAGGTCGTTATTGCCTGTTTGGAAGAGATTTCTGGGGTAGGGGTAGTGGTAGTAGTGGTAGAGTTGAAGCATGACCACTTCGTCTCACTGTCGAGTGTCCATAGATCTACTCCTGCAGGTCGCTCTGGAGTAGCGCACTCTGGAGCAAGAAACTCATTCTGCGCAGAAAACTCTATCAGCCAATTAGCTTCACAGCTACAACGGAAGGGATTGTTGAGAAGATTGAAGATGAGGCCAGCAGGGTTGACTGGGAAGATGTCTTGGAAGAGATCGGCTATTTGATTGTGGCTCAAATTGATTTCTGTCAGACTTCGGACACCGTAGAACGCTTGGTATCCGACAAACGATATCCTGTTGTGTGACAAGTCTATGAACGTGACGTCACTAGAGTACGCAAAGGTGTATGCACCGATTCCGGTTATAATACCATCGCATATCACAACTCTCTGAATGAGAGGATGACTCCAAAAAAGCTTCTTTGGTGGATATTCCAGAAGATTTCCTGACAGGTCAATTGACTTGAGCTGAGACAAGAAGGAACCATTCTTCATCACTACCGGGAGTTCGCGAATGGAATTGTTTCTCAGGTCGAGTCGCTCTAAGTAGTCCAAGCGCTCGATACCAGCAGGCGTTGCTGTGAGCTGATTGAAAGAGAGGCTCAGCAATTTGATCGGTATGCCGACAGGAAATACCAACTGTGTCAGGTTGGTTCCATCCAACTGAAGCTGTTCCAAGTTGATTGAATCGATCAGGTTGCTGCCTGAAAAATAGGTCAGCGGGTTGCCGTGGAGATCGAGATGTTGCAGCGCAGACGCATCGAGGAATAGCTTCACATCTGCCGTCAGGCTAATGTTGTTGTTTGCTAAATTCAGATCGCTCAGAGCGGTCAGGTTTCTGATGGCTGGTAAAGACGCTGCGTCTAAACGGTTCTGAGAGAGATCCAACTGATTGATGGTATCAGAAACATTGGCGAAGGCATCTGCTTCGACGTAACTAACATCCGACCCGACCATGATCAGGGATTTGAGGTCGGGTGTTGAGAGAAACGCCCCAGCAGGTATTGTTGGAACTGAGACGTTGTTGGCTATCAAAATCTCCACCTCTGATGGCAGCGAAAGACTGAAGTCGAAGGATGTGATGTCATTATTCGAAACGTCTAGTTGCCGTAGGGCTGCAAGACCAGAGACAGCCTTTGTAATCTCGCCGCCGGTCAGTCGGTTGTTGGATAAGTCCAGTTCTACTAGACTGTCGGCAGCAGCGTCTGCCCATCCAGGCTGGCATTGCGCAATCTTGTTACCTGATAGTGCCAGGTAATGCAGACGTGCTGGTCCATCAGCGATTGGTGAGAGCTCAGTAATCATGTTGTCTCTTACATCCATCCTTACGAGTACGTTTTTGTCATTTTCGGCAGCAATTCTGGGCAGCGTTGTGAGATTTCGCTGCCAACAATCTACTATGACTGTAGCAAAATTCTCAAAGCAGTCGCATGATTCTGGACAGTTATAGCAGTCAGCTAGCCGTGACATCACCAGTATTGACAAGAGAACATAACTCCTTATCATATTGGAGATTCAATGTCAGCACCTGCAAACAGATGAAGTCATTAATTGAACTTTTCAGCATAGTAATGCTGTGAAAATCTGAGCCGAAGGTAGTTTGAGAGTAAGACGGAGAGGGGGATCATCGATTATCTATCAGAAAACGAGACATCAAACTCCACGATTGCCGAGATCAATAGCCGTCATTGATAATTATGTGGAGAGTCCAGGTCGAATTGATTTTGCTGTTGCAAGCATACCGACACACGTTGCACCCTCGATCCACATGTATCAACTGTGGATATGAAAGGAAAATGAGAGGCATTCATCTAAGCTATGTTCTAGGTTGGGCTATAATGGTTGTAGTCAGAATTCAGTGGCAGATCCCAAAAAATGACTGGGTCCTTTATGGAATTAATTTACCTGCAGGATATGTTTCTGTGGATTAGAATTACTGCGGGGCTCAGCAGTGTAGCGGTAAATGTCGCAGCTCTGCCTCAGGGAGATTAGTTAGAGGCTGAAGTCCAGGGCAGTGTGGGCATCGGGCGGCCTGTTCTGAGAGCTCGTAATCTAGCACCTGGAATGTACGCTGGTAATAGCATTGGGGTATCATGAGAGAGAGGAGGGGGGAGATATGAGAAAGGGAGAGAGTGTCAGAGGTAGAGAGAGGGAGGGGAGAGAGGGAGAAGGTGGGCTGGAGCAAAGAGAAGGTGACGAAGATGAGAGGGATAGGCGGAGGCGGAGGCGGAGGCGGAGGCGGTGGCAGAGGCAGAGGCGGTGGCAGAGGCAGAGGCAGAGGTGGCGGGAGAAGGAGAAGGAGAGGAGGAGGTAGATGAGAGGGACAGAGACAGGTGGAGGTGGAGGCAACATGGGACAGAAAAAGAGAGAGGGAGAGAGAGGAGGAGGATGCGAGACAGAGGCAGAGAGGTGGAAGTGGAAATGAAGATGGAGATAGAGAGAAATGGGGCATAAGGCTTAATTCATAAGTTCCAGATGGATATAACTCAATCTGAGTATCACCACGCGACACTGAGAGATTTCGGTTGAGAGGACTTGTACGAGAATCATGCGGCATGCTAGTCAACGAAATACACTGCCCAGCATAGACATGGGCTATAGCCTCTACAATGCTTAACTTATCTAATAGTTGATATCGATGTCTATGGAAAGTGGTGGAGCAGCTGGAGACTTACCTATGATAGAATGAGTGCCTCCTATACAGCACATATATCATCAGCATCGGCCACTGGATTCGGAGACGAGAGAGTGAATGAGGGCTGTATGCCGTGCTATTAGAGTGAAGCCACACCCTCCGCTGCTGCTCGTACACAAGGGGGTGAGTGTGTGTAGATTATAACTTGATGAAGTGTGAATGGACAACAAAAGCGAGCATAGTCTATGGCACCGCGTTACTGTAGCCAGTATATATAGATAGAGCAGATAGCAGTCTCAAGGTATGAATCATGTCAGTATATGAATTCCAGAATCTTTACAAAAGACAATGTTTGCTTAATGAGTTCAGTTTCGGCCACGAGGGGCTCCTCCTACAACTTCGTGTTTGAATTTCAGCTAATTCATGTTGACTGTGATGATGTCGTCCGCAAATTATTCATTTCTACCTAGTGGGTACCCAGGCTTTCTAGGGTCTATGTCTCGGACACACCAGGTCTCGGATATACTGCCTGTACAGGCACCTGGTGCTTTGATGAAGAAATGAGCTAAATTGGAGCTATGCAAAAAATATACCAGATAGATATACAAGATAAGTAGAGAACACAATTGAATAGTGTGAGTATGGAGGGAGAGGTAATGAGAGCTGAGGTAATGAGAACTGAGGTAATGAGAACTGAGGTAATGAGAGCTGAGGCAATGAGAGCTGAGGCAATGGCACCCGCCCGTGTGGCCAACTTGAGAAAAAATGGAGCTCTATATGCAGTCTATTGTGTGCTGCTTGTCCAGAGACAAGTGTAGGAGCACAAATATCACTTCTGCTCCTTGACGTGGGCTCACAGCTGTGACATCATGGAGAGCCTGAATATAGTAAGCAGAGCAGATAGTGGGAAGTAGAGATGGATAAAGTAGAGGGAGAGAGAGCAGCAGAGGGGGAGAGAGAGGAGAGGAGAGGGAGAGGGGGGGGGAGGAGGGGAGGCGGGGGAGGGGGGGGGAGGCGAGGGAGGGGGGGGGGAGAGGGGAAGGAGCGGAGGGAGAAGAGGGGGAGAGAGG
>ERZ1740065.1863-NODE-1863-length-12900-cov-11.712573_pt1 | contig 12900 bp, 9 predicted proteins | sample MGYA00581738_ERZ1740065 | MGnify/ENA primary metagenome ERZ1740065 (study PRJEB43018, sample SAMN04849749) | marine metagenome | isolation source: floating plastic debris | place: Pacific Ocean | collected 2008-09-01 | study: EMG produced TPA metagenomics... | reverse complement strand
GTAAGTGTGAGTAAGTAAGTGTAAGTGTGAGTAAGTAAGTGTAAGTGTGAGTAAGTAAGTGTAAGTGTGAGTAAGCACGAGTAAGTAAGAGTAAGTAAGAGTAAGTAAGAGTAAGTAAGAGTAAGTAAGAGTAAGTATGAGTACTAAACAAACGCCCAATATCTATTGACAATAACAGTGGGTGACATAAATATATTTGTTCTTGTAGGCAGTCGTGAATACTGATGGAGAGAAGGGATGATAACGATGAATAAACTGGAGTCTCCATGGGTGGCGTGAAGTTTCTCTGACATAGTTAATGAATATACTGCTAGATCTCAAAGCAATAATATTCAACAATAAAAATTTTTGTAAAATCATCATCTTATCATCTGTCAACCAGCCCCATCAGGAAAATCGTCCAACTTCCTCAGGCTAAATATGAATGCTTCCTTATCTCCTGACGACTCTGAAGTATTCTTGGTTCTGTCAGAGGTTCGGGAGAAGTCCTGGAGGAAGCCCTGAGGGAGTGCCCGTTGAGAATGTCTTCAAGCGTTCTCAAGGACTGTCAGTTATGCTCAGGGACTGCCAGTTATACTCAGGGACTTCTTTGGGACTTCTCCAGAAAATCAAGAATCATGTTTACTGCAGAGCTCTGATACCTAAATACTAGTTATTGATGATTGATGATTGATTATTGGTTATTGATTATTCATTATTACTGTACATCTGAGAGCTAAGACGTGAGATAATAGACGCGCTGTGAACTCTGTCTGTTCCAAGACAAAACATGGCTATCCACACTGTGTCAGCTTCGGTTAAAAATTTGAATCATTCGCTCAGTATCTGAATGTGATCAGCCGTGGCCATACCTCATAAAACATAAACAATATAATATTAGAACTTTATGCCATAATATCGCTGCTGTCGTGAGCTATCAGATCTAATCAGCATACATCTCAAACTCTTTGCATGAAGTTTTCAATGGGATGATAACTCCAAATAGTACCGTTGTGTTAAATAACTATCAGCAGTAGCCTGCACTTGTGTACATGAATGTGTGAGAAGGTCTGAAGTACTAGTTATAAAACTGTATAGACTGTACAAGACTGGCAGCGTTCACTTGGAGATTGTCAAAGACTCTTCAGATGTTGACATTATCAGCAAGAGGCCATCACCTCCCTCTCCGAGCCTACTAATACACACCACTGCATGAGATAAAAACTGAGGCGTAAAATGATGCCTCGGTGTGTCCTATGCATGGCTGCATTTTTTATTCTTCTTCCGGTAGGCGCGCTGACTTCATGCATCAGTGTTACGCCGGGTTTAGTCCTCACTTAGGACGCTATCGCCGGCTTTAGTAGCAGAGTAATACCAGCGTAGCATCGGCTTAACACCGGCGCTTATGAAACCGGAGAGCCTACTGATACGAGAGTAAAAAATGCCTGCATGTCTTACACTTGTATCGTTTTTCCCTGCTGCTGATGCCGATACCGATGCTGCTGACCTCAAAGGTAGGAGGATAATGCTGGTCCGAACACGGCACACAGAGAGAAGGATCTCGCCTACATCCCAACACACCAAAATATAGCATCTTATCTTTACACTGCAACACGGGAGCATTTGGTAGCACCTCTGTTTTGGGACTAACAGGGAGGCACCAGGCTCACTCTCTCCAAGAAGACAGCGACTTGTTTTTTTTTTTACAACAGCACTGATAATCAGATTTTAGTAAATCGATAAACTAAACACAAGTAAAACCCGGTCCAACCTTTTAGCATTTGCTTACAGCTGTTGTGTCGCTGGTAAATTAGCCATTATTGCTTGTCCTGGGAACGACTGAGTGATTAGTCGTGGATGACTCGTATTAATGCTGTAATTAATGAGATCTTGGACTAAGTCCTTTCACATCCTGGCCTACTGCTGAATCAATAAGCAGACGTATTAGTGCACACGCCCTAACGCTGACCTAGCTCTGTATTAGCAAGTAGCAAGTATTCACCTTATTGAGGATGGAGAGTTGATGTAAAACAGCGAACGTCAGAGCTATATTGGTGTTTTATTGCGTATTAGGTCTGATCTTGTTCTCCCGTAGCATTACGCTCATTGCGAGTTCAAATCCCTAGTGAAATATTTACATTTACCTTTGGGAAATGTTTGCCTGTGAGCCCTGTTGTGTGTGGTGAGGTACATGAGATGATTAATGATTATTACTGCTTTGTATTGAGCACAAACTCACAAACTCGCAAACTCTGACCTGACATCAAAGGGGATTTAAATTACACAAGGCGTTCACTTTATTTGAAATAAAATGGTTTGGGGCTAGAACTGGTGATAGAGAACAGAGGCTAGTACTTGTGATAGAGGACAGAGGTTGAAATGTCGTACTTGTTGTATAGAATCAATTGAAGAAATCATTTAATCCGTGGTTGTCATAGCGACTTGTAAACAAAGCAACTGAGAGACAGAATTCAGGCCGGAGATGCCATCACTTAAATCTTCATATCTCCGCCAACGGTCACGGTAGAACCTTGCAGTAAATCTGATCATGAAGAGGAGGAATTGTTCTCTATCTTCACTTGCCACTTTTTGTCCACTATGATAGGTCAGCTTACAGTTACATTCTCTCATAACAAATCTCAAGCTGTGAGGGTAAGAGTGGGACTGATGAGTAGCTTCTAAACCGATGACTAATGATTGCTGTCTTCTAGAACCCACTCAGTAGCACACGCTCGCGTCGCGCAGTCTCCTCGGAGTCAAGCGTTCTTTGATGTGTGAGGCATAAATGGTTGAATCACAGAATGTAGGCGGCAATGACATCGGCAGAATTAGGACTACAGCATCAATAAAATTATTTTGGGGCACTTGTAAACACTGAGTCCGACTTGTTAGAGACGCATTCGTCTGTCACTGCGTCTTATTCATAATTATCTGAATAATCAGGATCCGACAATGGCAACGCTAACGTCAGCGTGATGTCTATTGAACTGCATCATAATTCTATGTGGGCACTGGCGTATTCTATATTGTAGATTAGTGTTGGGTCGGATCCAGGACACGGAACAGGGGGGACAAGAGATTATACAGTGGTTGCTTTTTTCAAACCAAAATCGAGATTGTAAGTTGTTTGCTGACTAGCTTGGGTTTTAACCTATTTGTAATTTTAGAAATACTCTTTCCCTAGCTTCAAAAATCTTCCTTCCCTTGGTATCCACCCCTTATTATAGATCGTCTTACAATACACCGACTGGTCATCTGGAGACCGGAGAGCAATAAAAGGCGGGTGAGATCCTCTAGATGAAGAAAGGACCGTAAAACTGACAAGTTTTCTCATCACGACAGTTAGCCAGAGAGACGAAGATGATTTCTATACAAGTCACCGGAGCGATAGCCATTCTGCTGATCCTGATCTGCCAACTTCCAGCAGGTGATTGCCGGTACAGAGGCAGAGCAGGTAGTGGACCACCACTGAAGAAAGTCTACAACGTTGCTGATGTAAATGGCAGGACAGTTTCTCTACTAAAGCTCTTAAACAACAAAATCATGACTGATGATAGTCCAATGCATAAAAGCGTAAGTGTTTCACACGTGTATGACTCTATCAAGATCATGCTGCAGAACATCAGGGCTATAACGATGTCAACTTCATGTCACTTTCATTGTAAATCAAAGAAACAGCAGAGAATAATATTTAATTTTCTGCTTCAAAAATGTTCAGACTCTGATAAGTTATTTCTCTGCGTATTCTGACTTGCATTATTCACAATGCAGCTGAAGTTACTCAAATTAGTGCTGGTTCGATATACGATAATATCAAATATCGAATAATTTTTTAATCGATTCTAGCTAGCTTTGGGAATAGAAGAATCGAAAGCGATAAGTATTAAATGGCTATACATGGCTCCTTATCGATAATCCTTGCGCCATTGTGTAAAGAAATCATCACAGCACAGCATAGTAGGGATAGATACATGCTTACAACCTCAAGGAGGCAAAGCTATTCTGAGAATTCATGGTAACCACTCAAAGCCTGTAGCTTTTTTTGACGTTTTACGGTAGATCTACCTCAAAAATCGAAATCAAACATCGAACCTTCTGAGGTAGAATTGAATCGAATTGCTGATTCTTGGAATCGAACCAACACTACTGCAAATTCTGAGGAAGTTTTAAGCATTGCAATGGATGTCACAGCGGATGAAACTTAATTTGTTTTTAGCTCCTGTCATCAAACTGGAAAATATCAATCTTCTTATAGTGGCTAAAAGAGTGACGATAAAATATCTCTCATCTTAACCTGTCATGACTAAGCACACCGCGAGACTATCAGATTTTGCCTCAAATTTTTACAACGGACATATCTGAGATGGTGATCGTTCTTTGCTACAGCAGTCTCCAGCTTTGTGTGGTAACAAAGGAAACTTCAGAAATATTTTTTCAATTATGGATGAGTCTGACATCATTTCAGAGCTGAGATTGGTTTCTTTGCTGCAGGTTTTTGATAAGAGCAGGATGAGCGCCCCACCAAGTGGCGATGATCACGAGGAACTAGGTCTACATCTCCAGTACCCAATTGCAGACAAGTATAATCAGGGTGAGACAACTGCCCCTCTGCATGGGCCAGATAGAGTTGTTTATTTGTACTCGCACTGCATAGCCACCTCAGCAAAGTCGGCGTAGGTAAAGCTGTCGCTGTCAACTCCACGAGTAGGGACAAATTATTGATTACTCTTGTCACCGTATGCAGATGGGGGGGGGCAGGTAGGGGGTAGGGTGAGACATAAGAGTCGACAAGTGTTTGCTGGTGAGTGCCAGTGCTCTAATATGCCTCACTGATGTTACTGAATCGAAAGTATCATTCATGCCTGAGTGAATTGCATATTGACGCAAGCAGTCGCTCTTATCATGAGCAATCTTACTGCCTCCCACAACTCCCCCAAACACACATGACTCAACCATTTGTAGCTATTTGTGTTTTCTAATGTTTTGTTCTACTATAAATACGTCAGTATAGCTATTTATAGTGTGGTGTTGGGACATAGTTATGTCGCATGGTATTTCCATTTGAACTCTAGCTGACACAGCGTAGCAGTCGCCGTGGGATTGAGGCACACTCTGTAACTGTCAGCGAACACTCCACGCTACTCCATTAGCGTACTATAGCCGCGTAGTTCATTCAATGCTTGTTTGGTGATTGTAAACACTTGTGAGGAAAATATTATTGTGAAACCGGCTATTTAGGGAGTTCGCGACCTTATGACGCTAACACAATTCTCTGTATAGATGTAGTAAGCCGTCACAAACACTGCCGTCACAAACACTTGTCACAGATTCATTACTAACACTCGTATTACTCTAAATGCTACTCTTTTTATTTCCCGCCCAGTGTTTTATTGATATATATCCGACAGAGCTCTCTGGTTAGGAAGGTGGACAAAGAGCTCTCTGGTTAGGAAGGTAGAGCAAGAGCTCTCTGGTTAGGGAGGTAGAGAAAGAGTTCTCTGGTTAGAAAGGTAGAACAGCATTCTACCACAGTCATAAAGGGTCAACACTAATGAATAGGGTAACATAAAACATCGATTGGCGTTACACATGTCCAGTGAAAAACACTTTGCTCAATTATCTTTCGAGATCAGTTTGTGTATCTTGGTATTTTGTAACAAATATATTATCGACAAAATTTAATCGAAATTATATTTCTCATTTCATCCAGAGCAGTGTGTACAACACAACAGCGCTAATCCGTTTACATCTGTACAATAATTATGGAGACGTTTGACTCGCCTGTTATCGCTATGATTGCATTGGCAGTAACATATCCTGTTTCACTGCTTATCGCTTTAAAACATTCCTTAGCAACCGCCATCTCATATTCTAACAACAGGTGTGTACAGGTGTCCAATGCCTATATACATCTGGGTACAGTCAATTCACATCAACGATTTTTTCAGCGTTTGAGGTGTTTGATTCAGACAGATATGACAACTGGTTGATCAGAGCTCTCTGTAGAGACTATATGCGGTACGCATATCCGTAGTCGATCAATGTCTTCTGATACAATGCATGCTTCCTACTGCACTTCCCTACATACTCATTTTACGCTCACTACAGACTGACTACAGACTGACTACATACTGACTACATACATACTGACTACATACATACTAACTACATACATACTGACTACATACATACTGACTACATACATACTGACTACATACTGACTATATACTGACTATATACTGACTACATACTGACTACATACTCACTAAAGAGTCACTGCAGACTCACTACGGACTTACTACATACTCACTACATACTCACTACAAGCTCACTACACACTCACCACAGACTCACTATAGACTTACGACATACTCAATACAGATTCGTTACACATTCAATACCAGTGTACCAAGCTCATTGCCATGGTGCCTGTAGCTGTCTTAAGTTAGTCATTGAAGTATGAAAACCTATCACATGCTCAAAACTTTCTCGTTTTCTATTTTTAGACATTGAAAACAACAAGGACAGCCTCATAAGCCATATGAAAGATTCCCTGAAGACAGATGACGGTGTTGATGATATACTTAAGGCTTGGAAAAGGAGAAGACAACTCTAAGCCTCGAAAAGAGTCTTGCAACTAACGCATCGACTACTTCACCCAAAAATGATGCACTGCTAATACAAAATTCCACTAGCAAAATAACTATCTATGACTTGAATTCATGATCAAATCCAGAGAAGGCATTCTTGGAACACGAGGAAAAGAAATAGACTGGGAACAAACAGGAACATCGCCAAGCTATTAACAAGAGAATAAAGAGTGACATCGTAGTGCCACAACATGCATGATAAGTAACAGCAGTACTGATAAAAGTCTTTGGGAGAGAAAAGCCGTATTGCTAGTACTAGTACTAGTACTACTGCTTGAATCTCTTTGATAATATTTGGAACTCAATATATGATGACTGTTGCCTCTACCAGCGCTACTCATACCATTTCTTACTCTTGTACTTCAAGGCAAGAGCATTGGTAGATTTGGATAGAGCACCTGTGACGATTTTAAGGTTTTCAGCTCGTTCGTCCATGAGTCTGACTCGTTCGCCCCTCTCCAGCAGGTACTGGCGCATCTGATCGATGTTTCCCACACTCCTTGCTGATCTCTCACGACAGCATGGCTCACAGAGCTCGTGAGACTTGGGTGAGTATCGGTCCAGCGACGAGTTACTTCGTCGTGTCGAAGGGTCGGCATCGTCACCGAGGTTGTATTTCATTCTGATGGCTTGCACCAGTTGATTGTGTCTCATGATCTTCTCCGTGTCCGTCATGTCCTCCGCACTCGAAACTCGACTTGTCTTATTCGACCTTGAACTCTCCCTGCTCGCAGGATGGCTGTATTGAGGGTTTAAGAGTCTGCTTGGCGATTGAGTATACGAGGGTGAACTTTTTCCAGCTGGACAAGATCGCGAGTTGTTATTATTGAACACAGAGAGTTGTCTTTCCTTCTTCGGAATATCTATTGGAGAGGTGGTAAAACAATCCTCTTCCTCCGTTTCATCACTCTTACGCCTGGAAATGAAGCTGATGATCTTTTCTATGATGCCCTCCTCTGATTGGTCTGCCAAGTTGTAATCATCTTCACATGCTTGTGGGAAGTTGTACCCATTGACTTTTATCTCTACGAGACTGGACCGGTTGCTACTGTCTCGGAGAGATAATCGGCTGCTGCTGTTGCTGGACCTCCCATCCAGAGATCGACTCTTCAGCGAGCTGCTGTGAGTGATCCTTTTCCCAGTTAGAGCGGTTCCTCGTCTTCCGTCACAGCAGCCACCGAGACGAGGGTCAGGCAGTGAGAGCCAGTTCTCTGTTTCCTTCACTTGTCCAGATGTTTCTGGGCTCAAAAAGTCTGTAAAAACGTAGATATGCATTGCAGATTCTCTGCCTGACAGACCTACCTGCGTGCATGCCAGGTATCGCTATGGTGTGGCAGCCACATGGTGACTGCAAAGCCTAAAGCTTCTATGAGTCTCATTCAAATGTGCTGTGTATATCAAACCCTAAAGATGCCATGCTGGTACTGGTAGTACTGAATCTAAGGCTATGAATGAGACCCCTACTTTCAGACTCACCAGGTGTGTCCCACACTGACTCCGGGTGAGACCAGAGATAAGGTGATGGGTTTACTCACCGTTGTCGGTCTGTGCTGTCAGATCCTCATCCAGGGAAGGCTGGTATCGGACCGAGTTACGTCTCGGACCGCTCTGCCTCTTGCCCTCTACAAATTTGATTAGCTTGTTCATATCCACATACTCGCTGCAAGACGCCACGCCTCCACTAAGATCCTACACAGCACCCTGCCGGTGTCTTTGGTGTCTCAGCGAAATACTGCTGTGTGACAGCTAAGCTATCCAGCGTGGAGTAAATTATGCTGATTGAATACACTATGCTCCATTTACTTTAGCAACGAGGCAACAACAGCCACACTGCTCTGCGGTCGGTCGCATGCCGAAAAGAGTGATGCACAAGTTACAACATCCAAGCCAGTGTAATTGATGATCACAAAAAACGTTTGGACCAACAGCTTTGTAGCTAGTCATGTGTCAAAAGAGTTGCGTTACCAGCGAGCCATCCACTCACTCTTCAATACCGCGCTTGCCCATCTATTTTTGGCACAGGATAAACATTGAAGTGGCAGCTTATGTGACAGCTAGTGTGGTCCTATCTGACTTACGTAGCTGGAAACCGCATCGCTGCTTAAGATATTAATGTTTCAGATCCTCGGTTATTCTCATTATCACGCCGAACAGTTGTTTCTGAGAAATGGAATCTTAAATCGATTTGGCAACAGGAAGGCTCTGCACCATACAAGCCAATCCGTCCTCCATTCCTCCATTCCTTATATGGTACATCAGTACTGTATAACTCCAAATACCCGACATATGTCTGAGACATGGGAGTCAGCCTAGACTTGTCTCCCCTTGCTGGATGGAAGCGGCAGATTAAATTAAGTTCCCAATATGGTTATAGCATGATGAGACTAAGATCAGAGAGAGAATAGATCATGTGTTTAGAATAAAACCCATAGATAACTAGCCTCTCCTATTTCCCAGGAACGTCCCGTATTTTCCCTGCCAGAATCTAGCACTAAAATTGATACTTTTCGTTTCCTTTTGGAGTTCTGAGCTGTACCTTCCCAAATTTCACAATAGAGCTGAACCTCCAGCATTGCCGGCTCTAAAACCAGTATGGCTCCATGTGAATATTTCAAGGAGCTGTATGAATCTTTATGTGAGGGAATACGACACAACAGACAGCCACTTGTTAGTGACTGTCAAGTGAGCTACACGCCATTCACTGATAACGATACTTACACCTCAGCTAGGCTGCTAAGGCTGATTGGAATCTAAGCCAACTGTGTAGGTGTACATACCATAAGCTGCTAGCGTAAGAGATATATTTTAAGAACTACCTTCATCTTGTGGTCTTTGAAGCGGTGGCTTGCTTGCTCTAAGCTTCTTTCTATGGAATGAAAATCATATGGACAGCCAGCATTAGAAACTACGTGACCAGTAGTTTTGAGACTGTAGAAGGCCTGTGTGATTCATATAGTATAGCTTTATTATATCAGAAATCTGAACGCACAACAAGAGGCGAGCAGTCTCAGTATGCATGAATTCAAAATCCGACCAAAACGAGTGTTCTCGTCAGTCCAGATAGTATTTTACAACAGGTTCATGGTATGGAGATAGATGATCATGGATGATGACATTTGGAGGACTGCACGTGTGAGACGTCTTCAGGATAAGCTAATAGAGGGTAGATTGATTTGGTACGAACCCGTAAGGAGAGAAGAACAATGCTAACTATGGAGCTACCAGGTAGATGAAGGCCCAGGAGAAGGCTTATGGATGCGATCAAGGACGATGTGGACGTGCTAAAGGCTAACGAGGAAGAGGTGTCAAGTAGGACCAGATGGAACATCTGCATCCGCCGTGGGGACCCGGAAGGAGCAGCCAAAAGAAGGAGAAGATACCAGCGGCAGCATGACAAAAGTTCTGGAGACAAGAAGCCTGGCGGATTGGCGATTGCGATTCAGTGACACTACGCATGCCATACTGAACTAAATTAGCATCTGTATTAACATAATGAACTCGGTTCTCACAAATAGGAGCACAAAGTCAGTGCGTATCGTGTACAGCAACGTGCTGTTGCAGTGCGTTAGGTAAAACTCATCTCTCTCTATGTTACCCTGCGCTAACACAACCCCCATTCTAACAGTTCCAGTCAGGAGACATTTTCCATCATGTAACACTGATGTAGAGATTGTCTTGACTTAGCTGGGGCTCTCTTGATTTAGCGGAGGTTCATGAATCGCAAAAGTTGGTCCCATCCTCCACTAGTAGAGCTCAGTTAATTTGAGATGAGGTATGGGTAGACCAGTGCGAATACTACTGTCTGCTCACGCGATCCTGATAATTGTCTAGAGCAGCAGCAGGGAGCAGTGGCGTAAAAACTTACCTCTTCAACTTTCTCGCATTCAGACAGAAGCAGCTGAGAAGTGACATGGCTTCAACTCTCCCTGCAAGCCTAAACTGCTCAGAGACCATCTAGACTAAAGAGATGATCTTGACAACAGCTGACAGCCAATCATTGATCCCTTCACATCTGTTACCGCTCTTATAGAGGTCACTGTGATGTCACTAGATAAGCTGCTGAGGGAGTAGGTGTAATGATTGCAATCTGGTGGTAACACAACTCCCTGCACTATCAATCTTTCATCTCTGGGAGTGTTCTTCTTGATGACACTAGGAATTCAAACAGGTACTGTAGACTAGAAATGGTTGCAAGAAAAAACAAATGCGTTAATTGTGATTCGCTATAATCGCAAAAAAATGTTTTCATAATATTTTCTCTTTCAGTCAATAGTTAACAGGAGTTTATAGAAATTTGTATTTATTTTACAGCGTAAATAATCTACAATTTGTAAAGTTGAGTCAAAATCGCAATTATTTTTAATTTCAATCATGTTCCAGTCTACAGTGATTAGTTGTCGGTTCTTCAAACACACGCAGGCAGGCATATACAGCCTTGAATGTATTTCCAAGAGTTAGATGTAGTGTCTAAAACTACCCAGCATGTCTTTTCATGTGATCATATGAAGACGATGGTGTGACTGAGTGCAGACAGCAATTTTCTGAATCTCAAACCAAGCCTGTTTGGCCACAGTCTATTGGTAGGCTGCTACAATGTTTTGGTTTTCATTCCACTAGAAGCTAACGGTACGCAGCCTTGAACAGACGAGCTTACATTAGGTTGCCGTGTATATGATAATAGTCCATCTACTGGAGATATGTGTGGGACAGATTGACATGGGACGGATTGGTGTAGACAAATCGATTTGAGACAAATCGGTGTGGGACAGATCGGTGTGGGACAAATCAGTGTGGGACAGATTGGCCAGTGTGGTACAGGTTGGCCAATGTGGTACGGTGAGGGACAGATTGGTGGGTTGCTGTTGGGTGAAATTTATCTGATGACAATTTAGGACGATCACGAACTAAATTACTCACAAACAGAGACAGGTATTGAACCAGGCAGGTCTCATTTTTCCATAACCATATATTGAATACTCAAAATTGCTGGTAGGAGAAGACAGCTGTCAGTGTAAAAATTGCAAACTGTTTTAATAATAATAGAAATACTATGATGGATTAATGCAGTAATGTTACATGAATATTTGGTTAGCTAATGATTGTAGATTCTGTAACTGCAAACAACCACAGTACTCTACTCTGTTGCACTCATTTTGGAGTTGTCATCTCTTGGAGAAAATTTCCAAGCTGGAGTGAAGGAAACAGGATACTGTATGAACCCTGGCTGTAGTGCAAAGGAAGCGAGTAGTGTAAAACTGTTTATGTTTGCTCCATAGAACTGCTGATGGCGAGTGAAGGGTTGGTGCAGAATTTTACTTAGACTGAGATCACAACAGGAAATACTCTTGGGTACGTCTACGCTTGACTGAAACAGTTAATCAATAAACTAGAAAAGAGCTAATCAATGAGAGATTGAATTGTTAGTAGGGAGAACCATGAGACTGGAGTGGCAGTACTGCTTATGCACTGCTGTCATGTACTAGAATGGTGCAAAATGTCATCATGATGTTAGTGTCAGATGGCAAAACTTGGCGCAGCTGTCATTGTTGGATAGTTACTGCTAGGATAGGACAGGATACTAGCTACCTAACTCTACACACCATGTCACTATACAGCAGTGCAGTGCTGATATGACACCGATGAAGATCACATTTGCTAACTTAGTGGGTCATATGTACTTTTACAGTTAAGTGTAACTCAGACCCTGTTAGTTGAGATGAAGCTGTCTTCGGCTGCATAGTTAATGTAAGGGTTAATGTCTATGTCAAGGTCGTATTTCCTGGCGATTTCTCTGATGTCGGCGCGATCACGGTCAGTGATGCCGCGACCCTGTACGTCTCGAGCTTTAGTGACAAACTCACCTCTAGCCTTCTTTACCAGGTAGCGTCTCACTCCTTTCTTATGGGTCAATATACTGAAAAGCTTGAAGCCAACAATTACGAGAATGTCGAGTGAGTTTAACGCTGCCGACACATAGCTCAGATCTCTGGCAAACATTTCCTTGTTGATGTCGACTGATATGACTGAGGCCAGAGCCACGGAGCCAATGTTCAGCAGGATTGCTAAGACTGCATAGCCCCACAGACAGTACTCCCATAGCATGAGCTTCCTGACAACCCGGTTGCATTCATCTATATGGTGCTGAATCTCGCCGTATTCGCCTGAAAGTGCAAGGCGTCATTTACACGCTGTTAATGAGACCTGGGGCCTGATACAAGCTTTGCCTGCAGGAGCTCTGGACAGGTCACAGTGGGTGAGGGGGAGAGGGGAG
>ERZ1740065.1862-NODE-1862-length-12904-cov-11.979609_pt1 | contig 12904 bp, 8 predicted proteins | sample MGYA00581738_ERZ1740065 | MGnify/ENA primary metagenome ERZ1740065 (study PRJEB43018, sample SAMN04849749) | marine metagenome | isolation source: floating plastic debris | place: Pacific Ocean | collected 2008-09-01 | study: EMG produced TPA metagenomics... | reverse complement strand
AGGGAGGGAGGGAGGGAGGGAGGGAGGGAGGAGGAGAGAGAGTACACATGATCAAAGATACGAAGGTAAATGTAAGGAGAGCCTGTAGAATGGTGATGGCACCACATAAAGAGAGATAGTACATGCGATCGGGCATATCTATGGCTGATTGGTGCAACTATCAGCAGGAAAGGAGAGTATCTGCGGATTTAGTGACTGTGTTTCATTATGCAATCAGCCAGGCCACAATCTCAATATCGTGCTTTATATTCAACCTTCATACTTCATTTATTCAAGAGTTTTTTTCAATACAAAGCAGCAAATCCATTCAATAGTTTGTTCATGTTGACCTTTGTTCACAACAATGACCGTTCAACTACTATTGCAGTGCAGTTGCTTGTGAACAGCAGAATTAGAACAAAAATTGGAAAATTTTACAAGCAGACGCCATTGACCATAAGATAATAAATTTTGAGGAAAACAGAAGGCATTCCCAAAAAACTAATCTCGACATCGATGAAAATGGTATTTCATAGTAGAAAACCCTTCAACTTTTCATATTTATCTGTTGACCTCAATACAGACGCAATGCTGTAATTCCGAAACATGTTTGAAAACACTTCAAGAACCAGAGCCCCGATACTGTATGTAGTAAAACTGATTCTTTGCCATCATCAAAGGTCCATCAACCAGCTACTGGAGAGATAGGAACTTAGTCTAGGCTCATACTTGAGCTCGTGCTGCAGCGTGTACTTTAGACTCATTTTCAAAACAACCTGATCACAACTGCCAGCTGGATTCTACTGTGAGAGAGACAAGGTAGGACAAAGACCTATCAACAGGTGTGCACAGTGCAGATGGGTTACAGGTATGGGGAGAGGCAATGAAGGAAGAAGGTAGAGATGAGAATGAAAGATAATGAATCGACTGGAATTAAGTAGAGAGCCGTTCTGTACCTGTCTCTCGATCCAATCAAATCTCCAGTCACAGCGCATCTCCTTCTTCGCCATCAGCTCGGAGAATAACTTCCTCAAATAGCTGTAGTCTGGCTTCTCAAAGAAGTCCAGACCTCTAACATAGTTCAGGTACGTGGCAAACTCTCCTGTAACAAAATCAATCATGGAAAAACACAGCGGGTATTCCCTCGAGTATTCCTCCGTCTGCCGACGATCGCATCATTGACTGAGAGTAAACAGCGGGCAGCGCATCGACTACGGCGCGGCATCATTGCCGCCCCGTCGCTCGCGGCAACGCTGATCACAAAAAGCTCATCATGACGTCAGCGATGGTACATACCTGGAAATCCCTCACACAGTTTGTCCACAGGGGTGGCACGTTTGGTATCGCCTATCTTTTGATATCGCTCTTTCAATGTGTCCGCCTTCAGTCCTTGCCAGGGCAGACTGCCGCGCAGGAAGTAGAGGAACATGTGACCCAGCGCTTCCAGGTCGTCCCGTCTGCTTTGCTCTGAATGAGTTTAAATTTAGAAGAACATACACTTGATTGTGACATCACGGTTGCCATGGGACGATGGTAGAAATCAAACGCTAGTGACAACGACGATGGTGTACATACTGACCTTTACCGAGATGTGTGTTGATACTCATATACCTGGCAGTGCCAGTGAGACTTTTGTGGTCCTTGTATGGTATGTGTTTGCCAGTCTCGGGGTCTATGTACTCTTTGGCGAGGCCAAAGTCTATGATATGTATTCGATCGTTCCTTTTTGTGGAATTGCGACCGATGAGAAAGTTCTCTGGTTTCACGTCTCTGTATATCAGGTGCCTTGTATGAACGTATTCCATGCGGTCGAGCTACAGGGTAGGAAAATCAATGACGCTATTGAGGCGGACGCAGACGACAATAGGTCGAGTCGATGAGTAGGCGATTGATACACATGCAGTAAAAACACGGATGATACTCACCAGCTGCAAGGCTGTCATCAGCACCGTCTTGAGAGTGAACTTACGATCGCAGAGGTCGAATAGATCCTCCAGACTGGGCCCGAGAAGCTCTAGGACCAGAGCGTTGTACTTACCGCATGGACCAAAGTGATGTACGTCAGGAACGCCCTCTGCAAGGTTGTATGTGTAGAACTTGAGGCTACTATGAGGTTTGAAGCAAGTGGGAGGCTGCAGCTAAAGCAACAGCACCAGTCTCTGATAGTAGAGTGTCTTTGGCTGATGCTATGGTTCGCAAATGTATGGAACTAAGGCAGGTTGATGGTGGAGCAGACGGTGATTGGTCGTGCACTCTATGGTGGAGATGGCCACGGGGATTGTGGCGGCGGCGGGTTGAATAGCCAATCAGAGGACACTATAGCAGTGCCACCTGCAGGGACACTCACCGTGGCTTCCGAGCTGCTTGTAAAACCGAAACTCTAGGTGGAGCTGTGGCGCTCGCGATTTCATCGATTCCTAAAATAATACAAGATCCTAGTAGAGCTAGTGGTCGGACTCACTGATACCTCGCTGCAATACGAATTCAGTAAAGAGAAAAATATGTCACAAACTCGGGGTTCAATACTAAAAAATCACCAAATACTAGGTACTGGGACAAACATAGCGGGCAGTGACCCGCCTAGATACGAGACAAGAGTGTTTACAGAATACATATGACGAAGAGGCGAGCGGTGAGAGCTGCGCAATGATCAATACAGCCGGCCAGTATGAACAGACGTTATCTCAGTGCCACCGAGGCCGCAGTATCACCTCATTTATTGTACGATTGTATCACGTCAATCAGCAGTAAAGATGGCCTGGTCTACATCATCGATACAGAATACTGACAGTAAACCGACACCTAACAACCAACAGCGGGTAGAGAGCAGTGCTCTAGTTAACTTACCAATTTGATGGCAACGTGTTCGTTCGTGAATAGGTTCTTGCCTGAAACAGAGAAGAGCAAAGTGAAACGGAGCCGTGCAGCACTGAGATTTCAGAATGTACGGCAATGGCGACCCAGATGTAAGCACTTGGTGACGGCAATCGAGGCACCGAGTACCATCGGGTGGACAGTGATACAAATACATGTATATGATGGCCGCTGGGACGGAGTAAGACACTCGTACTGATGGCGTAAGTCCATTGGAAATTGATGAGAGGTTTGGATTCAGCTAGACAGTAATTATAGTGGTATGAATAGTAGTAATAGTAGTAATAGTAGTAATGGTAGTAATAGTAGTAATGGTATACAGTTGGTTGGTAACTGTTGCTAATATGAAACTCCAACAGGCCGGGCATGAAGATCTGTAGTGAATCGATAACAAGGGTAAACAATAGCCGGACAGTGACTAGCAATGACTTTGAATGCCTCTGGTGTAGTGGTGGTAAATAGGATAGAGCCTTGATAACCCAGTCATACAGGCGCATGTAATCCTTATTCAAAAGAGATTAATGGACAGCGTCCTCATACAAGGTACTACTCCAGGACCTGTCTGGCACTGGTTTGGACTTACTAGTCATACAAATAGTTACATTTATCACATGGAAGCATGGCACCCTATCTCTTCTATTAGATATAAAGTGATGCCGTGATGATTCAGAAGGTTTATTATAAATTTAGGCCACTTCTTGTTTTTACCTAGGGTCATGAAGTGCTAACACAAAGGCCAGCTGACTAATTAACATGCAAAGTGGCTTATCACCATGTATGAATGGTTTGTAGTTAGAGTGCTACCTGACAATACCGTATGTTTGTATACTTTTGTGAACAGAGTGAACTAAGCAACCAAATAATGATCAGTTACCCAGGTAGGATACAAGGTAGAACAATAGACAGGAGTATGCGTGCTGGGCAAGTAGACTTGGCTCTCTACTATTCAAGCAATACAGGAAAGTAATCATAATCCCTCAGAGAAATATAAAACTACAAAACAGCTTATCGACTGCTTCACGATGAGTTAATGCCCTGATTCCATTATCTTACCAAGACGGAGCTCGCCAAAGTTTCCATTTCCAATCTTCTTCCCAACCTTCCAATTAGGACCGACCATAAGAACACTAGATGTGCTAGAAGCTCCAGTCCTAGTCCCTGAGCTGGGACGACTGATCTGTCTTCCTTCCTGCATTTTAACCCACCAAGTGCTTAAGAAACCAGACGTTCTAAGCCCTTTGGATAGAAATCATGTCATCTCGCCCGTGTTTACATGGCCACAGTAGGTTTCTTGAACAACTGAAAGCAAACAAAGTCAACACTTTGAGGAAGAACAGGACATTGCCGGCATGATAATTAGCGAAATAGAGTATTATGGTAGGTACTGTGACTTACAGAAGGTAATTACTATTCGGGCAACTAACTAGTTGGATCGAGAAAATGGAAACTTGAATCTGCTTACCAGTGAAGGGTTAATTTGTTCGTATGGGAATACTTGAACGCGATGAGAGAGAAGACGGGCTAAACTTATGTAGATTTTGACTACAATATCAACCCTGATTCGCCATTCAACTTGAGTATTCACAGACACATCGTCGCGAACCACCTCACTGATCTACCACACAGACAAACACTGAGAAAAAACTTTTCATCCAAATAACGGGGACGATATTTTAGATCGATACCAGCCCTTACAAGTCGTTCGGCAACAAAACCGCGATCATGTGTTAAAAATATACGATCACGCTAGACCGAGACCATTAGCTGTAGCTCCCATTGTTTATTATCGCACCTAAAAAACTGGTCTCTCTGTCAATATGTAGGACTACATAGCGGAAACCGAACGTTATACCGCGAGATTTCACGAGGAAAGGAAAAAGTGAGTGCGCGCGAGTATGCTAAGGTCTCTATGATATGATATAAGCCACTGGGGTGCAAGCAGACGACTGACTACCACACAGTGGGACACACGCTTCTCTACTACCTGCACACAGGTTTGATCTCATTTATTTTCACAAACCTTTCGTATTCACCCGTACTGAATAGTATCATTATCTCAGGCTCAAGAGTTCTTATTAGAGCCTTATGAAACTAAAAAAGACTTCAAAAAGCTAAGCCCTATAAGACTACGAGTCTATGTTGACTTGAAGACTGAGCGTACATCTCATCAACAGCAGTGGATAACTTTGCCAGATTTGGTCAATCATGTGGCTTAATGATATTTTTGAGAAGTTATGATGCTTCACCTCATTCGCCTAAGCTTATATGTAATGTGGGCCTGCGCATGAAGGAACGGATGTAACGACTATTTGTAGTGCAATAAGATGGTACCACTGTTAGAGACCTCAGCAACAGGCTGCGAGTCCACACACATGAATCGGACATCCGCTGCCCGATGAAATACTGTGAAAATTTACCTGCTGGTTGCTGACCTAGGAACCTCTCATATCTAGGAACTTTGGTATGAATGCTGCTGAACGAATAGAAACCTAGTTTCTTTGTCCTGAAAAATCTGTTTGATTGTGGAGCTGTATTCAGTCACTGATTCACCCGGCATGTTATGGACTATTAGGCCTACATGGTGTTTAAACCCTATTATGTGATTTCTTTACCTTGTTTTAGGTATTCTATCCGAAGGGTACCCAATCACCACCTCGTACCCAGAGACCTAGAGGTGAGTGCCTCAGGCTACAATGCCACAACCACTCACATGGCAGATACATCTCTGTCACTTGTCATTTTCTTCCTGTCATGATTCGTTTTATGATGATTGTCATTATATGCCAGTATATAACAATCATAACAATAATGATAATAATAATAATAATAATAATAATTATAGCTTTGCTGTGCTCTAACTGATAACTTTATGAGAATCCTGAGTAGAATGACATGAGAGCACAACTCCATATAGGGACAGAAGGATACTTTCATTCGATCTCACATCTTGTAGTTGTGTACTGCTTCAATTTGTTGAGTGTTCCAAACATGGTTCTGTAAGAAATAGATACAGCCCATTTTCTGATACTCAAAATCTGTCTGAAGACAAGTTTACTCATTCTACCGATGTAATGGGAGCGTTTGGACGCAATGATCTGACAAGATCAGACAACTCCGAATACTGCACTATGCTCTTAGTGCAACATGCTGTTAATCTAGGAAACAAGGTAAGTAGTGCATTTCAAACATTTAAATTTTGAAAAAGAGCAAAGAGTGGCTTACTTCTCACTGAAATGCATTTTGGGTTAACTGAATATTCATAAATTTAATACAATTTATTCAATTTATGGGGAAAATTGGATTGAAATGAGGCGATTACAACCTGATCTGAGTATTCAATCACCACAGCATGGCTGCTATCATGTCGGTAACTTCCATTAGTAAGTTATAGATATCATGCTATCATTGCTGTCTCCACCACGGCTACTGCTGAGCCTCACAACGACAGACGCCAGTTCCATTTCATCAGAGAAATCCGACATTTAAAGTTGAAATTACGCATCTTTTTAGAGGACAAAATTCATATACTTATTCCTAATGCTGCAAATGACCATCACTATGCGGGTGCTGCATTGCCATATCATGTCATTGTTGTTACTGTAGTCATTGTTGTCACTGTAGTCAACGCCTGAATTTTATTGATAGGAAAATTCTCGTTTAGCTATGCACATTGATTATATAGTAGGATGTGATAAAAGTCTGCTAGAATTGATGAGAAAGTGGTCCAAGTCGGCTCATTTCGACTTTGGAAACATTGTAGCTAGTGATACAATAATCGATAACACATAGAGAACGAAAAACAACCTGTCCAGCACCAAGGCGATGGCTCTCCATTCTCCTCTCATCTTGTCTAGATTCTCTGCATGTTTCTGCTTATAAAGCAATGTTTTGATGTATCGTTTTATCTCGCGTACATCAGTCTCGAGATTTTGATGTAGATGTAGGGGAGACATGTCTGGAGATGGGTCTGGGGGAGGGATATGACCCGCGGTGTGGTTCTGCACTGAGCCGTTCGCTTTCAAGCTCGTGGAGTGATTTAGACTGTCAACTTCTTTGATTTGATATTTGTTGTATTTCAGCTCTCTGATGCGCATCCGTTTGAAGTCTCGATGCATTTTTGGATCGTCTTGTCTCGTGCATTCATACGGAGACAGAGCCTTTTCTTTAGGTACGTAATTGAGCATGAATAACACCCTAGCTAGTCCTACCAGAACGACCTAAAACATGGTTCCAAGAGAGTATTAGAGCCATATGTACAATAGAATACTGTGGCATCGACACGCGGACACATGACTAAACAGTACCTTTTTCAGCCAATGTGGAACGCGATTAGTCCTGTCTCCTCTGAAGTAGAGATGGATGACTATGACAGCTAGAAATGTCGACAGCGTGATCATGATCATATTCAAGCAATAATATGCACCTGTAGAAGGAAATCACGGGTCACATGATTGAGGTACCTTCGCTATCAGCGCCATGATTAGTGGAATGAAACAATGAAAGGAGTAACAAGGAGGTAGGGGCTTGGTGGAGAGTGAGGAACCCTGACTCAACCCAACTCCATGTACTAGTAGTTAAATAGAGTCTCTGTGTGAGTGTATGGCAATCCCATCCTCATACAGAGACTTTATTGGTGATTGGCTATTGGAGTGAACAAGAACACTCATGGATAAGACGTTGTTTAAAACTTGTCATAGTCGTATAGTCGGGTAACATTCCTCATTCTACTAAAGGAGATGAAGAAGGAAGAAGGTATAGAGAAAGCAGAAGAATTAATACGGCAGTGGGTTGATATCCAAGATACAAAGTTCCGTTAATCATACCTAGGAGGGGTATCACTGTTTGACCCACTGCTTGGGGTGTTGATTCAGCCAAGACAAGCAAAAGGACAAAAAAGGCGACAAATATGTTAATGCCTACAAATAAACAAGATGCTGCAGGAGAACTGATAGATGAAGCAATGAAAGCTCGAGCTAACACAAAACAGCTGAAAATGATAAAACGAGTCTAGAAGATTCTATAGCTATGAACAATGACTGCAGTACTGATGGTAATAACCACACCAAAGATCATGCTGAAATCAGTGTGCGGGTCGGTTAGTACGGGAAATTGTCTGCTTTACCTATCAAAGGTATGGAGGATGCTGCCGGTGGCGTGTTTTCAGTTAATAGTAACAAGAGAAGGAAAAACGCCACAAATATGTTCATCCCTGCAAAGCAAGGCATATGACGATTAACATGGAAATCTATTATAAATATAATTTCTGGTGAAAATTAAATATTTTTGATTTCTTTTTGACATATGTCACTTACCTAGCTGCATCTTAGCTGGAGACTCTGGAGGCAGCCAAAACAGCACCATAGTAAGTAGTGATAGGAGTACGCATGGTAGTATCAATATATAGCTGTAGAACGCCACCTGGTGGTAAAAGGCAGTCTATTTTATGTGGTATATAGTATGTTGAACCTCATCACGACAGTCACCGTCAGTCAACCCAAGTCATGGAGCGTCCAGGAGAAGAGTAAGGGTGGATTGTAACAAGAGTGAGGAAACTAATACAAATACATTTTTAAAGAAATTGATTTACGGTCGATATGAGAAAATTAAACGAGTATTCACATGGCACGACAGGCTCACCTGTCTGCTCACAGCCAATGTGAAGGTCACATCCGGATACGGTATCTCACAACACGGGTATACGACGACATTTTTGCGTGCTGGATGACCTATGATGTCCCACTCATTACTTTCCACATAATTCGTCAAATCAATAGCTGGAAGATCCTGTAACAAACAGATTATTGATTGATTGATTGATTGATTATTGATTATCATTCCGGTTTGGTGGCCAGTAGGCGTTTGTGCATGCTACCCGATAGCTGACCTGATAAAACGATATGTCAAGGCTGAATCCATCGTAAGTCCACGATCCAAACTTGAGATGGCATATTTGAGAATCAAAAGGGAAGTTGGTGATGTCTATGGAACAAGATGACTTGAATATGGACTGAGGGATCCATAGAACGTGGCCATCGCTCGAGATCACAGCCATTGCTTTCCTCTTTTCATCCAATCTATCATCAGCACTACAAAAAAAATTACCGAAGTTAGAATTAAATGCAAATAATTGATAGAGGTGATATTGTACTATGGACACAAATACTGCATATTTCATGTAATCTGGCTCCAAACCTAGATTGAGGCAGACATGATTGATGAATGTTTGATTCCTCATTCAGAGGTGCCTATCACTAACAATGGATATGCTATCACTGTGTGGGAGCTGGTAGTTCATTTTGAGAGCAATAATTAATGAGTTGGCAGCAAATCATTGACAGCAACATGAAAAGAACCGCATGCATCTCTCAGTAGACCAGTAATTTCCACTAACTTACATCTCTATAGGCAATGATGTCATATGTACTGAAGCTCATTTGAATACGCGCGTGGCAAGGCCCAACATGCGTTGTTGTCCCGCTGTGGAAACGCTGCCTTACTTACTAGTTGTAGAGTACTATGTCTGGCAGCCAAATATCCTTCGATGGAACTCGCACAGTCTTGACGCCATCGTAATCGGATTCATTCCATGATAGCAGATAGTCCTTCCAAAACTTGAAAGCAAAGTACAACCACTTGTGAACAGGAGCAAAACACCGTCAGATCGCAGATTCTACTCGAGGTCGTAGGCACTGCTGACGCCTCAATGAATCGCGTTCTTACTATTGAGACGCATACCTAGATCACATTCTTACATGCCTAGACCGCATACTTACATACCTAGGCTGTATACTTACATATCTAGACCATGTGCTGATGGTGAGCACCTGATTCTTCTCGTCAAGATTTAATATCTGGATGAGGGCCAACCCAAACTCAACAACTATTGCCTCGGATGTGTTGTGCACTGGACGCCCAACCACTCCTGCTTGCTTATATTTCTCTATCAGATCCTTGATTAGTCTCTTCTCCGCTGACAGGGCTAAAGAACCTGGAAAATTAATGGCAAGTGTTGTGCAGGTGCTTGGTGATGCGTCAGGCCGTACAGTCTGGTATGGTAATATTGTTGTTTCTTGTGAAGCCAATGAACAGGTGCTGCCGTGTAGCCTGCTATCGCATGTCATGGATTTCTATCAGCTGTAAACAAAGATGCTGTACATCCATGATTACACAAAGGCAATCATTGTTTCCCAGACAGTCATGTCCGCAGCATAAAAAACCGTCATTACCGAGATCAATTTGTTGTAATGAATTCAGGAGCTACAGTGCCTGCTCTTAGTCAATAAGCCCGCATTGAAGACTGTTGACACCATAGTATAAGTTCTTACTATTGTGTGATACCTAATAAATGACATCACGTAGGCGTTGATGCTCTCATACCAACCTGCCACCCTTGGAGCGTTATAACACTGTTGTTGGTTGCAGCTTTTAATCCCATTTGTGAGACCGAATAATGGAAAGTGTTACACGATAGCTTTTCTGTCTGAATTTTCTGAAGATGCTCAGAAAAGAATATGAATCGTTATGTAGAGAATAGGAGGGTAGTGATTGTATTAGAGTGTAGCTCACCAATATCGCTTGTTTCCATAGTGATTATAACGAATATGAACAGGTAAGAACAAGAGAACATGGCTGTCAAATGATTTTAATGACTGAGAGAAGACGAGGGAGTGGTGACAGGCAGGTAATGCGGCCAGCTTTTATACTCCGATCACCCTCTGCCCATGGATTATTAATAACAAAACAAAGTGATAGCACTTTCAAAAAGAGCATCCTATGATGGACTGGGAATTTGAGATCTCGTGATGTCATTGGCTTATAAATAGCATCTAAAGCCACATATAAACAGTGCTGAGTGATTGTGTGTAGCGTTAGGTAACAATAAAAGAAGTAGCATCTTCTACATCTGAACCGTATTACCTCACATGTTTTCCTGATTATTTGTTGAATCATGTAAGATCATAATTGGCCATATTTGAGGAGCATAATTTTACCACAAATTTTGCTAGTTTTCACTTCTGTGAAAGATTCCCATGAAGTGGAACTTCATGTTAAGGAGTGATCAAGGGTCAATGATTAGAGCGCCTATTGACTTACAACAGGAAGATATTGTTAAACCTTTGAGAGAGAGGGAGGGAGGGAGAGAGGGGTCTAGAGCCAGCTATCACCCACACAGCACATAATGGTCCTTCCCCTAAAATCTTTGCTACTCACAACACGTACTTGAAATACCCGCCAGCTCGGCTAAAACTTATTTGTCTGCTAATCAATAATGCAGTATGGTGATACTAGCGATGAGTGGTTGATGAACTTGTGAACCTGGCACCTTGCCCTGCAAACAAGCGTCAATGAGACTGCAATTACCTTCGTTACAAAGCACATCTATCTATAAGCAGCACTGAAACGCAGGAATTTCCTACGATGCACTGTTGCTCACGTGAATGCTTAGGTATCGGATGGTTTAGTGCACCATAATTCAAGCACCTGCTAGTAGATGCTATGAGAATATCCTCTGAGCATTAACACATCTCTTCCCGTAACCCATCATCATAGACAACTCGTCTCAAATTGTCATCACGAAGCCAAATCAAATCCTTGCCAGACAAGTCCATTCATTATTCAATCCAGATATTGACTCGATGCACATATCCACTACTATTCTGGTTGTTATGTGTGAGCTTACAGTAAATATTGTAAATCGAACACGGTGACAATAGTACTACAAACAATGCTCGGCTGCTGTTCTCACAGATTATTGAATTTATGATATGCGCAACATCTGAGGTAAGAAATAACTGCAATCACCAATACACACTGCAAGTAGCAATCATCAGCGCCCTCTACTCAGGAAGAAGAATTATCTTGCAGATTTCAACTGCCTGAGTCGGAGATATGCCAAGCATTTCAAGATATGCTATAACACACACAGTGATAAGAGCAGATTATGTCTATGATGTCTACGATGTCTATGTGTATGTGAGAGATGAATACTTGGAGTCGTAAATGTGCAAAGGTTGCACCAAACGGACTGACCTGTTTTAAGTCCAGCAAGTAGATACAAGATGCCAAGAGAAACAAGACATACAGTTTGAGACGCCATTCACACACCCTGAGCATTGATGATGATCGCAATATATGCCTCATCCCTCATCCTCCTATCCTACCAAAAACTACCTGCCAACGTGCATATTACACTCACACTGCCCCGAGCACACTTGTGATCTGCAAGAAAAATGTTTGCTTGTGATTCTGAGATAAATATTATTGAATTCTCGTATTTACTCAGCAGATTTCTCCTGTTCAGCCATTGTTTCAAGTGAAACGTGTCAGCAAGTCAAGTGATGCGCAATTGTCATTAATTGCCTTATACAGGTATGGGGGCGTAACCATCTATATGACACAGGTATGAACAAGTGGCACACAAAACACACAAGGTGTGGCAACGAACCTTCGTGAGCACGTATCTCAAACACTAGTCTTAGAAAGTGGGTTCTACTCCATAGAAAGATGTTGCCCTTCCTACCTACCTAGCTAATCCTCCTAGCTACCTCAGCATCAGTAAAGCATCCCCGAGTACCGAAAAATCTTAGATCATATCAGAAGCTGCACGACCACAAACCTGGTTCATCATTGCTACCACCAGGGGTCACCCCAAGTAGTAGCAGGATGATGAGTACCCTGACAGGCGGTCCTTTACCAACCAAGATGGTAAACCAGTCAAACATGGTGTTCGACACTCTGACCAGCGCTGGTAGGTCCCATGTAGGTCACTTTAGAATTCTTAAGAGCCAAGTGGCTGCAGCGGCTGCTTTCTGTCCAATATTCTTAGCGAAAGTGAGTGATCGGAATTGTGCGGGACCATTGATTTTCCTCCCGCCTGTTATAACATTTATTCCTAGGCGATGAAACGCCTGATGCCGAATTCAGAAGTCACGAGTGTTGGTTCACTTTTACCCCAAGATGTAAAATGTCTTTCGATTGGTTTTCCCGTCACAATACTTCAATTAAACTTGACAAAGGCGTGACAAGATTATACACCCATACCCCCCCTCCC
>ERZ1740065.1861-NODE-1861-length-12911-cov-4.262601_pt1 | contig 12911 bp, 10 predicted proteins | sample MGYA00581738_ERZ1740065 | MGnify/ENA primary metagenome ERZ1740065 (study PRJEB43018, sample SAMN04849749) | marine metagenome | isolation source: floating plastic debris | place: Pacific Ocean | collected 2008-09-01 | study: EMG produced TPA metagenomics... | reverse complement strand
AAAAATACGAGAACAAAACGAATAAGCAAGTATAGAGAGGTATTAAAAAGATGTAAGCATTATGGTTCTGAAAAATGGGTGAAACAACCGTTTCCGACGGTCTGTTGTTTCGGGTAACCAAAAACAACATTTTGGAAATGCTTCCCGAACAAAAGGAGCGGCTTAAGAAATATATGGAAGACCACAATATTTCCTTAAAAGAAGAAAAAGATGTTTTGAAGCTCAACCAAATCTTAGAAAATTTATACCCAAAAGTTTAGCGTAGTAGGTAAAAACATCAATTTCGAATGTTGGTGATGATACCCAATGTATGCTTCACTAAGCTTTCTAGAGCGTCATAACGCTGGGCGTTAATTACCTCTTTGGTGACCAATTTTGAACCCATCCCTACGCAAACCACCCCAGCATCAAACCATGCTTTGAGGTTTTCTTCTGTCGGAGAAACGCCACCAGTAGGCATAATGGGTAACTTTGGAAACACTGCTTTTACCGCTTTGACAAATCCTGGTCCTAAAACATTTCCGGGAAAAGCCTTGACTACTTTTGCACCTAGTTCCAAAGCCTGGTGAATTTCGCTAACCGTAGCACAACCTGGTATCCAAAGGACATCTTCAGAGGCACAAAAAGTTGCCATTTCAGGAACCATCCCTGGAGAAACAATGAATTGCGCTCCTTTCTTCAGAAACATTTTGGCGTCTTCAGCAGAGAATATGGTGCCAATGCCTAATAACAAGTCTGGATACTTTTGGGCATGCGCCACCAAAGCCTCAAATACCTCAAGGGCATTCGCTCCCCTATTGGTAAATTCAAAAACACGAACACCTCCTTGATAACAGGCATCCAAAACTGCATTGGCAATATCAGGGTCTGTATGGTTGAAAACGGGTATTAAACCCGATTTGCCCATCTGCACCAAAACGTCTTCCTGGGTAACTTTTTTAAACGCCATACTTTATCGAGCTACACGACCGGAAGCATCCCCGCTCATCAATTTTTCAACCTCTCCCACGGTAACCAAATTCGCATCACCTTTGATGGTATGCTTTAAACAAGATGCCGCCACGGCAAAATTCAATGCATTCTGGTCATCTTCGGGATATTTCAACAAACCATAAATGAGCCCTCCCATAAACGAATCACCTCCTCCAACACGGTCGACGATATGGGTGATTTGATACTCTGGGGATTTGAACATGGTTTCTCCGTCGTACAAAACTCCTGCCCATGTATTATGCGAAGCGGATAACGAACCTCGTAAAGTGGTAATCACTTTTTTGGCTTTTGGAAAGCGTTTCATCATTTGTTTACAAACGGATAAGAATGCTTCGGCCTTTACGTGTTCGCCGTGGGGGGTGATATCAAGTCCTTCGGGTTTGATGCCAAAATGTTTTTCGGCGTCTTCTTCATAGCCCAAAACGATATCGCAGTATGCCGTTAGATCACTCATAATTTCTTCTCGCATGGCTTCATCGCAATAGGTCCAAAGTTTTGCGCGATAATTCAAATCGGTTGAGATGGTTACGCCCAACTCACTAGCGGTTTTCACTGCCTCCAGACAGGCATCTGCTGCGCCTTGTGAGATGGCAGGTGTAATTCCGGTCCAATGAAACCATTCTACCCCGTCGAAAACCGATTTCCAATCGACCATGCCCTTTTCAATTTCCGCCATCGCGGAATGAGCTCGGTCATAAACTACTTTACTGCCTCTAGACACTGCTCCAGTCTCTAGAAAATAGATTCCCAATCGGTTACCGCCGTAAATAATTTTATCGGTACCAACCCCCCTCTTTCGCATTTCCATCAGCGCGCATTGGCCTATGTCATTTTTGGGCAAGCGGGTTACAAAATCCACAGGTACCCCATAGTTCGCCAAAGACACGGCTACGTTCGATTCACCACCGCCATAGCTTGCGTCAAAGCTATTGGCCTGAGAAAACCGTAAAAATCCTTGAGGGGCCAATCTAAGCATGATTTCTCCGAAAGTCACTACTTTTTTCATTGTTGTGTTTGTTCTTTGATTGCTTTTTTATCATTCTTCTAAAAGGATTCCAACTAGATACATAATCATTGTCCCCAACCAATCTGGACCGTCTCCGCAGTCATAAAAGAGGCATCGTCACTCACCAAAAATGAGATAACTGAGGCTACTTCTTCCGGCTGACCCAAACGACCCAGCATGATATTGTTCTTCCATGAGGCAAATACTTCTGGTTTTGTGGATTTAATTTGCGTATGGAAAGGTGTGTCAATTGTTCCGGGTGAGACGGCGTTGACGCGGATATTGTATTCCGCCAAATCTTTCGCCAATGCACGCGTTAGTGTGTGCACCGCCGCTTTGGATGTTCCATAAATCCCAGCTCCTGGCCCACCAGCATTCCATCCCGCATTAGAGGTGTAATTAATGATAGATGGATTATTTCCTTTTTTCAGATAAGGAATGGCAGCTCGGGAAACGAAGAAGGTAGAATCCAAATTCAAGGCCATTACCCCTCGGAAGAATTCAGTGGTCATATCTTCAAAACGAGACCTGCCACCGAGTCCACCAGCATTGTTGATTACAGCATCTATTTTACCATACTTTTCACCAATGTTTTTGATGTTTTCGTTTACGGCATCTTCGTCGGTTACATCAAAGCCATAATATTCGGCAGTAATTCCAGCCTCGGTAAGTTCTTGAATGCGTTCGGCGCCCTGATTATCTTGAATACCATTCAATATGACCGTGTAGCCGTCTTGCCCCAGTCTTTTCGCGACTTGGAAACCGATACCTCCTGTAGCGCCAGTAATTACTGCTATTTTTTGATTTGAATCACTCATTTATTTTCAGTTAAATTTTATGCTTATTTAAGTTCTCCTAAGGGTTCAATTTTTGGACACAATATCCATATGCTTGCCATGGTGATGATGGCCAATGCGGCGCCAATCACGAAGGCTGGCGTATAATTCCCACCCGAGGTCAACCAGGGCACCAGTGCCGTAAGTCCAAAGGCTCCTAGCTTTGCGGCCATTCCAGCAAATCCTGCAAGCGTACCCACAGACTTACCACCAAAGAAGTCACTGGGTAGGGTTTGTACGTTCCCGATAGCGACTTGAAATCCGAAGAGAATAACCGCCATCAATATCACTGCGGTTTCCGGGCCACCCGGATTGGCCATGGCCAAAAGGGTAGGCAACATGATGAGACACCCCAAGGTGATGACAAATTTTCGAGTGCGGTTTACGGTCCATCCCGCCTTAATTCTATTTTGAGCCAAAAGTCCACCAAACCAAGCGCCAATCATCGCACCTACATAAGGAACCCATGCGTAAAAACCAATGGCTTTGACATCCATTCCATACACTTCATTAAGGTAAATGGGAATCCAAAAGATAAATAGCCACCATATTGGATCAATGGCGGCTGAGGCGATAATTACACCCCAACTTTCTTTATGGGATAGCATTTTTCCCGTATCTGGATTGTATCCTTCATCGAAAGTGCCATCACCGTCTTGATCCTGGTTTTGCTGTCCCGATAAAATATATTCTCGCTCTTCTTTACTTATCCAAGGGTGTTTTGAAGGCGGAGACTTTACAACAATCCACCAGGGAATGAGCCATAGTAAGCCTACCAGTCCTACCAAAATAAAGATGTAATGCCAACTGAAATAGACGGACAACAATCCTATGGTAGGGAAGGCAACGATACCACCAATAGCAGCTCCTGAGTTAAATATTCCCTGCGCAAAAGCGCGTTCTCTTGTCGGGAACCATTCCGCGTTTCCTTTTGCCGCTCCCGGCCAGTTTCCCGCTTCAGATACACCTAGTAGCGAACGGAAAATGGATAAGCCGACCTCACCTGTAGCAAAAGCTTGCTAAGCTGTGGCAATCGACCAGAAACCAATGGACAAAGTAAAACCAAGTCTTGTTCCAACTTTATCGAAAATCTTCCCAAAAACGGCCTGTCCGAAAGCATATGAGAAGATGAAAAAGGTGGAGATAAGCGCGTAAATACCCTTGCGTTCGTCGGCTGTTTTATCCGGATACAGCGTTTCAGCCATATCTGGCCAAAGTACAGGTAATGCTTGTCTATCGATATAATTGATAACTGTAGCCAGTGCTATTAACGTAATAACCCACCAGCGTAAACCTTTAAGCTTCATGACCTATTCATATTAGGTTTGTAGATTTTGAAAACTCAAAATCTTATTCAGCAAATACATATTTCTAGATGCTCGGTAACAGGTTCTAAACGAGATATTGAATCCCAAATTTGGAAAGTGTCACCTCCCTCCTACGTTATTTAAATCCAAGGAAAATAGAAGCGTGCAATTCTATTTCCCTATCCTTCAAATCTTTAAATGTTGTAACAATATTGGTACAACACGCTAAAGTGTGCTTTCATTTTTGCTTTGGCCTTCCTAGGGTCTTGCTCCTTAATGGCCTCAAAAATCTCTTCATGTTCCTTAATTCCTTTCACAGAAAGATTTGCATCACAAACATGGTGTTTGTTGAAATTGGTAATGATTTCTGGTGTTATAATGAGCATGAAGGTATTCATCGTACTGTTCTTACTTGCCTTGGCAATAGCTAAATGGAACAGTAAATCTTCTTCTACAGCTTCCTGACCCTTTAATACTTTCGCATTGTATGCCTCGAGTGCCGCACCTATTTTTTCAAGGTCCTCCTCCGTTCTTCGCAAAGCAGCCAATCGTACTGTTTTCAGCTCCAAAAGGATTCTCGTCTCCACCAAGCTTTTGAATGAGGGGTCTTCCAATCGTAAAATATCATCGAGCATTCCGCTCATGGCTACTCGACCAATATTCGCGATAAATGTTCCGCTTTGGGGTCTTGATTTCAAAATCCCAAAAAACTCCAACTTCTGTATCGCTTCTCGAATGTTACTGCGACTCACCTCGAAACGTTCTGAAAGCATACGCTCTGAGGGGAGTTTATCCCCTGGTTCCAGGTTCTTGTATTCGATGTAATCGCGAAGCTTCGAAATAATTCCTTGTTGTACGGAATTGTTCTCGTTTTTGGTTAGGATTTCTACTTTCATAACTGTTAGACCAAATTGGTTAACCAGATTGGTTTGTTAAATTTATAAAAAATAAATAGACCTTTTCCAAGATTATTGGTGTTTTTTTAGGTAAAAAAGGCTATCGTTAAAATTTCTTCAACAATAGCCTATTACTTAACTAAACTAACTCAAATTGATTTCCATTATCGTGATTATTCCCAAAGACTTTCAAAGTGTCAACTAACTAATATCCAGGGTTTTGCTCAATTACACCACCACTCGCCAAAACTTCTGATACAGGAATCGGGAATATGTAATAATTCGGATTGATGGTTTCACCCATTTCGGCATCTACCGTTCCTGTGCGAACCAAATCGAACCAACGTTGTCCTTCAAAAGCGAGTTCCAACCTTCTTTCATCTTGAATGGCTTGTCTTATTTCCCCAGTTGTTGCAGCCGTGGAATTTGATAGGCCTGCTCTGGATCGGATTTTTTTTAATTCCGTAAGCGCCGCGGCCGTATTGTTATTTTCGTTTAAAGCTTCCGCATACAACAGAATAACATCTGCCAGTCGTAATTCAATCCAGTCATGGTCAGGACCATTAGCTTGTGGAAATTTAGGAGACGCCAGTAAGGTTTCGTCAATCGTTACCACTCTTCTCAAATCGGTATCTCCACCTGCTTCACTAGCATCAAAGGCAGCTACCAAATCCAAATCCAAAGGTTCCAACGATTTGGTATCCAGTCCACCAGACCAAGACCAAAACTCAGAAAAACCATATTCATCTACGATTGAACTTGATATTTGAGTTGCAAAAATGATTTCAGGATTCAAGTCGTTTTCAAAACCAAAGATTTCGGCAAAATTTGCCTGCAACTCAATCCCTGCGCTGCTGGCTCCGTTCACCACGGCAGCCAACTCTGTTTCCGCAAGAGGAAAATTCCCCAAGTGTACGTAAACCTTCCCTAGAATTCCTTGCGCTGCCCATCGAGACGCTCTACCACTCTCTATCTCATTTCCAAGCGCAGCGATGGCATCTTGCAAATCAGGGATGATGATTTCATTATAGATATTAGAAACTGGTTGTCGCTCTAAAATGGAAGGGTCATCCACTGGAGGAGTTGGGGATAAGTTTACCGGAACATCTCCGAAGACCTGTACCAACTTAAAGTAGGACAATCCTCTTAAAAACTTGGCTTCGCCCACTTGAATGTCATCAGTGGAGTTTTCAATAACATTATTCGCACTCAATATTGATTTGTACAAAGCGGTGTAGAAGGGGCCAAAAAATTGGTCTTCCATGACGGTCAAATCAGGATTGAATAAATCAAACTCCGTAAAAGGTGCTTCAAACATAAAGGCGTTGTCCGCTCTGAAATCTCCCATAACCGCTATTGGCGTTACAGAACCATGCTGATAAAAATATGCTGCATTCAGTACTCCAGAAAAGTCTTCCAAAGAATCAGAACTCGCAATGTTAGGTGGTACTTGGTCTAAGTCATTGTCACAGGACAAAGCCAATAAAACCAATAAGCCCAATGAATATTTATATACTGTTTTCATCCTTTTTCTTTTTAAAAATTAACATTTAAACCAAGTGTAAAGCTCCTTACGATAGGACTGGCTCCTACCTGTACACCATATGTCGTTGGACCCAAATAGCCACTATTTGTAGTTTCGACACCTTCAGGGTTATATGACGTATAATCGTCACCCCAGATGTACAGTAAGTTGGTTGCTGCTAAATATATACGGGCGGAATTCAACCCGGCTTTTTGAATAATGTCAGAATCAATAGTGTATCCCAACGTCAGGTTTCTCAACGCGAGGTACGAAGCATCTTGAATCATCGCGTCTGTTTGATCTCGATTTCTAACATAGGGTTGGCCGTTGTTATCGGCCAAACCATCATCATCGGCATCAAATTCATCTCGTAGTGTCCTACCCCATTGCGAACCATAATATAACGGATCGATATTGTATACCTCACCACCCTGCGCTGCTTGCAACTGGAAGGACATGTCAAAATCCTTATATCTGATATTACTGTTCAGTCCCCAGTAGAAGTCAGGCGTGTTTTGGCCAATTTTAACCAAATCCCCTCCTTCTTCCACGGTTCGTGTTCTATCGATAACACCGTCATCATTTTGGTCAACGGCATAGCTCCAACCACTTTGCTGGTCAGGAAATTCAATTGGGTTGGATAGGTATTCCATCTCTACTTCACCTGTTGTTTCAATACCCCACATTTCACCAATCTCTCCTCCGATATAGTTTCTAAAAACTGGACCTCTACCACTTTGACCATAAATGGTTTGTGGCAGTTCATCCAAACCGCCTAAATCCGTGATTTCAGTATTTACAGTAGAAAAGTTTGCGCCTAGATTCCAGCTGAAGTCAGGTTTTTGAATTACGGCTGCGTTCAGTTCAAGCTCCAAACCAGAGCTCCGCACATCACCTGAGTTCAAACGAATGGAAGTGGTACCCAATACCTCGGAAACACTTTGGTTAATAAGGATGTCTTCAATATCGGACGTGTAGTAATCCGCGCTTAAGCGCACACGATTATTGATAAATCCTAAGTCAACACCATAATTCGTTTCTGTATTGGTCTGCCAAGTCAAGTTTTCGTTGGCCACATCATTCGGAATCAAAAATCCTAAGCCCAATACCGTTGCTTGCGGATTTAAAAGGCTTAGAGAGTTGTACGCCCCAAGGTCAGAGGTGGTTCCCAAAGAACCTGTGCTGAATCGCAGTTTCAATAAACTCCATGCTTCAGACTTCCAAAACGCTTCGTTGTGCACATTCCAACCTAATGATAGGGCTGGAAAGGTTTCATAACGATTATTCACACCAAACCTTGAATCGCCATCTCTTCTGATGGATGCCGAAAACAAATACTTGTTGTCGTAGGCATAGTTAATCCTACCAAAAACACTTCTTCGTGCAATGGTTTCGTCACGCTCGGTCACTGCGATGTCCGCAGGGTCCAAAAGGTTATAGTTTATGATATCCCCGAAAGGAACATTAGAACCCTGAAGCGAAGTACCTCTGATGTAAAAGTTTTGAAATTCAAGACCCGCTACGGCGGAAATATCATGCTTTCCAATGATTTTCGCATAATTCAAAGTGGTTTCACTCAAAATAGAAGACCGTTTTACATCGGTTTGGTCCAAAGCCGTTTGATTGGTTCTACCTCTCGAATCAAATTCCAATCCTCTCCAAAAATAATCTTGGGTATCTCTTAAATCAGCCCCAAGCACCGTTTTGATATTTAGGCCATCAATTATACTATACTGTAAATAGGTCGATAGATTTCCAAAGTAAGTTCTCTGGAACCGGTCGGTGTTATCAAGTTTCGTCGCTGGTCCTGCGTCTCCAGAACCTCCAATACCGTTACCAGCCCTTCCATAGTGCCAGTCTTGAGCGGTATCGCCAGGTTCCAAAGTAAAAATACTATTGTTGAACGGTGCATCTCCACCTCTATATCCTGAATCAAAGGATGCCAATCCCAAGGCCTCTGCTTGAGCATTCAGTTCTTGTACAAAAGCAATGGATGCCTCAGTATGGTAGATGGGGTGTACACTATACGCTCTTAAAAGGTCACGCATATCATGGCCAACGATATCCCTTTTGGATACAAACCCATTGAAGCTAATTCCGGTTCTGAACTTATCACCCAATTTGGCTTCAACATTCAATCTAGCGTTTGCCCGTTCAAAACCTTGAGTGATGGCAACGCCCTCCGTATCAAGATAACCGACAGATGCAAAATAGTTTACGTCATCTGTACCGCCGCTCATACTAAAATCGTGATTCATACTATAGCCGTTCCGGAAGAACCAATCCTCAACACCGACAACATCAGGAGAATTGGCAAAACCATTCAATCGATACTCCACAACAGCAGGGTCTAAATCCGAAACATTAAATATTCCATTGGCGATATTGGTCCGAGCAATGTCAGCATAATCGCCTGCGGTCGTTTTGATGTTATCCCTAAGGTATCTGCTAGAGGTACTGAAGTAGGTATTGTAGCTGAAACTTGCTTTACCGCTTCGTCCTTTTTTGGTAGTAACCAGGATAACCCCGTTCGCTCCCCGAGACCCATAAATGGCCGCCGAAGCAGCATCTTTCAACACTTCCAAACTTTCAATGTCGTTGGGATTGACTGTAGCCAAGCTTCCTGAAATAGGATAACCATCGACAACGATAAGGGGGTCTGAATTTCCATTAATGGAAGAGGCTGCCCGAATTTGAATCTTGGGGTCAGCACCTGGTGCTCCATCTTGGTTTTGAATCAGGACTCCCGAAAGTTTACCTCCCAAGGCTTCATCAACCCGTTGGGCTTGAATCGCGGCAATTTCACCACCTTGTACTTTCGCAACGGCCCCAGTCAAAGATGATTTTTTACGGGTACCATATCCGATAACGACTACCTCATCCAGCTGGGCGGTGTCTTCTTGCAAGGAGATGTCCAAGGTTTGTTGATTCGTAATCTCTACCGTCTGTGCGGCGTAACCGACATAGGAAAACCGTAAGGATTCCCCAGAAGAAACCTCAATACTGTAGTTTCCGTCAAAATCGGTTTGCACCCCGCGCGTGGAATTCACCACAACGACATTTGCCCCAGGAATGGGTGCATTGTTTTCGTCCGTAACCTTTCCAGAAACGGTAACTTGTGCAAATAGCTGAATATTGACCAGCAATACTCCAACTAAGAAAAGTTTTGTTTTTAAGCTCATTTGTTAAATAGTTAATTTAAAAGTTGAGTAGTTCTAGACCCTGTAAAAGGGCTCCAATGCGAGCATTGGCACTTCAACAAACAGCTAATATTAAATCTGGAAGAATTTGATTATTTTTGTGTTCTTCAAGTTTACATTTAATATGTATGCTTGTTGTATTTTACTTCCCTCCGAAAGAAGTAATTTGTGAAAAGGATAGGCGTGCACCTATCCTTTTTTATTTCTTATTCTAATGTTTTCATTTTGGAAATTTGGTTTAGGTTTTCTCTAATCAACCAAACTGGTTAACCAATTTGGTTTACCAAATATATGTTATACTAGCGTTAAAAAAAAATGCTATTCGCATTTAAATGTTAAAATTTTAATCTTTTAGTATAATTGCCCATCTGATTTTATCGAAAGCGAAAGAATGGCTTTCCTAAAATCTGCTTATTGCATGAAATCCTCACGTATCGGACTGAACACATCTATCAAAACTCCTGCCTCGGTGCAGATAGCTCCATGTAGTGCATGTGGAGGAATGTAAAAGGAATCTCCTCCTTTTAATGTTTGGGTTTTTCCGTCGATAGTAACATCAAAACTTCCGCTCTCCACATAGGTAACTTGTGAATGGTAATGTTCGTGCATTTGGCCCACAGCACCCACTTCAAAGTGTACTTTGACCAGCATTATTTTATCGTCATAGCCCATTATCTTTCTTTTGAGCCCTTCACCAACAACTTCCCAATCCAAGTCATCGCCTTTGATAAATTCTTTACTTGCTCCGAACGTTTTCATATGATATTCTTCTTAAAATTTTGATTCATGAGTTCTTTACCATCCTTAATTCATTGAGGGGCTTTTCCAGGCCCAACCGTTGCTTCCCTAAACCAAACTTCGGCGTAGCAACCGTTTTCATATTGCTTGGCGATGTCACCACCATACGTTTCGGCACCGGCACACCAAACTTTGTTGGTTTCCGGGCTTTTACCATTTGTTTGGTTATACGCTCCTTGTTTAAAATAGCCAAGTTCATTGCTGTATGCGTTCGCTCGTTCGATGCCGTCTTGTCCCAAGGGAACGAATAATTGCTTTACCTGAGTTGGCAAGTCCGTTTTGGTGACATATTCCGAAGCGATTAGATTTTTGGTGAAGGTTTTGGTCTCATGTCCTTCACTTTTGAAGGTGAGGTACATGATACCTTCATAAACATTTACCTCGTAGCTAAACTCTTCACCCAGTGCGATACCTTCTTTGGGTTCTGGAGGGTAATCGTCTTTGCTTTGACCAATTACAGACATATCATCCCCCCAAACCGCTGTGGAAAAGTCCCATCGCTTGCTATTGTCATTTCCTGCCGTATTGATTTCATAATTCCAGAAAACTGAACCTTTGGAATGCCCAGGAAACTTCTTGTAAAATATTTTCAAAGGCTCATTTTCGTGTCCTTCGCCGCCATGGATTTGTCCCACCACCACGGAATAAGAAGCAGCTACCCTGGCATCTCCTGAAAGGGAAACTTGCATCACTTTACAGGTGCCGGTCAAATTTCCGCCCTCCTCCGGTGTCCATTCCCTTTTCTCATGGGGTTCGGTTCTTGTATTGCTTGCAGTGGGCGAGGTTACCACAGAGTTTGGTGTTTTGTACACCACCCATCTTCTGGTACCGTCGATTACGGTGTAGAAAAAGTCTTTGTGCTCAAAAGTAGTTAGGTCGTTAGCTCGAGTACCATCTCCTAGCAGGATTTTGAACTTATCCATAAAAGGAATGACTTCATTCGGATAAACCGTTTTCTTGCTCAACCCATCGTTTGCTGCAAAGTAGCCTTGGTTTGATATAGCACCTTCATTTATCGTAATATCAGCAGTTTTAAACCAAACCTCAGCGTAATTGCCGCTTTCGTATTGCTTTTGCAGGTCTCCAGCATGGGTTTCAGCCCCAGAACACCAGACTCTATTGATCTTTGGGTCTTTTCCGTTGGTTTGATTGTAACACCCCAGTTTGAAAAAAATTCCTTCTTCCGCGTAGGCATTATTTCGCTCTAACCCATCTTGTCCAATAGGAAAAAATAGATTTTGAGTTTGCTCAGGCACATCGTCACTTGAAGAATAATCAGATGAAATTAAGTTTTTGGTGAAGGTTCTGGTTTCGTGACCTTCGCTCGTAAAGGTTAGGTACATTATACCTTCTTTAACCTCTACTTCATAACTGAACGTTTCCCCTAGTGTAATTCCTTCTTCTGGTTCAGGAGGAAAGGTATTTTCATCCTTGCCGACCACGGAAAAGTCATATCCCCAAACCGGATAAGAGTAATCCCATCGTTTTGAATTATCATCACCTGCGGTATTGATTTCATAATTCCAAAAAACAGAACCTTTGGAATGCCCTGGAAACTTCTTGTAGAATATTTTCAAGGGTTCATTTTCATGTCCATCAGCACTATGAATCTGGCCCACAACAACTGAATAGGTTGAAGCGACACTGGCATCCCCGGTATTGGACACGTTCATGACCTTTAAGGTAGCGTTCATCTTTCCACCGGTCATCGGAGACCATTTTTTCAATTGAGCCAATTCAGTTCTAGTATTGTTTGAAGTACCGTGAGTGTTTCCCGCATTGGGGGATTTAAATACTACCCAATCTCCCGCGATATCTTTTGTAGTAAAAAAGAAATTTTCATTCTGATAGCTACTGGCTTGTCCTACATTGGAGCCATCCCCTAAAATCAAATTCCAATGCTGGAAAAAGGGAATGACCTCGTTTGCTACAAGCGATGTAGTATTTTTTGCAGAATGGTTTTGGTCTTTACATCCCACACTTAGGAAAAGCATACCAGTAAATACTACGAATAGAATCCTGTTCATCTTAATTGGTTAACCAGATTGGTTTACCAAAAATACATTTATTTAGGACATTACCAAATTTTTGGCTTTTAAATTGAAAGATTATGATGGAAAATCTCACTAGATGCTATGTAATCTTAAATTACTGGAACAACCTCTAGTCTAAACTTAGGCAGGTAAAAGAATAATGTATTACTTGACCTAATTGGTGAAGATTTTATAGTCGAGTCAAACGCCTTGAAAATGCCCCAAACAAAAAATCGCTCAAGCAAGCTTGGCGTTTTTTATTGTTGGGGCATTTATTCGTGATCGCGATAGGATTCGAACCTATGACCGTCTGCTTA
>ERZ1740065.1860-NODE-1860-length-12912-cov-4.636074_pt1 | contig 12912 bp, 9 predicted proteins | sample MGYA00581738_ERZ1740065 | MGnify/ENA primary metagenome ERZ1740065 (study PRJEB43018, sample SAMN04849749) | marine metagenome | isolation source: floating plastic debris | place: Pacific Ocean | collected 2008-09-01 | study: EMG produced TPA metagenomics... | reverse complement strand
GGATTGAGAATATCCATGATGGTATTTACCTCATCCGTTAAGGTGACCTGTTTCTTTTCAGGTCGCATTTGTGGGAAGAACAATACCTCTTGAATGGAACTGTTGTTGGTCAATAACATTACCAATCGGTCAATGCCGATTCCTATACCTGCAGTAGGTGGCATACCATATTCTAATGCTCTTAAAAAGTCTTGGTCAATAAACATGGCCTCATCATCTCCTTTTTCAGACAGTTTGAGTTGTTCTTGAAAACGTTCTCTTTGGTCGATAGGGTCGTTTAGCTCCGAATAGCAATTAGCGAGCTCTTTCCCATTGACCATCAGCTCAAAACGCTCGGTCAATGCGGGATTATCGCGGTGTTCTTTGGTCAATGGACTCATCTCCTTGGGAAAGTCCATGATAAAGGTAGGTTGCACATAATGGTGCTCGCAACACTCTCCAAAAATCTCATCAATCAGTTTCCCAACGCCCATGGTTTCATCAACCTCTATGTTCAGTTTTTGGGCTACTTCACGAAGCTGAACTTCATCCATTCCGGCGACATCATGTCCGGTATGCGTTTTAATCGCTTCCAAAATAGGCACTTTGGCGTATGGTGCTTTAAACTCAATCAGGTTATCACCCACTTGTACTTGGGTGCTTCCCGTGGAATCCAAGGCTACTTTTTCCAAGAGCTGTTCCGTAGTGTCCATCATCCAATGGTAGTCTTTGTACGCCACATATAACTCCATCACCGTAAACTCCGGATTGTGCGTACGGTCCATCCCTTCATTGCGGAAATCCTTAGAAAACTCGTAAACCCCATCAAACCCTCCAACAATCAATCTTTTGAGATACAATTCGTTTGCGATTCGCAGGTACAACGGAATGTTTAGCGCATTATGGTGCGTTAAAAAAGGGCGTGCCGCTGCTCCACCCGGAATAGGTTGGAGAATAGGGGTTTCGACCTCTAAATACCCCTTGGCATTATAGAATTCACGAATACTGTTCGTGATTTTGGTTCTTTTGATGAAGGTGTCTTTCACCGATGGATTAACTGCCAAATCCACATACCTCTGACGATAACGCTGTTCAGGGTCGTTGAACTCATCATAAACGTTTCCCTCAGCGTCTTTTTTTGGAAGCGGAAGGGGTTTGAGTGCTTTGCTCAATACATCAAAGCTTTTGACCATCACCGTAGGCTCACCCACTTGAGTGGTGAAAAGCGTTCCTTTGACGCCAATAATATCGCCAATATCCAGCAGCTTTTTGTATACTTCATTGTAAAGGGTCTTGTCGTCATCAGGACAAATTTCATCCCGATTGAAGTAGACCTGAATGCGGCCTTCGCTGTCTTGCAGTTCGGCAAAAGAAGCTTTTCCTTGAATCCTTCGTGACATCAATCGGCCAGCGATAATGACTTCCTTGCCTTCTTCAAACTGTGCCTTTATCTCATAGGACTTATGGTCCACGGGATACAGTGCAGCAGGGTAGGGGTCAATGCCCAGCGCACGAAGTTTGTCAAGTTTGTCTCTACGAACGATTTCCTGTTCCGATAACTGCATATGTTCAAAATTAAAGCGCAAAATTACACTTTTGCGCTTTAATTTTAATGGGCTTTCTCGGCGGATGCGTAATTCGGAACGTAAGGTTTCTCCATGACGATTTGAAGAATGTCTTCTTCTAAACTTTCAATAGGACTTTCCACGATTCGATTACTTTCTTCCCCAGATTTGGAAAAGATAAAGGTGGGAACCTTTATGATATTCAGGCCTTTTTCTTCACCGGTTGGACTTTTTTTATAGAATTCCTTTCTTCGGTCCAAAGCCACCATGGTCGGTTGTTCCATGGGATAATCGGCTTCTTTCAAGATTTTGACAAAGCGGGGTACCTCACGTTTGCTATCGCCACACCAAGTACCCAAGAATACGGTGATGTTGTAGTTTTTGAGGGTTTCTTTAAATGTTTTGGCCAAATTGGCATCTACCGTATAGTTTTCCACCTGTCCGGCAAACCAAGTATGGTAAGGGTCTTTGGAAAGTCCTTCCAAGTTGATTTGGCCTACCATAAAAGGTTGGTGCCCCTCTAGCGCGATTTCTTTGTTGTATTCTTGTGACCATATATTGATAGTCACAGCAATTAGTCCCAAAGTCAGAATTGTTTTCATAAGATTACTATTTACTGAGACCCAAATTGCAAATTGTAGCAAGGGCTTTTTGAAAACAAACGGTGGAAATAGGAACTAGACGCGGGGTGGATTTTAACTTTTAAAGCGTATTTGGATTTCTTCGCGGGAGCTGACCTCCAACTTTTTATAGATGTTGTTGATGTGGGTTTTTACTGTGCTTACACTTACGAAAAGCTTATCAGCAATCTCTTTGTTCGTATGTTCTTGAAGAATATGGTCCACTACTTTTTGTTCTTGCTTGGTCAATTGATTCAATGACTTTTCTAGCGCTCTTTTTCGAAGTAGGGTATTGCGTTTGAGCAAAACATAATTCAAAATGAGGGATAACACTAGAAATCCAATGATAAGCCAAGTCCAGTTCCAACTGCCTTTTGAACCAAATGAAGCCAATTGCCTGTCCGAAGATAATTCGGCTGCATACTGTTGGGTGAAACTTGCCTCAGGATACTCGCTTTCCAAGCGACTTTGCAATTCTGAATAATACGGGTTGTCCAAAACATCAGTCAAATAATATTCAAACGTTTCGCTATTTCGGGTAGTGAGAAAATCAAAAATATAAAGCTCAACCAAAGGTTCGTTGCATTCCATTGCAAAGGCCTGCATGCGTGAAAACCATTTTTTTGAATTGAGTTTTTTACTGGTTTCACTAGGGAAATCCATAAAATCGAGCACCATTTGCTCCTTTAGGAGCTCCATTTCCAAGAGTAGACTAGCACTTTTATTATTGGATTCTATTGAACAGAGTGATTGGTCTTCGAATGAGGTAGGGAATTGAACTGTATCTTGATTATTGCCAATAAAAAGCACACTCGAACTATCTTCGCATTTCCCATTGAAATGGCCTTTGTTTTCTTCCTCCGTGCAGCCCTCCAAATGAATGCGGTACATACGGTTTTGGTCCAACAAATTGTCACCTTCAAAAACAAAGTAGCCGGTAGAGTCTACAACGGAGCTTCGAATGATTTGGTTCAAATAAATCCCTGAAGACTTTCTATAGTCCTCCACCAAGGATAAGTACACGGGTTTTCCAGCCTGTTCAGAAGAAACGAATCCCTCAAAACGGAATTGCGCATGGCTTTGTAGAAACAACCCTAAAAAGAAAGCGAGTACATACGGTTTCATGAAGACTTTAGGCATGGGATTAAAATTAGGGATTTGGCGTAACATTTTTGGTTTTTAGGCTACTGATAAGGTACATCAATCAAAGAAAAATGAGTTTTTGGAGAGTTTTATTGGCGATACTTTTCCCGCCATTATCAGTAATTGGAAAAGGTTGTGGTTCATTTGTTATTGTGTTACTTTTGACTTTATGCGGATGGGTTCCCGGCGTTATTGGGGCACTCGTTATCCTGAATAACACAAACTAAAAACAACACATGAAAAAACTATCGCTTTGGGGATTGGTCCTTGTAGTACTGACTGTCCTTTCTTGCAATTTCACAGAAGAAATGACACTAAATGAAGATGGTTCGGGAAGAATGTCCGTAAGCTTTGACGGTTCTGAACTGATGCAGATGGCAGGTGAAGAAATGAAGAGCACTAATGAGAAAGCGGTGGATTCTATTATTTCGTTCAAACAAATGTTGGAAGAGAAAAAAGATAGTATTGCCCAACTTTCGCCAGAGGAACAAGAGAAAATCAAAAAGCTTGAGCCTTTTAGCTTACACATGGTCATGAATCCAGAGTCGAAAGAAATGAAGTTCGACCTGTTTAGTGATTTTAAAAATGTGGCTGATGTTAATGATGCCTTCAACGCTTTTCAAAGCGCCAGTATGTTGAATCCTCCAGGAGGTAATTCAGAGCAAAAAGCCAAAATGAATGCACCAGAGCCGGCCACCAAAGTAAACTATAGTTTTAAGGGTAGCTCATTTTCGCGCTCTTCAGAGATTATTGACCAAGCGCTGTTCCAACAAGGGTTGGATAGCTTGCAAGGCGCAGAGATGTTTCTATCTGGTTCTACGTATACCTTAAAATACCATTTTCCCAAAAGGGTTAAATCCGTGAGTGCTGAAGATGCTACTTTTAGCGCTGATGGCAAGACCATGATTTACGAAGTGAAGTTTATGGATTTGATGAAAGACCCCTCTATTTTAGACCTTGAAGTAGAGCTGGAAGATTAAAATCCCGTTGAGGACTTCACTATCTTTGCAACATGAACAAAGAAGTGTTGCTCAAGGAGCTGGGACATAGGGATTACAAAGTCACTTGGGACTATCAAGAGGAGCTCTTTCAGGAAATTGTAGACCTCAAAATCAAAAACCGAAGAGAAGGTACAGACTTTTCTACGCCCAATCATTTTCTTTTTGTGGAGCACCCACATGTGTTTACTTTGGGCAAGAGCGGCGATATGTCTAACCTATTGGTAGATGAAGCGGCGCTTCAAGCCAAAGGGGCGACATTTTACAAAATCAATAGAGGTGGCGATATCACCTATCATGGACCTGGACAGGTTGTAGGCTATCCTATTCTGGATTTGGATAACTTCTTTACAGACATTCACAAGTATCTTCGTTTGTTGGAAGAAATGGTGATTTTGACCTTGGCCGAATACGGTTTGAAAGGGGAGCGGTCCGGTGGTGAGACTGGGGTTTGGTTGGATGTAGGTACACCCTTTGCCCGAAAAATATGCGCAATGGGCGTACGCGCCAGTCGATGGGTGACCATGCACGGATTTGCGCTGAATGTCAATACCGATTTAGGCTACTTCGATATGATGATTCCATGCGGCATCAAGGACAAAGCCGTGACCTCATTGAACGTGGAATTAGGTCAAAAAACGGTTGATATGGAAGAGGTGAAACAAAAACTGTTGCGTCATTTTTCCGTCCTTTTTGAAGCAGAAATCGTAAAAGAAAAAACCCCGATGTAATCGAGGTTTTAAGTACTTCTTTCGGTCATTCCGTGCTTAGTACGAAATCTATTTCAACCTATTGACTATGCGCAGTAAGCAACATGCTATCGGTCATTTTGCCACTTTTGTTATATGTTTCTTGTTTTACCATTCCAACACCTTCGGCTAGCCAAATCCGTGTTGGAAACGTTTGTTTGGCCATCATCATTTTTGATTTGGTTTCGCTATACACAACTAGACAATCATAGGTGCCAGCAGGGGTGGTAATGGTTTCTCGTTTTTCAACCTTTCGGTTTTCTTGGTCTACATTCACTTTCATGGACATTCCCCCCATATCGATTTTTATCATCACATGGGCATCGGCCAGTTCCTGACCCACGCTTAGGTTATTCGGGATTTCAATATCCGTTCCAGTAATTTCCATTTCCATGTCTTTGTATCCCTCCAACATTTCATTTGGAATAAGAGATTGGTAGTCGATAATCACTTTGTCTTTCGTGCAACTGAACGTATAATCCGAAGTAAATACATCTTTGGCTTTGGCATCCGTGAACGAAATAGCCATGGTGGCATTCGTGGCATCACCATCTGAATTGACTTCGGAAATAGTATAGCTTGTGGTTCCAACAGTTTTTCCTTTTTTACCATAATGGGTGTATTGGAAGCTCGCCCCTTCAACCATGGGATAATATTGGCCACAGTCCGATTGGGCTGAAGCAACAAGGCATATGGACATGGCGAAGAACCACGTCAGAAATATTGTTTTCATACTATAGTGTGCTGTTTGTTATTTATTGTTTGATGAACTCTACTCTGCGGTTTTTCGCTTTGCCTTCTGAAGTAGAATTTTCTTCTACCGGCTCACTTTCTCCCTTTCCATCGGTGGTCAATCGGCCGGCGCTTACGCCATAAATATCTACGAGCGCTTTTTTTACCGAATCTGCTCTGGATTTGGAAAGCGTAAGATTTGCGTCATCGGCACCATCAGAATCAGTATGCCCTACAATTTTCAAATTGATGTTACCATCTTGCTGCAATACCTGATAAATTTGGCGAATGATTCCCATGGATTCTGGTTTTAAACGCGCAGAACCTGAATCGAACAAAATCCCGTTGGTGGAAATTTTCCCTTCCGAAATCAGTTTTCTTCTCAAGTCAACTCCGCCTTCAGCGATTTTCAGGTTGGAAATCAACATACGTTCCCCGCGTTCAACGTTAAGTCCTGTCATATAGATTTTAAATGCACTGATTTTAGAGGGATTGGTGATGAATTGCGGAAGGTCCGCGATTTTGATTTCGTTCACCCATGCTCTGTAGCGGTTTTTGTTTACTGCAATGGAAACGTGAACTTCATCTTGATATACTTTTCGCAAATCGCGTTGAATTCGATTTCTAATCGGGTCATCGTCTCCCTTGAAATAATTGAACACCTCTGGACCTATGGCAATAAACTGACAAGGGTTTAAATCTAGTAGTGCAAAATCATCATGGTTGTTCAGTTTGCTGGTTTCGGCTAATATGAAATGATATTTTCCAGAAGACCCCGTTTGGTTGGTAAGGTTGATGTAGCGCAAATCAAATTCGATGGTATACTCTTCAGGTAAATCTTGTCCAAGGTTGGGAACGGTCATACTACCTCCAGTGATGGCATACCATTTATAATCGGAATCATCTAAGGTGACAACTTCACCTCCTCCGTTGGTATTCCATTTGGCTGGGAAGTCTCCAATAAAATCTGCTGTGAAATCATCAAAGAAGATGGTCTTATCTCCGGGGACAAAATCAAACTTGCTATACACTTGAAGCGTTTTGGGACCAGTAGAAGGCGCTTTACCCGACGAACCTGATGTTTGACTATTGTCATTGCCGGAGGGAGATTCAGAAGTATTCGGTTGGTCTGAGGGCACATTGGGTGCTATTCGATTTCCAGAGCCGTCTCCTAAAACGCTATCCAGTGCTTGGTCCGTCTTATTGGAGGATTCGGTCTCAACGCGTCTTTCGACCGTACGTACGGCAGCTATTTCCGCTTTTTTGGCTAGTATTTTAAAGAATAGTGCTTGCCCCTGGTACGTACATAAAAGTAAGGCTACGACACCTAGACATAGTTTAAATGAGGATTTCATTTTACTGTAGTGTTTTGGTTGAGAGAAGTTTAAAATACTTCATTATGCTCAAGCTACAAAATCTGACCACAATCCTTAACCAAGATGTATAGTTGGGATAAAGTAGTGTGTAGGCGGTTCGGAAAAGTTAATTTACTTTATATACAACAATGGAATTATCCTGATCTTTTGCGACCAACTCCAACTTTTTATCCAAGTCCATATCCGTCAAATCAATTAGCGAACTGCCTATAGTAGGAAACCCGCTTATTGGTTTGGCTTGGCTATCGAAAAGATATATTTTTTGGTTTTGCACATCTGTTACGCTAACATAAATCTTGTCGTTGATGTAGAAGATTTTGGGCGGGGAATACACCCCAAGTTCAAGGGTCACTTTTTTGCCTCGAATACTCAAAACATTATCATCCATTAGGGCCAAGGTCTTGCTTGTAGCATACATACCGTGGTTTTGCCCTAAATTGAAATTGGTTCGGCTGAGTTTGCCTTTGGTGTCAATCTGAACCAAGGTGCCTTCAGCGTTGGTGGTCGAAAATTTATTTTTATACAAGAACCATTCATTCCCACTGGATTTGATTTTATCGCTTATCGTAATACGGTCGCGACCTACACGGTGTAAAATTTTAATGGTGCCATCTTCCAAAGGAAATAGCAGGTAGTCCTTATTGTTCAAACGAAAGTGCTGGGGAGCTTGCACAATTGCGGTAGGTGCATCGGTGAATGTAAAACCGTCCACAATTTGAAAACTTCGGTTGTACATGTACACTTTTTTACCTTGGGTAATCACAAAGCGATAATCTTTGTTGTTTTCGTAATCGAAAACCGCTAACGCGTTGAGGTTGCCTCCTTCGAAAGTTTTGTCGAACGGTTTGACGACCTCTCCATTCCTATCCAAAATCAAGAATTGGTTACTGGTACAAAAGGCCAATTGAAGTTTACCGTTTTTATAGATATCCACTTGGTGGATTTTACCCCGAATTGGTCCGTCTAAAGCCTTTTTCCAAAGCACTTTGCCATCCGTAGAAATCAAATACAGCACATTATCTTGGTCTTGGACCACTATCTCATAGGCGTTTGAACGGTGGTTTTTGACAAAAACCGGGTCAAATATCAAATCCGTTTCCAATTCCAAACTAAAGACTGGGGAAACAGTATTCTTTTTTTGTTCCGCTGGCCCTTCTCCCATAATTAGGTTGGTGTGGGCAAAGCCATTGTCCATGACCACTTGACCCACAAAAGCATTTTTGTTTAGGTCGGAACCTTTCCAAAGCTTGGCAAAGGTTTCGTCTAGAACATCTTCCGCTAAAAAGTCTGTGCCCTTTTTATCCGCCAGAAAAAGTAATGAAGATTCATTTGCCATACGCTCCGAAAACAACCGATACGCCGGAGATTGAACATAGGTAGCTCCAGTGGTGTATGAGCGCAATAGCCCTAAAAGTGATTCCCTCTTGGAAGCCAGAATCAACGCGTTGTCGATAAAAGTTCCAAAATTGCTCTCAAAATCTTTGACCAAGGGTGCAAACGCCTTGTTGATGATGTCCGGTTGGGCTACGTTGAAAATGTTATTGCCTTGTGAATTGGCTCCCTGTTGAAAATATTCCACTAGTTGTGCGGGTCCAAAAGACTCCAACACCACGATTTTTTCATTATTGAAATAGATAACACCAAGTTCCTCAATGGTATTGAACAAGGTGTCTTTGGTGGCCAAACGGTCAAAAAAAGTATTCTGGTTTTCTTTGAATCGAGACGGGTCATCAAACGTATACGCCAAAATGGCTTGAGCTTCCAAGGGAGCGTATTTAGGGGTTTTGCTGGCTAAAGCTTTGGTGTTTTGGAACAAGTTTAGGAACTGGGGTACCGAATCTGAAAGCATGGCAACCCCGCCGAATGAAGCCTGGTTCTGGCTGGCAGTGAAGTCCAAACTGGTCCAATCTGAAAAATTTGATTTCGGCGGTACTTCAAAATACGGTTTGGCTGTAAGCTCGGTAATTTCTGGATGAATAAGAAAAGTAGCCGGCTTTTCACTGTTAGGGGTCATGTATAAACGCATCAAAGCCTTGTCATGGCTATACGTCGTAGGGGAACGCAAAATATTTTCCAGAAGCATTGAAGATGATGCCACAAAACGATAGTTGTTTTTGTTTCCTGAAAAGAGTTCTTCATCGTCGAAAGCATATTTGGTGATGGTATGACCCTCATATTGCAATGTTTCAATAGTCTTGTCTTTTTGTTCTGACAAATCTATCAGGCTGTCTTGGTCCTTACAGACTAATACAAAATCGGTGCGGTCCTTGGTAAGCGGATAGAACCCTATCACTGCCTTGTTTTCTCCACGAAGTACTTTCTAAGCAGGCAAGTATTGTTTGATGGGGGCAATCAACGGCAATCCGTTAGCTTCTTCAAAGAGGATATATCATGGATGTTCAAGAAAAATCCGGCATCGTTGGGTAATTGTTCGAGCACATTGTCCGAAACGGTTGTCTCCTTTTGACAAGCGAAGCAAAGAAACAAGGACAAGAGCAGAATGTGAGGTCTCATGCATTGTGTTTGAACAAAGGTAGAACTTTTACAAATCCAAGGTCATTTGTTCCGGAAGTTGTCGGAAGCTTTTTCGGTGATAGGGAGTAAGACCATATTTGCGGATGGCTTCACGATGTGCTTTTGTAGGATAGCCTTTGTTTTGGTCCCAATGGTACTGCGGATACTCCTCATGCAGTTTTAGCATTATGGCATCCCGATGGGTTTTCGCCAAAACAGAAGCAGCTGCAATACATAGGTACTTTGAATCGCCTTTGCCCACGCACTCATGAGGTATGTCATTGTAGGGCTTGAAACGATTTCCATCGCCCAAAACCAATTCTGGTTTTTTGAGGAATTGGTCCAAGGCACCGTGCATGGCGGCGATGGACGCATTCAAAATATTTAAAGTATCAATGGTTTCCGGCGGCAGGTGGCATACGCCAAAGGTTACCCCGTTTTCTTCAAGAATCGGTAAAAGATGCTCCCGCTGTTTTTCAGTTAACTGTTTGGAATCCGTTAATACGGGATGTTCAAAATGAGGAGGTAGAATAATTGCCGCGGCGGTAACGGGTCCTGCCAAGCAACCGCGCCCCGCTTCATCGGTGCCGGCAACTAAAAGGGTATGGGAGTAGCGTTCGGGCATATTAAACAAACAAAAGCTAATTTATTCGATTGAAGGTATCAAAACATTTTCTCCAAGTATCATCCATATTAAAATTTTTATTTGGAAATAGAATTACCTCTAACGAATTAAAGTGGATTCAATTAAGCTCTAATTTTTCACAAATCTTTACAAAACAAAACACATACCTTTATGCCTTTAAATTAAAGCATGAGATTTTTAATCTTTTTGTTGGGGCTGGTTTTTTGCCTTCCCGTTTTTGCTCAGAATGATAGTATACCCCCTCCCCAAGAAAAGGACACTTTGGTTATTCCGCAAGTAAAGCCTGCTATTCCTGAGATTGAAATCGAAAATGATACTTTGGTACAACCCCAACCTACGGTGTTTCAAAAGCCACCTTCCAAAAATGATTCCGTTCCCGAAATCACTATCAAAGAATATAAAATCATTACCTATGCGCGGGACACCATGTATTTGGATACTTCCTTGACCATTCAAAAAGAATACAAGTACAATTATTTACGCAGGGACGATTTCGAATTGATGCCGTTCTCTAATATTGGTCGACCTTACAATAAATTGGGGCGCGATTTTTCGATGAACTCGTTCTATCCCAGAATGGGAGCATCGGCCCGTAATATTGGTTACATGGAGGTAGAGGACATTCCCTATTTCAATGTCGCCACGCCCGTCTCCGACCTTATGTTCAAAACCACATTGGAGCAAGGGCAATTGTTGGATGCCCTGTTGACATTCAATATGTCCCCTCAATTGAATCTATCGGTAGCGTTCAAAGGGTTCCGGTCCTTGGGGCAATATCGGTTTGACCAGACCCAATCCGGAAACTTTAGAACAAGCCTATCGTACAATGGACCTAACGGAAGGTATAACTTAAGGGCGCATATTGCCGCCCAAGATTTGGAGTCTGAAGAAAATGGAGGTATTTCAGACCGAACCCAGTTTGAGGAGGGCGAAGAAGATTTTGAGGACCGTTTTCGGTTGGATGTACTGTACACTGATGCCAATACCCGAATTTTAGGTAAACGCTATTACTTTGATCAAACCTATAAAGTACTTCGAAGCAAAAAGGATTCTACTGAACGAAAAGCCAAATCCCTGTACTTAGGTCATGAGTTCAACTACGAGACAAAATTCTTCCAATTTACACAAACTGCCGCCCAGACCGCATTTGGTAGCGACCCATTCACGACACCCATTGCGGACCGTGCACGATTGAAAACCATGTTCAATAGAGTTTCGTTGGGTTTTGAAGGAAAAGCTTTGGGCAACCTATCGGGAAACGTGAGTCATTATAATTACAACTACTTTTTCAATAGTATTATCATCACCGATGCGGGAACCATCCAAAACCAATTAACTGGGGATGAAATTGCGGTCGGGGGAAAATACACGAATAATTTTGGCAGACTTCGTTTGTCTGGCGACGTTACCTATAATATTACTGGAGAATTGGGAGGAAGTCAAATCAATGCTTTAGCGCAATATGATATTAATGAAGGCAATACATTGGTTTCGGGGTTGAACATCTCCTCGCGACTACCAGACTTCAATTTTTTATTGTATCAAAGCGATTATCAAAACTTCAATTGGCAAAACGATTCCACCTTTGAAAAAACACAGAGCAGCACAATTTCTTTGGGATGGTTGTCCGAGAAGTTTGGAAACTTAAATGTGGAGTATAGTGCATTGGATAAGTATACCTATTTTCAATCAACCATAACGGACGAGCAACTACAAAATGAAGAGTTGGCGACTGCTTTTGTGAGACCTTTTCAATCTGGGTCTACCATAAATCATCTTCGAGTAAAATATTTTAAGGAAATACGCTGGCGAAAATGGGCTTTGGCCAATACCATATTATATCAAAATGTCACACAGGATGAACAGGTATTGAATGTTCCCGAATTGGTCACCCGGAATACGTTGTATTTTTCATCGGATGTGTTCAAGAAAGCCATGTACATTCAAACGGGGGTAAACTTTAAATACTTTACTTCTTATAATATGGATGCGTACCATCCGCTTCTTGGAGAATTCTACATTCAGAATCGAGAAGAATTTGGAGGGTTTCCAATGTTGGATGTGTTTATCAACGCCAAGGTGCGACAAACTCGTATTTATCTAAAGGCAGAACACTTGAATTCTTTGTTTACCACCCAACCCTCATTTTATTCAGCACCGGAGTATCCCTATCGTGACTTTGTAATTCGATTCGGGTTGGTTTGGAATTTCTTTTCTTAAGGATTCGCTAAAAATCACTTTACTTTAAGTTGACAAACAAGGATTTATTGGAGGTTGAATTTTATTTTTCGAAAAATATATTCAAACTGTTTGTCGGGTAAAAAAATGCTTACTATATTTGCACCCGCTTAATCGGTTAAGGCTGGTTTGGCGGAGAGGAAAAGAGGGGGATTTTCGAGGAAGTTTTTTTCTTTTTTTTTGAAGTTCATTTAACATATTGGTATAGACAGCGTAAAAGAGAATAACGAACCAAGATTTTATATTGGAGCTTGGGCGGGAGAGCGTCATGTTGGACAATAAGTTACTTAAGGTACAACAATGAAGAGTTTGATCCTGGCTCAGGATGAACGCTAGCGGCAGGCCTAACACA
>ERZ1740065.1859-NODE-1859-length-12919-cov-10.984608_pt1 | contig 12919 bp, 19 predicted proteins | sample MGYA00581738_ERZ1740065 | MGnify/ENA primary metagenome ERZ1740065 (study PRJEB43018, sample SAMN04849749) | marine metagenome | isolation source: floating plastic debris | place: Pacific Ocean | collected 2008-09-01 | study: EMG produced TPA metagenomics... | reverse complement strand
CGGTTTCGGAGTTTTCTGAGGTCACCCGTTCTAAACCCGAAAAATCCTTGACCGTGTCGGTTCACCGTCCAAAGGGACGCAACAATCGGGGTGTCATTACGTGTCGTCACCGCGGTGGTGGTCACAAGCGGCTTTATCGCATCATCGATTTCTATCGCAACAAGGTCAACGTTCCAGCCAAGGTGGCGGCAATCGAGTACGACCCTAATCGGAATGCTCGCATCGCCCTGTTGCATTATCAGGATGGTGAGAAGCGTTACATCTTACATCCTGCTTCTTTGGCAGTGGGAGCGACTGTGATCTCTGGCCCTGACTCGCCATTGGAAATTGGTAATGCTCTACCACTGCACAAAATTCCTTTGGGTAGTGAAGTTCACAACGTTGAGCTGCAGCCGGGTAAGGGTGGGCAAATTGTTCGTGCTGCTGGCACCTCAGCTCAAGTTGTGGCTAAGGATGGTGGCTACGTCACACTAAAGTTACCGTCTACAGAAGTTCGCATGGTTCGGCGAGAATGCTACGCCACCATCGGGCAGGTAGGGCATGTTGATGCGCGCAACATCACCTTGGGTAAGGCTGGGCGCAAACGCTGGTTAGGGCGTCGGCCAGAGGTTCGAGGTAGTGTTATGAACCCTGTCGATCACCCTCATGGTGGGGGTGAAGGTCGTGCGCCAATTGGTCGTAGTGGCCCTGTTACACCTTGGGGTAAGCCAGCATTGGGGCTAAAGACACGCAACAAGAAAAAGGCTAGCAGTTCTCTGATTGTTCGTCGTCGTCGCCGTACCTCGAAGCGCGGACGAGGTGGGCGTAATACCTAAGGATGCGATGACTCTCTTGGGTTCAGTTCTAGGATCAAGTTTTGCAAGTTTGAGAGAAGTGCGAGGTTTTAACAGTTATGTCGCGTTCATTAAAAAAAGGGCCTTTTGTCGCTGATCACCTGATGCGCAAAGTCGAGACCCTGAATGCCAAGGGAGATAAGCAGGTGATTAAGACATGGTCGAGGGCCTCGACCATCATTCCACAGATGATTGGCCATACTATCGCCGTGCATAACGGTCGTCAGCACGTACCGGTCTTTGTGACCGAGCAGATGGTTGGTCATAAGTTGGGAGAGTTTGCCCCCACTCGTACCTTTCGGGGACATGCCAAGAGTGATAAGAAAGCGCGTCGATAATTTCGGAGTCGGAGAGTCTAATGGCTGTTGATACTACTGAACAGGTTAAAGCGGTTGCCCGCTACATTCGAATGTCACCTCATAAGGTACGGCGAGTGCTCGATCAGATCCGAGGACTTTCCTATCGCGAGGCGCTGATCATTCTTGAGTTCATGCCATATCGAGCGTGTGATCCGGTACTCAAGGTGCTCCGCTCAGCAGTGGCTAATGCTGAGAATAACAACGGTCTGGATCCGGCTTCGTTGGTGATTAGTGAAGCGTTTGCCGATGCAGGGCCAACCTTGCGACGATTTCGACCGCGAGCGCAGGGACGGGCCTATCAGATTCGTAAGCCTACTTGCCACATTACGATTGGTGTTGCTCCTGGCGAGTAAGTTCGAGTCAATTGGGTCGTTCACCGTTACAGCTTTTATCTGAGGGATTTCGAGTGGGACAGAAAATACATCCAACGGGTTTTCGTTTGGGAATTGTGCAAGAGCACCGTTCACGGTGGTTTGCTGATAGCAATCGCTATCCCCAACTCCTCAAAGAGGACTACATCATTCGCGAGTATATCGAGAAGAATCTGAGTAATGCGGGTATTTCTGATATTCGCATTGAGCGCAAAGCTGATCAGATTGACTTAGAAGTTCGAACTGCTCGTCCTGGTGTCGTCGTTGGTCGAGGTGGCAGCGGTATTGAAGCCCTCAGAATTGGATTACAGAAAGCTCTCAACGATTCTAGTCGCCAGATCCGCATCAATGTGGTTGAAGTTACCCGGGTCGATGCTGATGCTCCTTTGGTTTGTGAGTACATCGTCCAGCAGCTAGAACGACGAGTAGCGTTTCGGCGAGTGGTCCGTCAGGCACTTCAGCGCGCCCAGCGAGCAGGAGTTGAGGGCATCAAGATTCAGGTAAGTGGACGTTTGAACGGTGCTGAAATTGCCCGTACTGAATGGACGCGAGAAGGACGAGTCCCATTGCATACCTTGAGAGCGGATGTTGATTATGCCTATCGCACGGCTCAAACCACCTATGGTGTTTTGGGTATCAAGGTCTGGATTTTCCGCGGTGAGATTATTCCTGGGCAGGAAGACCAGCGGCCCACTGGTGATGCCGCCCAACCGCGTCGACGCCAGCAACGTCGACGCCAGCAATTTGAAGACCGTTCTAATGAGTCTTAGATATTTCTTGTGTGTCCCACTGGTTGGGGCTGAGATTTTTTTTCATTGATTCGTAGGCAAGATTTGAGCCATGTTGAGTCCTAGACGAACTAAATTCCGTAAGCAGCACCGAGGCCGCATGAGAGGCATGGCCCAACGGGGAAACAAAATTAATTTCGGCGAATATGCAATTCAGGCTATTGAGCCCTCATGGCTGACTTCCCGCCAGATTGAGGCGGCTCGTCGAGCCATGACCCGCTATGTTCGTCGGGGTGGCAAAATTTGGATTCGCGTTTTTCCTGATAAACCTGTCACTATGCGTCCGGCAGAAACTCGGATGGGATCTGGTAAAGGGAATCCTGAGTTTTGGGTGGCTGTTGTCAAGCCTGGTCGGATTATCTTCGAAATTGCTGGCGTACCGGAGGACGTGGCTCGTGAAGCGATGCGGCTAGCGTCATTTAAGTTGCCGTTCAAGACCAAAGTCATCGCTCGTCAGCAGGAGGATTCTTAATCATGGCATTGCCGAAGGTAAAAGAAGCTCGCGAACTGGATGACCAGGCTTTAGAAAAGGCCATTGTAGATACCAAACGGAAACTGTTCGATCTGCGCTTTAAACAGGCGACTCGCCAATTGGAAACTGGCCTGCATCAGTTCAAGCATGAAAGACATCGTCTAGCTCAGCTGATGACGGTGCTCAGAGAGCGGCAGCTTGTTGCAACTGAATCAGAACCTGAAACTACAGCTCCCCAGGCAGTAGTAACCAATGCAGCCGAAGAGGAATAGAGAGGAAAGGGAATGGCAGTTAAGGAAAGAGTTGGCCTTGTTGTTAGCGACAAGATGCAGAAAACGGTGGTGGTAGCGGTAGAAAACCGAGTGCCCCATCCGAAGTACGGCAAGATCATGGTTCGCACTAAGCGGTACAAAGTTCACGATGAAGAGAACGAATGCAAAGTTGGCGATCGCGTCCGCATTCGTGAGACGCGTCCTTTGAGTAAGACCAAACGATGGGCCGTGGCTGATGTTTTGAATCGAACCGCGCAGGTCTAACAGGAGGCGTACAGTGATTCAGCAAGAAACCTATTTAAATGTGGCCGACAATAGTGGTGCTCGTAAGCTCATGTGCATTCGGGTGCTCGGCGGCAACCGAACCTATGCTGGAGTAGGGGACGTCGTTGTTGCGGTTGTCAAAGATGCCATTCCTAACATGGCAGTGAAGAAATCTGATGTTGTGCGAGCCGTGATCGTACGGACACGCAAGTCTCTCCGACGTAACAGCGGCATGAGTATTCGTTTCGACGATAATGCTGCAGTTATTATCAATCAGGATGGCAACCCTAGAGGAACTCGTGTCTTTGGCCCGGTGGCTCGTGAGCTACGAGATAAGAGTTTCACCAAAATTGTTTCACTTGCACCGGAGGTGTTGTGATGCCTCAAAAGAAAAAAGTTGCTACAAAAGTGCGGATGCACGTTAAGTCGGGCGATACGGTTCAAGTCATTGCGGGTAAAGACAAAGGCAAGGTCGGAGAAATCCTAAAGGTGATGCCTCGGTCGAGTCAGGTATTGGTCAAAGGAGTTAATATTCGCACCCGTCACGTCAAGCCTCAACAAGATGGCGAATCTGGGCAAATTGTTACCGAAGAAGCGCCGGTTCATAGCTCTAACGTGATGCTCTATTCCGAAAAGCAAAAAGTGGCTAGCCGGATGGGCTACACCTTCACTGACGAAGGGAAGAAGGTTCGAGTGCTGAAGAAAACGGGTGAAATTATTGACTAGTTTTGCTGAATCTTCATTGCCTGGGTTTTGATTTGAACTTACTGTTTTATACCGTTTCCTGACCAAGCCCAGGAAACATGCGAGGACATTTAGAACATGGCTGAACAGCTAAAAACGTTTTACACCGAAAAGGTCGTCCCCAAACTGATGGAACAGTTTGAGTATGGCAATATCCACCAAGTACCGAAGCTGCTCAAAGTAACGATTAATCGTGGTCTTGGAGAAGCTTCTCAAAATGCGAAAGCGCTTGAAGCTTCGGTAGCAGAACTAGCAACTATTACCGGCCAACGGCCAGTGGTCACCCGGGCAAAGAAGGCGATCGCAGGCTTCAAAATCCGACAGGGTATGCCAGTTGGAGCAATGGTTACTCTGCGCTCAGAGCGCATGTATGCATTTCTCAATCGGTTGATCAACTTGACACTACCCCGCATCCGCGATTTTCGGGGAGTTAGCAGTAGAAGTTTTGATGGTCGAGGAAACTATACGCTGGGCTTACGCGAACAGCTGATTTTCCCCGAGATCGAGTATGACAGCATCGACCAGATCCGCGGCATGGACGTCACTATCGTGACCTCAGCCCACACTGACGAAGAAGGACGCGCCCTCCTCAAGGAATTGGGCATGCCCTTCCGCGAGAATTAGGTTTAATCACTGGAGAGGACTATGGCGGCTAACGACACAATCGCAGATATGCTGACGCGGATTCGAAATGCGAATCTCGCGCGTCATCAAACTGTGGATATCCCCTCCACAAGGATGACGCGAAGTATTGCCCACGTTTTGCAAGAGGAAGGGTTCATCGAGAGCTTCGACCTTGATGGTGAGGGTGTACAGCGCAAACTTGTGATCAAACTTAAATATCGCGGCAAAACTCGAGATCCAATTATCAAAAACTTGAAGCGCGTTAGCCGTCCTGGTTTACGAGTTTACTCTAATCGCAAGGAGTTGCCTCGAGTACTGGGAGGCATTGGCATTGCCATCATCTCTACCTCTAGCGGTATCATGACTGACCGCGACGCGCGGCAACAGGGCATTGGAGGCGAAGTACTCTGCTATGTCTGGTAGTGATAGTACAAGGTTTGGCGGCCTAATGTTGGCGATTGTTAGGGAGGAGGTTTAGTCATGTCGCGAATTGGTAAGAGACCGGTGCCGGTGCCTGCAAAAGTGGCAGTTACGGTTGATGGTCAAGCCGTTACCGTAAAAGGCCCCAAAGGAGAACTCTCCAGAGTCTTTCCAGAGGGCGTCGTGATTTCACAAGAAAGTGACACCGTCGTGGTTCAGCCTCAGGACGGTTCACGGAAATCACGAGAACGCCATGGCTTGTGTCGAACTCTAGTCGCCAATATGATTGAGGGCGTTTCTAACGGTTATCAAAAGCGTTTAGAGATTCAAGGTGTAGGGTATCGGGCTCAGGTGCAGGGCAAAAACCTCAACATGAGCTTAGGGTATAGCCACCCGGTGATTTTTGAACCACCGGAGGGCATCCAGTTCGCGGTTGAGAACAACACTAATGTCGTTGTTAGTGGCATTGATAAAGAAATAGTCGGCAACATGGCTGCCAAGATTCGGGCAGCTCGTCCCCCAGAGCCTTATAAGGGCAAAGGTGTGCGCTATGCAGGCGAGTATGTTCGGCGTAAGGCTGGTAAAGCAGGGAAGAAATAAACCATGAAGGCAAGTCGCAAAGAACTCACCCGTCGTCGCCATGCGCGCATTCGACGGCGCGTATCCGGAACCTTGGAGAGACCTCGGCTAGCGGTTTTTCGTTCCAATCAGCATATTTATGCGCAAATTATTGATGACACAGCTCATCACACCCTAGTTGCCGCTTCTACGGTGGAAGCCGCTGCACAAGCATCGGGCAAATCGGCCACTCAAGAAGGAGCTGCTATCGTCGGTCAGCTTTTGGCCGAGCGGGCGCGTGAGAAGGGTATCGATCAAGTTATCTTTGACCGCGGCGGTAAGCTTTATCACGGTCGTGTCGCGGCCCTGGCAGAAGCTGCTCGTAAAGCCGGTTTATCTTTCTAATGGTCGTTATTTTTTGAGTTGTGTCTTGAAGGCTGGGGGTTAGGAAAAGATGGCAAATAATAATCGTCGAAAAAACGCTCGAAGCAAGGAAAAAGAGTCTGAGTGGCAGGAGCGTGTTGTTCAGATTCGTCGGGTAACCAAGGTCGTGAAAGGGGGCAAAAAGTTAAGCTTCCGCGCGATTGTGGTGATTGGCAACGAGAAAGGCCAGGTTGGCGTCGGCGTTGGCAAAGCTGGAGATGTGATCGGAGCGGTTAAGAAGGGGGTTGCTGACGGTAAAAAGCACCTTGTGGATGTGCCCTTAACCCGTTCCTACTCTTTACCTCAGCAGGCCACGGGCTTCGGTGGTGGTGCCAAGGTGTTTATGCGGCCAGCAGCTCCGGGTACTGGAGTAATTGCTGGCGGCGCGGTGAGAACGGTGTTGGAGTTGGCTGGTGTTCGTAACGTTTTGGCCAAACAATTGGGATCTAACAACCCCCTCAACAACGCCCGCGCTGCAGCTGATGCGCTGTCCTCGCTACGGACGCTGGCAGAGGTGGCTGAAGAGCGTGGCGTACCCATCGAGAAACTTTACGCCTAAAGTTCCCATGGGAAATGATTGTTGCAAGGTAGTTGTTAGGAGCCATTCATGAGAATTAATGATGCTCAGCCCCAAGCGGGCTCTAAGCGGCGGCGGCGGCGAGTGGGTCGAGGCATTGCAGCGGGGCAAGGTGCTAGCTGCGGGTTTGGCATGCGAGGACAAAAATCTCGTTCTGGCCGGGGAACTCGTCCAGGGTTTGAAGGTGGACAGCTGCCCTTATATCGCCGAGTGCCTAAGCTGAAGCACTTTCCAGTAGTTAATCGGAAGGTTTACACCATTATCAATGTCAGCGCTTTGGGCGCACTGGACGCTGGTTCTGAGGTGACACTAGCGACTTTACTGGCAGCTGGGATAGCGACCACGGATGACGGCCCGCTCAAGATTTTAGGTGATGGTGAGTTGACTAACGCGTTAACCGTGAAGGCAGCCGCGTTTACCCGATCAGCTCGTGAGAAGATTGAGGCGGCTGGCGGCACTTGCGAATTACTTTCTTAGGGGCTCTTCAGTCGCTATGATCACAGTTACAGGACTGTGTTAAGGCGTTGTTCGTCCTGTTGTTTCGTTAGCTGATGCTGCAGAGGTATTTTGAGACATGGTTGTTAGCCGCGGCAAGAACCCCAGTGCCCAGGAAACTTTTATGCAAATGGCACAGGCTGCTGGCTTGCGGAGTCGGCTGCTGCTGACCCTAGGTCTGCTTGTCTTAGTGCGATTGGGTATCTTTATTCCGGTTCCTGGAATTGACAGAGATGGATTTGGAAGTGCTATTCAGAGTGGCAGCTTAGGTGGCTTTGTCGGGTTTATCGATATCTTTGTGGGTGGGCGACTATCGGCGCTCGGTATCTTTGCGCTCGGTATCTTGCCGTTCATCAACGCTTCGATCATCATGCAGTTGCTGACAGCAGCAATCCCTTCTTTAGAAGATTTGCAGAAAAATGAGGGGGAAGCCGGACGTCGGCGCATTTCTCAAATCACTCGCTATGTGGCCTTAGGCTGGGCAATTCTGCAGAGTACGCTCCTATCGCTGTTTTTATTGGCACCCTTTGCTCAACAGCCCGGAATCCTTTTCATATTTCAAACCGTAGTTGCCCTGACGACTGGTTCGATGTTTGTTATGTGGGTGGGGGAGTTAATCACGGAGCGTGGTTTGGGTAATGGCGCTTCTCTGCTGATTTTCTTGAACATTGTTTCTACTCTGCCGCGATCGCTCAATCAAACATTCGAACTGGCTCAGAGTGGCGATCGCAACTTGGTAGGCGGCGTCATTATTTTGCTACTGGTCTTCCTGGCCATGATCGTCGGTATTGTATTTGTGCAGGAAGGCACTCGACGCATCCCCATCATTTCAGCTCGTCGGCAGGTTGGCCGTAAACTGTATTTGGAACAGAGTAATTATCTTCCTCTGCGTCTTAATCAAGGTGGTGTGATGCCGATTATTTTCGCCTCGGCAGTGTTGGTATTGCCGCTTTCCTTGACTCAATACGTCAACAACCCGACATTCGTCAGTTTTGTGAGCAATTATCTGAATCCCACTTCGGCTTTGTATGTGGGTCTCTATCTCATCCTCATCTTGTTCTTCAGCTACTTTTATGCATCTTTGGTGGTCAATCCAGAAGACATGTCTCGTAACCTGAAGAAAATGGGGGCAAGTATTCCAGGTATTCGTCCAGGAAAGGCCACTACCGACTATCTTGGTCGAGTTTTGAATCGCTTGACCTTTTTAGGAGCAATCTTTTTAGGCTTAGTTGCAGTGATCCCCAGTGCTGTTGAGAGTGCTACTCGGGTGCAGACCTTTAGGGGGCTAGGGGCAACTTCTCTCCTAATTCTGGTCGGTGTGGCGATCGACACAGCCAAGCAGATTCAAACCTATGTTATTTCCCAGCGTTACGAAGGGATGGTGAAACAGTAGTGACAAGATTAATTTTTCTGGGTCCTCCGGGTGCAGGCAAAGGTACTCAAGCAAAGCAGCTGTCTCATTCTTGTGATGTACCTCATATCTCTACTGGAGATATTTTTAGGGCTGCCGTTGCTCAGCAAACGGAGTTGGGCAAAAAAGCTCAGTCTTATCTGAATTCTGGTGAGCTGGTGCCGGATGAGCTGACGTTGGGATTGGTACGCGAGCGGTTGGCTGTTGAAGATACTGAACAGGGTTGGATACTGGATGGTTTTCCTCGAAACGTTGAGCAGGCAGCTTTTTTAGACAAGCTGCTACAGGAAATTGAACAGCCGCTAGATTGTGTTGTCAATCTTGAAGCGCCCGATGAAGTTGTCCTTTCTCGTTTGATTCAGCGTGGGCTCGTGGAAGGCCGCTCAGATGATACGGAAGATACTATTCGTAACCGCCTAAATGTTTATCGCAAAAGTACTGAACCCTTAATTGATTTTTACCGTGATCGACAAAAGCTAGTATCGGTAGATAGCAATCAGCCCATCGAGAAGGTAGCCGAAGATTTGCTCAAGGTTGTTGAGATGTAAGCCTACGGCGCTCTATTTTTTTGCTAAGCTTGCTACGTTAATGGTGACTTATCCATAGAAATTTGTTATATTTCCTTGATTTGAGATATTTACTCCCTGTTTTTAGGAGGTTCGCTTGTCTAAACAAGATTTGATTGAAATGGAAGGTACTGTTACAGAGTCCTTACCCAATGCGATGTTCCGAGTTGATCTGGATAATGGCTTCAACGTTTTGGCCCATATTTCAGGTAAGATTCGGCGCAACTACATCAAAATCTTGCCAGGCGATCGTGTGAAGGTTGAGCTCACTCCCTACGATTTGAGCAAGGGGCGCATTACCTATCGGTTACGTAAAAAATAATTGGTCAAATCGACTCATCCACAGTGGGCATAGGGACTTTAAGGATTCCTGCTAGCAGTGGTTTGGCTCCGAATCGAATGACATCCGTGCAGGGTAATTGAGTTTCCTGTTCGATCTCTTGGATCGCGTTTTGAGCAGCTTTCTTAGGAAGCCCTTGGGTATTGAGAGCCACTCCGATAACTTTTGCCGGTATAAATCCGCCTCCCGCACTGGCAATCGTTTCACAAACGGCGATCGCCTCTCGCAAAGACGGGATTTTGACATTAGGGTGATTGCGAATGTGGGACTGGCCTGCCCGGTGAACCAGGATGAGATGAGTGGGTTGACTGCCCCGCATAAGCGGCAAGGTCGCTGTTGAACCTGGATGAAACAACGACCCCTGACCTTCAATAAATAAAATGTCGTGATCGTTGCCGTACCACATAACCTGTTGCTCAACAGCGCCTGCAGCAAAGTCAACCGGGATCGTATCCAAGGGAATGCCGTCATCGCCGAGCATGAGATTGGTTTGACCCGTAGCAATCACTTTTGACCGCAGACCCTGCTGCAGTGCCAGGCGATGCAGTTCTAAGTTCGTAGACATTTTGCCGATCGCCATATCGGTGCCGACTGGTAAAACTCGGCGACAGGACAGGGTACGAGCGGCAGCACTGCCAATGGGCAAGTGGGTAGGTGCCTGACGGACATCCCAAATCCACTGCTGAGGGCTTATAGAGAGGGTCAGTCTAGGATCGTTGGCCATGGGTGTATGCAAGCCGTTGACGACAGAAAGTCCCGCTGCGATCGCCGTCTGAACTTCTTGATACCACGGTGTTGGTAAAGCTCCCCCAGAGGGCGCAATGCCAATGGTCAGAACAGTTGGTTGATAGATCATCGCCGCTGCCACGGAGGCTACAATGGGGACATCGCGGTCAATACCGGTGAGAGTTTTGAGGGATTGACCTGCTTGCGCTTGGTCGACCACGGCCACAATATTCAGGGGACTGTAGCGAAGAATTGCGAGTCCGGTCTTGCCACCAGGATTGTCTGTGCCTTCATGCATTAATAGGACAATGCGATGGTCAGCGGTGAGATAGTTCATAAAAGATCAATGGGAAAGACGAACAGCGAAAGGCTGACGATTTTTCGATTGCAATGGCTTACAAAACCAGAGCGAATGGACTAGTTCAACCCTACCCCTAAGCCAGACGAGTCATTAGGGCGTAGGCAACCATTGTCAACGGTTGCGCCTTGGAAGGGATCATCAACGAGATTGAGGTGGCTGTCTAAATCGACATGGTCGACGAGAGCAGATAGGTGAGCTAAAGCGGTATTCGCTAATCCACTATCGGAATAGCAGCCAAACATGACTTGTAAGTCACAGGCGCGGGCAGTATGAATCATGCGCTGTACTTCTGCTAACCCGCCCGCTTTCATCAACTTTATGTTGATACCCTGCACCTGATTGGCTAAGCGCGGAATATCACGCGTGTCAAAGCAGCTCTCATCCACAAAAATTGGCAATGGCGATCGCGCCGACAATTTTCCTAAGGCTTCATCCAGTGCCACGGGTAAGGGTTGTTCTAAGTAAGCAATACCGCGATCGGCTAACCAATCCGCCATTGAGATCGCCGTCTCTAAATCCCATCCGCCATTTGCATCAATGCTCACTTTGGTGTCAGCCGCGATCTCCGGGAGGAGCGCCGTCATCATCGCCTGATCCGCCTGCATTCCCTGAGGACTGCCCAGCTTGACCTTAACCGATCGCACATCGGGCAATTGGGCTTGCCACTGGTGCAACCGCTGTACCGCCTGCTCGGGTGAGCTGATGCCAATGGTAACTGCCGTGGGGCCAATATGCTGTTGGTCTAACCCCCAGAGTTGCCAGAGGGGTAAGCCCACATGCTTGCCGAGCCAGTCGTGCAGGGCCACATCGATCGCAGCGCGGGCCGCTGAGCTCAGCGCCGCTAAATGCGGGGCCAGCCGCTGTCGTTCTAGAGGATGAAATTCGGACAATACGGGCGCTAAATCCGTCAGTTCCTGCTGGAGCTGGGTAACCGTTTGGGTATGGGTGCCGACTGAGAACGGTGTCGCTTCGCCCCACCCTTCGATGCCGTCAGCAGCGAGACGAACCCAGAGATTAGTGGATTGAGCATGGGTACCCCGGCTAATGGTGAGGGCCACTCGCTTATGCACGGTGAACGGCGTGATCGAAATCTGCATAGTGCCTTATAGTGCCTTACTGTAGCTGAGTCTTAGAAACGATCCGGGTGCGTTTGCGATCGCGCTCCGAGAGATCTTTGCCCGCCTGGAGCTGAGTTGCATTGGTCTGCAAAACGGTGGCGGCAGCTTCATCGCCCATTTGCAGAGCTGTCTGAGCAGCTGATTGCAGTAGGGTGGCGGCACCTTGGCGATCACCGCTGGCTAACTTTTGCTCAGCAATTTGGGTTTGCCGATATTTGGCGAGGGTAAGCACATGTTTTTGCACCTGCTCATCGGGCGCAGGTTGGTAGGTGGGTTGAGCGGTGGCGGTAACGCTGACCACATCTGACTGCAGGTTTGTTTGATCGGTCGTGGGCGAATCGTAGCGAATGTAGGCACTAACGATGGCAAAACTGCCTTCTCCTTGAGCCCCAATGTAGAGATTGGTCAACACCACTCGGGGGCTGTCAGTCATCAGGTCTCCTAGGCGGATTACAATTTCTTGCCCTGCCTGCGAAAACGGCAGTTCGACAGTTTCTGGGGCAACCTGAGCCACGGGTTTAAGTTCGGCTAAACGAACGCCGGGCAGCAGCGTGAGATGCAAATAGGCATTGGTAAAAAAGACAGACTGGGCGCGAGTCAGCAAACGGTTGAATTCGGCTACTGCAGCGTCGGGCTGCTCGATGTAAGACAGGGTGCCACCGCCCGCATCGGCAATCTGCTCCAGGATATCTTGGTTCCAGTGGTCGCCAAAGCCCAACGTGTTGAGGGTAAGGGTGTAGTCGGCGGCCACCTGAGCCAGCTTCAGACAGCGCTGGTTATCACCGTGTTCGTTTTCGCCATCGGTCAGCAAAAATATCTGAGACACTTTGCCCTGTTTGCCCTGAGCCGATTCTTCGATGCCGAGTTTCAGGCCCTCATCAATCGCCGTACCACCGCTGGGTTTGAGGGTGTCAATTTTGCGCTTAAGGGTGTCGCGATCACTCACAGACTGCAGCGGTAACAACACCTTGGCCCGATGGTCAAACACCACAATTGACAGCAAATCAGCGTCAGAGAGCTGATCAACCAAACGGCCTGCCGCCTCTTTCACAATCGTCAGCGGGGGGCCCTGCATCGAGCCGCTGTGATCCAAGATAAGCCCGAGATTGAGCGGCGCATGACCATCTTCCTCATCCACCACTGCTTGAATGGAAATCGCCAGCTGCCGCTGACTCGCCGTTTGTTGGCTGTCTAAAT
>ERZ1740065.1858-NODE-1858-length-12923-cov-11.461377_pt1 | contig 12923 bp, 13 predicted proteins | sample MGYA00581738_ERZ1740065 | MGnify/ENA primary metagenome ERZ1740065 (study PRJEB43018, sample SAMN04849749) | marine metagenome | isolation source: floating plastic debris | place: Pacific Ocean | collected 2008-09-01 | study: EMG produced TPA metagenomics... | reverse complement strand
GCCGCGTGCGAGCATACTTGTCGCCTGGATTGCCCAAGCCCACCACTAAGCGCAGGGAGGCTGTAGATTCATTAGCCATTGAAAAGAGATTGGAGTGCGCAACAAAAAACGATGCAGCCGTTTTGATCAACAACTGCCATTTGCCTCATTCGCTTCAGAAGGTAGAACGAGGATGGTGTCAGTTTCACATCATAAAGAGTGACACAGGAGCACAAAGCACAGAGATGTCAGACATGTCATTCCATTAAGCTGCTAAAGGCGCTGAGACCATGCCTTTGAAAACTCACAATAATCACCTCGACAAAGGAACTGCAAGCAAAGCTTGACAAGCCATATAGAGCTTGAATGGTGACTGTCCCGAGCGGTCGGTTGATGCCCGATAACAGGTCGGAGTAACAGCAGAAGCGGTCAAACCAAACACTCAGAGTGAGGTTGTGATCCCCCCGAACAACCTAAAAACTCTCCCAGAGCTGCCTGTGATTAAAGGACAGGCCAAAATACCCGATTCCGTTTAAGAAGAGGTCGCTGATGCATCTGGTGCCGCGACGTCTGCGGCAACTGTTTCAGTCTCATCGGCTGCCGCGTCCTCTGTAGTCGTCTCGGTTTCACCCTCTGGCTGAGGTAGGGCTTTGGGTTCAGGGCGCTCGATCTCAGCTTTCATTGGCGCATTCATTGATTTTTTGAGATCTTCTGCCTCTTTCTTAAACTCTGTCTCAAATTCTTGCTGAGCTTTTTTGAAACTGCCAAGGGCTTGCGCCAAACTGCGACCAATCTCAGGTAACTTTTTAGGGCCAAACACCAGCAAGGCAACGACCAATATCAAGGCCATCTCGGGGAGCCCGATCCCAAAAATATTCATATCGTCCTCCTAAGGGCTGACAGTTACGCCTGTTCACACCTTATCGCGGTGATGGATTGAGTCGATAACTGTCGAGCTGTTTGCCAAAAACACAGAAGGGTAGAAGCGTGTTTTCTTCTACCCTTCTGCAACTCAATTAAAGCAGTCGCTGGACTTAGAGGCCCAGACTGCGCCAGTCAACATCGACGTTCTGCAAAATGAGTGAAGAGTTGTACAACTGAAGAATAATCAACAGAAATACGAAGAACAGCCCCATGAAGACGCCCATGACAGGAGTCGTGCCCCAGCCGGGGGATACTTTGCCGTATTCAGAGTTAAGAGGTTTTAGCAAATTGCTCAGCCGCGTTTGTTGTGCCATCAGTGTCCTGAACCTATACGCCACTTTATATTCCGTAATATTATAAGATTAAGGTGTTTTATAAGAAACCTCATTCTATGCAGCCTGCAACAGTTCTTATCATTTCCGTCGGTGCGGTGGTCGTTGCTTTTACGGCACTCGCTGTTTACACCGCCTTTGGTCCGCCCGCTAAACAGTTGGCCGATCCCTTTGATGAGCACGAAGATTAGACGCTCATACGCTGTCCTCCTATTGCAACAGCTCAACGGCTTTAATCGACTGAGTTAGCGACCAGCGACCTTATTGCTAATCGGGCACTGTTTCTCATAAAACTTGCCCAGGATGCTTTTGGCATAGCGTCTGGGACACCCTTTATTGAGATTCATTGAGAAATCACGAGTTTACCCTTGCTCCCATGGTGGTGCAGGGGTTTATTTGTAGCTGCGCTGGGTGGGTGGGGCATTGTCAAACTGGAGATCTTCGCGATGCAGAGTGGCGGGACGATTGTCGTCCTGATACTCCCAGGCGGCGACGTAGGCGAAGTTGGCATCATCACGTTGGGCTTCGCCATCTGGGGTTTGGTGTTCTTCTCGAAAGTGACCACCACAGGACTCTTCGCGGTGCAGGGCGTCTTGAGCCATCAGTTCGGCCAGTTCTAAAAAGTCGGCAACGCGACCGGCAAACTCAAGATTTTTATTGAGCGTATTGGCTGCGCCCGGTAGCTTGAGGTTGTGCCAAAATTCATGTCGTAGCTCACGGATGCGGGCGATCGCGCCTTCTAATCTCGTGCGATCACGGCTCATGCCGACGTGATCCCAAACCAAGCGACCTAACTCTCGATGAAAGGTCATCACAGTTTTTTCGCCCTGAATCTTGAGCAGCTGGGTTAACCGTATTTGGGCCGCTTGTGCGGCCGCCTGAAAGGCGTCATCATCAGTTGTCACGGTGGCTAGGGAGGTGCTGGCAAGATAGGCTCCCAACGTTTGCGGAATGACAAAGTAGCCATCGGCCAACCCCTGCATTAGGGCACTCGCGCCGAGTCGATTCGCCCCATGATCGGAAAAGTTTGCCTCGCCCAAGACAAACAAGCCTGGGATCGTGCTCATCAGATGATAGTCCACCCAGAGCCCGCCCATGGTGTAATGCACAGCGGGGTAAATTCGCATCGGCACCTGATAAGGATTCTCGCCGGTGATGCGCTGATACATGTCAAACAGGTTGCCGTATTTAGCCGTGATCGCCGCCTGGCCTTGAGTGCGAATCGCATCTTGAAAGTCGAGGTAAACGGCCAGCCCCGTTTCGCCGACGCCGCGCCCTTCATCGGTCATGGTTTTGGCATTGCGTGAGGCGACATCCCGGGGCACAAGATTGCCAAAAGCCGGATAGCGACGTTCGAGATAGTAGTCGCGATCACCTTCGGGAATTTCGTGGGGCGATCGCGCATCACCTGGTATTTTTGGGACCCACACCCGGCCGTCATTCCGGAGCCCTTCACTCATCAGCGTTAGCTTCGACTGATAGTCGCCTGATATAGGAATGCAGGTCGGGTGAATTTGGGTGTAGCAGGGATTAGCAAAATATGCGCCCCGCTTGTGACAACGCCACGCCGCTGACACGTTGGAATTTTGGGCGTTGGTAGAGAGGTAATAAACGTTGCTATACCCACCAGTGCACAGCAGTACCGCATCGCCAGTATGGCGCTCGAGCTGACCCGTCACTAAATTACGAGTGATGATGCCCCGCGCCTGCCCGTCAACGACGACCAGATCCAGCATTTCTCGGCGAGCAAAGATTTGCACCTGTTGCGCCTGCACCTGCCGCATCAGGGCACTGTAGGCTCCTAGCAAAAGCTGCTGACCCGTTTGCCCCCGTGCGTAAAACGTTCGCGAGACCAAAGCGCCGCCAAACGAGCGGTTGGCTAACAGCCCCCCATATTCCCGCGCAAAAGGCACGCCTTGAGCAACGCACTGGTCAATAATCTGGTTACTGATCTCGGCTAAGCGGTGAACGTTCGCTTCTCGCGAGCGGTAGTCGCCACCCTTGAGCGTGTCGTAAAACAAGCGCCAAACGCTGTCGCCATCGTTGGGATAATTTTTAGTGGCGTTAATGCCGCCCTGAGCCGCGATGCTGTGGGCGCGGCGTGGCGAATCTTGAATGCAGAAGCTTTTGACCTGATAACCCAACTCGGCGAGGGTTGCTGCTGCCGAAGCTCCGGCCAACCCTGTCCCCACAATCAGCACGGTGTGTTTGCGTTTGTTGTTGGGACTCACCAAAGCACAGTTTTCTTGAAAGCGAGTCCATTTATCAACAAGTGCCCCCGAGGGCGTACGAGAATCAAGCATGGGCAGGGAGCGATGAAGAAAACACGAAAAAATGATTCTTGTCCTGAAAGCACCAAAGGTTTCGTGGCTTAGCGTTGTTGACCCAATGAAGCGCTAACGATTATTGGAGTCTTGGGAGACAGAGACGTTAGGATATCGCGCCCTGCTATTGGGAAGGATATAACGCTCGTGTCCCCGTACACGTAGCGTTGGATGACCAGTGCCGAAAGCAAGAAAGCCTATCAGCAGTCTAAAACGGAGAAGAATTAGGAAGTCATTAGTCGTGTTTTAGTCACTAGGGGGGAATCGAAGGTTAAAAATCGACCGCTTAAAATCCCTGAAACCGTTGAACGGAGAGGGTGGGATTCGAACCCACGGTCCTTTTGGGACATCCGATTTCAAGTCGGACGCAATCGACCACTCTGCCACCTCTCCAGGCTTAGATATTGTAAATCATCCGCTCCCAATGGAGCATCCCAGCCTAAGAGGCATTCTGGGAATCGATTTACATGTGGGAATCGATTTACATGTTAGATGAGTATGCTGGCAATGCTGACTTGAGGGGGCCGTCTCTGTGAGCAGTCCCTCAACTGTAAGCGCCGTCTCTATAAAATACCGGCAAACATCTCGGCAAAGGGTTTGGGGGTGACATTTTCTTGAGCGACAATTTCGACGATTTTGTTTTTGGCGGCAGGATCCGTGAGGGCTGCGACGCAGGTTTCTGCCACCTTTAATCGCGGCACATTGCCTTCAAATAACGTATCTGCAGGCGCCATCATTAGGGCGCGATCGTCAGTGTCATCACTTTTGAGGCCTCCCGGTCGTACGATTGTGTAGGGCAAGCCACTGGCGATCAGGTAATCTTCCGCCTGTTTCTTCCACCATAAAATGAGCCAGAACAGATTCAGTGGATGTAAAAAGCGAGAAACACATAGAGAAGACACGATAATGAAGTGCTCAATATTGTTGGCCTTCGCCACGTCGACGAGGTTTTTGGTGCCTTCGTAATCCACTTGATACGGTCCGGTGGGGTCAAAGCTCGGGCGAGCTCCAGTAGCACAGAGCAGGACAGTGCAGTCAGCGATCGCGGCTTCGATGCTAGCCGGATTTTGGACGTCACCCGTGCAAAAATCAACCGTATTAGGCAAGATTTCCTTCGCGGTTGCTTGGTCACGCACCATTACCCGGACGGGAATTCCCTTGCCGACTAATACGCGCACGATGCGTCGTCCCGTTTCGCCTGTTGCGCCAACCACTAATGCTTTCATCGTGCTTCCCCTCAGAATAAAATAATGAAATCTATCGTTACCATTGAAAAAGTGGCTCTATGCTGATTTCAAACCGTAGCGATAGCTTCAATGTTGAGAACAGTTCTATTCATAAGCTAACCGTACTGCAGTAGGCTTGCGGAGAAAAGGCGTTAACCCATGCGGAAAGGTGATTTTTGTCCGTGTATTTTCGACTAGGTAGGTCAAGTTCACCTGGGTTAAACTCTTGTGAGTTAATCGCGATCGCCATTCTTAACTCCTCTGATTCAGAAGGTGTCGATGGCGTATCCGTTAAAATGGCATTTGGGTTATAACCAAGGCTATAGCAAACGACCGCACCCTGCCTTTTGGCATTTGCGTATAGGAACGAGTGGCTCAGCGCATCTATGCAAACACCCTTTACTAATCATCGAGCTGGCGACCTGTCTGACCCGGTTTTTGGCCCGGTTTCTAACCGGATAGAAGCCATCGACGGCAACTCAGAACCGTCTCATACTGAAACCTCTCGTGGCACTCCGTTTCTTTTCAAAGGCGGTTATGTCGGGCGGATGGACATGGCTGCCGATCGCCTCGCTGTAACACAGTATTTAGATGATCACCACGCTTGGTTTTTGCGGTGCGCTCATCCGATGACGGCAACGCCGCTGGGCGACAATGGGTATGACCTTACCGTGGGTCATTTTGGGGCGTTGGGTTACGACGTCGAACCCAAAATCGGCTTGCATTTGCTGCCGCAAGACCACGGGGTCTATCGCATTGAGACGATTCCGATTCCGGACTACGTGGCACCCGGCTATGAGGTTGACTTTAAGGCGGCTCTTGAGCTTAAAGAGACTTTGACTGAGTCGGGGCAATTGATCACCCAGGTGGATTGGGATCTTGATCTGAAGGTATGGGTCAGCTTTCCTCGCTTTATCCAGGCGTTACCCAAGCGGATCGTGCAGAAGACAGGAGATCACCTTCTTGGGCAGATTGTGCGTCAGGCGTCTAAGCTTCTGACGCTCAAAGTTCAAGAAGACTTTCATCAGACACTGGACTTACCGTTTCCTGAAAGCTATCGCAAACGCAATCATCATTTCTTCGATCGCTTTTCGAAATCTACTGAGCCTCACGAATAGTTGACGCACCGTTCACAGTCACTAGCCGCGCTGGATTCATACCAAAGTATTTGCCGGTGAAAAGGGTTGGCTCTCTGCTCGTGTGTTTTGGGGGCTGTAGCTAGGTGCAGGTCCCGAGTTCGGTATTGCTCTGCTTAAACTGGCAGTAACATCGATATCAGTCGTTCAGCCGGACAAAGTTTAGGCTTCTTTGAGTAAGACAAGTTTTTGCGAACAGTAGGCATACCGTTGTGGTGGTCATTGCCATCTAATGGGTACAGGTCACTGGTGATCATTGGGTGTGTGTTTATCCTGGGAAGTTTCTGTCCTGCGTCACGTTTATGGGCTGTGATAGATAGAGACGGGCTCAATTGTGACAGTGATGGGAACGGTGGGCGTCGTTTGCTTTCTTCGTCGTGTGGGTATTCTGAAAGCGAGTTTTTAAGAGCAATTGATTGTTGGGTGGCATATGTCACTGGGCATTGCACTGCAATAATTTTGGGAGATTTCAAATATGACTGTGGCATCTCATTCGCGTAAAGTTAACAAGGCCAAGATGCTGGTTGTTGATGACGAGCCTGACAATCTCGACCTGCTTTATCGCACGTTTCGGCGCGACTTCACGGTGTTGAGAGCTGAGAGCGGTCAACAAGCTCTCGAGATCTTGTCTGAGCATGGCGAAGTGGCGGTCATCATCTCTGATCAGCGCATGCCGGAGATGAAGGGAACTGAGTTTTTGAGCAAGACCGTACCTGAATTTCCTGACACGGTGCGCATCATTTTGACGGGGTTTACCGATGTCGAAGATCTGGTCGACGCGATCAATGCCGGTCAGGTCTACCGCTACATTACTAAGCCCTGGGACCCTGATGAGTTAAAGCATGTGGTGGACCAGGCCGCCCATACCTATGATTTGTTGAAGCAGCGTGGGGAAGCCATTGATCTGCTGGAAAATCAGCATTGGGTTGTGATGAGAATGGCAGAAATTGCCCAATCTACGGGTGATGTAACGGTAGCTTTGCCTGATATCGCCACCGCTGCCCAACGCGTGATTGGGGCTCAGGGTGTCGCTGTGCATTTAATCGATCAAGATGCCTTGGCAGACCATGTGGGGATTGCCGGTAGTGCAAGCAGTGATTTGATTAAGCAAGATCCATTAGTGGGCGAGGCGATCGCCAGCCGTGATCTCAAATACTGTACAGATGGCACTAAGGTCTCTGATGCTGCTACTCAAGCTACTTATGAGGCAGCCGGAATGGGAGCTCACTGTGTTGCACCCGTCCTATTTCGGGGTGCGGTGGTGGCAATTGTCTCTTTGCAGTGGACGACTCCCCAAGTCTTTTCTGAGCGTAGCCAAAACTTCATTCAAATGACGGCTCAACAGGTGGCCCTGACGCTGGCCTGCCTGTAAATAACGGTTCGAGTCTGTCGTAGTCTGAATATGACCCCGACGACGAATATGCCTGTGACTCAAACACCGTCTCCCTCTGCCGATGATATTCAGGTCTTGTTTGACCGCATTGCACCGGTCTATGACCACTTTAATCAGCAGCTGAGCTTTGGTCTACATCAGGTTTGGAAGCAAATGGCCGTTGACTGGAGTCAGGCGACGGTGGGGCAAGTCGGGCTGGATGTCTGCTGTGGCAGCGGTGATCTGGCGCTGCTGCTGGCTCGCCGCCTCGGCAAAACCGGTCAGGTATATGGACTGGACTTTGCCCCCGCGCAGCTGGCGATCGCCCAACACAAAGCGGCTCAGCGAGTGGGGTTGGCTCCCCTTAGTTGGATCGAAGGGGATGCGCTGCAGTTGCCTTTTGACCACAACCAGTTTGATGTGGTCACCATGGCCTATGGTTTACGCAATCTCACCAATGTTCCGCAAGGTCTGAGTGAGCTGCAACGCGTACTCAAACCAGGCTGTCGGGCAGCAGTGCTTGACTTCCACCGACCGTCGTCAGAGTGGCTGCGGCAATTTCAACAGTGGTATTTAGATAATGTGGTGGTCGCCGCCGCTCAACGGTTTAACCTGACTGATGAATATGCTTACATCAGTCCCAGTCTTGATCGGTTTCCGACGGGGCAAACTCAGATGCAGTTGGCCCAAACTGCCGGATTTTCTGACGCCACGTTTTATCCCATTGCGGGAGGATTAATGGGCATCCTCGTCCTGATCAAGTAGTGCTGGATGGGGTTTACACGCCTTGCTGTGGGCGCGATACGCCGTTGGGTTTGTTATGATGACTCGGCAAGTTGGTATCGGTGCGATCGCCCCCGGTTTCTTAAATGGTCTGGTCTGATATTTGGCTACTGCTAGCCCCGCCCCTCGTCGGCGGTGTGATTGGGTATTTCACCAATGACCTGGCGATCAAGATGCTGTTTCGACCCTATCGGCCCTACTACTTGTTTAAGCGCCGATTGCCGTTGACGCCGGGGTTGATTCCGAGCAATCAGGCGCGCCTAGCCCACCGAGTCGCCGACACGATTATGGGGTCGTTGCTCACCCCGACTGAACTCGAAAATCTTGCCCGTCGTCTTTTACAAACTGAGCGGACGCAACAGGCGATTCGCTGGCTGTTAGAACTGACACTTGATCAGGTTCAATCTCGTAACCAGGCGCGCACTGCCGAAATTGTCGGTAAGGTCTTGCAAGATTTGTTTGGGGCTTCTCTGCCGCGCTTGCTCAAGGTTTGGGCGCGGCGCGAAGATTTTCTGGAAGCGCAGATTAATCAGATTTTTGACCAAGTGCTGCTGGAATTTCAGCTATCGCCCGATCAGGCCCAGCAACTGTCGAGCTGGTTGCTGATTTCGGTGCTGCCACCGGATCGTATTCGCCGGATGCTGATCGATTTTTTGACCGATCGCAACATTCAGGTGATCGACGAAATCTTTCGATCTAAAACCAGTGGTACCTACTGGGTTGTGGCTAATCTGTTTGGCGTGCGTAATGCTCTGACTCGATTGCGCACCTTTTGTCTGGATGAGCGAGAGACCACGAATCTACGCATTGCTGAATTAGTGGAAGCGCTGAATCTCAATGCGCGACTCCAAGAAATGCTGCAGCAGCTGACCCTGCAGCGTCTGCCGGTGTCCACCGTGCGAGAACTGCGTATTACGATTCGAGAAGCAGTGCGAGGCTACATCCAAACCCTGGGACCAGAGCTGCTAAAAGGGCTCAGTGCCACGATTAACTGGCAAATGTTGGCGACCCAATTGCTGAATCGATTGCGCAACTCCAGCGTGATCAACGATTCTCTCGACCCCGTCAGTGAAGAGTTAGCGCTGATTTTAGAACGCTATCTTGAAAAGGATATGGAGAATTTGGTGGCACAGGTGATTCCGATTCTGGATATTGACCAGGTGATTATTGAACGGGTCAGTGCCACCAATCCCCAGGATTTAGAGACAGCGGTGCAAGGCATCGTGCGTAATGAGCTACAGGCGATCGTCAATCTCGGCGGTGCTCTCGGATTTTTGATCGGGGGGCTGCAGGCGGTCTTTTACTATCTGCGGTAGCGGTGGCTAATGTTCAACCCAGCCGCGATCGCCGATCAGCAACTATATGAGAAGGATGGATATTGCCGTCCTGCCTGGCGTTCAACAGAGCGGTTCTGGATCGCGCCCTATTGCTTGTTTAATTAAGAGAGAAGATTCGATTAACGACTGCTGACATGGCCAAACCCAAACATACCCAAGCCCATTTATCGCGTACAGTGCCGAAAAATCAGTCCGAATTTTTTAAGCAACGCACCCGTGATTCGATGACTTACTACATGGGGGCCAAGCTGATCGAGGTGGGTGTCAATCCCAAGAAAACAATTTACCGTTGGAAATCGGAAATTCAGGGTGACCAGGAAGTTATCACCGTCAGTGCCTATTGGGGCGAAACGCGCGAGAAGATTGAGGCCGAAGAAGCCTGAGGCCGTTGCCCTTTCTCAGCTTCGAAACGATGCAGATGACTGAGAAACGCCGGGGAGTCGAGAGGGGCAGGGACAAAGATTTTGCCGGGCTGGTATCAGGCAAGGGGAGTGTTCTAAGCCTGCGGAAAGCGGTCATCTTGCTTGTCGAATCGTCTTCTAAAGCTATTTGGCAGTGACTGGGACGTTGGCCTGCAGGTGGGCCAGCATCAGATGGAAAACATCGACAGCAGTAATAGATTCCTGCGGTATTAAGTCAGGTTGGCGGGTGATGAAGACAGGACAGTCACCGGGTTGCTGCGTGAGGTGACCATGCGAGCCTTTAACCAGGGTGGCATCGAGGGGGATCACGTCCATCAGATAGCGGAAGCCGAGTTGCTTCTTAAGGAGTTTGGCAGCCACTTTGAGTTTGGGGGCGTTGAAGGTCGGGTCGACGAAAAGTTCAACTGGGTCGTAGCCGGGTTTACGATGAATGTCTACGGTGCGAGCAAAGTCAGGGGCCCGGCTGTCATCCAGCCAATAGTAGTAAGTGAACCAGGCTTTTGGTTCAGCGACAGCCACAAGTTCGCCAGCGCGATCGTGATCAAGGTGATATTCGCGTTTACCAGCTTCGTCCAGTACATAATCGATGCCGTCGGCCTGCTCTAGCAATTGCTTTACCGTGGGCAACACAGTGGGGTCGTTGAGGTAAACGTGGGCGAGTTGGTGATCGGCGACTGCAAAGGCTTGGCTCGCCCCAGCATCGAGGATTTCCAAGCCCAGTTCATCCCGCACTTGCAGGAGCCCAGCGTCTCGCAGCAGACGATTAATATGAACAGGCTTACTAACTGGAGTGATGCCGTACTCGGAGAGCACAATCACTTGAGCTCCCTGGTTCTCATAGAAGTCAATGAGGTCACCGCACAGGTCATCAATTTCGTGTAAGTCTTGAGCGATTTGGTCAGGTTCGCAGCCCACCTTTTGCAAACAGTAGTCCAGATGAGGCAGATAAATCAGCGTCAGGGTGGGATGGACGCGCTGTTCGACCCACTTAGCAGAGTTAGCAATCCACTGACTAGAGGCGATGGAGGTGGCCGGTCCCCAAAACTTGAAGAGGGGAAACTGGCCCAGTTCAGTTTGTAATTGAGGACGCAAATTTGCCGGTTGAGTATAGATATCCGGCAGCTTTCGACCGTCAGCGGGATACATCGGGCGGGGGGTCACTGTGTAGTCGGCCGTGGAATACATGTTGTACCACCAGAACAGATTGGCACAGGTGAAACTGGGGTCGATTTGGCGAGCGACATCCCAAATTTTGGGCGTCTGTACAAGTTTGTTGGACTGTCGCCAGAACTTGATTTCGCAGTCGTCCCGGAAGTACCAGCCATTGGCCACAATGCCTGTTTCGCTAGGCCATTGACCCGTCAGGTAGGTACTTTGAGCGGTGCAGGTGACGGCGGGCAGGACGGGCTGAATCGTGGCTAGCTGTCCGGCTTGCATCCAGCGCTGGAGCTTGGGAGTGTGTGGGCCAATCAGGCGAGAGCTGAGACCGACGACGTTGATGACGACCGTTTTTTTCATGGGGTGACGCTACTGTGTGCAACAAGGAATAACTAAGTCGCTAAACGGAGGCGACTGCTTGGGCTGAATGCTGCGGTAGCGCAGCTAGAACCCACTCATATTCGCGCTGGATCGAGGCCAGAATATCGAGCTTCATTTTGGGTGGCAGAACCTCCCAGGTGTAAGTTTCGATTTCTAAGTGAGTGCAGTGGGAGAGCTCCGGCAGGTGTTTGAGGATGGCGGTGATGTGATCTTGGGTAGAAGCAAACGGTGGACAGGCGTCAATGAAGATGGGGACATGGAAATGGGTACGCCATTCCGTCGCATTGGTGGTGGCAAGAGCGGGTAGGGCGTCTTGCAGATCGGTGTAGTGATGTAAGGTGCCAGGCGATCGCTGCTCAATCACCTGATGTAGATAGGTCGACTCGGCAAAGGGCTCTAGATGTTGGGTGAGAATGCAGCGCTGGCCTGCATCCGCTGGAATCGGAATGCGAATGGCCGAACTCAACTGGAATTTGCCGATCGCAATGCCGGCTCGCTGAAATTTGGCCAAAGCCGTTGTGGGGTCTTCATATTCCACGGCAAAGTGGCACGTGTCATAACAGACTCGAATATGCCGCCGCAGCCAAGTTTCAGCCTGGTGCGTGCTAATGCCGTAACGCTGTTGCAGATAGGATTGCCCCACACCCAACAGCCAATTTTGAAAAAAGGCAATCGTCTCGTCACTATTTTCCAGCAATGCATCGGGCTCTGGTTCTAAATCTAAGTGCAGCAGTTTACCCGTGGTCGCCTCGATGTGGGCCATCTCGGCGGCAGTTTGCGCCAACTGTCGACTACAGCGCTCGAAGACTTCGACCAGCTGCTCTGGTTTCGTCTGCCACCAGGGTTTGTAAGACAGCGGTACCGTCGAGATACCGCCATCCATGCCTGCCGGTAAAAGCTGGGCAAGAATATTGACGAGCCGCTGCGTGTAGCTCAAGCGATCGCCCATCGTCCAGTCCGGTGCATAAACGTAATCCTTCACCACCTGTCGGTGAAACCCCCCGTAAGGAAATCCGTTCAGCGTGAAGACATAGCAGTCTTGAGCGGTTAACCAGGTTTGCAGTTGCTTTAGCCGGTCGCCTGTGAGCAGCGCTGTGCTAGCGGCACTCGCTAGACGCAGTCCGATGCCAAAGGGCGCATCGGGCGAGAGCTGCTGCTTCAATGGCGGGATGTAAGTCTGCAGATTGTGAAAAACGCTGTCCCAATCTTCGCCCGGGTGAATATTGGTGCAGTAAGTCAGGTGGTAGGTGCGATCGCCAGTGATTTTCATGGGCGGTTAAGTCTCAAGGGCGGGGTGGTTAGCAAGAGATGCCAATTGCCTGGGCAACGGCAGCATCGACGACTCATCTCATTTTGGGCAGCTAGGGACTACCGTCGATCGCGGCTAGCGCCGAGAAAGAGGTGTCGGAGAGCGGGACGAGGCAGCCATCTCTATCGCTGCATTTCATTCAGTCGGGATCACCGGGTGATCAGGGTTAAGCTTCAGTGGGGGCTAGCGTTTGCAGAACCGCGATCGCATCCCGATAACGTTCCAGGTCAACGTGATGCA
>ERZ1740065.1857-NODE-1857-length-12929-cov-4.780876_pt1 | contig 12929 bp, 15 predicted proteins | sample MGYA00581738_ERZ1740065 | MGnify/ENA primary metagenome ERZ1740065 (study PRJEB43018, sample SAMN04849749) | marine metagenome | isolation source: floating plastic debris | place: Pacific Ocean | collected 2008-09-01 | study: EMG produced TPA metagenomics... | reverse complement strand
GAATCCTTAGGCCGGCGCGACTAATGTACCTGTAGAGACCGCTATTACTTGGGAACCTGTCACTGGGATACCAGGATATCAAATTCGATTGGGGACAGCCCCTGGTCTTTCCGACTTGGGCCAAGCTTCTGTAGGAAGTGCCACTACCTATACTCCTCCACTAGGTTTACCAGAAAACACTGAAATATTCGTGACCATTGTTTTGGATTTCCTTTTTCAAGGAGGAACTGATATCGTCTGCCCCAGTCAATCCTTTACCACAGAGGATGTCACCACGGTACCACCATGTACCACAATGACCACTCCTATGAATGGTGCAACTGATGTTAGTGTTTTCACCAATATTTTTTGGCAATATGCGCCAACAGCAACCGGGTATCGTATCTCAATCGGCACTACTCCAGGAGGAACCGAAATAGAAAATAATTTGGATTTGGGCAACTCGCTAAACTTCAATCCGGCAGCGCAACTTCCAGCCAATACCACCATTTATGTACGCATCACACCCTATAATGAAAATGGTAATGCTGTAAGTTGTACTGAATTCAATTTTACCACGGGGGACGTTGCCCCTTTGCCGGGCTGTACCACCTTGATTAGTCCTTCAAATGGTTCGCAAAACGTTCCGCTGACGCCTTTCATTGAATGGGTAGCAGTACCTGACGCTACCGGGTATCGCGTTACCATTGGTTCAAGTCCAACCTCAGCAGATGTTTTGGACAATGCCACTTTTTTTACGAATTCCACTTTCGTTCTTGATTTTGAAAGCAATCAGACCTTCTTTATTCGAATAGTTCCGTTTAATGCTTCGGGTGAAGCCATCGGTTGCGGACAAGAAAGCTTTTCTACTTCCTTGGGATGTGGACCTTTCCTAGATCCAAATACGGGTGAGCTCGTGGACTTTTTCCCTGACATTACATTTACGGATACGGTTTCCTTTTGTGAAGGACCCGAGACCTCTCAATTGGAAGCGCCTATGGGTGCTGATGGTTACCGTTGGGTGAGTATAGATGAATTTGGTGCGGAGACGATTGTTTCTGAGGATAGATTTTTTACGGTAACCCAAACAGGCTCCTATTATTTGGAGGCCTACAATATTGTCTCTCAACCTAGTGGCGAGGTGATTGAGTGCCCTGCAGTATTTCCGTTTACCGCGGTTTCGTCTTCCATTGCCACAATTGACAACTTAAGGGTTTCGGATACGGCCTTGGGCCTAGATGTCGTTGTAGAAGTCTCGGGTATTGGAGATTACGAGTATGCCATCAATAATATCGACGGACCCTATCAAGCCAGTAATGTGTTTCGCGCCGTAACCCCCGGAACAAACACTTTTTATGTACGTGACAGAAACGGATGTGGTATTGTAGAACGTACTTTGGACCAGGATTTAACCGTGGAGGGGTTTCCCAAGTTCTTTACTCCTAATGGGGATACCGTGAATGATTTCTGGCAGTTTATCCAGCCTATCGAAGGGGAAACCATCGTATTGACCAGCATCCAAATATTTGACCGCTACGGGAAACTGCTAAAAACCATCCAGCAAAGTTCGCAGGGTTGGGATGGTCTTTTTAATGGTGCTCCTATGCCTTCTGGAGATTATTGGTTCAAGGCGATTGATGATGAAAACCAGAACTTTCAGGGGCATTTTTCCCTGAAAAGATAGCACACTTTCACTTCGTATTCGCTTTGCCCTTTCGTACCTTTAACGTATGAAGTTTCAAGTCGTTTCTGATTTCAAGCCCACAGGAGACCAACCACAAGCTATTGCACAACTCGTTGAAGGAATTCAAACCGGAGAACCCAATCAAACTCTACTTGGGGTAACGGGTTCGGGTAAAACTTTTACGGTGGCCAATGTGGTAGAAAGCGTTCAAAAACCTACATTGGTTTTGGCCCACAATAAGACTTTGGCCGCCCAATTGTATTCGGAATTCAAACAGTTTTTCCCAAACAACGCCATAGAATATTTCGTTTCCTATTATGACTATTATCAACCGGAAGCGTATATTCCAACCAGCGGCTTGTATATTGAAAAAGACCTTTCCATCAATGAGGATATCGAGAAACTCCGGTTGAGTACTACCTCTTCGCTCCTTTCAGGTCGTAGGGATGTTTTGGTCGTGGCTTCGGTATCCTGTTTATACGGTATTGGGAATCCCTTGGAGTTTCAAAAGAATGTGATTTCCATTCATAAAGACCAGATTATTTCCCGAACGAAGCTGTTAAAACAGTTGGTGCAAAGTTTATACTCAAGAACCACTGCGGATTTCAGAAATGGAAATTTTAGAGTCAAAGGTGATGTAGTAGATGTTTTCTCAGTGTATGCGGACCATGCTTTTCGACTCGACTTTTTTGGGGTTGAAATTGAAGATATTGAGGCGTAGGTCCCCTTTAACAACAATGTAATCGAAACTTATGACCAGCTAAACATCTATCCGGCAAACATGTTCGTGACTTCTCCGGATATCCTTCAAAATGCCATTGTTCAAATTCAGGATGATTTGGTGAGACAAATCGACTATTTCAAAGAAGTAGGACGTCCGCTCGAAGCCAAAAGATTGGAAGAACGCACCAACTTCGACCTCGAAATGATTCGTGAGTTGGGCTACTGCTCTGGTATCGAGAACTACTCAAGGTATTTGGACGGCAGAGAACCGGGAACAAGACCTTTCTGCCTATTGGATTATTTTCCAGATGATTACTTGATGATTATTGATGAGAGCCACGTGACCATGCCACAAGTACACGCCATGTATGGCGGTGACCGTTCACGTAAAGAAAACTTGGTGGAGTATGGTTTCCGTCTGCCCGCAGCATTGGATAACAGACCTTTGAAATTTGAAGAATTTGAAGCCCTTCAAAACCAAACCATCTACGTAAGTGCTACTCCGGCAGATTATGAATTACAATTGAGCCAGGGCGTCTATGTAGAGCAAATCATACGACCTACTGGACTTTTGGACCCGGTAATTGAAGTCAAACCGAGCAAAAACCAAATTGATGATTTGGTGGAAGAAATACAACTTCGTGTTGAGGCGGACGAACGCACATTAGTTACTACTCTCACCAAACGTATGGCCGAAGAATTGGCCAAATATCTTACCCGCATCAACATTCGATGTCGCTACATCCATAGTGATGTGGATACTTTGGAACGGGTGGAAATCATGCAAGACCTTCGTAAAGGCCTGTTCGATGTGCTCATTGGAGTGAATTTATTGCGTGAAGGTCTGGACTTACCAGAAGTATCATTGGTTGCCATTCTAGATGCGGATAAAGAAGGGTTTCTTCGCAACAATCGTTCCTTGACCCAAACGGTAGGGCGTGCCGCAAGGAACTTGAATGGAAAGGCCATCATGTATGCTGACTCCATAACGCATAGTATGCAAAAAACCATTGACGAAACAAACTATAGGCGTGAAAAACAGATAGCCTACAATACGGAGCATAATATTGTTCCCAAAGCGCTTAATAAGAATTTGGACAACGCTTTGGCCAAGAATTCGGTATCCACTTATCATTTTCAAAAGGAAGAACTCCGTGCGGCAGAACCTGATTTAAAGTATTTGACGCCAGAGCAAAAAGACAGGGTTATCCGCGATAAGCGAAAAGCCATGGAGAAGGCGGCAAAGGAGTTAAACTTTATGGAAGCAGCCAAGCTAAGGGACGAAATCAAAAGTCTTCAAGCCCAAGAATAAGAAACGCGCCGAAAATTCCGGCGCGTTTCGCAACTAACTAACTCAACCAATCATCATGAAACACCTATCACTGGTGTTACCCTACTTGATTTCAATCAATCTTTTTGGTTTTGGCAAAGCTTCCTCTTTTTTGGGAAGTACCAATCGTAAAATACCTGCTTCATAAGAAGCGTCGATTTTAGTTCCATCCACGGTTTCAGGAAGTACAAACGCTCTTTTAAAAGTAGCATATGAGAACTCCCGACGTGTGTATTTTTCTTCTTTGGTTTCGGTTTCGTTTTTTACTGCATTGGAAATGGTCAAGGTATCGTTATCCACCTCTATGTTGAAATCTTCCTTTTTACCACCTGGGATGCTTAGCTCCAAATGGAAACCTTTTTCATCTTCTTTGATGTTTACAGCAGGTAGCGTGGCCCTCACCTTATCAACTCCACCAAACCAGTCTGGTGCAAAAAAATCGTTCATTATAGAAGGAAATAAAACATTGTTTCTTTTTACAATACTCATCTCAATAACTTTTATAGATTATTATCGATAGGAATAAGGCAAAGGGTGTACCAACATCAATTTTATGACGTTGTGTCATAAAATAGTGTTAATAAGGTGACAAAATGTCTTAGTTGTAGTGGGTTTTGAAGATATCAATGAGCACATCTGGCGGAACTACCTTGTTGGGGTATTGGTGCATAATACGAAGTACTTGCTCTGTCGCTGCTGGAGGGAGACCCATTTTTAGTCCGATGTTACGCAAACGGTACATTTCTTTATCATGCTGCTCCTGGTCCACATTCATCAACAACACTAGGCGATGGAACTGTACAATTCTGTCTGGTTGGGATTTTAAACTGGGTTTTGAAGCTTTTTGTTGCAACAACGCTTCAAAGGCATCTTTATCTACCCCAAGCTGCTCGGCCACTGTAATCAGAAAATGATATTCAGAATCCTTTAAAGAGTTATCCACTCTTGCAAAGGCTATCATTTCAGATAAAATATCAAGTCTTTCTTGGTATGAGTCCATGAGGTTAAGGTTAGCACTGCGATTGCTGTTTAAGATAACTCCAAAAAATGACTTTTTAGTGTATAAAAAATCCTGGAATTCACCAGGATTTTCAAATTCCTTCAGAAAGTAGGGGTTAAACTGTTACTCTCACTTGTACCGTATAAATCTTACCTTCTTCTACTTGGTCCAATTGAACCTTTTGATAATTTAGTCTTCCTTTTACGAAACCTTCTAACGAAGAATCTTCCGTATCTACAGAAAGAACAACGATTTCACCCTCTTTGTTGAAGGTGAATCGCACCTGTGCTTTCATTTCTCCTTCAGACAAATCAAACGTGCTGCTATCCAACAGTTTCTGAATTTGTTCCGAAAGTTTTAGGGTAGTAGGCTCCCCGCTTGAATTTGCGTTGCTGACAACAACAGCGAAGACCAATAATAATGTCGTTAATACAATTTGTTTTTTCATAATGACAGATTCGATTTTGTGTTTTGATGTTTCAAAGGTAGCATCAAATTAAAGCTGCAGATTCTCTATAAAGTACGATTTAACTGACTTTTAAATTTGCTAACACTAACCTAATCCTGAATGCTTCGCTTGGTGCAAAAAGGCGCCTAAAATCCTGTAATCTACCTTGGAAATCTATTGAAATATTAATAGTGAAAAATACATTTTGATGAACATAACGCAAAGAAAGTTTAAAGACGTTTTAAAAAATGAAAAAGGGCAATGTTATCAGAACATTACCCTTTTCCTGCTATGAAAATCCTAATCTTTCCTAGGAGGTAATCCGAACATCAATAATGTACTTCTTACCAACTTCCAAGTCTTCAATTTGAACTTTTTTACCCTTTAAGGTTCTTGAAATCATTCCCTTTACGTCATTGTAATCAGAATGGATGTCCAGCACGGCGATACGCTTTTCGCTGGTTAAAGTAAACAGCACTTTTGCTGTCAAATCCTGTTTTTTTACATAAATCTCACTGGTGCTCAAATAGGCTTGGATTTGTTCTGACAAGTTGTATTGTGGCTTGTCTGTTCTTGGAGTGGTGTTCGCGAGCGCGCTACCAAATCCCAATACGGTTGCCAAGGCGGCAACAAATACGGTTTTTTTCATCTTGTTTTTTGATTAATGATTAATAATTGATGATATATAACTGACGACAAGTCTAGAACTTTGTTACGGGGAGTAGACCGAGATTAACGTAAGGTTGGCAACACTTTAGGTTTCTGTTTGGAAAAAGGGCGAAAAGCTGTTAAGGATAGACAAAAAAAAGACCCTGTTTAGGGCCTTTTGATTTTATATTTGAGATTGGGAGTTTATGCCAAAACCTCTTTTACTTTGTCGGCAGCCTCTTGAAACTGCACCGCGGAATGTACAGCCAAACCGGAATTATCAATAATTTCTTTGGCTAGCTCGGCATTTGTCCCTTGTAATCTTACGATAATAGGTACCTGAATGGAATCTCCCATGTTTTTATAGGCATCCACAACACCTTGGGCAACACGGTCACATCGCACAATACCACCAAAGATATTGATGAGGATTGCTTTCACGTTAGGGTCTTTCAAAATGATACGAAACGCTTCTTCCACACGTTTGGCATCGGCCGTTCCCCCAACATCCAAGAAGTTGGCAGGTTCGCCTCCAGCCATTTTAATCAAATCCATCGTGGCCATGGCCAAACCAGCTCCGTTTACCATGCAACCTACGTTTCCATCTAAATCCACGTAGTTTAGCCCTACTTCACGCGCTTCGACCTCAATAGGATTTTCCTCACGTAAGTCCCGCATTTCAGCATATGGTTTTCTACGGTACAAGGCGTTATCGTCAATGGATACTTTAGCGTCTACCGCCATTATCTTATCATCAGATGTTTTCAAAACCGGATTGATTTCAAAAAGGCTTGAATCACTGGCTTCATAAGCTTTGTACAAAGCTGAAACGAATTTGACCATTTCTTTGAAAGATGTACCGCTCAACCCAAGATTGAAGGCTACTCTTCTAGCTTGGAAGGGCAACAATCCCGTAGCTGGGTCAATTTCTTCCGTGAAAATCAAGTGAGGCGTTTTTTCAGCCACCTCTTCAATATCCATCCCACCTTCGGTAGAATACATAATCATATTGCGTCCACTGGCGCGGTTAAGCAAAACGGACATATAAAATTCGTTGGTTTCGCTATCGCCAGGATAATACACATCCTCCGCGACCAATACCTGATGCACTTTTTTACCTTCCGCAGAAGTTTGAGGGGTAATAAGGTTCATCCCTATGATACTTTCTGCCAATTCCTCCACTTCTTTCAAGTTCTTCGCAAGTTTTACGCCTCCACCTTTACCGCGTCCACCAGCGTGAACTTGGGCTTTGATAACATGCCAACCGGTGCCGGTTTCTTGTGTGAGTTGTTTAGCTGCCTCAACCGCTTCTTTGGCATTTCGTGCCACGATGCCGCGCTGAATGCGCACTCCAAAACTGGCTAAAATCTCTTTTCCTTGATATTCGTGAAGATTCATTATTGACGTGAATTTTGATTGTGACAAAAATAGAAAACGGAAACTAATTACCCTAGTATGTTCAGACTTTAAAGTCTTTAAAATCCAAGGGGTCAAAATTCTTGAAATGTCCATTCATTTTGATGACTGCCTTGGTACGATTAACGCTTTCGAGTACTTCAGTTGTGGTATCCAAATGATTCTTGATGTACAGCAAACGGTCAGTTTCTTTAGGAATCTGAAGGAGACGATACTCTTGCTCAAAGGACAATCCCATCTTATGCGCCAGTGAAAAACTATTGAATTGTTTGGGAGAAGTTTTGGTAAAAGGAACGTCCATTAGCTCATATAGTTTCTCCACCTTCTCCAAAACTTCATTCCTAAGCTTTTCGTCAGCATCATTTTGCATGTCCAAAAATTGTACTTCTCCGCCCGCATAGAGTTTATCCTCCAATTGGTTTTCAAAAGAAAGTACCTTAAATACCTGTCTGGCGACACAAACCACATCCATTTCACCACCCTCGTAGGTATTGACCACTTCGACCAATTGGACTTCGGTACCAAAGGCAATAGAATCATTGATATACACTGGAATACCGAAAGTGAGAGCTTCTTCTCTACAGTCGTTGATGAGTTGTTTGTAGCGTTCTTCAAAAATGTGCAAGGGTACCGTTTCTCCAGGAAAAAAAACGGATTGCAACGGGAATAGGGGTAATATCATGCTGGCAATTTGCCTAAAAATACAACCGGATGCGCAATTGCACAATTTTACCAAAGGGCTATAAATGTATTTTTATAACAATTTGTTACATTTTAATGAATTGATACAATTTATCTTGCGCAAAAAGCGTTCAAGATGTAGTTTTGTAAAAACGAATGATTACTATGGATTCAGCTATTCTCACCGGTATTGCAGAAGAATTTGGTGCCCCGTTATATGTGTACGATGCTTCCAAAATAGAAGCACAATACAAAAGACTGACTTCTGCCTTTAACAAGGTACCGCATTTACGCCTGAACTATGCTGCCAAAGCGCTCTCAAACCTATCTATTTTGCGCTTCATGAATCAATTGGGTGCCGGATTGGATACGGTTTCCATTCAAGAGGTTCAGCTGGGATTGCTTGCCGGTTTTCAACCTGAGTCCATCATTTTCACTCCTAATGGGGTTTCTCTTGAGGAAATTGAAGAGGCCTCGGCCTTGGGCGTCCAAATCAATATTGACAATCTTTCCATTTTGGAACAGTTTGGAAGTAAATTTCCTGACGTACCCGTTTGTATCCGAATCAACCCGCACGTGATGGCTGGGGGAAATTCGAATATCTCTGTAGGACATATCGATTCGAAATTTGGTATCAGCATTCATCAAATCCCCCATTTGTTGCGTATTGTGGAACTCACCAACATGCGCATCAACGGGATTCATATGCATACCGGAAGCGATATTTTGGATATTGACGTTTTTCTTTACGCCTCTGAAATTCTATTTGAAACAGCGAAAAATTTCAAGGATTTGGAATTTATCGATTTTGGTAGCGGATTTAAAGTGCCTTACCGCCCCGGCGATATCGAAACAAACATCGAAGAGCTTGGAAAAAAGCTGTCCAAAAGATTCAATTCGTTTTGTGAGGAATATGGCAAAGAACTTACCCTAGCGTTTGAACCAGGCAAGTTTTTGGTAAGCGAAGCAGGATACTTTTTGGCCAAAGTGAACGTGGTTAAACAAACCACTTCTACCGTATTTGCTGGAGTGGATTCAGGTTTCAACCATTTGATTCGGCCAATGCTTTACGGTGCTTCCCATGAAATTGTGAACATCTCAAATCCTGAAGGACGTGAACGCTATTATTCCGTTGTAGGGTACATTTGCGAGACAGATACCTTCGGCAGCAACCGAAGAATCAATGAAATTTCTGAAGGCGACATTCTTTGCTTCAAAAACGCAGGTGCATATTGCTTCACCATGGCGAGTAATTACAACAGCCGGTTCCGTCCTGCAGAAGTACTTTGGTACCAAAATAAGGCTCACCTAATTCGAAAACGAGAAAACTTTGATGACATCCTGCGAAACCAAGTAGATGTGGAGGTGCTAAAACCCAAAGCAGACCAAGCCGTTTCGTAAGACAATGATGGTAGTCGCCTCTCTGTTGGCTTTGATTTTCTTTGTACTGGGTGGCTTGCATTTTTATTGGGCCATCTTTGGTATTCAAATTCCAGAGAGCGTATATCCCAGCCGTGAAAATGGAAATCAGATGGAGTACACCCCCGGAAGGTTCGCTAGCAGCGCCGTCGGTGTAGTACTGTTCGCATTTAGCTTTCTTTTCTTGAATAGAGTTTTAATATGGGTCAATTTTCCATTTGAGTTTTACCTAGTCTTGGGAATAGGAATCCTTTTTCTGCTCCGAGGTGTCGGGGATTTTAAATATTTAGGTCTTTTTAAAACGGTTCGGAAAACCCCTTTCGCCAAAATGGATACTCGATTTTACACCCCGCTGTGTTTTTGTATTGCTGGTATGGTGTTTGCACTAGTGGTTTGGTATTGATACTTAACGGTGCTTTTTTTCGTTAGCTTTGTAAGGTATCCCAGATATACCGAACTTAAATCAAAAACGTTATGCATCAAATACTACCCCGTTTTTTCACTATAGCCATATTGATTTTGCTGTTGTTTCCTGTGACCATTTCTGCCCAAAAAGTAGAATGGATGAGTTGGGAAGAAGCATTAGCCCTATCGGAAAGTGATGCCGAGCCCAAGAAAATTTTTGTGGATGTGTATACCGACTGGTGCGGATGGTGTAAGAAGATGGACAAAGATACCTTTCAAAATGAAGCAGTTGCTGCCTACATGAAGGAAAACTTTTATATGGTGAAAATGGATGCTGAGGGCAAGGACCCCATTGATTTCCAAGGGAAAACCTTCAAATATGTGCCCTCAGGAAGAAGAGGATATCATGAATTGGCCGCTGCCCTACTCCAAGGTAAAATGAGCTATCCTACAGTTGTTTTCTTAGATGAAAAACTAAATATGCTTTCTCCAGTACCGGGGTATCAAAAAGCGAAGCCTTTTCTCAAAATCGCCAAATATTTTGGAGATAACATCTACAAAGACAAAGACTGGAAGTCTTATTCAGGTTCCAGCAAATAGGTTATCTAACTAAAACTTTACCGGCTGTAGTTCGGGCTTTCTTTCGTGATGGTCACATCATGAGGGTGGCTTTCGTTGATTCCGCTAAAGGTAATTTTCACGAAACGACCCGATTCTTGTAATGTAGCCACATCCTTGGCACCACAATACCCCATTCCTGCTCGAAGACCACCGATAAATTGATGCATGCTTTCGTATAGGTCTCCTTTATAGGGCACCCTTCCTACGATTCCTTCGGGGACCAATTTTTTGATATCGTCTTCAACATCTTGAAAGTAGCGGTCTTTACTGCCCTCTTTCATCGCTTCAACTGAACCCATTCCACGATAAGACTTGAATTTTCTTCCTTCGTAAATAATGGTTTCACCAGGAGACTCTTTCGTTCCTGCTAGCAAAGAACCCAACATTACGGTATCGGCACCTGCGGCAATCGCTTTCGGTATATCACCGGTATATCGGATACCACCATCTGCTATTACGGGTACACCGCTACCTTTAATACCGGCAGCAACTTCCAACACCGCAGAGAATTGGGGGAATCCTACGCCGGCAACCACTCGCGTAGTACAAATAGACCCAGGTCCAATACCACCCTTAACGGCATCAGCACCAGCATCCACCAAATATTTGGCAGCTTCAGCTGTAGCAATATTTCCAACGATGATTTCCAGATTTGGAAAAGCCTGTTTTACTTCTTTCAAAATACCCACAACTCCTTTGGAGTGGCCATGTGCCGTATCAATCACCAAAGCGTCAACCCCAGCTGAGACCAAAGCCTCAGCCCGTTCGGTTGCATCAGGAGTGACTCCAAGAGCAGCAGCAACGCGCAAACGTCCATACTGATCTTTATTTGCTATCGGTTTTTGGGTGAGTTTGGTAATATCCCTAAAGGTGATGAGTCCTATCAATTTGTAGTTGTCATCTACCACGGGTAGTTTTTCAATTCTATTTTTCTGCAAAATCACTTCTGCTTCAGACAATGAAGTTCCTTCACTCACCGTAACCAGGTTTTCGGAAGTCATGACTTCCGAAATGGGTCGCTCATTGTTTTTTTCAAAACGCAAATCACGGTTGGTTACAATTCCGATAAGCTTAAGCTGATTATCTACAATAGGAATACCACCAATACTATGTTCCCGCATGCTGGCTTTGGCATCGCGGACTAAGGCATCTTTGGGAAGCGTGACCGGGTCCATTATCATACCGCTCTCTGCCCTTTTTACTTTGCGTACCTTGGTAGCTTGCTGGGCGATGGTCATGTTTTTATGCAAAACACCAATACCTCCCTCACGCGCCATGGCAATGGCCATTTGCGATTCAGTAACGGTATCCATGGCCGCGGAAACTATGGGCACGTTGATTCGTATGTTTCGGGTAAAACGCGTGGTGATATCCACTTCGCGTGGTAAAACTTCGGAATATCCAGGAACCAAGAGAACATCATCGTAGGTAAGTCCTTCACCGATGATTTTTGAAAGATGCGCTTTCATGCAATTCAAGATTAATTGCGTGCAAATATACCACAATTATTTAGGACGGTTTAGTTTACTAAACTTCCTCCATTAAAGTTAATTTTATTTAGACTTATTATAAATAAATGTATCTTTGAGTAAAACATCATATGTACCCCAAAGTCGAAGTTTTAGGTTTTAGCAAGTCAGGTGAATTCAGTTTTTGCAACCAGTCGAAGCTGTTTCAGTTGCGTTTCAACAATCTTTGTTTCGAATTCTATGAGTGGGAATTGGCAAACTTCAAGCGATATCTGGCTTCTTTATTGAAAGACTTCAAACAAAATAGTATTCGGGACATCAATGGGCGCACCAAAATTCCGTTGTCAGTCGGAAATAAATATTTTATTATTTTACTCACCCATAAGGAATTGGTGGAAATGTGCGGGCTGCTCAACGATAAGCATTCCACACCGCAACTCATTAGAGCACAAGATATTGACTATATCTCCACGAAAAACTAGCTTCCGAAGTGTTCTCAGGAGTTAGTAGGTTTGGAAAGCGGCCACAGGATTCGGCCGCTTTCTTTTTTAAATTCAATCCAAATACAAATAACTGAATTACAAGTATTTAGAATCATTTTAGGTATTTTCTGAAGTACCTTTATATAGAATTTTAAAACTATTGCTATGTCTATTCGGTTAGCCACAAATTGTACAAATTGCATCAATTTTACGAACGAAAGTACTTGTGCCCAACACAACATCACTGTCAGCGAGAGACACACCTGTGACAGTTTCACCATGCAAGACGCCTTGAAAGAAGGCATGAGCTGTGGAACTTGTACTATATTATATTCCGCTGCTTGTCCTAACTCAGCTTAAGCTGCTGAAGGAATGTTGTGCTCTAAGTGGGCTCCTCAAGCAGTTGCTTAATTTGCCAACAACTTGTTATACAATTAAAAGGAAAGCATTATGCTTTCCTTTTTGGTTACAACTTGAATTGTAATGTGGTATAAAATGTTCTGGGTTCTGCCGGAATGATTCCCGGTCCTGGATACCCCGTCGCTCTTCGGGTAAAATAGCTTTCATCCAAAAGGTTGTTCACACCAGCATCCAAACTCCTGTTTATGATCCTATACGACAATG
>ERZ1740065.1856-NODE-1856-length-12932-cov-12.506251_pt1 | contig 12932 bp, 8 predicted proteins | sample MGYA00581738_ERZ1740065 | MGnify/ENA primary metagenome ERZ1740065 (study PRJEB43018, sample SAMN04849749) | marine metagenome | isolation source: floating plastic debris | place: Pacific Ocean | collected 2008-09-01 | study: EMG produced TPA metagenomics... | reverse complement strand
GCGCACTACATGCGGCGCACTACATGCGGCGCACTACATGCGGCGCACTACATGCAGCGCACTACATGCTAGTGCAAAGGAATATGAAGCATCATAGAAAGCATTTTTCCCAATTATTCACGAGACTAAACTAATCTTACACAAAAGTTTTGAGTTTATATTTCATATCATCCTCTTCACACTCATCTCGTCACTATGGGAATGCTGTTCAATCAAATCGATGATGTCACACCATTGTGAGATATGTACCGTATGGCACCTGTGCATTAGAGGTCATAGGGTGAGTTTCAAGTCAGAGTCAAAGTGTGGTGATGCTATTTTTAGATCAGCAAAGTCTACGCTCTTGGAATTTGCCATTTGGAAACACTGTTTGGACAACATACCAATTCTGCTCTGCAGCAATCAATGCTGTAGTGCAGTGTACAGCAGCGCTGTCAACAACAGACTAGTCAGCCAATGATCTGACAGATTACTTAGCTGGTATTGACGCCTTGTCGACCCAAGCTGTTTTTCATCGTAACATGATTAACTGAACTGTTAGCTTTGTAATTAAGATAATTACGGAGAGATCAATGCTCGAGAAAGGGTGAGGTACTGTGCGTGTTGAGTTATGCTGGGTATGATAGTCGAGATAGACAGGGCTACTCATCACAACACGGGGATGTCAATCCTAGACCTGGTGACCATCTTTACTGTTTAGGGCCAGCTGTGAGATTCAGTCTGATATAACATACTTCCATACAGGTATGGCATCTGTTAGCCAATATCTACCTCCCCATAATTTACTCAAATCTTTAAGATGTTTCACTGAAATGAGGTTACTAAACTTCCTTGATCTTTATATTCCAGGATACGTACTGATAATTGGCACAACAATTAATGAAGAATTACACATGACTCTCTAAAACCTCAATGTTTTATAAATTCCAGGAGCTTGTGAAAAGAACTGATTTTCATCGAGCAAGAGCATACAACTCCAAACATGAAACCAGTAAGCCACATATCCTGTGAAACAATATAAATCTTATCAGGGAGGAAACTAGCTATTCGCCTCTGAGAAATCCAATGTAAGAGTAAAATCACTTACTGACTCTAAATCTGAAATAAGATTCCAAGACGTTATGGAAATTAACTTACGTGTACATCAGTCAAGAAAACCGCCCTTACGGAAGGCTTTGATATGATAACGTTTTATTGACTGATATAACTTAAGCAAATCTCAGGAGCTACATGTATGTTTGGGACAGTCATACACTCATCCCGGAAGGCACTAGATCACAGGGTGCAGGTTTTATCCTTAATCTTGATATCCTCTTGAGCCTACCACGATAACCAGTCACTTTCTCTGTCCCACCATTCTCACCTTCTCTCTCAAACCCCCTCCCTCTCATCATCTCTCTGTCCCTCTCCCTCCACCTACCTCCCTCCCTCCCTCTTCCCCTCTCTCTTTCTCGCACCCCCCTCTCTCACCCTCTCACTCACCCTCTCTCTAACCCCCTCCCTAACCCCCTCCCTAACACTCTCATCCCATCTAATACACTATTACATTAAATGACAATAGTGATTGAGTGTGAACCGTGGCAAAATGTGTTAGGTTTTCTAACCAGCATCACAGCTGTTAGCATGTGCTGTCTGTCTCACACGAGATTCTTTTCTTTGTTCCTGGTAGATGCCAAATAACTGTAGGAGCCCTAGAGATTATGCTTTATGTACCAGATACAGAGAATAACATATTGTCTTGAGCTAAGCAGATAGCTTTACCCCACTAATTTTGGCCTTTGAAATTAGCAAACTAGTTGGTCAATGGCTAGAGTTGTCTTCTCAATCACGATGAGAAAGGAAAAGATTATCATAGCATCAACTTTGCTTCACCATCTCTCAGGCGCCAGACATCAGTTTTAAAATCTGATTGCAGAGTTTGAAAAAGATCATTGATCAATTTACTCAACTACAACAAAGCATTAAAATATCGGATCTCAAAAAACGATCGATCGTCATATAATTTTTTTGGTGATTATTTTATTGATGGCAACTGATGGCAAATGTTAGGAAAATTATGGCCGTAGGAGTGGAGAAAAAAATATTACCACTACAAAATGCCGGCATTGAAGACATAAAAAAAGAATATGCATCTGTTCGCAGTGTATTGGGAACTGAATGCAGTTTCTCAGGAGAAGTTTGGCAGACACTCGACTACAAGTAAGCACTAATAAAACTACGACAGTACTAACCTGGTGACACCTAAGTCTCCGGTACGTAAGTCTCCGGTACGTAAGTCTCCAGTATTCCTGAGTGCCAGTCACAGTACCTGAGACGCTGAGCTGATGCCCTGAAAAATGCCGGTACTTGCCCAGTCTTTGTCCAGTATTTGTCTGGTATTCATCCAGGATTTTGTCGGTATTTTACTGGTCTTTGTCCGGGACCCTGTGCCAGGATTTTACAGGACAAGTCCCGGTGCGCCTGATAGAACCGAAAATAAATTTACCAAAAACATGTTTCTTCTTTACTTAGCATTTAAGTAGTCTACGATCTTGTAGGCATGAGAACTAGCTCTAAGTGGATCTATATCCTACTAGCTAAGTTGTCTCAACGTCTGTGTGATTCCTTACGCTCAGAGCAGAACACAGGAAACACGAAATCTATGTAAACTAGAATCTGGTCACATTTCACACACTAATTTGGCATGTAAAAATACACGTGAAGTTGCCATTGCATTCCCAGTGCAGTGGTTCAGTTACTCTGGTCTGGCTATGGCCAGCTGGCAGCTCGGTAGCATGGCTACCGGCTGGGGGCATTAATGGCTGGTCGGCTGTTTCTGTGGTTGTTTGGTGCTCCCTGAGGCTGGTTTGTCCTTCAGGCATTGGGATTCAATGTTTTATGTTTTGTTTTGATTTTTCGTATCATAATAATTAATAATTGTAACTCGGTTTGCTTCAAGGAGCACAAATGCGTTATTACTAAGTACTTTTGAGGTTGAACTCTCCATTATTCGTCTCTGATGCAACCTCCCATATAATTTATTTCAAATTTTTCACGAGAGTTGCTTATGTAAATACGATTACCAAAGATTTTATGCTTTTTATGCTCTCTGTTGGCTACCTCCTCTTTAACCTTATGCAACAGCAGTTAAAACATGCTAAAATATCATCCAATAAGGAGCGCCCGTTGTATGGTGATGTCGCGTTGTCCTTGGTTCCTCGTCGCAGGTGATTGTACGTTTGCAGCAATGTGGAAAGTTCCTTGTGAGGTACTCATCCGTCAGCCAACAATTCCATGCAGTTTCACCACCCTCTTCAACTACGCATCTCAAAGAAACATGTGAATTGTGAAAACTACCGAATCACGGGGTGAAGTTGAGACAAATGAACGGATGCTACTTACCCGTAGCAAGTAGTGAACTTTCCAAGACATATACACTTCTCACAAACCCCACCTGTCTTCTTCTCCACCACTTCGCCATTCAACTTGTCCGCGCATTCTACATAGGGAGGAAATGGAAAGCACTGAAATTCATAACTGAAATGTACCACCAATGACATACATGTCTATGAACCTTGATGTACATTACCGTAAGTGCTGATGGACACAAATGTGTGTAAAAACTAGACTGTAAGTGAAATACCTGGAATCTCCCTCTTGTAGCTATAACACAGTGAGTATGTAATACAAGTTGACAACAGTATCCACTTCAAGACAGACGTCATGATATCTAGGTACTTGAGTGAGACGATGAAGTTGAATGGTCTATGATATTGACGGCCAATAACTGGACACAACGACAGAGCACCAGTACCAGAATATCAGTCTTTCTACTGAGTTCACTCCAATCTCCCAGCGTTTCTAGCTGAGTATTACAGTCCACAAAGAGAGAGCAGAGATTATTGTGCTAATTAGAAAGGACACAGTAAATAAGGCGAGAGTAAACAAATACGATCTGCTGCAGGAGTCTGAAAACAAAGTGATTAGGAATAACAGAGAAGCAGACCTTTCATGGTATTACTAGCTTTCCTAGGCCTCCTAGAGGGTCTCTATTCGACCGACCGTATGGTCGCTTGCTAGGTTTCTCAAGAAATACCCAAGTCTGGTCTGATCTCTCTGCAATTAGTCATCGCTGAGATATTTGCAATTGAATTGAGAGCCATTGCAGAGAAACTTTCTACCATCTAACCTCGCTTCAAGCATAAATTCCAGCATAATTATGGCGTAGAGTGCTGATAACATTTCACACCAAAAACGAGTGATTTCAAAACCTAACATTGCAGTCACTGGTCTAAAATCTCTTTGTACTCCATCAGAGTGATACGTGTTATCTCACCTTATTATGGCACAGAGGTCATTGCATTATTTTCCTGCAATCTTTCTGAATTTCCAAAAAGTCCAACCCCATCAGCCTCCAAACCATGCAGTCAGTGAGAAAGCAATGCAGCCAACACCCCGGTGTCCCTCCAACACCCCGGTGTCCCGTCAACACCCCGGTGTCCCGTCAACACCCCGGTGTCCCACCAGAGCCCAGCCAGAGTTACTACTGAGACAGGCTGTGAGGTGATGATTAACTTATTTTACCATCTCATACCTTTCATTAACATCATGCAATAATACCTATTTTCTCTCATGTTACCTGTCTGCCTCACAGTCTATCATGAGTAAATCTTTATTACCCTTCTGCTTGACTAGAGCCTCAAAAAAGCTAATGGAAATTGAGTATGTACATAGCCACCTAGCCAGAATGCAAAGCAGCCAACGCCCCAATGGTCAAACAGAGCTGAGAAGACTGGCAGAGTAGTACCCTTCTTTACTACACTGGTCTGCATATAATTCCATCTGTTATTCACCTACAGACTTGAAATTGGGGGTGGGGGTGGGGTGGGCACTAACTACTGCCTACTAATGGTTGCCTGGGCTTTATCAGGAGCTTGCTACATGAGCGATTGTATCAGGCTGATCGTGTTGCTAGACTAAATAACTCAGCTTGGGTTTAATGTTAGAGAAATATCGAAGCTAGAGATGGAAAGAACAGCAAACTTCAGAAATATAGACTAAACCATTCAAACTATGAACAAAGTCAGTGATGTGGATACAGTAAAGGTAGAGATATTACCTGGCAGAATACAAATAACACCAAGAATACCAAAAATAAGGATGATTGCAGAATAAATACTAAAAGAAGTGAATGGAATCCAGTTGAAAAGTGTAATTTCTCCTCACCAAAAGCAGTAAAGCATTGAAGATAAACCTCTGTAGAGCCAAACCATTATTCCAGCAATTTCGGTTGATAATGAGATGACGACTCCAAAAGGATTTCATGATGTGACAATTCCGATGGATAATTGGCTGTAATTATCATCAGTGACGACATTGAAATGACTATAGTCTGTTAAGCTAATCTTGAATATCCGACTGACAATCGCTATAGGTGCTACATGTCTTTCCAAGCCGATGTTTTGAATTTTACAGCAATAAGGATGTTGCTGGAAGCACTGGAAAATGGGCGGAGCCTAACATGTTGGCCATGGTTGCCATTGAGATACAGGCAGAGGGGGAGCTGCCAGTCGGATTAAATGAACCAATCAGAGGATGTTTAATCCTAACTCTAAAGACAAAAGCTTCCTACCAACATAAATACAGCTGATAGTGAAATGATGTACGATCTGGAGACAAGTGTGCAATGTGTGTATGGTAGATACGTAGTGGCGATGAATTGAAGCTATCATTACCAGCCAAGGAGAGGTCATACGGGGAAGGGGGCAATGTCCCTGAATGAAACAAATTAGCATACCAAATTGCTTGTTGTTTTGAGCACTACTGTTTTTTACATTGATGTCGCTACTCCTGCGGTCTCAAGTAGTACCATCAAGTTATATGATTATAGCATAAGTTACTGGTCATAGGGCAACAGGCAGAAAGTTGAGTCTTACCTCCAGATACTTTAGAAGATGGATTCTATGATACAATGAAGCAAAAGAGAACTAACTAGCTATCATACATCTCTCCACATTTCAGCAGGAAAAGATGACGAAAGTCCTTGACTTCAAATAAGTATTAGCATAGTATTCAAAGAGAAGTACATTATGCAACTGCTCTCAGACAAGAAAGCCATTGATCCCATGTGTAAGTATTTAGCTCACTCTCTATTATTCAGTGTTCTTATCTGAACGCTTTAATCATGTGTTTAGACTCCTGCAGTAGATTTTCTTTGCTTGTTGTCACCACATTTATCCACTCACCTGTGTCCCTTTTCTATTACATAATAACCCTGTAAGTCTCTTTGTAAGATTACAGCCAGGTATAACCGCTGTGAGAAAGCGAACTAAAGTAAGTTGAGAGGCTGATACTCTGAAAGAAATTCTCTATAGCCGTCTCTGGCTATCGACAGACAATCTCACAGTTTGCCTCCATCGCCTCACTCTATCAGCACAATTAATCCGATACCATGACAGCGGTCTTCACGTGGATACTACTGTTCACCTGTATCGCGGGCTCACTGTGTTACACTTACAGGGCTGACATCTCAGGTACGTTTACCTGTAACTTTCAGTCAGACTTGATTTTAAGCGGGTACATCTATGTATCTACGTCATTACTTACACCTGTGTGTGTCACTGCCTTTGATGACATACCTCTGTAGAGTGCGAAGGTAGGTGGATAGGTGACTGGGTGCAGATAGAAGGGAACTGTGGGAGGTGCCTATGTGGTAGGAAGTATGCCATTTGCCATCGGTAAGTAGCATTCATTCCATGATTTCTTGTTCACTCAGAAATTTTGGATTTCTGCGTATCACAGTTTTGTTTTAGGTGCCAATAGTTGAGTGTAGAGCTCACCAAAGAGCAGAAGGCAGCTCATTGTACAAAAGTGGGTTTGCATGTGGCCATGGAATATCCAGTCTGTTGTGCACCACCGGTAGTCTGCCTAGGGTATCAGCTGGAGTCTCCAATGCACTGCAGTGCCACACATTTTCAGATTGAGCACTGAATATCCGTATTATGATTTCATGCATTTACAAGAAATATAACTGTGCATTGATTGGATGGAATATTATATATCTGCCAATTACTACCAAAGTTATGAAAAACCGTATAGAGAGAGAGAGAGAAGCTATTTGAGAATTAGCTTTCGACCGGTTGATCATAAAAAAATTCAATCTACAGCTTCACAGAAGTTTTCACTTATCTACGGTTGATCAACATAGTAAACAGATATCTACATTTCATTGGTCGTGGGCATTATCTTGTAAATACTCCCTCCCTAAGCAGCTACTGCTGTCAGACAAGGTTGACAGTTTTGTGTGTCTCAGGTCGGCGTGGTAACAAGTGGCTTTTCATGAGCTGAACAAGCTTGAATCCTGACTGCATTTGATGCATGGAAACCAAATCACCCAAACTGACTATCTCTATTGTAAACCTTGGCAGCCTGTGCGGTCATACACCTACAATAGTGGTAAGAAACTCGGTGTGTCGGCCACAGCACTGCTAAAGCTTTCAGAATGTTGAACTTCAACATGCGATTGAGCTAGACCTCTAGTTTTTGACAGGCTTACTACATTCTCGCCAGTGGAACATCCAGTAGAATTGGAGCTATACGACTCTGAATAGAACAACGAGCCCGTAATAGTAATGAACGAATACTAGTACTCAAATTGACACAATTCGAGAGAGTACATGTAGGGAGGTACATTAATTCTTGTGCTGAGTTTTGCATAAGAATGGGCCTCTTTCCATGGGCCATATTTATTATGAATTTTTTATGAATTATTTATCATTGACACACATGGCTGTAAGTACTGACATGTAGATGTAAGGTCATGTAAACAGATCTGACAGGTGGTGGCTAGCCGGTGGTTTACCTGCGACTTTAGTCTTTTATGAGTGCCTGTAGCTATAGCACAGTGAATCTGTAATACAAGTCAGCAGGAGTATCCACGTGAAGACAGCCCTCATGATATCGGAGTGGCTGTACTACTTGGCTGAGATGATGGAGACAAACTTTCTTTGAGATCTTCCTTTGATAACCAGAGACTGTGATAGAGTATCTGTACCAGAGTGTCAGTCTCTCAACTGACTTCACTGCACTCTCTCCTTGAGTCTATACTTGAGAAATACTGCGGACAAACAGGTTAATTGTTGAGTACAGTACAAGGGACACAATATGAGTGCGTAACTAACGTGGCATTAAGCAAAGACCAGCTACTGCAGGAGTCTCAGACCCAATAATCAGGAAGATTATAGAAGCACACCTCTGTTACTACATTGCATGTTTGAGAGATGGTACCTATTGTATGGTTTCCACTTGGCAGGTCTCTGGCTCCATATGTACATAACATAGCGCAGACTGTTTTGTTTCCGTTTCACATGAACTCATTCTAATGGGTATAATTCATTTCACAACTCTGTATCAGTGACAGCCTTTTCAAATGAGCTCGTACAGATATAGCCAAAATCAGTTCAGTTCTAGCGCTATTAATGACTCAGAGGTCGCGCTTTACTAAAATATTCGAGCAGATGGAGCTCAGTTCATCCACCAGTTCTTTCTATTGAGTGTAGATTTCAGTTCGTCTTAAAATATGTTTGTGAGTTCATTTATCTCTCTCTCTCTCTCTCTCTATCTCTCTCTCTCTCTATCTCTCTCTCTATCTCTCTCTCTCTCTCTCTCTCTCTCTCTCTCTCTCTCTCTCTCTCCCTCTCTCTCTCTCTCTCTCTCTCTCTCTCTCTCTCTCTCTCTCTCTCTCTCTCTCAGGACTTTGAAGGAACTGTGTACTTGTTAATTATACACATCCACTCAATACATGGTGATTTGTCATACATGAAATGATGGTAAATATCTTCAGTACCAATTGGGCTCAAACGTGGCGGTCGGGAATGGAGATGCATCTTCTTCTGATGGGCAGCTGATTCCATCTAAACAGCAGAACGGATATCCCTTAAACTGGGGTTCGTGCAATATTAAGCAATTAACTGCCTTCTGCTCTTCAGTCAGCTTGGCAGGACCCAGAGTGCACCTGAAACAAATAGGTGCAGCATGACAACTCTTTAGTTGCAGATTGAAAGGTTAAATACGTAGTGAGCGATACTTACCCATCGCAGGTAGTGTAATCGCCGCCATGATACTTACCCATCGCAGGTAGTGTAATCGCCATCACGATACTTACCCATCACAGGTAGTGTAATCGCGGCCATGATACTTACCCATCACAGGTAGTGTAATCGCCGCCACATACACAACTCTTCCATACTCCTTGCAGATACAACTTTTCACCTGGCTCCTTACCTTTGCACTCTAAAATAGGAAGCTGTAAGTACTGACTTGTAGATGTAAGTACTAGTGTGAGAGGGGGTGACTGGTAGACGGCCTACCTGGGACTATAGTCTTGTATGAGTACCTGTATTTATAACAGAGTGAGCCTGTGATACAGGTGAACAGAACTATTCATGTGAGCACAATCTTCATGATCTCGGCATGTTTCTACTACTAGAGTGTGACGATGGAGATGAACTGTCAGCGAAAATATCTGTCGATAACTGGAGACTGCGATAGAGGACCTATCTAGAGTATGCAGAGTATAGAATACAGAATAGAGTAAATATTATACAGAGTGTAGTATGAAGTAACAGAGTATCAGTCTCTCTACTGACTGCATTCCGCTTTCTCCCAGACTTTATACCCGAGGCTAACTTGACAGCGAGGCTCACCTGACAGTGAGACTCACCTGACAGCGAGGCTTACCCGACAGCAAGGCTCACCTGACAGCGAGGCTCACCTGACAGCGAGGCTTAGGATATAATTGAGTAAAGAAGAAGGTGCGCCATGTGAGTGAATAAATACTCTCATATCAATATCAGCTACTGCAGGAGTCTCAAAACATTGTAGCTCAGAAAAGTATGGAAATAGACCCTCATGTATTAGCAATAAATCTATAGAATTCAAGTATCAATGGTTATTAATATGATCACTAAGGCCCACAATATGGAAGATGGATTTGGTTAAACTGACAGAGAGTCTCAGTGCATTCTACTCATCACATAGCACGTATGAAATGATCATATATTGCTCTCCGATCATGTGTATCATGTACGACCAATATCAAACATATCATGCTTTACATTAGGCCATAGAATAAATTTTCACCAATCATTGAAATTTTAGTTATGACGCCACCCTTGAAGTCTTCAAACATAATGGCAAGGTTATTGTTTCATATTTTGATTGATAGCTCGGAAGATATGCGGCAATATTCGACTTTTTAAGGTCATCTATGGTATAATTGATGGTGAACTGTTATCATGTAGAGTATTATGCCCTTTGTGGTCATGATTTCCCTGCAGTGTGTAGATGAGTCAAACTGGTTTATGCAATGCTGTGCGCAGTGAATCCAATATCCTCTCTGATTAGTGATCATTGGCGTTATTACACCTGAGCTTATGAGTGCAAAATCACACCTTTCCTACCTTCATGCTGTCCTACTCTCCTTCACCTCTCCCTCTCCCTTTCTTTTTCTGGTGATACAGTTCACAGGACTCTGGTGGTGCTGTATATTTCTTAGATAAAATGACAATAAATATTTTCAGTACCAATCAGGCTCAAATGTGGCCGTCGGGAATGGAGGTATATCCTCTTCCAGTGGGCAGTCGATTGAAGGTATACAACAGAACGGATATTTCATTGACTTTTGCTTGTCTGTTATCCAACAACCGGCTGCCTTTTGCTTTTCAGTGCGCTCATCGCGTCCCAGAGCGCACCTAAAACAAATCTGTGTTGCGTGAGAACTTTTTAGTTGCAGAACGAAAGTGAGATTACGGACTGAGTGATACTTACCCATCGCAGGTAGTGTAATCGCCGCCGCATACACATTTCTCACATACTCCTTGCGGATACAACTTTTCACCTGGCTCCTTACCTTTGCACTCTATAATAGGAAGCTGTAAGTACTGACATATATTTTTAAGTACTTAAAAAATATATGAGAGGAGGTGACTGGTAGATGGCCGACCTGGGACCATAGTCTTGTATGAGTACCTGTGCTTGTAACAGAGTGAGCCTGTGATACAGGTGAACAGAAGCACCCAAGTGAACACAGTCTTCATCATGTTGGAATGTTTCTGCTACTAGTGTGTGATGATCAGTAGAAACTGTCGGCGAAAATTTCTGTAGATAACCAGAGACTGCGATAGAGGGCCTGTACCAGAGTATCAGTTTCTCTACTGACTGCATTCCACTCATTCCTATACTTTATACCTGAGGCTTACCTGACAGCAAGGCTTACCTGACAGCGAGGCTTACCTGACAGCAAGGCTTACCTGACAGCGAGGCTTAGGATATAATTGAGTAAAGTAGAAGGTGCGCCATGTGAGTGCATAAATACTCTCACAGCAATACCAGCTACTGCAGGAGTCTCAAAACATTGTGGCTCAGAAAACTAAAGAAGCAGACCCTCATGTATTAGCAACAAATCTATAGAATTCATGTATCAATGGTTATTAATATGATCACTTAAGCCCACAATATGGAGGTCTGATTTTGCTAAACTGATGAAAATTTCAGCCCTTAAAAAAGGGTGAAACCACCAGGTATCTCCATGAATACCCACAAACTTGATGCCGTAGAAGTTGAACATGTCAGTAAAATGATCCTAAGCCATGCCGCTTTGAAGGAATCGAGCAAAAAAAGTTGATCATCTGTGATGTCAGAGTGTCACTACAGTCACTATGACAATGGCTTATATATAAGAAAATATATTGACATAGTTCCCACTCGAGCCACCAAAATGTAATGATATTAGCAGCAACTCCTTTGAGCATCATGATAACAAGTCAATGGAGGCTCAAGGATATTTTCTTTCTCAATCTCATTTTATTTGGATCACGCTTCACATACATAAGCCATTGTCACAGTGACCATAGCATCACTCTGACGTCACAGATGATCAACTTTCTTTGCTTGATTGCTCCAAAACAGCATGGCTTAAGATTATTTTACCAGTCTTTTCAATTTCTACAGCATCAAGTTAGTGGGTATGCAATGAATTACCTGGTGATTTCACCATTTTATTAGACAAATATTTCTTGAAAACGCAAGATCATAATCTGTACACATCATGCGTTCCTGACAGTTATGCGTTGATTAGGGCTAAGATGTGAAGTCAGGTGGACCCAAGCTGATCAGGCTTAATATGACTGGGATATTAGGACAACAGGAAAACTGCAGATAGGAGACATTGCTAGAGATTCTGATAGACATATATGTACATACATAGAAAGTACAGGATATGACTCTCTGATTAGTGAACAATTTTGTACAGATTCTCCCTTTCTCATTTCCCTATAATCTTTAGAACAGGCTTGCCCTTGAGTTCCGTTTTCAGTACAGTTTTTTAACTCTGATCAACTATTGCAGCACAGCAGGTGTAAGGCTACTAAGTTTTGTGGCTTCAGCTTCATATTTAAATCCTTTTCCTGTGGACCTGAACTCCATATAGCCTGAAACTCAATCTCAATGCTAGCATTCTCATTTCACACGCAGAATAGGAATTCTAAGACATCAAATTAGTATGTGTATATGCAAATTTCTGGGAATCCTAGCAGTAGCATCAATGAGCACCTCAGCGCCGATGGCCATAGATACGCACATCAAAATCATGCAGCTTACTGACATACTCTGTAAGCTATTATCTTGGAGGTCCCAGTCTGAAAATGAAGAGCCCTGCCAGAGAGTATACTCTATGCCTTTGATATGAATCTCATTGTGCAGGTATCATAACAACCAGTGATAGTCCATGTGCCACTTCTCTCTCTCTCTCTCTATCTCTCTCTCTCTATCTCTCTCTCTCTATCTCTCTCTCTCTCTCTATCTCTCTCTCTATCTCTCACAAAAACAAACACACAAAAACAAAATCAAAAAAAAAAAAAAAAAAAAAAAAAAAAAAAAAAAAAAAAAAAAAAAAA
>ERZ1740065.1855-NODE-1855-length-12934-cov-11.538163_pt1 | contig 12934 bp, 6 predicted proteins | sample MGYA00581738_ERZ1740065 | MGnify/ENA primary metagenome ERZ1740065 (study PRJEB43018, sample SAMN04849749) | marine metagenome | isolation source: floating plastic debris | place: Pacific Ocean | collected 2008-09-01 | study: EMG produced TPA metagenomics... | reverse complement strand
TTTCTTTGTTGGTCTTTTTTTTTATCTTTTTTGGGTTTTTTTTTTTGGTATTGTTGTTGGGCTTTAAATTGGATGTTTTTTGGTTTTTGGGGAGCAAATGGGGTAGAGATGCACAGAGAGAGGGAGACAGAGAAAGATATAGGTTGAAGAGAGAGAGAGAGAGAGAGAGAGAGAGAGAGAGAGTAGAGGAGAAAGATAGAGGGATGATAAGGAGAGAGGACAGGGAGGGCAGGGACATGAGGGAGGGATAGAGGGAAGAGCAGAGGATAGAGGGTGTATAATACATGGAGCCAGGCGACCCGGAGTACCAAGAGGAGGGAAAGGAAGGTTGACTTGGATCTGGGGAGCTAAAAATCAGCACATGATTGTACAAGACACGGGGAGATGATCGTGAGTGTGTTCATGGATCAAATGGAATCTTGTACTGAAATTGACATAGGTGAATCTAGACAGCCCTAAAATCTAAGGCTATTAACTCAAACGACTCAATCTTATTCGGTAATAAGTATTATCTGAGTATTCGGTGAAATCCGACTGCCTCAGCAACAAGGATAGGTACCACATTGGCAAGGTTTAGAAGGACGAATGACCAAAAAAGATCTGTAATTCACGTGCTTACACCATAGGTTGTCCTAGAAATGATGATTCTGTTGTTTTAGCAGTGAGATTACTACACTAATTGCTTCAAGCGCTTCCTGTGATGGGAAGTGATCCCTGAACGCAGATATGACTGAAAGCGCAGTAGTCATACCAGTACAGTCACTGATTGAAGCAAAAGCGGCAGAGCGGAACTGACCTCCGCCTTGCACTCAATCACCATGACGACGAGTAGATTTTGTATTCAAGGTCTTCCACAAGTGATGGCAGATGGAGGTGGGCATATGACGGTCAAAAATGTTAATGTCTTTCACAGAAACTCTAACTGCTGGAAAACAGGATAGTTTAGATACACCGTACACTGTAAGGAGAATTCACTCTAGATACGGGTTCGCTAGGGATAAAATTTCACTCCAGATAAAGTTGGCTGTAGAAGAAGGCTCTCCAGTATAATTATTGTCTCCAAAATACGAACTTCAGCTTAGACCATCATTAGATTCTCAATTATTTTGCATGAAAACCTTTTTTTTATATCTGCCATGGTCAACACTCTTTGGTTGGTGAGAATTCGAATGCCAGATCTTATATTCGGTTGTCTACTCTCTCAAATACTGTTTCAGGCAACAGCCAGCCAAATTGCAATAATTGCAACCGCAAATCTGGGGTAATTTATTTCCGTGATTTTCAGCCAATCAGAATGTCGATCTCAAAGCTTCTCACCGTTGAGAAATTTTGTTGGCAAACGCAAAGTTAGAATGTGAATCTCTCCTGTTTCTTGACCATAGAATGGTTTTAAACAGAACATTGGTTCCGCTCTGGCACATAAATGTAAGATCACTTTAACCGTCTCAGTGCCCTATTGATTCAGAATGTTAGCATGAAATGCTTGTGCAGTATCAAGTTGGCTATATCAACCCATTAACTTAAGTAACATGGGTTGGAAATGAAGCATACAGTCGCTTGAATATATTGCACTATGATAGTTGAGCGATGGAGAAGAAACACTCCGTATACTATGCCAATACCCCTGATTTCTAGCTTATCACTTGGTGTGACAAACCACATAATCTGCCAGGGCGCTGGGTATTATCAATTTTGTGTGGAAATGACATCCATGGAAGTGGGTAATCACTCATGATCAGCAAATTCCGGATAGCTGAGAGGAAATGCTGTAGTTGGTAGAATTCTTCCCTGCCAATGTGTATCACAGTGAGGGAACTTAAAGTCTCATGGATTGTATACTGACATGCAATTTCCTTCATATCGAGGAGGAGCTAAGGGTAGGGATAAGCTAGTGATGTAACACAATGCCAGTGTCAGTGTAACGAAAGATAAGATCATGTTCTACGTATTCAGCGTCTTCATCAATGTTGTCTTATTCCTCGCCATCATCAGCCTACCAGTATGCGTAAATGACCCTTGGTAATCTCCAACATATGGAACCCACGAGGAGGTGGAGGTGGAAGAGAGTGGCACAGTTTGTAATCACTTCCATAGGTCCTCATGCCACTTCCATACCGATATCCTGGAGTTTGAGACGGGGCTGCATCAAATAAGCTGGAGGCACTTGCATACTCCAGTCAAATTGCCACTTACCAGTTTTAGACCAGGTTGCACTATGAATATTTCCTGACGCATAAGTAAGATAGATGCCATCCGCACACTTGAGGCACGCAGCTAGAGTTTGGGTCGACCTAACCTTCCGAGTCGACCCAACTCGAGCTTACAAACCAGGAATTACTAATTAACGTTATTAATTTACAACTTTTCTTTGAATTCAGAGTATGAAATGATTAGGCTTTGCCTGGAAAAATCTCAGGAAAAGTTGCCTAAATGAAGCTTACATAGGTGGATCTATCTGTCAGTAGAAGATTGAAGGAGCATCAAAATCAGTTTGACGGGGAAGGGGCAGTATCCAGTGGCGGAACATACATTGCCATGACGGCCATCATGTGCTTCTATGTGTTTTTTAACACATCCATAAGTATTAATGCTGCCTGAAGATTACATGCATAGCTCGCAAACGGCACAGAGGATTTAAGGAAATCAACATAATTAGCATAAGTTAGGAGCTAAGTCTCCAGAAATTAGACTTTCTGACATCACCGAGCGGTCGTGTGAAGTGAGTTCTGATGGTGGTAAGCTATGCTTGCAATTAGATAATGGTGTTTGTGTTTAACAACTGCTTTATATTTTTAACAGACCGGAGTTCGCTAAATCTGATTCTGCTTTGTGCAACCTGTGATATTTGGGGCTTATTCACAATGATCTATCCTACCACTGCTTCCACAAGACTAAATTAAGATTGATTCAAGATTAAAAGAATTAATCAGAAGGTTAATTGAGAATTGTTACAGGAAATTTAACATTATTTAGTGCTCAGTTTGAATTATTGTCACTTTTAGTCTCGTTTTCCATGTTACATCCAAATTGTATAAAACCTAAGTATCGATAAAGTAAAGAGAAAGCTTTCTTTTTCGCTTCTTTTTGACTTAAAGCACAGAACCAAAAGGCCATTTTCATTACATTCGTTGGATCTGGGATCTGGAATACATACATTCGAGGTTGATACTTAAAATGTGTAAAACTACTGATTGCACTTTTAGTGTTTGTCAGATCTCACATGGTTTATTTTAACACAGGACTGCTCTGCTAGCAGTCTACAGACCAGCTCCAAAAACATCAGTCAGTATAATAGTTTGTAATATTAGAACAGGGATGAACGAGTCTTTAGTTCCTGTGGTTATTGCGCAAGCAGTTATGGTTGACCAATGAGTCATAAACTGCTGCCAGTGGTCACAACACTACAAGCATGACTGGTGGACGTTAGTATGCGGGTACAGTAGAACCCGATTGGATAACCACCAAAATATTAACGTTTCTATCAAAATCATCAATAAATTTAAATGATAGCGATGTAACGGTACCGATTTAATGAATGAGAAGATAACTCATATATAAGCTGGTCATAACACTAAAATAATGGCAGTCCCTTTCAATGCTTTCTGATTTTCAGAACGATGCCTTTGGTGGCATCGTGAGCACTCACACAGGCTTCTGTGAGCATCAATACAGTACCCAAGGCTTACCCGCAATGGTTTACGGGATCATTATATTGGCAATTGTCATCAAATAAACACGTAAGTCAGATGAAAGTACGGACAGAAATGATATATCCAAGTGGTAACATTCTGTTCGTTTGATGCCTTAATATGTCTGTGCCATGAGTTACCTGGCTTGGATCTGCACTGGACTTATTTTGAAGTGGTTCTAATATAGTTTTTACTTTGCAGATGCTCACTGGGCAGGAAAGTATACTTGACAGTCATATATTTATCACAGACATCTCATACCAATAGTCACCCTGATAATTTACTTTGACTCTTTAGAGAGCATATCATGAGTTTTAATGGCTTGTTTAAAAGAGGTGTGCTAATAAAAAAAATTGGTTTGTAAGTAGTTGATGGAATTATGAATCAGAAATCCGATCAATATGTGGACGCAGCAAGAATGAGTGAGAAAAGACTGGATCGGTCGAGGAGGAAAAGTAACGTATTCCCAAAGAGCGAGGAAACATGGGAGTCAAAGAGTGAGGTGGAGATACATTGACAGCTGATGTGCTCAGCTCTGTCCAGGGGGCAGAAGTCTCACAGAGGAGTTGTCCTATCTTACTTGTCACACCAACGGCTGAGCTCTAACAGGTCCTAGATCAGTGTATTATGGTGCCCACAAGTGCCACTGTCTATGTCATAGCAGCAATCATTTCGCTCTGAGACCAATTATAACGGTTTAAAATGAATCCTCACCTGTGTCTCCATCCAGTACCGCAATCTGTATTGTGTCAGAACATCTACCGACAGCCACATAGACTCTGTCAGTGTTGTCACAACGCACTGCCGTAGGCACCTCCAGAGTGTCAGTAAACCACACACAGCGTCCTGTACTCACTTCTATACAGTTCACTGTGACACCTCATGACACTATCACAGGGTCACGACATAACGACATCTCGCACAGCCATGTGAGAGCACTCTTTAGTAGATGACATAGACAAGTCTCTCCACTTCACCAGCCAGACCGTACTAAATGATAGTCTTACTGTCTCTATCAGTATCATTTACTTACTGCACTGAACCCAGCGCTAACGATAACTCATTTATAATCGATATCCATGCATTCGACAAAGGTTGATTATGTTAGGTTCATCAATGACTACTTTATTCAAGAGAGACGTCCATTAATACTGTAGACTTGAACTATTTTGCTCTAACACCACAGAAGGTGACAACTTCATAACATAATGGACAGGTCCACAAAAGTGTGGAAGCAAGCTGGACATATTTGGCAGAAAAGAAGATCAGTGGGTTTAAAAGCCTAATAGCACTTGTCTGCTCTGCGTTGGAACTGTTCCAGCCATGGACTACACAGCTCAAAACCAGCGAAAGATGAAGCTGAAATATCCACTCCAATTTCGATTCAGTTTGCTACTTGCTGAGAACTCCAGGATGAATCACCATAGCATTGCTATGAATCAGAACTGAACTGAACCTGAATTCATTCAACCGCGAACTGGAATGAACTGAGATCTACTCACAATATAAGGAACTTGTAAATGAACTGAACAGAATCTGCTGGAGAAGTTTAGTAAAGCATTATCTCTGAGTGATGGATAGCGTTAGAACTAAACTGATTTTGGCTACATCTAAATGAGTTCATTTGAAAAGGCTGTCACTGATACAGAATCGGTAACTGAACTATATCCATCAGAGAACTGAACTGAACTGAAGTCCAATCTCTGAACGAGAATTTTGAACTGAACTGAATCAATATGTCTGAGAGAAAATTGGAACTAAACTGAATCCTAAAACCAGGGAGTCTGCAAGAGTCTGAAAATCTGTGAGATGTTTATACCAGTTATAGCCCTGCGTCAGCAGTTGTCTTCCATTGTAGAAATGATAGCAAGAGGAACAAGCTCATTGAGATGATAGAGGGGTACCAGCCAGTACATTCGGTAGGACTATCGATGATCATGCTGATACTTATACAGTTCATAATTTAGTATAACAATGCACAGAAGTTTCACAGACTGTGGCAATGCTTTTCATTCATGTGTGAGTGGTAGCAACTTTCGTCGGTGCCACGTCTGTTCATACTGGAGATAATTTCATAACGGCGTCGTTAAGTCTGCTGTGATGGACTGATGGCATCTCAACCAACCACAGGAACAGGATTCAGCGCTGTCAAATCACTTGGGTCCATGATATGATGAGCGGCAGCAAGCCGTGTAGGTCCAGTTGTCAGTGCATCAGCAGTGGTGGTTGCATCGGTCAGGTGCGTAGACTTGTTATCTTGGCCAGAGTTGATGCAGGTCTTGTAACCAGGACTGGGGCATGGGCTGAGAAGCTCGCTATCTGACAGCATGCACAATCTGGAGCGGTAATGGTAGGCCGCTGTCACACAGGCTGACTGCTGACACAGCTGTAGGCAAACCATGAGATGTCGGCAGCTGAACTGTCGGCTGTCTACTGGTGATGGGCAGAGGTTGGAATCGGAGGCGCTGAACCAGTCATTAGAAGTCGATGCCTGAAACGCAAAAAACACCAGACTTACAATGAACAGTTTCTTTCTCCTACTGAAAGTTTGTACCGCTGTTTTTTAATTTTACAAACACTGCAGCTGAGGAGAATATCAGTGTGTGTCACAGACTGCTGTCTCCATCACCAGGACCGGATCGGAAACCCTTGCCTGATAGTTAGATCGGCCGTCGTCATGAAAGACAGACGTACCTCAGATGAAAGCGTCGAGACTACAATGATATATCCGACCAGCAACATCTTATGTGTTTGAAGTCATCAGAGTCTGCTGTGCAGGTGGCAGGTTTTATATGCTGGGTTTATGGCAGTTCCAATAACATTTCTACTTATAACACTTGATGGCATTCATATATATGAGACTAATTAGTCAGTTAGCAGCGTCACTTGATGGCAGTACTTGAGGATTCTGCAATTGTCAGTAAGTATCACATTCTCTCTTAAGATCCTAGTGTCACTAGCCACCGATTGATTTTCTTTTAAGTGCTTAGATGTGCCATGAGTTTCAACGACTAGCTTGAATGAAACACCCGTTGAAAACAGAAAACTTTGATAAGCAATGTGGCATACAATAGATTGATAGAAATTATTCAGGTCAAAAGAGAGGAAGACTTAATTTACATGTACATGTACGGAGCCAGGGTGAATGAGGCGGGAAGTCTTACGGAGAGAGTTTACTGCAACTGAATGGTAAGGGAAGATAGGAAGATACTCCAAAACAGCGAGTAGATGATAACCCCAGACAGCAAGACAGACGGACAACTAACCTGCACAACTACACCTATCAGACGGAATTCCCAATTTGAAGTTGTCCTTTCTTTCTCAGCCATAATTTATTCATAATGTTCCATACTATTTCAACATTTCATTCACAGGTCATTCATGTCAGGCAGTTGTAACTATCAGATGACTTTTGGAGATTGGAGGCTTGTTGGCTATTGCAAATCCTCCACACCAGGGTGGGTTGCCCATGTCTTGCTCCGTGAGATCTGCATCTGCTATTATGATCTTATATTATGATGTTTTTCCAATCTCTGAAGACCTCAATAGTAATTTTTGTTACAGTCCACTTAGTGGCAGTAATTCATTAATGAAAGCCAAGTGTAGAGTCAAGTTTCTGCGATCAGGGGTAAGAATCAATTCAATTTGACTCTCGGCTCAATGAGTCTTTGAGCAACCCGAGTGCAGATTTGCTCTAATCAAGTTAACTGACTCGAGTTGCCAGCTCCGGTCTGCATTTCAACAAGAAAAGAATAATAAACACCCTGAATACCACACGCACAAAACATGGTAACACCGGCATGTCAATATGAGAGTAAGAAACTCCTAAACTCATTATCTTCTGCTCTATTATCAGTGATTGAGTATCAGCAGTGGAATACTATATTGATTAACACTGTTAGTATTTGACAGTGATTTATGGCATATACACTAAATCATGGTGATTCATTTAGTCAACACTGTTTTGATAAATTTGACAAAACAATGCTGATTTAAGTAATCAATATATTATAATGTACATACCATAAATCACTGTCAAATACTAACATTATAAAATTCTTGTTAATGTTTGATATTGATTTGCAGCGCCATCATCACTAGAGCCGTATTACTTGACAGGCAACTCTAGTGCGGCTGAAATACCTATGCAGTTAGAATTGATACACCATTCTTATTATCACTCAACGTGTCACTCAAAATGAAGAAAAACTAGTTGTGCACCAGCTAATAATGTTTTTTTTCACAGTAGGCATACTATTCTTGTGTCGATTCTTAGCCGTGTCCCAAAGAACCATGAAAAATGACAGCAAAAAATGATCACATGATGGCATGGCTCAAAGTCTCCTACTGCGAAAAGCTGAAAATTGGAAAGAGACATGAAACACTAGGAAACATTCAAATACACCTTTCAAATGTTCGATAGACACAGCACAATGATGAGATGAAAAGCTCACACTTGAGGTGAACATGATAACAAATAAATCAGGAAACTAATAGAGCTGGACTAGCGCTCACACTGCGTACACATACCTGACAAACACAGTAAGACTATCACACAGTAAAGCCTGACTAGTGAGGTGGAAATACGCGTGCCCTATGATGTACCGAAGGATTTTTGCACATGGCTGCGTGTGGTTTTATCCTATCACGACGCTGTGATAGTGGTCAGTGATAGCGATGGCACAATGTCCTGTATAGATGTGAGTGCCTGTGCACTTTGTGTGATCTACTGACAGTCTGGAGGAGCCCACAGCAGTCTGCTGTGATGACGCTGACAGAGTCCATGTGGCTGTTGGCGGATGGTCAAATGCAGTACAGATTTCAGCACTTTACAGATTTATAGGGGGAGCTGTGTTTACATCATCCATGTTTTTATTTCCAATTCGTCTCAAAACGATGGGACTCCTGTTATGCGACAGGTAGGGGCAGTAATTATAGAAGATATTTCTTCCGCTCTCAGCATTCATGTAGGAATGAGGACAACTGTGAGACTTGTCTTCTACTGTTACTTGCCATAGGATTGTGCAACACAGGAGTCTATAGTTACTCCTAACATAGAGTGTCAAATATGCTCCTTCCTGCCTTCGCTACGTGTACACCGGCAGCAAAACATCCGTGGACTGAAATATTGTGCAATGTAGAGTCAAATATGGCTCCACTCCATGGATTAGTGCAGCCGATTGATTCTTTGTGCTATTAATGTCACCCACTCAGTGATTGGTCAATTCTAGTCCAGCGACTTCCTCTTTTTAAGGTGTCGCCAGTGAGTTTACTCGAAACTCGCGCATGCAGCTTGACCATGGATGAATACAAATAATGTTTGTGTGTTGTTGCTCAGAGTGACAGGTGAGAGACATAGTCAGCTGTTTCTTGGGGTTATATGAGAGACCAAAGGACTAGGAAGCAAGCAATCGTCCTAGTGAGTAAAATGCCAAGAAAGTTGATCATTAGCTCTGTGAATCTAATCACTTGGAAAGTTGTACTGGTGCACACAGTCATTCATAGAAAATATAGCTTTTGTCATCCTCCCGCCGATTTTTTGCACCAGCACGTGTGGGAGTGTGAGTGCATGAGAGGGAGTGTGAGGGAGTGAACATGAAAATAGACAGGCGGATGACAAAAACCGAAAAAGTATATCAGCTATGCTCTCTTTGTGGAGCAGATGTTGTGTTTCGCCCACGGCTGATGTACCTAACAATTTATTTTTGGTCGCAGTTTCTTTGGGCAGTAGTCGTCAGTACGTGGTGTTCGGTAAAATGCTGGCATATGATCGGACAATAGGCAACGGCTCCGCAAATTAGTTTGATTTCGATCAAACTCAAATTTTTCTCTCTGACATTACGCTGTACAGGTACCAAAAACCGTTTGCAATCGATCTGTGGACGGCTTGTTCGCAGATTTGGAGCCAGTTTACACGGACACCTTTATGGTAGTTGACTATTAATCCATACTGAAATCCTTCTATTTACTAACAGTTTTGAAGAGTTCTTTACTGCTGCAAAAGAACTATTCAAAAACTGATTAAGAGCTCTTGAGTAATTCTCAAGGAAGTCTTGAAGTCTCGGGTAAAAATAAGACAACTAAGCTTTTGTTGCGATAAAATAGGAGAGACAACTGCGAAGTTATTGGGAGTTCCGATAGTTCGGGGACTTATCTCTCATACTGATACCTACCAATCCATTCCCTCTCCCTCATCCACCTCAGCTCCACGCGATTCTTTATGTCTTTCTTGCTCTTGTTATTTGCACACTTCTACTGCCTACCTATGTACCACATTGCTTGTTATCATACTTGGTCACGCTGGTACTTAGTCATTAGTCGTTAAACACTGGGATTCCTCTTACCAAATATTCGATGGAAAATCTCTAGGCAATTAAGAATATGAGTTATTTCTAATGATTGCATGGCTATCAAGTATCACCTCCCGTCAGGTTAGAGAGTCTGCGAACTGTAAAGTGGCAGCCGGAACGCTTGGTTGTCAGCAAAGTATAATCATTTTAGATTTACTTCAAACTCGGTCCAGTGCGGATCAGTAGTGAGCAGCTCGCGAATAATACTTTTGTGAATCCTTTCCGGCTTCAACTATACAATATGCTGCTGATAGGAGTCATCGTTTCTGTATTCACACTTTCATATGAGGTATGTGTGCTTTTCAACACAGTTGCCAACATGACTCTCCTGGCCGGGATTTGTCGTAACTCTGTTGTTCTTGTGATGGTGAAAGCAGTCTGTATGGGCCTCAAAACTGTCACTGGTGACCTAAATCTACAGAGCAGTTACAGCAGCCGTCAGTCTATAAAGACATGAGCTTAAGATACACCTATTGTCTTTCAAATTTCAGGTGTCAGGCTCTAGGTTCATCACCGCTGATTCAGCTCTCTGCCCGTCACCAGAGAGCAGAGAGCTGAGCTGCCGACATCTGATGATTTGCCTTCAAAAGTGTCAGCAGTCAGGCTGTATGGCAGTCGCCTATCATCATGAATTGAATCTGTGTGCGCTGTCAGGTAGCGAGCGCCTCAGTCACTGCCCCCGTCTGGGTTATCAGACCTACATCAACTCTGATCAACGTAGCAAGTCTACTCAGCTGACTGATGAAACCATCAGGGCACATACAACAACTGATCGTCCTTCAACTGAACTTTCTACACAAGGGGAAATGTTAATACTGGTGTTTTGATAAATCTCCTGGGTGAGATTAACATCGGTTAAGATATTGAGATTCCGTCGTATTAGAGTTAGTGACACTCTAAAGGATGTATTCCAATGTAATCAACCATCTCAATGATTAAAAGTAGAGATTTATATCTATTGCAAATGTAACTTGATGCACTTAAATCCAGTATCTAAAATAAACATATACAATGTAGACGTAATAATCGCAGCCTCAAGTAAATTGATTTTTAAGTGAAAGCAAAAGCTATACACAAGTTGTACTTAGTTCCACGTAACTGAAGCATTATCTTGCTTTGTAACCAGCAATGCATGCTGGACTTTCATAACTGATCGCAGTGCGATGATACCGCAAGGTGGGTGGTTGTCAGAAACAAAGTGAACGGAGTGAACAAAGTTTTTACAGTTACACTGAGTCTAAATACAGTGGTTGAGTGCTATTATTTGCCTGCTCACTACATGGTATTTCAGCAATTCGTGATGTGCTGAAGTCATGGGCTGAAATCATTTACAGTTTATTGATAATGGTGAGCTTGAAGACTCAAGGAACTACACTGCAGACAATAACTATGTACAAACATTAACGGGAGGTTCAAACATGTCTCAATATCTTTGTTCTTCAAATTTTGGCAAATGAGAAGGTTCGGCAATATTAGTAAATCTGTCCCTACTCAAGAATGACTGGATCATGATGCCTGCGAGGTAGCAGCTGTGGTACATGTTGTTTTATTTTTTTTTCGTAGTACAGTCTGGGTTAACATGAAGAAACAAACTAGAAATAGACTGGGGATATGATGACTTTCGTCTTATCTCCTTCCAAAGTTGTACCTGAGACGGCCGACTTTGTAACCAAAGTTGTCTCCTTGAGCTCCTCCATTCACACTCCAGTGCTTATCGATCATGTGAGAGATGTTTGCATGGTCGCCACGGTAACCAGTGTTGTGTCTGCTGTTGCTGCCGGTGATTGTGATCCTGCTGCGATCGAAGGTGTGAGATCCCCCCACGTTGATTCCTCTGCATCCACCACTGCTACCGGTCCAGCCAGCGTTGATGTTGGCACGAGTTTGACTGCCATTGACAGAGGCTTCCCAGCCATCGTTACTGGATCTGGTATTTCCCCCTCTGGTAACCCAGACGGGGGCAGTGACTGAGGCGCTCGCTACCTGACAGCGTGCACAGATTCAATTCATGATGATAGGCGACTGCCATACAACATGACTGCTGACACTTTTGAGACAAACCATAAGATCTCGGCAGCTCAGCTCTCTGCTGTCTCGTGATCGGCAGAGAGCTGAATCAGTGGTGATCAACCAGGCATTAGAGACTGACATCTGAGATGGGTCATTGACATATCCCGCTTTATGGCTTTGAGGGTAGGTATCAGTGTGAACTCTTGGAGCTCCCAATCATCTTGCAGTTGTCTTTGTTATTTTATCACAACGAAAGCTTAGTAGTCACCTTTTATCCAACTCGAGACTTCAAGATTGAGAACTTTAAGAGCTGTTAATCTATATGAGTATATAGGAAAAGATTGCATCATCTTCGAAAAGTTGAAACATCAATAAGATGAGCTGGAGTGGGAGTATGAGAATAAGACAAACATGAATAAAATCATCATAACTAAAGGAATAAAGATGAGAAATTATTGAAATATTATACCTATTACCAGTAAAGTTTCTCTCCACATCGTATGTTATCCAATAGGGTAGACTGTTTTGGTGTTCCTCGTCACGTAGCAGAAGTTGTTGATCTCCACGGTACTATTTTAGCGGCGGTTCCCCTCAGCCATTTGTTTACGTACTCCTACCGATAGAAGAGTCAGAGATACTGAGTGACCTTGGTAAAGCATCCATCTCTGCCACTCAAAATGAATATAAAATACATTCGACTAACAAAAGATAAGCGCTGTGATGTTTGGATTAGAATGCTATATACAAAGATATTTTTACTCTCAGTGCTTTATCGGAGGAGTAAAATTAAATATTAGCGCTCACCTCACTCATGCTTCTGTCGTTCAAAGTCTGAAAGGAGAGGGAGGTGCGCGGGTTAGTGTGGGCAATAGGGGGGGGGGGGGG
>ERZ1740065.1854-NODE-1854-length-12940-cov-7.213271_pt1 | contig 12940 bp, 11 predicted proteins | sample MGYA00581738_ERZ1740065 | MGnify/ENA primary metagenome ERZ1740065 (study PRJEB43018, sample SAMN04849749) | marine metagenome | isolation source: floating plastic debris | place: Pacific Ocean | collected 2008-09-01 | study: EMG produced TPA metagenomics... | reverse complement strand
TGCATGATGTGCGGCTCGGTCGCGACGATCAGCGTGTCGCCTTCGAACTCTTCGGCAAAGGTCAGGATGCCGCTGGTGGAGCCCACATAATCGGCGTGATCGACAATGGTGGGCGGGCATTCCGGGTGCGCGGCAATCGGCGCGTCGGGATGCTTCTCCTTAAGCTTCAAAAGCTCGGTCTCGCTAAAGGCCTCGTGGACGATGCATACGCCCGGCCACAGCAGCATTTCGCGATCAAACTTGCGCGACAGATAGCCGCCTAGGTGGCGATCGGGGCCGAAGATGATCTTCTGATCACGCGGAATCTGCTGAAGGATCGTTTCCGCGCTCGACGAGGTGACAATCACGTCGGAGAGCGCCTTCACCTCGGTCGAGCAATTGATGTAGGTGAGCGCGATGTGATCGGGGTGCGCGTCGCGGAAGGCCTTGAACTTTTCGGGTGGGCAGCTGTCTTCGAGACTGCATCCGGCGTCCATATCGGGCAGGATCACGGTTTTGTCGGGGCTGAGGATCTTGGCGGTGTCGGCCATGAACTTGACCCCGCAAAAGGCAATCACGTCGGCGTCGGTGTCGGCGGCCAGCTGCGAGAGCTGCAGCGAATCCCCGATAAAGTCTGCGATATCCTGGATATCGGGGGTCTGATAATAGTGGGCAAGGATGACCGCGTTGCGCTCTTTGCGCAGGCGGTTGATCTCCTCGATCAGCTCTTCGCCGCGTGGCGGTGCGATTTCAAAGGTCATCCTCGATCCCTCGGCTAGATGTCTTGGCCTAACTATGTTGCGCTCAATATAGGGAATATTGCTGCAATTTCGAGCGGTTTTGCACACCCCTTGCACTCAGGGAGGGCTGGCGACCACGAGGGCAGCCATGGCCTGCGCTGTCAAAAACCCAAAGAGGCCGATCAAAAGGCACGTCACGATAAGCAAAAAACGCAGCGGCTTTTCGCGCCAGGGCAGCCAGAAAAGCGCGCCGCGCACAAAACCGGTTATCCCTGGGCTGAGCGATAGGATGCGAAGCGTAACCACCAGAAGCATCGGCAGCGCCCCGATGGCGTTGGCGTAGATGTAGGTGCCGGTCAGATTGCCAAATGAGGTCGCTCCACGAACGGTCTGGGGAAGGGCCTCGTAGGCGGACTGGAAGTCGCCCTGAAACGATCCGAAGATGGCCACAAAGCCGCTCCAGATTACCGCGCTTACCAACAGGAAAAGACCAAGCCGCAAGACAACGTCCATCATCACAAGGCCCAGGCACCCCACCAGGCCAAAGCTCGCAATGCGCGTGATGTAGCTTTCATAGGCCAGCATCGCGATGCAGTTGACGATGAAGACCTTGAGCAAGCCATCAAACACCAACTGCGAGAGGAAGACCCGAGTCGAAGCCCCGGTTGCGAACTGGTTCTGAAAGCCGCCAGTGTTGGTCCAATAAACGAAGTTCACAGCGGCAAGAGAGAGCGCGGACAGGAGCAGCACATTGGGCAGATATGTGCCCAGAGCGTGGCGTCCGGGAAAATACCGCCGAATCACCTTTAAGACGTCTGGCAAGACGCGCTGGAATCCGCCCTTTTCGTAATTTGAGATGACGCCCACCAGACGCTCGCGCCCCTGCTTCGATATGAAGCTGTCCGCACCCCAGAACATCGTCATCATAATCAGGACAAAGCCGCCAGTGCCTGTAAGATAGCCAAACAGGATGGCGAAATCGTCGTTCAAGCGTGGGCTCCGCAGGTTGAGCGCCAAACCCCGGCCTCTTGAGCCGCCATCCCGCGGCGTTCCAGATCGATGAGATGCGCGGTCACGCTCAGTTCGGCGGCGGGGATGAGGCGCTCATCCAGCCCTTTGTACATTTGCGGGATGAAGTCGGCGACGGGCCGCGCTTCCTCGCCCATCAGGCGCAGGATCTGCCGCTCGCGTTGGCGGCGATGGCCGATCATACCGCGCACCAATTGCCTGGGCTTGGTGATCGCGGCGCCATGGGCGGAGTGGTAAACACTGTCCTCGCGCGCCATCAGCTTTTCGAGGCTGGCCATGTAATCACCCATATCGCCATCGGGCGGTATGACGACGCTGGTGGACCAGCCCATGACATGATCGCCAGTGAACAGCGCGCCGCTTTGTTCAAGCGCAAAGCACAAATGGTTTGAGGTGTGCCCCGGTGTCGCCACCGCGGTTAGCGTCCAGCCCGTGCCGCGCATCTGATCGCCGTCTTCGAGCACGCGGATCGGCGCGTAGGTGTCGTCAAACGCTTCGTCGGCGCGCGGATGATCGCTTTTGAGCACCAACGGTGCGCAGCCTATAATGGGCGCGCCCGTCTGCTCGGCCAGAGGTGCAGCGGCGGGTGAGTGGTCGCGGTGGGTGTGCGTGCACATAATGGCGGTGACCGAACGCGCGCCAATCGCCGCGCGGATGGCTGCAATATGCGCCGCATCGTTGGGTCCCGGATCGATCACCGCGCAATCGGGTCCCTCCGGGTCGCCCACCACATAGGTCTGCGTGCCGGTGTAAGTGTAGGGTGCCGGCTTGGGCGCCAGCACTCGCGCTACCAGCGGTTAGCGTTGCTCAGCGGTCCCGGTCGGCCACGGTTCGGGGGGTAATCCAGCCATAGGGTTGCATATGGGCTTTAATTCCTTTGGCCTCAAGCGCCGGCGGGCGCATCCGCGCCCTTGGGCTTTCCTCGCTTCCCGCGATCACAGATCGCATCGCTACGGGCGCCCGGTCGGGCTTGCGGTCCCTGTGCGACCGATTAGGAAGTGTCTTCAAACGGGAGAGCTTCAAATCATGTCCGATTACATCCTTGTCCTTGATGAAGGCACCACATCCACGCGCGCGATGCTGTTTGGGAGCGACGGCGTGTTTGTGGCGAGTGCCCAGAAAGAGCTGACGCAGCATTATCCGCAAGCCGGCTGGGTCGAACACGACGCCGGGGAAATCTGGGACAAAACGCTGGAATGCGCGCTCGACGTGATCTCCAAAGCGGGCGGTGCGGCGGCGATTGCCGCGATTGGCATCACCAATCAGCGCGAGACCGTGGTGGCGTGGGACACGTCTACTGGAGAGCCGCTGACCCGCGCGGTTGTCTGGCAGGATCGGCGCACCGAACCGTTTTGCGCTGAGCTGCGCGTGGCGGGCAAGGAGGCGGAGGTTCAGGCGCGCACCGGTCTGCTGCTCGATCCGTACTTCTCGGGCACCAAGATGCGCTGGATGCTCGACAACGTGCCCGCAGTGAAAGCGGCCGCGGAGGCGGGGACGCTGGCCTTTGGCACCGTGGAAAGCTGGCTGGTCTACAAGCTGACCGCAGGCGCAAAACACATCAGTGACGCCAGCAACGCCAGTCGAACCTTGCTGATGGGCCTCGAAGACGCGCAGTTCAGCGAGGACTTGTGCGCGCTGTTCGGCGTGCCTTTCGAGACGCTGCCGCAGGTTACCGACATGTCCGGCGCGCTGGCTGAGACCGACGCGTCGCTGTTTGGCCGGGCCATCCCGATCACCGGGCTGGTCGGCGCTCAGCAGGCCGCGACGATCGGTCAGGCCTGCCTCGAACCCGGCCAGACCAAGGCGACGTACGGCACCGGCGCCTTTGTCCTTACCAATCAGGGCACAGCCCTGCCGACATCGGACAACCGCTTGCTTGGCACCGTGCTGATGCAGATCGATGGCTCGCGCACTTACGCCATCGAAGGCTCGGTCTTTGTCGCCGGGAGCCTGGTGCAGTGGCTGCGCGATTCGCTCGGTATTGTCGATGTGGCAAGCCAGACTGAGGAGCTGGCTCGGTCGATCGCGTCGAGTGGCGGGGTTACGATTGTGCCCGCTTTGAGTGGGCTTGGCGCGCCGCATTGGCGAGCGGATGCGCGCGGTGTGATCAGCGGCCTCAGCTTTGCGAGCGGCAAAGCGGAACTCGCGCGCGCGGCGCTGGAGGCTATGGCGCACCAAACTCACGATCTTGCCGAAGCTTTCGCGGCCGATGGCACTCGCTGGGAGACCTTGCGCATCGATGGCGGCATGGCTGCGAACGACTGGATGGCGCAGGACCTGGCGGACATGCTGGGCGTGCCGGTGGAACGCCCGGCCTTTGTTGAGACGACCGCTTTGGGCGCAGCGATGCTGGCAGCGGCGGGCGTGGGCCTCTACGCCGATCTCGCCAGCGCAGCGGCGAAAATGCGCGGGAGCCTCAAACGCTTTGAGCCCGAAATGGATGAGGCGACGCGGGTCGAGCGGCTGGAGCGATGGAGGAAAGCGCTGGCGGCTGCGTAATGTGGGCGCGCTTAGCGCGTTTCAGATCACAAACCGCCGAGCTCGCGCCCGATGCGTTCCTGAAAGGCCCGCGCGGGCGAAGCGCCCATGTCAAAGTTCTGCCGCCACGCGCTGTCCAGCCGCGCAATGCGGCGATGGAGGCGTTCGGTCTCCGCGATCAGTTCGCGGGTTTCGGGCTCGAGTCGTGCGATCTGGTCCATGTCCGCAGGCCGATCGGCGGGCAAGGTGCCGTGCAGCCGCACCTGCTTGGCGCTTAGCTCACCGGCGAAGAAGGCGCGCTGGTTCAGGAGCCAGGCCAGGATGTGCATCATTCGGGTCGTGGTCTTGAGGCCTTCGGTGGAAAGCGCGAGCCGCGTCATCGCATCGTCATGACGCGTAAGGCTCGCATCAGGCTCGAGCGTTCCTTGCGCAAACACCGCGCGCACCTCGTCGGCCAAGACCAGAGCCTCGCTGTAGAGCGCCTCGATAATCGGCTGCGAAAGGGATGTCGTGCGGTTCATTGAGCGTCAAAAGTAAACGATGCAGATGGCGCTACGCTGTACGGCGGCGAACAGCCAGCGGACTATGGTTACTATGCCGTGAAATTTGTTCGGGCGTGCCTCGCTGGGACAATTAAAGTGTGTTCACTTTGCGGGACTTACGCGATGATGTCAGGCAGCAGCGTGTCCTCGATAATCGCGATCTGATCTTTGAGGCGCAGCTTGCGCTTTTTCAGGCGCGCAATCTGGAGCTGATCGACAAAGCCCTTTTCATGGCCCGCCTCGGTCAGCGCCGCGATCGCCGCGTCGAGGTCGCGGTGCTCGGAACGCAGCAATTCCAAACGTTTTTGAAGCTCAGCCTCGTTCATTGTGCCCAGCGTTGCCTTTTTCCCTCAACCGCGTCGACCCGCGTTCGTGCGCCCCGCTCTAACCGATTTCGCGGCCTATGGCAGCTTCAATTCAACCCGGCTTCGAACGAGGGTGGCGCGTTAAGGGTTTATGGCGCTTTGCAAGCGAGGGTGATGTGTGTTTCATTGCTTGTGCGGCTCGCCCGCATGTGCGCCGAGTCGCTCCACGGGGGCAGCCCCCCGCTTATCTAGGAGAACGATTATGGCCCTAACCGAAGGCGATTCATCGATACACTCGGGAACCGCATCTCACGTCCATGCCCTCCAGTCCAAACACGCCGGTGTCGACGCCAAATTGCGCGAAGAGATGGCCCGGCCTTCGCCCGACGCGGCGACCATCCAATACCTCAAGAAACGCAAGCTCGCTCTCAAAGAAGAGATCGCGCGTCACTAGACGCAGCGTGCCCATGCGAGAGCCGCGGCGCTTTTGTACGTCCGGAATGGAGCAACAAATGCCCCTCGGCGCGCTCTCACTCTTTTGATTTTTAGCGCCGATCGGCGTAGGCGCTAGGTCCTCATGAGCGCCGCCGCATCCGCCCGCCAGATCCTCACCCGCCTGCACGAGGTCATGGCCTCGCGCCTCCACGCGCAGGCCAAGCTTGATCGCGTGGTTGAGATTATCGGGGAAAGCCTGACAAGCGAGGTCTGCTCGATCTATCTCCTGCGCGAAAAGATGCTCGAACTGTTCGCGACGCGGGGCCTCAACAAAACCGCCGTCCATGTCACCCGCATGGCGATCGGCGAAGGTCTGACAGGCGTGATCGCCGACAATGTCGAAACGCTCAACCTCGCCGAAGCGCGCGCGCATCCTGACTTCCAGTATCGCAAGGAAACGGGCGAGGAAAAATTCCACTCCTTCGCCGGTGTCCCGATTGTCTACCGCGAACGCGCTGTGGGCGTGCTGTGCGTCCAACATGTGGAGCCGCGCCGCTACGAAGAGATCGAGATCGAAGCCTTGCAGACGACCGCGATGGTCCTTTCCGAGCTTATCACCAACGCCGAACTGGTCGATGAAGAGGAAGCGCGCGGCCTCACCGATGAACAGACTGGGCCGCAAACGCTGAGCGGGCTGACCCTGGTCAAGGGCCTGGGCGCGGGACAAGCGGTCTATCACCAGCCGCGCGTGCAGATCACCCAGGTCATGGCTGAGGACACCGAGGCTGAGCGCCAGCGCGTCTACCGCGCGTTCGACAAGATGCGCGAGCAGATCGATGATCTGGCGAACCAGGCCGAGTTTGGCGGCAAAGCGGGCAAGGGCGGCGAGCATGAAGAGGTGCTCGAGACCTATAAGATGTTCGCCTATGACGAAGGCTGGTCGCGGCGCATCAACGAAGCGATTGACAGCGGCCTGACCGCGGAGGCCGCGATTGAGCGCGTGCAGCAGCACACACGTATGCGCATGCGCGAGATTGACGACGCGCTCTTGGCGGATCGGATGCACGATCTGGAGGATCTGGCCAACCGGCTCTTGCGGATTGTGTCTGGCCAGCTTGGCACGGCGGCGGCGCAAAGCCTGCCGAAAGACACAATTCTGATCGCGCGCAATCTGGGCCCAGCCGAACTGCTCGAATACGACAAGCGCCGACTGAAAGGTGTGATCCTTGAAGAGGGCTCGCTCACCGCGCATGTCGTGATCGTCGCGCGGGCCATGGGTGTGCCGGTGCTGGGCCGCGCCAATCACGGCAAGGGTGGCATTCGGGCCTGCGTGCGCGACGGGGATGAGATTCTGCTGGACGCGGGCGCGGGGACCGTCACCGCGCGGCCTACCACGCAAGTGGCCGACGCCTTCGCTGCTCGCTTTGCCAAATCGCGCGAGCGCCAGGCCGCCTACGCGAACCTGCGCGATGTGGAACCGTTTACCCGCGATGGCACGCGCATCCAGGTGATGATGAACGCGGGTCTTCGCGACGATATGAGCGCGCTCGCCATGACCGGAGCCGACGGTGTGGGCCTGTTCCGCACCGAGTTTCAGTTCCTCGTCTCCGCCACGCTGCCCCAGCGCGAGCGGCAGACGCGGCTCTATCGCGATGTGCTTGATGCAGCGAAAGACAAGCCTGTGATCTTCCGCACCGTCGATATTGGCGGGGATAAGAGCGTGCCCTATCTCGCCTCGGACATGGCTGAGGCGGACGAGAATCCCGCCATGGGCTGGCGCGCTCTGCGGCTCGCGCTCGAACGCGGCGGCCTCATGAAGGCGCAGGCCCGCGCCTTGCTCGAAGCGGCGGGAGGCCGATCGCTTTATGTTATGTTCCCGATGGTGTCCGAACCATGGGAGTTTGACGCGGCCAAAGCGGTGTTTGACGAACAGCTCGCCTTCCTGCGCTCCAAGAAGAAGCTGAGCCCGGAAGCGATCCATTATGGCGCCATGCTCGAAGTGCCCGCTCTGGCTGAAGTGCTCGACATGCTTCTGCCCAAGCTGAGCTTCTTGTCGGTGGGCACCAACGATCTCACCCAATTCCTTTTCGCTGCGGACCGCGCCAACCCGAAACTGGCGCAGCGCTATGACTGGCTCAGCCCTTCTATCATCCGCTTTTTGCGACGCGTCGTGCAGGGATCGGTTGGCAGCGGTGTCGATGTCGGTGTGTGCGGGGAAATGGGTGGACGGCGCCTGGAAGCGCTTGCGCTGCTCGGCATTGGCTTTCGGCGCCTGTCGATCACGCCGGCTGCGGTCGGGCCGATCAAGGAATTGGTGCGCCGGGTTGATCTCAACGATCTGACCGCTTCGATGACGGCTTGGTTGGGCGATCCTTCCGTCGATTTGCGCGCCGCTTTGATGGCTTGGGCTGAGGAGCGTGGCATCGAACTTGACTAGGCCGACCCCCTGCAAGACAGCCCCGCGCAGGTTTTGTGGGACGATTTGGCGCAAATTTCGGTCAAAAAGCGGCTTGAAACAAGCGAATCCTTGACTCGTCCCCGTGAGACCGATTGTGTGGCAACATTGAAAAAAATGCGATGAATCGCAAAGCGGCGGACCGGGTCATGGAAACCGAAGACGACATCACGGTCGAGGAAGGGCCGGAAGAATTGGGCCTTCCCTTCGGCGCGGGCGCCACGTTGCGCGCTGCGCGCGAGGAACGGCGCCTATCGCTTGAGCATGTGGCGGCCGAAACCCGCATCCCTATCCGGCACCTTGAAACGATCGAAGCGGGCGACTTTAGCGCCTTGCCGTCACGAACCTACGCGATCGGCTTTGCGCGCAGCTACGCGCGCGCGGTCGAGCTTGACGAAACCAATATCGCCGAGCTCGTGCGCGAGGAAATGGGCAGTTCCGGCCCGCGCTACAGCTCGTTGTTGAGCGAAATGGAGCCGGGCGATCCGGCCAAACTGCCTTCGGCGGGCCTGGCCTGGTTTGGCGGGATAGCGGCCTTGGTTCTTGCGCTGGGTTTGATCACGTTTGCGGGCACCTATTTCGGCGCGGGCGCAGGCCCCGCCTCCTTGCTGGCGAGCGCCGAGGCGAGCGAAACCGGAGCGCAGCCCGCGGACGCGATGGCGGTGAGCGACGAGGCCGCCAAGGCGGCTCTTCCAAGCGAGGATGGCCAGGTCGTTTTCACCGCGCTCGAAGACGGGGTCTGGGTTCGTTTTTATGAGGATGGCGGGGAGCGTCTGTTCGAAGCGCAAATGGCGAGCGGCGACACATTCGAGCTCCCGCTTGGCGAGGATGAGCCGCGCATCAACACCGGGCGCCCGGACGCCTTCTCGATCACGATAGACGGGCGCGCGGTGCCCAAATTGTCCGAAGAACCTGTCACCATGGGCGACACGCCGATTTCGGCGGCGGCGCTGCTGGCTCGGCCCCGCACATAAAGCCTCGCTCTAAAGTCCATCCCATGCGCCACTGCGATGAGCCGCCCTATCTTACGGGATCGGGCGCGGGCTTTCCCACCATTTCGCAGGTTGTTGGGCTCGACTTGGACGCAGCGACTGGGCACAGATTCGGGTGTGGTTCAGCCACGCGCTGCCAAAAAGGACGCTCTCACAGCGGCGCGATGAAAAGGGAAAGCGATTGATGATGGCTCGAAATCTTGCCCGTCTTTTTGACCGGCGAATGGCGTGGATGGCCCCCATGGCCCCCATGGCCCTCGCTTTGGTGGTGAGCGTGCCCGTGCCCGCGGCGGCTCAGGACGACAATTCCGAATCGCGCCTGCGCAAGATCGAAGCGGAAATCCGCGCGTTGCAGCGCAACGTCTTTCCCGGCGGGAACGAGAAATATTTTGAGCCGCAGATCCAGCCTGAGGGTTCATCGGGCGTCGCTCCAATCGGCTCGTCGACCACGGCGGTGACTGACATCCTGGCCCGGCTGGACGCAATTGAGCTGCAACTTCAGCGCCTCACCGCGATCACAGAGGAAAACTCCAACGCGATCGGACTGCTCGCCGCACGGGTGGACGAGGTGGAGCTGCGCGGCGTGCCGACTCTCCCGCTTGATGAAGGCGTCGCGGGCGAAGGCGGTGAGGCGGTTCAAATCACGCGAGGCGAAGCGCCCGAGGGCGCAGCGGACGCTGTTGAAGAGGCGGTCGAAGAAGCCGTTGCGAACACCTCTGAACAAGCTGCGGACGAGGCCGCTTCCGATAGCGCAATGGGTTCCAACCTTGCGGCGATGGGCGCGGTGACGCCCGCAGCGATCGAGGAGCCCCAAACGTCGGTCGCGCCCGCTACCGCCGCGACAACCGCTGCGCCCGGCGCTCCCTCGCCCGAGCGGCTGGCCGCGGTCCAGGCGATCACTAAGCCGCAAACCGAAGACGAGGCGGATGATGAATACTCCTATGGTTTCCGGCTTTGGGACGCGGGGTTCTATCCCGAAGCGCGCCAACAGCTGTCCAAGTTCGTCGAAGCCTTTCCCGATCACTGGCGCGCAACCTATGGGCGCAACCTCTTGGGCCGCGCCTATCTCGATGATGGCCGCCCCCAAGACGCCGCGCGTTGGTTCCTGCGCAATTATCAGGAGGATCGCACCGCCGCGCGCGCGCCGGACAGCCTGCTGTTCCTGGCGGAGAGCATGATTGCGCTTGAAGACACGCGCCGCGCCTGCATCGCGCTGGCGGAGTTTGGCGACACTTATCCAGCGGTCGCCACCGGCCGCCTGCTCGAAGCGTATCAGGCCAACCGCACGCGGGTCACCTGCGAAGGCTGATCGGGTCGGGTTATGGCGCCACAAACGGGGAGGCGATCATGGATGGCGCAGCCCTGATCGCGGGCGTAGACGATGAGGCAGCGGAGCGCTTTCGGGCGGCGCTGGAACGGCTCTGGCCGCCGCAAGATCGCGTCGACCCGATGGACGGAAAGCGGCGCATTTTGGGGCTGGCGGTGTCGGGCGGCCCCGATTCGCTTGCGCTGTTGCTGCTGGCGGCGACGACGCATGGCGATCACATCGCGGTGGCGAGCGTTGACCACGGCCTGCGACCCGAAGCGGCGAGCGAAGTGGCGCTGGTGGGTGAGCTCTGCGCGGCTTTGGACGTGCCTTTCACAGCGCTAACAACGCGTCTTGGCCCCGGCAATCTGCAAGCTCGCGCGCGCGAGGCGCGGTATGAGGCGCTGCTTGCCTGGGCGCGGGCCGAAGATCTGGCTGGCCTGGCGACCGCGCACCACGCCGACGACCAGGCCGAAACGCTGCTGATGCGGTTGGCGCGTGGGAGCGGATTGTCGGGGCTTGCCGGGGTGCGCGCGCAGCAGATGTTTGACCCCGACCAGAGCGGGGTGCCGATCCCGCTCCTTCGCCCGCTCCTAGACTGGCGCAAGGCCGAGCTCGAAGCAATCGTCGCGGCCTGCGGGGTCACACCCGCGCGCGATCCGTCCAACGAGCAAACCCGATTTGACCGGGTGCGCGTGCGCGATCATCTCGCCCGGCACGACTGGCTTGAGCCCGAAGCGCTCGCGACCAGCGCGCAGCACCTTGCCGAAGCGTGGCGCGCGATTGAGTGGTACGCCGAGATCGATTGGGAAGAGATGGTCGCGCGCGAGGGGGAAGCGCTAACGATCCGCTACAACGCGAACGCCCCGCGGATCATCCAGATCGAGACCGTCCGCCGGATTGTGAGCGAGCTGGGCGGTCTTGTGACACGCGGCGAAGCGGGGCGTGCGGCGGATCGCCTATGGCGCGGCGAAAACGCCTCGCTTGGCGGCGTTCTGGCGGTGCCCACGGTGGAGCCGATTGCCAAAGTGGGCGTCGACATGCGCGTGTGGCGCTTCACGCCCGAGCCGCCGCGCCGGGTGCATTGAGGGAGGCTTTTGAGGCGGGTGATCGCTCCAGTCGGCTACGACAGTTTATCGCCGACGGTGATCATCTGACCGCGCGTGATGATCACCTTGTCGCCGCGTTTGGCCACGGCGAACAGCTTTTCGGCAAAGCCATCGGGCACACCGATACAGCCATGGCTGGCGTAGCCGTTGATCACCGGCGATCCGTGGATCGCAATCCCGCTCCAGGTCAGCCGCAGCGTCCAGGGCATGGGCGCGTTGTTGTACTTTTCCGAGATGTTGTCCTTCTCCTTGGTCAGGATCGGGAAGGTGCCAAGCGGCGTCGGGTGCTTCTTGGTGCCCAGCAGGGCCACCGCCGTGCCAATCTCGTGCCCGTCGCGAAAGGCGCTGATGACACGCGCATCAAGGTCGACCGTGACAATCAACGTGCCCTTTGCCGGCGCCTTGCTTTCGTCCCAGTACCAGTCGCCATAGCGGAACGGGCCCTCGGGAATCGTGAGGATGCTGTTGAGAATGAACGGACTGGCTGCGGCCGCTGACGCTTGCGCGAATGGCGTGGCGGGGGCGGGTGCGATCGGATCGGGCGCCGGCAGGGTCTGCGCAACGGGTTCAGAGATCATCCGCACCGCAGGCGCGCGCGGCGCATCGGTCGTCGCTGCGGCTGCGGGCGCTGGCGCGGCCACACCGTCGACCGGCGGCAATTCGGGAAGCTCCGCGTTGGCTGTGTCCGCCAGCTCTTCGGGCGGCCCGTAGAGCGCCGATCCGCCGGGATCGCTCATCGGCGTCGGCTGGCCCGTTGTCGGGTCAATCGCGCGGATCGCGTTGTCGGCTTCTTGCGCGATCCGCTCAGCGGCCTCTGCGCTCTTTTGCGCCTGGGCTGTGCTGGCTTGCTCCGCCGCCAGCGTGGACGCGCCGCCCAGCGAGGCAAGACCCAAAGTGGCGGCAAAGCGAAGAGAAGTTAGAAGGTTTGTCATACGGACTAACATGCCGCTTTTCGCGCGCAAGAGCCAGCCACTTACGCCTCCGGTGTCCCTCGAAGGGACGGCATGGGCGAATAGATTAACTTGGGAAAAATGGCATTCGATCAGAGAGATAGTATGAATTTTGCGTGGCCTATCTCACCCGCCATCTGGATCGGGCGCGGCGTCGTTCGAAGCGGGATGGGGCGCCGATTGTGCCTCAACCGCGACCGAGCTTGAGCCGAATCGCATCGGGCCAAAGCTGGTAAGGAAGCTCACATCGCCCGCATCGCGGCCCACTCCGATAATCGCGGCGTGCGCCAGATCGGCCATGCTGGTCGCATCGACAAGGTGCCAGGCGCCGCGTGCGGGGGTTGCAGGGTTGGCGAGAAAGACTTCGGCCACGGCGTGAAAATCCTGCGGGGTTACTCCCGGCGCGTAGCATGCAACATAGCGCGCCGGGATGGCCGAAGCCCGCGCCAGCGTAACAAACAGATGCGCGAAATCGCGGCAGATTCCCGCGCGGTCGTGAAAGGTGTCGGTCGCGGTGGTGCCCTGTCCGCTGACACCCGGAGCGTAGACGACATGGCTCGCCACCCTATCGCGGATCGCTGCGATCCGCGCGCCGCCGGCCGCGTCGGCAAACTGGTCTT
>ERZ1740065.1851-NODE-1851-length-12944-cov-12.420591_pt1 | contig 12944 bp, 7 predicted proteins | sample MGYA00581738_ERZ1740065 | MGnify/ENA primary metagenome ERZ1740065 (study PRJEB43018, sample SAMN04849749) | marine metagenome | isolation source: floating plastic debris | place: Pacific Ocean | collected 2008-09-01 | study: EMG produced TPA metagenomics... | reverse complement strand
GGTGTAGTGGTTTGAGGTGTAGTGGTTTGAGGTGTAGTGGTTTGAGGTGTAGTGGTTTGAGGTGTAGTGGCAGTACTGACCTGGGAAGAGCGTTTGGACTGACACGCTTTCAAAACTTCCTCAACGTCTGCGCTGTACTCATTGCTGGTAGCGAGCTCATACGACGCTGTCCACAGCGAGTCGTCCGAGTCTCCGTCCACAGACAGGTAGACAGAGTCCGTGCTGCCTTTACCCTGCCTCTGCAACAGTGCCAACAGCGTCAACGGCTGAATGCAACAGTTGGTAACAGGAAACATAATCAAGTTGCTGCGCCTACTCGGCAATTCATACAGTTCAGTAGTCACCCAGCAACTAAATTCCTCTTCATAGCGGAGCGGCTACCACGAGCGGAGCGACTACTACTCTTGAGCTAAATAGACAGACCAGCACCCACTGCACTGCCCTGATGGTCAGCAAATGCTGCCTCACACTTACATAACTACACAGCTAACATACTGGTACTGACAGTAGACTGGAGCCGACATGATGGGGCAGAGATTGGATGGGGATATACAATAGTGCCGGAGATACGATTGTGCAGCACCTGTGCAGCCAATTCACTCTATATTTGAATGTTGTATTATTAACGACCATGTGCACAGAGCCCTATTATTACTGAGGACATCCAAGCATTGACTAATGGCTTTCACTAGTATTTACACTACTGAAGCAGGCAATTCTGACAGCCATTCCATGCGGTATTGTCCAAACACAGCGCTGTGAGTTTCAACTCATTTGAGAGTATTGTCTACTGTGACCAGGTTCAATAGACCTGAGCTGGCTCTAGACCTAATATTGAACGCAGGGCTGCTGTATTAATCATTGCAGGTATCCAAGCCAGCGACACAGAGGGGGAGTGGGGGTAGAGGACAGGTTGACCATAGCAATACTAGTATACACATAATATAATAATCCTGTGTATCTCTCTTTCTCACCTTTCTCGGGCTGGGGTTCGGTGAGTCGTTCGCCAGTTTACGATGGCTGCTCAGTATCGAGTTACTGGCCTTCAGCAGCTGCCGGCGGTTCTTGTTGCTGTGGTTCGGCAGCGGAGATGGTTTGGTCTTGTTGATGGCAGCGCTGGGTTTGAGCAGTTTGCTGCAGCCGCTGCTGTTGGGCGGCTTGCGGGCGTTGGCGTTCTCGTCTTCGCTCGAGCTGCGCAACAACTCCTCTCGCTTGTTCTTTTGGATGAGACGAGCGCGCACCTTGGACACTTTGCGCGGCATGCACTGCTCGCACGAGTACTCTTCCGGGATGTTCTCTCGGTCTATGCCCATACAGTCTATGTGCTGCCAGACCCTGCAGGTATACAGCAGCTAGCAGTCAACGTGGCCAGTCATTGCCAGTTGGCAGAGGGAATGTAACCCGAGCAGTGAGCTTCATAGAATAATTACTCAGTAGTAAACAGCGCAGGGAGTAAACAACGACTGCAACTACTAGAGAACACAACTGCGTCTCACTAACTACACCTCAGGCGGCGGCCTTACCTATGTACATAGGGGAGAGCGATAGCGAGCAATCGGCGCTAAGATAGGCGATAACAAGGAGTGAGACTTACTGGCATTGGTCGCAGCAGATCATGTAGCCGTCGTCGTGGGTGAAGTTGCAGATACATCTGGTCACGCTGTCGCTGTAGTCACTGCCCTGAACCTCCTCAGTCTCCACCATCTCACCGGCTGCGATGGCTGGCTTCTGGTCGGCTGTCTGTGCGTCTGAACACGGAGGGCAGGAAGGCTTGGTAGCGAGCACAACATTGCCTCGCTTAGACGTTGCCTGGCGCCTGCCTGCAGGTTTGGCCTTCGGCTCTGTTGGCGAGGGTTTGCGAAGCTTGACAGGTTTGACAGACGAGTCAAGCAACTTCTTCCTGGCTGCGCCGCCTTTACTAGGACTCAGTGGAGGGGTGGCTGGCGGAGGAGCGCCGTAGTTATGATCCTGCGATTAGATCAGACGTACAATTAGTTCGGACAACATTGCCGCCACCCAATACAACTACAGACCTGCAGTAAATGAACTAAAGGCTGGATAGCCACAACGTCTGGAGTCCACCTACCTTGCCGTCATCCGTGTAAGGATGTACGTGATTTAAATTCCATAGCGTACTGGACTGCACCATGATAGCGAGGCGAGGGAAATCGCGGCAGCTCAAAGTTGTCTACTCATAGTTACGGACATTGCGTGGCATTTCACAGTCTCTCAAACACAGCAAGTGTAAGCAATGCCTACTAGATACGCCACAGACGATCACACTGAACTAACTAATGCTACGCTATTGTGCCTTCTACCAGAGTTAATCAATATAGTATTAAGGTGAGGCATTATTTACTACGGCTTTGAAAGGGGTGGTAGCATACTTGGTATGGTAGCCCATAGCAACCGCTGTAAGACGATTGTGGGGCAGCCTTGTAGTCATTGTCGGGACTCAGTTCACATATCGATGGGACGCTGCAAGGAAATGGAATAGCCAATCAACAGTTAGCTGCCGATACAATACATCGGCAGGCCCCCATATTACAAATCGTTGCTCATGTTGTCACCCCTATTGCAAGCAGAACATAGGATTGCCTTTTGTCAGCGACCCTTTAATAAACACCAAAGATATTGTTAAAGCATATCAACTTCAACTGGGACACAAAACACTTTCTATTCAAATACAATCACGGAGCTGAATGGACGGACTTCCAGTAGTAAAGTGTGCATTTCTGACTCATAGTAACGGAATAACAACAACATGGAGTAGTCTCCTCATGCCGGCCATTAATTAACTCCACAAGTTCAGTAATTATTTCGTATACTTACGCTACGTTCGCCACCATTATCATAGTATCTACATTATCAAGATCTGTACCAGTTGGATCAGTGTCAGTCGCCATGATGGTCTATCGCGGACATGGTTAAGCATTGATAGACCGATATAGATCTAGAAAGAGACACGGTATCGTGAATGAGCATATGAATATGCAATATAGCGCAAACATTCATCAGCACGTAGGTGTTAGCCTACGGTTCAATCACATAGGCAGCAGGGTGATTTCGAAATGTGTACCAAAGAATGGATAGCAGCTCTTGTTGCATCATTCAATCAATTAGAACTGTTCAAATGAAACAGCTTCACGCTACCGCGGAGCTTATGCTCATGATGTCTCAAAACTCATATAAACACACCAGCAGAAGCAAAACATCACTCTCATCCTAACTGTACACAAATATGGCATAACTAGTACTAAGTGCCATTTATACTCATATAAAAAAGTTCAAACTGTATAGCAACACTCGCTGACGAGAAAACTCAAGAGAAATGGAGAGAGCTTCGCAACAAAATCACAGCGATGTCCTTAAGTCTCAGTAACATTGCGCGCATACAGTACAGACTGCAAAAACTGCTACAGCAGATGAGTGCTACATGGTATACAAGTCCTAGCTATACGAATCATGGTGATCAATAGGAATCAATGCACTGCAATCTATATTACAGAATGAGAGAATATAACCGAAATATATCGATAAAAACACCGCTAGTATACTATCACAACACGACTAGTACCTAGCTACCTGTAGTACTAGTACTTGCCAGTATCAAAATAAAATACATGAGAATGACACTGCACAGATGGTAACACTCACCATCAGGGGTAGATTCGAGAAATATCCGGAAGATTAGGATAAAATCAACCTTGTAGAACCGATAATTCAACAAGGTTGGCCTGTCATAAAGTTGTCAGAAGTCTGTTTAGTTGTGTCTCTACTACTGAAGAGCTAGCGGCTATGGCGGCTCACGGAATTTTACGTGAGGAATCGAAACTCGACGATATAGTTTTATTAGGTCATTCATCTAAAAAATTGCAAGTAAAAAACACTAGGAAAAAAACATTCAAATTTATATTTTTATTCAGTTTTATTTATTCTAGAATGTCTTTGCTGGTTAAATTCTTCGATATTATGGCTAAATTTATATGTAGACATCGAAGACATGTTTGTTCTCACTAGCGATTCCAATATTCGTATATGTGAAATATAATTTCTGTTTTCCACAGATCAGAGGGCCAGAGGTCTCTGGTTTTCCATCTCCCAGTAGAGAGCATCTCTCCTCTCTTTTTGACAGATGACAGGACCTAAATACTGGTCTTCTAAGAATCTTCCATCGCTCTCTGGGTCTCTTAAAAATCACATTGAAATTGTTCCTGTGCACCTCTACCTTTGCTGGACATCTCGAGTCTACTGCATTTACACCGCCACATTTATCGGCTCACCAGTGGAAGCTGGATGCTACTGGTACTGTTAGAGTTTGAAGAAGACTATTGAGATGGTATGCTTTAGTAGCTGTATCGATATACTCTCCACGTTCTCAGATTGCATATATCTGAGATGCTGTTGTTTGGTGGTGGTAGTCAAATATAAGATTTTTGTTAATAGGCTGCTGTCACCACATTGCTGAGGAAAGAGGAGTTTGACGCTCTCCGAGACAACTTGAAAATAATCAAGGATAGTATGGATCGTTCTACTATGGACGAGCTTGCTGATCAGCTGTATGAGGTAAAGTCAGTACTGATTCTCCTCTAGGCTAGCTTAGAAGTTACGTCTCCACGTACAATAGCAGTAGCTGTCCATACTTTCATCGTGTCAGTCATTTCTCTCGCGGTTTTTAGTTAAACCTCATCAACAGTACTCAGTACCAAGATTTCATAGAGCTCCAGTTGACAAGTGACAAGGCTAACAAAGTTTTGTCATGGCTTTTTGCGAACCCATCTTCATTCTACAGCGCATTTGTATCATTCTGCGAGGAATACTACCCTGAAGTATATGAGCTGCTTCATATTACTGGATTCAACTCCCTACCAGGTGAATGATCCCATACAGCGCAGTTTATTTGTCTTGTATGATCATTTTCATCAAGGATCATCACTTTTTCTGATCAGCGGAAGGAGCAGCAGCTCTGGACGAAGAAAACAGCGCTGAACAATCTCAAGTATTGGTACCATCACTGTTGCCGCCCAGTAGCCTAATAGACCTCGAAGTTCAGCCTGCTATTATGGCGGTGGATGTACTTCCAGTCTCAAGTACTCACATCATGAGGAAGATGAAGAAATACCACAAAGTGTACAGTACAAGCTTTCCTGTACGCGGCATAGCATTGCTTATTGTCAACACACAGTTCACAGCCAAGAGCAAACTGCCGAACAGGAACGGTGCTCAGTATGACTTGAAAAACCTCAGCAATCTCTTCCACCATCTTCGATACAATGTCAGAATTTTAGAAAATCAGCCTAAAGCGGTTGTGGATCGAGAGATAACTGCGTTGAGGAATGACCCTGACCTTGCTAGATATGGTAGTATGGTGCTCGGCTTGTCGAGCCATGGTGGCGATAAAGCCTGCGCTTGCTCTGATGGTGAGAAGATTTACCTCAATGACATCATAGATCTGTTTGATAGCGCTCACTGTCCGCTTATGGCAGGGAAACCCAAGTTTTTGTTCTTCGACGCCAGTTCTGGCTGGTTGATGGACAAAGGCGTGCCTTTAGACAAACCTCTCAATCCTCCCGCCATTGACGTGGAACTTAGTCAAACAAAGTTCTCACTGAACAACATTAACTTTGGCTCAGCAAAAAAAGTTGACGCTAATGAGCTCCAAATGCAATCGTTGCACATCAGCTCTGGTGTGAAAAAGCTAAATATGATCCCTGAGAAATCAGACTTTATTATCGCCATGTCAACATTCGAGGGCCACGTCTCATGGCGGCGTAACTCCCACGGATGCTGGTTCTCTCGAGTGTTAGTCGAGGTATTCATGCAATACTCATGTGACCACCATATCGTAGAGCTGTTGAAATTTGTGAAGCAAAAGATCTCACAAGTTGAAACAAAACGTGGGCATAAGCAAGTTTGCGTCACAATGGATTCACTGCTGAAAAGGTTTTACTTTTTTCCAGGAGTCGATTCTGACTAGCTTGGCAGTCACCGCTGCCATGGTTACAGCTACAGTACGTTCACTGCACTCGTTGTCACAGCATGAATCGAATAAATACAAAGTTCTTAAAACACAATTCATAGCTGGATTTTAAATTTATTGCTTTCTCAAGTTCCACCCCAATAAGAGCACAGAATATGGGTCGGCCGATGTCTGCAGAAAATAACCATGAGATGAGAATATCATAAAATAACGGAGCACAAAATAAAAATGCACAAGAATGACTATCAAGAATAATAGGGGAGAAGAGCCATGAGTTGCTAACGAAACCCGTCTGCAGCCTGTGTGAGACCAGTCTGTTCGATTGAAGTCCATTTGGTCAGATTGTGGAACTGTTCATAAGATAATAATACACCAAGTAACACTTTCATCCAGATCATTTGAGTGGAGATAGATGCCCATCAAGTCGAGACCAGAAATTAGCTCCAACCATTTTCCTTGATCATGTGGGCTAGTTCGATTATGTACTTGCCCTCTTTATATTTCTGACTCGACTCAAACGCTTGCTCCTAAAATTATCATATCTCACCATTAGGTACAAATCACTGCATTGATAAACAAAACTGACCTGCTGGGGTCATTGCTGCTACACTACTTGGCAGGGGACCATGTTTATCAAGGTCAGCTTATCTCCAACTGATTACGGAACAGAATAACAAAATGCTAATGCAGTAGCAACCACTGTAAATGTAAATTGACAAACAACCCAGTACTGAGCCTCCAGCTGCTAGAGAACAAGGTAGAAGGTAATCCACTCTCATAACTCGGGTAATTAATACCCTTCAGTCACAAAGGAACACCAACAGGAGAACAAAAGATTCCAAATGAATCAACACTTAAAGTGATTGGAACACAGGGGATGGACAACTGGTGGACAGCTGGTGCCCAGATAGGTTTTATTCATCACCAAGAAAACAAAGTGGGCAGAACTACTGTAAAACCTCCAATAGTAGCCCTTGAAAAGTCGTAGCCCAAGGACTAGTGATCGCCATATAACAATGTCCTGATCCTATTATCAACTCTGAATTGACCTATAATCAAACTCCAGCTACCATTGGCTACTATTATAACCTTCACGAAGGTGTATAGGGAATAACCAGAGTTGTCTACTCACATATTTCCAGCCTAGGGGAGTTTTACATGATTCACAGTAGATGTCTGCAACGGAATGCAGGCCAGTGAGGAGTACTCTCTGTTCGGGTAGGCCTGTACCTACGTTCACTCTACAAAAGGAGCAACACACTGCAGTCATTGCATGTTGACATGTAAACAATCAACTTGGGCTAGCAATGCAGTAGCAATAGAGAAGGCAGTGGAAGTGATGAGCTTTGGTAAATACATGCTGCTATTGTAGGTAAGTATGCGTGATTACTTACACTGAGTTGAACAGATAGGCGCGGCCTTGGCTACCTTGAAATGACTGCAAAAAACAGAAAATTGTCACAGCAGCTTAGGATTGAGCCTCCAGTATTTTCAGCCTGACAGGTTGACAGGTATGCCCCTGGGAGATAGCTACGACTGCCTACACTCAGCAGGGTAAAAACCTAGCATAAAAAGCAGTGTATGTACAGAGTTCAATACATCAAAACAATGTGGTTACTTTTCCCTGAGTAACCACAGGTGATCTGCTTATATTAGTGCATCCTGGGAGTTACGTATCATCATACTGCAGAAACTCTTGCGTTCAGATCTAAATCACTCTCAGCTCCAGGCTCATAACAAGGAACGCTGACAGCTCCTGCTTTCTGAACGGCTAGCTAGTTGACTGACCCTGGATGTTTTAATGAAGAGCACTTCTGGATCATGTTAGGCGAGTTGGGGTAATGACTCATTTCCTTCAGCAGACAGATATCAAGGCGACTTGCCGGATACTATGGCAAACTCGCCACAATATCTACATGACTAGAGACAGAACAAGATGCTTTATGTACCTTGGATATGAGCTCGTCGTGGCTAGCAAGCTGTGCGCGGCAATGTATGCAGCTGTACGTTCGGTGACATTCGTCTGGAAGGTACGCCTGAAAAGTCTTCACCATCGTTGCGAGACTTAGTTTGGCGGATGTTGGTCATAAATCGATCAGTCTTCTAGAGAAGGGCAGAGAGTAGGAGGTGACCGTCGTCCGCAAGGTGTCGATTAGTGGAAATCACGAGTGTCAACTTCAATCTACAAAATAAAACAGTGATGCAGATGTTGTTCAACACCAACCGAGTTGCAGTAGTCGCAGATGTCTGGCTCTTGAGACACCCCCATCCCAGTATTACCCTAATTGATTGGCTATTGAAATCAGCGGAATGCCAGTTTATTTATAGGTGTAACAGCAACATTAAATCAATGAGCTCCTTACTGCCAGAGATAACATTTCCTCCAGCCGTTTCACTACCCTGTGCTGAGTATATACCCTGTACTTCTGATCGGCTAGGAAAGTAGAAAGGAACGAAAATTTTTGCTGGAAGGTAGTCGGCTACTGTTTTGATCGCGCAATCATAGCCAAGCCATGAGCTAAACATAATAGTGTTCACGGAGCAGAGAAACAAAGTGAATAGCTGCAAAACAAGCACTGCACCCTCAGGACTTCACATAATAGCTACTGTTACCCAAAGCCTTGCTCCTACTCTCAGCACTCCCTCAATGAACTCGATTTCATACTAAGGACAAACCCATTGTAGTGTACTATGGCAACGAGAGAGACTCTCCTCCCACGCCTATTGGTTGACAGAATTGTGACAGATGTTTCCCAGTCAGGCCAGCAGGGTCTATAGAGATTTATTTGAATAGATCAACTGCCAACGTGATATTGATTTTCTGATCTCAAATCAACTAGGCACTAACAGGCATGGATGGAGAACACATCAAGCCAACGCTGATGACAAAAACAACAGATTGAACATCCAGCCGCAGTCAGCCAGACGAGAAGCCACCACTTATCACACTGCTCTCAGGTCCCGCTACAACAAGGCTGGTGCTTCAGCTTGAATAAGTATGGTCTCAAGCGTAGGCGGCAATCCTGTACAGCACACACTGTCAGGGGTATGAGGGTAATAGCTGACATCATCTGGCGGGATGCCCAACGTCCTAAGGACCGCTGTATGACACGGAAAGTCATCTGACTGTGGGTGGCAACACGGATCTGATTGTGGCTGTTAGTGCCAACCCATGTGTGAAGAGCAGACTGATCTATCTAGTCCCTCAGTCCGCACAACTGGCTCTCAATCTAGAGAGCGTAATCCTTTGTCAGTGCAAACTCACAGGGTGATAAGGTGGTCACAAAACAGGCAATTTGCCAAATGCAGTTTGGTCTGAAAATAATAATAGAGGCAGGTCATGTCTAACTTGCCAAAACGTGGCTGAGGGGCGGGTTCACCTTTTTTCGAATAAATCAGTACTACGTACTATCAGCTGTCGAAAACTCACGCCCATCAAGCTGCCCGAGTTACAACCATCAAAGGAATTGCGTTAGTCGAATCGATTTACAAATGAAACTTTCGCGCCGCACATGTATGATGACATAAGCAACAAATGCTAAGAAGCACAGCATAAAATATACTACATCATAGTGAAAATGGACAACTTTGAACATGGAAGTCCTAAGAATAATAGTACGGCGGTGGTTCAGCAAATTCTACAGGATAATAACAAATAGTGGTACGTCTCGAGTTGTCAGCCGTTGACAAACGGCAATTCTACTGCATAAAGTACAGTAGACTGAAATGAAGAGCAGCAAAAGCGGCACTTACACTGATAGTACTTGTATGTTACTGTGGTCGATACCAAACTTATGTTGAGCTTGCTGAAGTGACTAAAAACAACGCAGCTTCTATATCTTCTCCATGAAAGTGTACTACTGGCGAGCTGAAGCAATCTTCTTCGTTGTTTTGGTCATACCACGTGATCATAACAAATATTCCTATTGGTTCAGCGATCGTTAAAACTGAAAATGATTGAGTCGCTCAAGCGCGGTAAACTACTGAAAGCGTGGTGTGTGATCTAGGTTCACGATTTTTATTGATTGTTGCTGATTCTGAATGTGAATGTATTGTATGAGTCTGTGCACGCACGAATGTATACAAATATAAAGTAAATTGTGCTATGAAGATTGATACCTAAAATGTCCTATTGGAATATGTTTAAAACCGCGTCAACAGAAAAGAACCCATCAAGAACATACTACCATACCTATACCTGTATATACTATATATGTATATAGGCAACTGAGTGACCAGCATAAATGTTACTAGCCTCTTCCAATCCTGTTATGCATTGCTGTTTAGGTACAGAGTTAAGTTGCCCTTGTATTTTCATGTGGAGTTAACTGCACTCAAAAACTTGGGAAACTTGGTGAGAGGATGTAAGGTCAATTGAATGCCATATCATGAGCAGGTGCTTTTACTACCCCCCTTTCTATGGGAGCAGGCTTGAATAGTTTTAGGCATTGTAACACAGTCAATACTCACTCATTCTGCACAAAAACTAGTGTTTTGATTTCTGAAACAGGAGATGGTTAAACATTGGCCTCTGGTACAAGTGAGTCAAACTGGTCACAGAATGCTAGAGTGATGGAAGCTAAGCAACAGATCGTGACTAGGAAGCCAAAGTTAGCTCCCATCAGAGTCGTCAATACACATCACCTCCGCTATATCCAAGAGAAAGAGCGGGAGAAAGAACTGCAAACATTGATGACAGCTGGACAGAAGACAGGAGGGCTAGCTGTTGACAGACCGGTGAGTCAAGTTTGATCGATGTTCTATCTAGCGGTTTGTGTGTGGCTGTGTTATCAAGGTAAGATGGTCACAACAAAGAGAAACCCATCCTATTTTCTCTGACCATGAGCATATGCGATCAAGGGTTGATCAGCTGTTTTCCTGATATTGTTTCCAATTACTTAATGATAACACAGAATAGGTGCGGCACTGTCTCTACTGATAATCAATGCTCAGCACCAATCCCTCAGAATGGGCAATCAGCGGTGAGAAAACATGACTAGACAAAAGGTCGTTTACAACGCACAGTTGACTGTTTGCACTCTGCTTTACGTCATTGAATGTTCATGACTGCAGAAAATTCGTTGGTTACCACATTGACGTTTGTTGCTCATGGCCAACTTCCCGATGACAAAAGCTGCAGACAAAACTGGGTGTGCGTAAGAGTGGCAAATGGGAGTTTGCGAATGTTAAGTGCGGAACAAAACAAACTGTTTTGCGACAGCAGGTCACTTATCAGCAATCGATGTATCAAACAACGGATGGTCAAGCAGATCAGGTATACTAGTATCATAAGCTCTCGCACTCTGCTTACATCACCTGGAAGCTGTTTGTTTGCACTCGGCTGGTTGTCATCTTGGGGCCATCATAAATTCTGAGAATCCGAAACAAGTCGGATCACGAAACAAGTCGGATCACGAAACAAGTCGGATCACGGCGTAGATTAATCTATGCTCATCCTACCTATGATAGATTTGTTGTTTGCAACAGACAGGAAAACCAGCAGATAGATTAGTGGATGAAAAGTTGCTAAATCTCAGTATCAGGTTAGCTAGATGATGGAGCTGCTACATAGGGAGCTCCGTAGTCCAATTATTGGAATACGATAAGACAGAACCATAGATGTAATAAAGTAGAGCCATAGACACGATGAGACAGAACCATAGATGTGATGAGAAAGGAGGACTAGAGAATGAGCGATGCGAGAATATATTTGCTACTGACTGCTTGCTGAAGAGTTTTTTTGCCCCACAGATAAGTGAGCCGGGCAGTGTCAGGGTTACTCATGACGCTGACGAGGACGGAGAAGGCGTTCTGGCAGCGTCTAGGCCGAGCACCAGAAACACAATCAAAGATGGTATAGTCATACGCTGGGACACTGACCAGAAACCCATGCTACGTAGACCGAGAACCTCAGGTAGTACGCATCCTACTCTCTACTCTACTTGTGTATATAAGTAGCTGCTTTGATGAATACGAGTACAAATTATCTAAAATTATCGCACAACAAAGGTGAAGGTCAGTGGTGGGGTGGCGTCAGCATCAGCACCACTGATAGTGCAGGTAACGAACCCACGTGCCCAACCCAAAAGTAGAGACCCAAGTCTATAGTGTGCCGTTAGATCTCACCTCCCCCCCTAGCAGTTCACTGCGTGATTGATATGAATTGGGATCTGTGACACACAGATGGCCAGGAGATAACAAACAGGCTGGCCTTTTTATGAATGACTGCTGAGACATGCAGGCAAACAGAATAGAAACCTTTCTATATCTGATTGAGATCATTAACTATCAGAGATGTTTACGTAAAACTTGTGAGTCTTCACCCACATGGTCATGTAACAGACAGTATACGTACGCGAATAGCCCGTGATCGTCGTGCACATGCTTTTCACAATCAATCAGAGCAGAATGTCATGGAGACTTACACAGGATTGATTGATATATTCACCGTCTGCCCTATGATAAATGTAGCTTCATTGGCAACGATTCCTATGTCTATGGAAATGAGGTAAGGGTGCATCGTAGTACTGTGTGTATTGAAAGTAAGTTCTCCATATGATATCTTATTGCTGTTCAGCAAAAGACCAGCATCTAAAAAACCCAGGAACTTCTACCTTTTCCCAAAATGCTATGCCCACTCACCATAACTCATCTACAGGTTTCTAGGTATGTAAAATAGGTGGCACAGCAGGCTGCAAAACTACATGTTGTAAAGTGATTAGCATCAACAACATCATGTAACAGTATCACCTGACTGACATGTCTTCCTGAGAGACTTGCTGCAGCTGTTCATCTTGTTTTAGCGCTGTAAACCTATCCATGTACATGATGTGATAATGTAACAGAAGAGTGTTGCTTTCGTTCATGAATGGCAAACCTTGTTAGACTGGTGCTGTTGTTTAGAGAAGAGGGAGAGAAAGACAGGGAAGAAATGCAGAGAGGGAGGGGAGAGGGGGGAAGAGGG
>ERZ1740065.1850-NODE-1850-length-12946-cov-4.925762_pt1 | contig 12946 bp, 6 predicted proteins | sample MGYA00581738_ERZ1740065 | MGnify/ENA primary metagenome ERZ1740065 (study PRJEB43018, sample SAMN04849749) | marine metagenome | isolation source: floating plastic debris | place: Pacific Ocean | collected 2008-09-01 | study: EMG produced TPA metagenomics... | reverse complement strand
GTACTCAAATTTTACACTCCTGAGAGAAAACCCATATCTTTCGTAAATTATTTAAGGTCCAGTGCCTACGGAAATTCTGGCACCTTAAAGCTCTTCAATACATTTACAGGTACAACGATAAGTCAACAGACTTTATTCATTAAAACTTTAACCTAATTGCCATAGGGGTTTCAGTTCTGAGTATTTCTTATTTGAACAGACGAATTATCCTGTCCAAAGCAAGAAGTTTAGGGACTGGTTAATAGTAATCGAATATTTTTCTAATCTTTTTAAGTGTGTTCTAAACATTATTTTAAAAGCAAATCGCTGGAGCTGTGGTGGCATCGAATCAATGAAAATCGCCAATGCTAACATCGAATGAGAGCTGATCGCCAATTTTAAAGGGGTGATCGCCCATGATTTCTATCCGTCCTGTATTTTATTTGCCGGCTCCTCTAATCAATAGGTAAGACAATACAGAAGCTTGTGCCCTGACCAAGGTTGGAGTCCATGGTCAAGTTGCCGCCATGGTTATCTACAATTATTTGCTGGGCGATCGCCAAGCCGAGTCCAGTGCCTTTGCCTACCAACTTCGTGGTGAACAGATGATCAAATATCTTTGATTGAATATCTTCAGGGATTCCCATTCCGTTATCGGAAATCAGAACGTTTGCGTGATTATCATCGACAAAAGTCCGAATAATAATGCTGCAGGGATTTGTATTTGATCTTTCAAAATCATGATACTGGCACGCTTCATCCAGAGCATCAACTGCATTAGCCAAGATATTCATAAAAACCTGATTTAGCTGACCAGGAAAACACTTTATATCCGGCAGATTTCCATACTCTTTTACAATTTTGATAGCAGATCGCTGATCATTTGACTTGGTACGATGCTTGAGAATCAGTAACGTACTTTCAATTCCATCGTGGATATTGAATGCCATTTTATGATCTTGATCTTTTCGAGAGAAATTACGCAAACTATTGCTAATACTCTTGATTCGATTAACGCCTGCTTGCATAGAGTCAAGCAGCTGTGGAAAATCTGTCCGAATAAAATCTAAATCAACCTCATCAGCCATCTCCTCAAGTTCCGCATCAGGATCAGGCATCTTTTCCTGGTACAGGTCGATCAGCCCCACCAAATTTTCAACGTAGTCCTGAGCTGGCTGAATGTTTCCTTCTAAAAAGCCAACCGGATTATTAATCTCGTGGGCAACCCCTGCAATCAGATTGCCTAAAGCAGACATTTTCTCACTTTGTACCAGTTGTAGCTGAGCCTGCTTAAGGTCAGAGAGGGCCTCTTCTGCCCTATTACGGGACTGTTGTGCGTCCCCATAAAGCTCAGCGTTTCTCCAGGACACTGCCGCTTGGGCACAAAGAAATTTAATCAGAGTTTGTCGATCTGGGCTGAAACAGCCCTTCGCTGTGGAGTGTTCTAGGTAAGCAACGGCGATGAGGTCGCCCTGATTAATTAGGGGAACGCATAAGATGCTCTGGGGATAGGGCTGGGGTGAGTAGCCTGCTAGGATGCCAGTCATTTCAGTTTCCGCTTCATCTATACACACAGGAGCCTGAGTGTTTTTGACATACTGAATGAGGCGAATTGGCACCAGACTTTGTTCGACAAGGGGCTGGGTCTTCGCGACTATTTTTTCCCTCTCGCTGACTTCGGCGCTAGTGCGAACTTGCCAACGCGACTCGTCTAGGGTCAGTAGAAGCAGTCTTTGCGCGCCTGATACCTTGAGAATGATCTGCGAAACCCCCTCAAGGAGTTCCTGTAAGTGAATAGTGCTGGAAAGCTTTTGCGCTGCCTGAAGAATAAATGCGAAGTCAAAGACGCTGGAAACACTGTTACTCACTCCCGAACGCTGACTCTGATGACCTGAAATGATAGTTCCGGTTAGACTGCTTAAGTTATCTAGACCCGTTCGATGCTTATCGACAATCGCCCCGAGAAGATCAGGGCTGTCGGCCTCAAGCTGATCTGTTTTCGCTTTTGCCCCCCAATACGAATAGCCATAGTAGGCGTCTTGCATGTAGGTGATGGCAATTTTTGATTTTCCCCATTCCCCGTAAAATTGCGCAGCAAGCTCGTTTGCAAGCGCTTTTTCCTGAGGGTAATTGTTGTCTTTAGCTCCGGCGATCGCCCGGTCGTAGTATTCCATTGCCTCCAGCTTTTCGCCCTTCACTCGGCACTTTTCTGCCTCCACCAAATCAAACTTATGCTGATAGTTTTCGGGACTGTGGCTCGCCAATTGGCGTAGCTTATTTTGATTTGCAAGCACCTTTTTTAACAACGGGGACTGCGCCTCGAGATCTGAGGTGTCGTGGCACAGGGCTAAGAGAGTGAGGGAGTAGTAAAAATTGTGTGCTGCCGTCAGTAGAATTCCGAAAGCCGCTTCCTGAGAGGCGGATGCCTCTAAAGCATGATCGTGAGCCTTTGCGTAGTCTCCGCGCCCATAGCAGAGCATTAACTGTCGAAGGTGTAACGCAAACAGGCACTGTTGGTTATGGCTAGCTTGAAGCGCTTTGACTTTGACGGATACAGACTGATCAGAGAGGGCATCGGAGCCTTCGCCTATTCCAGCTAGCGCGTCTACCCCTTGGCACCAAATTTGGGCATATTCAATGCAATGTTCCTGTTTCAAATGGTGTAAGACAGGTCCATATTTAGCCTGAAATTCACCGATGTCTTCTAGGGGGACTCCCAGGAGCAACTGATGAGAAACGTAAGCCATGATGCAATAGCTTACGTATTCGATATCGCCAATTTCTAAGCCTGCTTCAATCCCCTGTTCCAGCAGGGGCAGTGTATGACGACCTGGATCTTTTGCGGCACAAACAAAGACCGCAAACAGCATATTAACTTTGGTGCGGTAAGCAGAATTAGGAAATTGATCCAGAATTTTGAGGGAAAGCTGTCCTGAACGGTGCCCCAGATCAGGATCCCCAACTAGTGCATCTAGCAAGAGCCCATAGATGCCGTAAGCATAGGCGGTGGGCTGTGAAATTCCTTTCCGCTCACACAAGTCCACCATGGTTAGGACAACTGTGGGAAAAAGTTCTGGCTTAACGTGGTGGGTGGGTGGTGTGATCGTGATCAAAATTCGGAGTGCGGCTAAATCTCCTGAGTCCGTCATTTTAGGGGCGCTTACTAAGTCTTGAGATCTCGGCAAACGGGGCAGATGATTTTGCCAATCAGGACGGTCAAAGAGGGGAATGCCGAGTTGGCGCAGTGTCGATAGACCTGTTTCAATGGCTTCAAGCTGTTTATCTTGAGCAATGTAGATTTGCACTAAGAGCTCATAGGAGGTGATGGCGTCCGTTAGGATGTGGACATTGCTGATAATGGTTTGACTGAGTGCCTGTGCCGTCTCGAAGTCCGTGGAAAGATAGGAGGCTTCTGCCGCCAGTTCATGGAGCGCGATCGCCAGATCGTAATCCATTTTCCAAGCGTCTTTAGGCAATAAATCAATCCCTTGGCGTGCATAATTTTGAGCCGCACCGTACGCCGTTTCTTGCTTCGCTTTTTTGCACGCTTTTAGATTGAGTTCAATCAGCGATCGCCGTTCTTGGGGGGCAGTGATCAGATCAACCGCTTGATTGAGATGCGTTAGGCAGAGGAACAGGGTCTCCGCTTCCCAATCCTGGGATTGATGCTGCTGAATCAGCGATCGCCCAATTTGAAGATGGGTAGACTGGCGTTGCTGGTCTGGAATAAGCGAGTAGGCCGACTGCTGTACCCGGTCATGCAAAAAATAGTAATCGACAGCCTCGGGCTGGGAGGAGAGATCGGTAGGATCCCCCTGAAATAGCTTGTAGGTATCATTTGCGGGCAGCACCAATCCTTCCTGCAAAGCAAGCCACAGGTCCTGAGCTGCCTTCTCTAACGTGGTGCGACAGATGATGCTGAGTGTTTTCAAGTCAAAACGATTACCGATACAGGCCGCAAACTGTAAAATACCCTGAGTTTCTGGGGGTAGCTTTCGTAGCCGCGACATCATAAAGTCAACGACATCATCGGTTAACGCTGCCTCTCGCACCAGCTTTAGGTCGCATTCCCAAGATCCCAACTCCTGGTTGAATCGAATCAGCTCATCCTCATACAGCCCTTTTAAAAACTGGGTTGTAAAGAAAGGGTTACCCTCGGTTTTTTGATAGGCCAGTTCCGCTAAAGGGCGGGCTTGCTCAGCCCCACAATTGAGGATATCTGCAACAAGCTGATTAATATGGCGCTGGGACAACGGCGCTAGGGTGACTCGAGAAATTGATGCCCGTCCATTGTCCAAATCTCTCAGGGTCCGCATCAGCGGGTGGGCGGGATAAACCTCATTGTCACGGAAAGCTCCCAGTAGCAATAAATGTTGGGACCGGGACTTCCCCATTAAAACCTTCAGCAGGTTTAGGGAGGCTGAGTCTGCCCACTGTAAATCATCAATGAAAATGGTTAAAGGATGTTCTCGGGTGGTGAACGTAGCAATAAACCTTTCAAAAATCCGATTGAAGCGATTTTGAGCGGCGCTGCCAGACAGTTCAACGGCGGGCGGCTGTGCGCCGATGATGCGTTCTAATTCAGGAATCACATCCACTAAAACTTGACCGTTTTCTCCCACTGCGCTGAAAATCTTGGCCTTCCAGGCTTGCAAGTCGGCATCACTTTCTCCAAGCAGTTGCCCCATAAGGTCTCGAAAGGCTTGGATCAATGCGGAGAATGGAATGTCTCGATTGAACTGGTCAAATTTTCCCTTAATAAAATACCCCCGCTTTTCGACGATGGGCTTATGGACTTGATTGACAACAGCAGTTTTTCCAACCCCAGAGAAGCCCTCAACCAGAACCATTTCGCTCTTTCCCTTCGCTGCGCGAACAAAGGCATCGAGCAGGGTTTGCACTTCAGAGTCGCGTCCGTAAAGCTTTTCGGGGATGATGAAGCGATCGCAAATATCCTGTGTGCCCAGCTCAAAGTTGACAATCGTATTTTGCGATCGCCACTCCTCCAGGCATTGTTCAAGATCATGCTTCAATCCCAGGGCACTTTGATATCGATCCTCTGCATTCTTCTCCATCAGCTTGGCAACGATCTGGGCCACCGTCGCCGTCACACCAGCATTAATACGGTCCGCCATAGGAGGAACTTGGGCAATATGGCAGTGGATAAGCTCCATCGGATCATCGCTGGTAAACGGTAGCTGCCCCGTTAGTAGGCGATACAACGTGACCCCAAGGGCATAAAAATCGGCGCGATAGTCAATTGCGCGATTCATGCGTCCGGTTTGCTCAGGTGCCAAGTAAGGGAGGCTACCTTCCAAACACTTAGGACTCTGAACTATCTGCGTTTCCTTGGGCAACAGAGAAGCAATGCTGAAATCGATTAACCGAACTTCCTTGGATTGCGGATGGATCAGAATGTTGGCGGGCTTAATATCTTTGTGAATAATCCCCGCTTGATGCAGCCGATGCAAAATCGTGGTCAGCTGAGTCGCAATCTCTAAAATCTCTGCCAGATTAAGGGGATGTTGATCCAAATAAGTGCTCAGGGACGTGCACCCCAGATCCTCCATCACCAAGGCACAGAAACCGTTAAGGGTCTCTAATCCTAAAGGCTTAACGATACCTGGAAAGGACAGATTTTTGGTGATGGTGTACTGATTTCTGAACTGAACAAGCTCACCAAAGCTGGGATAGGGCTGAGAGAGTACTTTGATTATCAATGGCCGTTGTGTCGCAGCTTCAACGGCTCGATAAACAGTTGTCCGAGTACCTCGATAAATGGTTTCTGTAACAGTGTAATTAGGCTGCCTTGTAGAGAAAGCCTGATCAGCAGCGCTAGTCATGGGGTGGGAGCTAATCGTAAAAAATTTAAATACAGTTTATTTATTCTATCTTTCCCAAGAGTCGCTATGTTATGGCCTCCTGCTGAGGTTGCTTAATGATTTGCCACTACGGGCGAATAGTCTGAGCCTTTGTGGCATCGAGTCAGTGGAAGTCGTTGAGATTGACAACGAGCCAAAGCTGTCAGCCCCTCGTGTTTTTTACTGCAAAGGGCGTGTATATCCCATTGCATTAGGCTTCTGAGATTTATGAGATTTAATTGACGACACGCCCTAGCTCGCCGAACTGACGTATTTTGTGAACTTGACCCGATTAAGTGGGCAAACCCAGAGCCGTTGACGCTTCCTCGCTCACTTTCTCCTCTACCTTGGGCAAAACCCCTAAGGCGCGATTCAACTTGCCGCTAATAAGTCCTTCCAAATCGAGGGTGACAAAGAGAAAGCCAAAGGATTGGAATTTGCTAGTGAGCTGGGACAGATCCGTTTCGCATACAAAAGATGGGATTTGGCTGGGGGGGATTTCAATGCGGGCGGTGTCCCCTTCGGAGCGCACCCGCAGTTCTCGCAGTCCCAGGGTTCTTAGGTAATATTCAGCGCGACCGACACGCCGCAGTTTTTCCACGGTAATTTCTTCGCCGTAGGGAAAGCGCGAGCTAAGGCAAGGCTGGGCGGGTTTATCCCACCAGGGCAGGTCTAGATGGCGGGACAGTTCGCGCACTTGCGCTTTGGTGATGCCCACTTCCGCTAAGGGCGATCGCGCGCCCCGTTCTTTGGCTGCTTGGATGCCCGGTCGATAATCCTGTAAATCGTCGGCATTAATGCCGTCCACCACGTAGGGATAACCTCGCTGGAGGGCAATGGGCTTAAGGGTATCGTGCAGTTCGCTTTTGCAGAAATAACAGCGGTTTACCGGGTTCGCCGTGTAGTTAGGGTTGTCCATTTCGTGGGTTTGGACAATTTCGTGGCGGATACCAATGACGGCGGCCTGGGTGCGGGCGTCTTCCAGATCCTCCGGCAGCAGGGAGGGGGATTCGGCGGTGATCGCCAGGGCGCGATCGCCCAACACATCGTAGGCCACTTTGGCTATCAGGGTACTGTCAATGCCTCCGGAATAGGCAATCAGCGCTTTCGACTGGTCGTGAAAGAGGGCTTGGAGCTGTTGGAGTTTTGCGATCGCCATAGCTAGGGAAGAATTCCCGATTTCGGGGAGTCCAAATTTTGCAGAATAGTAATGGAACTTGATCCTAGCGAAAATTTGAAAACACGCTGATACAAATTCTTGATCGCCCTCGCCAAATTACCGCCACATTCTCGCAAAATCATCCTTACCGAAGTCCTCCCCTGGCGGCGCACACGAGGACGTATCATCAGTCAAACTCCAGAAGCCTTCCCCAGTGAGCGGTATACGCCCTTTAAAAACAAACAAGGCTAGGGGCTGAAACCCTCACGGCTCTTGACTTAGGGATTCAATTGATGGAAGCCCCTAGTGCCCTGGGCAGGGAGCGTATTCGTAGCTATAGCAGGTGTCGCTGACGTTGCATTGCCCCCCGTCTGGCTTGGCGCAGGGATCCACAAAGGTAATGCGGGGAATGCGGGCGAAAATGCAGGAGCCAAACGGGCAGGAGTCTAGGAGGGGTCTTAGGACTTGTAGGACAATTAAGTAAGCAATTAACGCTAAAAATATTCGGGTGCCGGCAAAAACAGGGGACATGGCAACTCCAGGACCGCTTGAGAGCAATGGCGAAATACTGCGCCTCAATTTTAGCTACGTTAGGGGTGAATGAAAAATGTCTGTGCCGGTGGGAACAGGTGGATAGTTACTGGGACTTGGGGGCGATCGCCATAATCTGGGGAATCGCCAGCGGCTGGGGGCTGAAAATCACCGTGCCCCTGATGAAAAATATTCAGCCCAAAACGGCGATCGCCCTATCAGCGGCGATACCGGTCATGGTGGTGCCCAGCGTGCTGGTTTACCTGTGGGGCTATCCCCTGTGGTGGGTGGTGGGAATTCAGGGGGCGATCGCCACAATCGCAGCACTGATTTCCGGCTACCTGTGGGACACTCTCCTGAGCTATGCCCTGCTGGGAATTTTGTCGCTGGCAATTATTTACGGCGCAACGCTGCTATCGCCCAGTGTGCCGATTCAAATTATTGCAATCTACGCCCTTTCCTTTGTGGTCTTTACCGCCGCCAACATATACGGACACAGCTTCACTGAAAACGGCGCTCGAATTCTCGCGAAAATTCTCGGCAGTATGGCTCTGCGCTTCGCCCTTAGTTGCCTGGGGACCCTGCAACTAACAAGCTAGCGAAACTAACGAGCTAGCTGAAACGCTCTTCAGCCCACGGTTCTCCGCGATAGTGATAGCCGTTACGCTCCCAAAATCCTGGCTGGTCGGCGGGCATAAATTCCAACTCGCTAATCCATTTGGCGCTTTTCCAGGCATACAAATGGGGCACGAGCGATCGCACCGGTCCCCCATGTTCCGCATCCAGCGGCTCACCAAACAGGGTATGGGCAAGGCAGTTTTCGTCGCGAACAAAATCATCCAGGGACAAGTTGGTACTGTAGCCGCCGGTGCAGTGCTGCATCACGTGGGTGGCTTTCGGTTCTAAATTAATTGCCCCCATCAGGTCAGTAATTTTAACGCCGGTCCATTTCACATCCAGCTTTGACCAGCGGGTCACACAATGAAAGTCTGCCGTAAAGTCCGACTGGGGCAACGCCATTAGGTCCTGCCACGTAAAGGTCTTCGGCTCAGCCAATCCAGAAATGGTCAAGGTCCAGGCATTTTGCTCCACTTGGGGCGTTTCGCCATAGGTGAGCACCGGAAAGCCGGTGGCGAGGTACTGTCCCGGCGGCACCCGATCTTTCACGTCTGGGTCGGGGCTTTTGAAATATTTACCCATCATGGAGGCGCAAGGTCGCTATATCTTGAACAATCGAGGGTAGCGATAAAATGTGATGCCCTATCAAACAAGACTTAGGATGAATGCCAACGCACCGAACAAAGAGTCCACTCACTGTGCGATTTCAACCCCCCATACGATGCGTCGCGACGCACCTTACCGCTACGTCAACTATACAAACTAAATGGGGAAAACTTAATTAGGAAAATTGACTCAAAAAATAGGGGCAGAAATGACTTACACTCCTGCCCGTTTTTTATTTTGATTGCTATGGCGATCGCCCTGTTCAAAAAATCCCAGCGAGCGAGCCAGAAATTTTCGTCTTTTTTACTCTTCGCCGCCTTCCTCTTCCTCTTCATCCTTGGTGGGATAGACAAAATTGGAGCGACCGCTTAGGACAGCCTTGCCCAGGGATAGGGCCCGCTGAGCTTGTAAATCTGCCTTGCGAACCCAGTGGGCGCGGCGTTGATTCTTCTTTTGTTTAGATGTGCGTTTCTTAGGGACTGCCATGGCCGTTGCTTGCGGGGTCAAAATTTCAATACAGCCTTTCAATAGTAGTCGAGCTTTTAACTTTGGCCAAATTCCGATTAGGGCGTGTCATCAATTAATCTCCATAAGCCTTATGCAGTGGGGAGTACGCGCCCTTTAAGAACAAACAAAGCTAGGGGCTGAAACCCTTACGGCTCTTGACTTAGGGATTCAATTGATGATAGCCCCTAGAGATTATCGAGCAGACATCGAGCATCCAGTAAAGAAAGCGCCGGATTTTCCCACACTTTGCAGGTGTGGAGTTTGCTGGCGATGTAAATGGAGGCAGCGGGTGGGCTGACAGGTGTCTCAGGCTCGGGACTCAGCCCCTCCAATTGGGTGCGAGCCGTTGAATAGGCAGGATCGTACTGTTTCAGCCACTTTTGATCGCCCAGGTAGCCCGGCACAAAAGCATTGCGGTCAATGAGCCAGTGGGTCACTTTATGCTGTTGGATCACCTTGGCGACGAGGGCGGGGGCAGTGGCGTATTGGGCGGCGATCAGGTTGAGGGTCCGCTGGCGGAACGGTGCGTAATAGCCCCAGTGGTAGGGGATGGCATATTCGGCGCCGGTGAGGATGGTGCGCTGGGCAAAGGTAGGAATATTGTTGGCGGCTCCAGATAGGCTGGCGATGCGGATGGTTTTGGGCTGGGTTTGCAGGTAGGCATACAGGTCCGGGGAGTCGCCCAACACGTAGTTGGTTTTGGGAAAGTTTTTATAGGTGAGCGGGTAGAGCAAGGTGAAGGTGAGGAGGGCGATCGCTATCAGTTTTCCCCAGAGATTTCCCACCCGATTCCAGGCAAATTCAAGGAGCGCAAACAGGGCAACGGCGGCGGCGCTGGCAAGGACAATACGTAGGCTGTGCTGGGTGTAGCGGCTAGGAAGGTGTAGACGAAACAGAAGAATATGGGCCGCAAAAAAGGTAATTAAGCTGGCAAGGGTTAACCGATTTAATATGCCTAAGCTTGAGTTTATTTGTTGAATCAGCGGTAATTTTTTCTTCCAGAAATACAGAATTGGCAACAATAATCCAAAACAATAAAGCGGTGGATCTAAGGGGATTTGCAAACCACTACGGCCGCCGGACAACCAAAATCGTCCGAAGTCATCATAGAAAAATCGACTGCGACCATTGGGTAAAAATTCCGGTAGCGTTTCCGCAACAGCACGGGAAATAGTAGGTCCAAATTCTGATGCATTAATCGCAAAAGGCAGCAGCACTAGAACACAAATCAATATCCCAAAACATTCAAACAAAGCTCTCCTTAATAAGAGGAATTGGGAGGATTCTCTAAATTCAAAAACACGACCAAATATTCTGTAAAAATATTTAAGGGATAAGGATTTTCCCTTAGTCCTCCCTTCATAAGGGGGTAGGATAAACTCTGAGTTTTTAAGTCGAAAATTGAATAGAATTCCAAGTCCTAAAAGTACCGCTGTAACTAGGACATAGTGAGGGTAGAAACCGCCGAGGATAATAATACTGGGGATTAAGAGTTGGGGCGATCGCCGCTGAATTCCCAATAAAACCAATAAAAACAGCGGATTTAAAAAAGCCCGAGCGGTTCCCGATGCCAGGTCATCTCGCAACCATAAATTTTGCAGCAGTAAAATTCCAGTAAGGGCATTAGCGCCGGGTAGTGGCAGCCAGGTTTCGCTCAGTAAAAATGCAGTGCCAACGGTGGCGACACTGAGAGGGATGGGCAGCAATTTTGCCACCGCCCAAGGGGAGAAACTAAACCAGGCGGCCACTCGATAAATACTCTGAAATGCCCACGGTGACACTGACTGAAAATAGTCAGCAATGGAGTCATTCGGGAATAAATCAGGGTCTAAAAATCGAGCCATCCAAAATAAATGTTGGCGACCGTCATCAGGAATTAAGTAGGCGCTAGATAGTTTGGGTAGGGCAGCAATACCGTACAAAATTCCGATAATCAGGGCGATCGCCAACCAAAACCAACGCACAGATTTCGGCGGATTAACCACAACCCAAAGCTGTCGATTAAAAATACGATTAAGAAGCATTTGGGGGAGGGGTTAAACGTATTATTTGACCAGGGGAACTGATGGTTTTTAGGGTCCAACCTTGGGTTTGCAAACCGCTTATAAGCTCACCGTAGGGACGATATAAATAAATATCTTGAAACTGTTTAATTATTTCAGCAGAAAGAGAAGGAACGGCAGGCTTCGTCACTAGTAAAATTGTGGGATCAATGCGACTATTTTTAATATTTAAATAGTGGGCGATGGATATTAAGCGACCGGATTTTTCTGCGCCGGTAATTATTAAATGGCGATCGCCCGTTACCAAAATTTCTGCCACCGCCGGATCGTAAAAGCTGGTGTATTTATTCCAACCCGTGGGCGATCGCCATTGCCAAACCGTGGATCCGATGCCTAGGGCAAAGACTAGACATAGCGCTAAAGCCAATACTTTGGAAAAATCCCCCCTAGCCCACTTTTTTAAAGGAGCCGGAGTTAGGGCATAGGCTAGGGCAAGGTGCATTGCCAACACCACGGGCATTAGGAAGCGTCCCACCGTGGAGCGCTGGCCGCCGTCCAGCAAATCGGGAAGCGCCAACATCAAAAACGGTACGAGCCCCAACGCCGTTACCACCCAAGCCGCCCGCCGGGAACCGCGCCATAGTCGCCAACCACTCCAGCCCCAGAGAGCGCCGCAAATCCCCCCCAAACCCCCACCCCCACCCAGGTCGGAAAAATCTTGCACCGCCGCCACGTCAAAAAGCTGGTCATCGTAAAGACTTTGCAAATCAAAAATGGGCAGTGTCCAACCGATCGCCCACCGTCGCAGCAAGCTCGTGGGTCCTAAATCGCGACCAATCCAGCCAATACCGCGAAAGTAGACCAAATACGCCACCACCCACGGGATAAAGGCTGCAATGGCTCCCGCGATCGCCCATCCAAATTTTCGCGCCACCGGCGATCGCCACCCGCCCAGCGTCAACACCATCACCCCGTGAGCCACAATGGCGTATCCCATCAGCAGGTGGGTATAAAGTCCAACGACGACTCCTGCGCCATAAATCCACCATCCCCGCCGGGCTCCGTCTATCGCTCGCAGCAAAAAGCCTGTGCCCAGCACAACCATGACCGCCAGTAAGCTGTATTCCCGCGCTTCCTGGGCGTAGGCAATTTGGAACGGGGACACCGCCGTCACGCCCATGGTCACCGCTGCCACACCGGGCGATCGCCACAGCACCCACGCCAGCCAGCCCATGGCCGGAATTAGCGCGGTGCCGAATAGGGCCGCCGTGCCTCGAAGGGTGGCGATCGCTGGACCAAAAATAAACGCCATCAGTCGCGCCCCCAGGTAGTACATCGGCGGATGCTGGGGATTATCCGTGGCAAGGGCAGTCACCGTCGCGCCTAAACCGGTGAACAAATTTTGGCCGGCGGGCGGGCGCTGGAATTGCAGCAGGTGGCTAAGGGGAATAAGCTGTGCCGGGCGAGTATCGGTGGCGGCGATGGTTTGCTCAAGCTGCTCCGTCAAAACCGTTTTGCCGTAGCCTGCCACCCGCATAAAGCTGTGAACTTCGTCAATCCACACCACCTTGCCGTCCAAATTGACAAACCGCAGGACGATGCCGATGGCGATAACCAAAGCCAGGGCGATCGCCCCCCGCCGTTGCCAAGAGTCGCCCCTGGTTAGCAGCTCCCACTGTCCC
>ERZ1740065.1848-NODE-1848-length-12951-cov-12.505506_pt1 | contig 12951 bp, 12 predicted proteins | sample MGYA00581738_ERZ1740065 | MGnify/ENA primary metagenome ERZ1740065 (study PRJEB43018, sample SAMN04849749) | marine metagenome | isolation source: floating plastic debris | place: Pacific Ocean | collected 2008-09-01 | study: EMG produced TPA metagenomics... | reverse complement strand
TTTTTTTTTTTTTTTCTTTTTTTTTTTTTTTTTTTTTTGTTTTTTTTTGTTTGTGTGTGTTTGTGTGTGATATTGTATGGGAGGGTGGGAGGGAGATATCACATAAAATCCAAACCACTCTATTAGCTTCTGCCAATTTTTCCACTTGGCAGGACATTCTGGGACACTCGGGAATCAGCTGTTAACATATTCACACCCAGCCGTTTGAGTGACAGTAACAGCAGAAGTCACATTGTTTATATAGTTGACGTCTGCAGACAGACACAGTGGTAGAGTGAAGAGGAGGCTATAGAGACTAACCAGATATCCATATATAGGAGACATGATGAACATCGACACTTGAAAGCTGGCGAATATGATACCAGTTTTGGTCTCTCCTAAGCCTTTCTTCTTGGCTTCGATAGGGAAGAACGGCGATATGAGAGCATAGCCCGCAATGGACATGAGCAGCGCAACAAGGATCCCGACTACTTGTAGCTTTTGCATGCGACTCCACTTAGCCTTGGGTGCGGGAGTCACGTCTGCGTTCATGTCGGGGCAACTGCCAATTTCACCCATCTCATTCGTACTGTTCAGTATGAGCTCGGCAACCGACGAATCATCCTGTCCGGAGCTATTCACTGCTGCCTCTAGGCCTTCCACCTCGTCCCCATCGACGTCTGCTTTGTACTTGTCCATGCTTCACGTGAGTTCTAGCAGAGACACCAGACAAGTACAATTTGCACAGCTTGGAACAGACTGGATGGGCTGATTGCATGCAGACTCACCAGCCTTCCTCCACAGCTTTCTTGACCGTAAAAGTTTACTGAAAGCCCAGATTGAAGCTTCAAGTTGACAACACAAGACTTGGAATACCACAGCTACCGAGTGAAGGTAGGATAACAACAGAAAGTCAGCAACGTTATGGCCATGACTTTACCCGATTGCAATATGAGATATACACTCCGAGATAGTACTACCATGCATTGGGACAGCCAGGGATCCTTAAATAGCATCAATCTAGGTCAGGGTGATCACAAGACACCCTGATTTATGGCAACCATTCTGAGAATCAGCCGAGGAGATAAGATAACAGAGACAGATTCAACAATAGCAGAGGAGGAGACTACATGAGATGTAGTAAACACAGGCAATCTCGCAGTGATACCATCCCCTTCACACTAGCTCAGGAGTACGTAGATCAAGGGCGGATTAAGGACAACAAGATAGACACTGGAGAGTCATTCAAAAACTCTGCCTCAACTTTTGTCAGCTAGTAGTAAACAGAAAAACCACTGCACTCATCGCACGGCTGCACAAACCTCAGTCGGCATCACTAAACAATCGGTTATGCAGTCAACAGATGCAAGTTGTCCTTTGGACAGCTACTAGTTGATGACTTGAGCAGCAGTCAAAAAATTCCTGGATCCGCCCCTGATAGTGGTATACTGGATCCGCCCCTAATAGATGGCATTTATGCAGACCCTTGCAGTTCCCTGATTTTAGGATTCAGTTCAGTTCCGATTCTCTCTCAGAATTATAGATTCAGTTCAGTTCAAAATTCTCTTCCAGATATTTAAGCTCAGATCAGTTCTCTAATGGATACAGTTCAGTTCACGATTCTGCATCAGTGACAGCCCTTCTGAATAGACTCCGTTACGTATGGTCAAAATCAGTTCAGTTCTATCAAGGACTCAGAGATAGAGCTGCTCCATTAAAATTCTCTAGCAGATAACTCAGTTCGTCTACCAGTTCTTTCTATTGTGTTTAGAGTTCAGCTCAGTTCACAATTGACCAACTCTAAGTTCAGTTCAGTTCCGATGGTATCAACACCATACATATTCGTTCTCAAACAATAGCGAACTGAATCGGAATCGATTAAGTTTATGGGAATTAATTCCAAGAGTCTGCATTTATGACGCGCAATGTCTCAGGGGACAGCAGCATGATGCCACCAACTCCTCCATCATTGCTATGAATAAGGAAGCTGTCATGCCCGCTCTATATCACCCTACATCATTGATGAGACAGGTACCCGCAGGTGCTCTACTATAGCCTGGAATCACTGCTGACCAATGGGACAGTGACCTGTGAGAGAAGCAACTTCCTGCATCAATCATTTTCTGAACAGGTGAAGTGAAACTGAAAACAGCGAATGCCACTAGACTCAAACTACTCAGCTGGTGACATGGCAGCATGTCCTCGTAGTTTTCCAGCTGGGGATAACTCTTACAATGAAAAATCTGTCAACAGTGCGCCTCAAAGAGGTAAGCATGATAAGGTTTATCATTTAGATCAATACTATAGAGTGGATTTGATAGTGACTGACTGTCTAACAGTAGTGAAAATAGTAAACAATTCATCATCTCTATCATTGGATTACACTAAATAGAAACTACACCCATTGTGACTTATAACTAGGAGTTGTCTTCCCATTTGTAGGGTCGCTATCATTTACATTGATTTTGATTATTTTGAAGGAAATGCTAACATTTCAGTCGCTATCAAATCCATTTCTACAGTATCTGTTGAGATGTTTCTCATCCTATGGAAAGGCTTCCTTATCTCATCTAACTGTGACACAATGAATAGGCGACTGCCAAATAAGTTTGGTATTGCATCTGCACAGCACGCAGGTGTCGATGCTTCCCAATATTCCCATGGCTATCATTAGCATTGCAACCAGAGCGGCGGAGTGAGAGAAGCTATGAAAGCTCTGCTACTGAGCTGCCTGGCGGCCAGTCTACTAGCTGCGAGCAGTGAGTACTAACTTCCATACATCTACATTTTAAAGGTTAAAATCGGGAGACTGTCTCCATATTTTCACACTAAGAAATAACCGTGCCTTAAGGGCGAGGCTGCCATAAGCGGCGCCAGGTTACTCTCGGTTTTTAGGCAGGTCGGAGCACACCTGTGGCACGAGGGCCCAGCAGGAGGACTCAGTGGGATTCGAACCCACAACCTCTTATCACTTGCGTGTCTGGAGGTGCAGGCTCTACCACTGAGCTATCTCCTACTCCTAACTACTGTAAATACTACTGTAAAGCTGCAAGTAATAGCCTGGGCTTCCACTAGCAGCCTAGATTCTACTAAAACAGCTAAACGGGTAAAACATGGTATATAAACAATATTGCGCATTGTTGGTGATCAAGTGACCTTGAAAACTTCTAACAGTTTACAGTACTGCATGTCAATCAATTTATTTAACCGATAAGACAACTCCGTATTGAACACTGTGGAATTTGTCAATGCGCGTTTTCTTATCCACGTCCAGTTCATATTCCCAAGATTTGTCTACATGATCCACTTAAAACTAAGAAGTTCTGATTACTTGCAGACGCCGACTCATGTAACGGCTGGATGAGCTCCCCTTTCGGTAAATGCTTTTTATTCGTCACGTCTCAGTCGGAGACTTGGTACGAGTCACACGCCTACTGCCTCAAGTTGGGAGGATCCTTGCTTAGCCTAAGAACTTTACAGGAAGTAACTTGGATGAAGGGCCACAGGAATCACTATGGACTAGGTAAGGCACGGTAGAGCGAGACCTCAGGCTACATGGTGAGGTTTAGAGAAAAATTCGAGTTGCTACCGGGTCACTGCGTAATGCAACCACCACCAGCTATACCAGAGTCTTCTATTTGACACAAAGTGAGATGGGAAACATTCACAATGGGAATTTTAATAGTATTATTGCAAGAGCAGTAATTTCAATCATCAGTTCAGCCCCTAAAATAGTTTATAGAGCTTTATAAAACTGACAAAAAATTCCCAGAGAAATGTTTTTCTTAGAGACTTTCTAGCCGAGTTGAAAAATTTTGTTTTTAATTTTCATACATACGGTATGAAATCGGACGATTGAAAGATCGCAAATATTTGCGAAAGAGAAGTTGTTTACGTTTACTATAGACCAAGGGTTCTGGATTGGAGGAGTGAAGAGGGGCGGTCGCTGGTACTGGGACGGCGCTGAGGCGAAAACACCGATGTTTGTAACTGATTGGACAGCCGGTCAGCCAGACAATCTTACGGGCGACCAAAACTGCCTGTCACTGTTCTACAGGAGCTACTCGCCCAACCTACAGTGGGGAGACGGGCGGTGCACTGTCAAACTCAACTTCATCTGTGAGAAATACGTGGGAGCTGATGTCATCGGAAAATAAATAGACTAACAACGAATAAATGAATCATTATTCGACAGATTAAACTAAAAATTAAATTTTGCCCAGCATTCCTTCACACATAGTAATCCAGTAATAGTAATACAGCATTAATATAGGCAGTCAATCAAATTATATGGTAAGCCTACATTTTACGACCTTTACATATCCTGGGATGAGTGAGTATGATGTCATCACCACCCAACCAATCACACTGCCAGCAATATCGTGGAGACTAAACACTGGTGCAACACGAGAGGACAACTCCGATAAAATATGATACAGTGCACAATAATCAGGGTAATGAATTAGATGATAGGAAAATAATGTGAGAGAAATAGTGGATTAGTAAGGGATGCCAGCATGTGTGATTTCAAGTGACTTGATTCGTAAAAAGTGGAGTGAGAGAGATGCAAAGGGAGGGAGCGAGGAGGCGAAGGAAGGGAGAGAGAGAGATAGGAGACGATAGGGAGATAGGATGAGTGCGGCAGAGAGGACAAGGAAGCGAGAGAGGAGAGAAGGGAAAGAGGGGAGAAGTGAGAGAGAAAGGGAAGAGAAAGAAGAAAAAGAAGGGAGAGCGTATTGGGAAAGAGAGGAGAAGGGGGAAAGAACAGGAGAGAGAGAGAGAGAGAGAGAGAGAGAGAGAGAGAGAGAAAGAGAGGGAGTATGGAGGGATAGAATAAATAATGAGATGGAGGACGGGTAGGAATTTGAGGGAAGTAGAAGAGATAGAGAACGAGGAGAGGAGCGGAGGTATGGAGGGAGAGAAGAAGGGCAGTGAAGGAGAAGGGGTAGGGGCGAGAAAGAGTGGGGAGAGAGGGAGGTGAAGAGAGAGGGAGAATGATAGGGAGGGAGTCGGAAGGAGAAGAGAAAGGAGGGGGAAGAGTTTTAAAGGAATTCCATTACCATTGCTAGTGTTCATGGCAGAAGGATTGAACATGTAAGTTACTGCCCCAGAATAGTGGCCGCGTTCCAACGAGAGCCTGGCAGTTGAAGTGAGTGGCGAATTGACATCCTCAGGTATCACACACCTTCGGCTGGATGAATAATAACTAAGGAAGAAAAATGCCAGCGGTTCACAACGATGAGCTTGAATTCGTCATTACAGGTATTTCCATAGAGCTTAGCAGACTACCTGAAGATCCAGCAGACCCCTCCGTTTATCATCTGACAGAGAGTGTAACATGACTGGGCCATAGACACACCTGTGACGTCATGGTTAGTGGCTGTGTTACCAACAGCGTTCATCCAGTACATGTAGTTGAGGTCATTGGCGTCGAGCCCCTCAATCGAGTCGGAATAATCTCCCTCCAAAAATACATAGCTGGAATATTTCTCGTCATTAGTGAAGAAGAGATCCGCGACACTGTTGAGGGAATTGTCATGGTGGGGAACATAGCAGGAGTTTTGCACCGAGCTGTAGCTAAAAACAAACCATTACATTACTACCGTGTTATCATCACTTGTCTATCTCTACTAGGTATTTACCTGATGTATTTGGCAAACATTACGGCAATTTCTTGTGAATACTTTTACACGAGGTAATAATTTTCATTTAAATCCTTAGAAAAGTGAGAGCAGAGTGGTAGTGGAGTGGAACCATCCATTTCCATGATAAACTCAAGTTTTAAAAACTGTGGGAAGAAAGCATCAGCTAATGTTTCTAGTGATTCCATTTCAGCTACATTCTGTCATATATAGGTCGCTTACCTGTCATATATAGTTCAAATATTTGTCATATATAAGTCACATACCCATCATATAAAGGTCACGTACAGGTTATATACAGGCCGCATACCTGAATACGAAGCAGTAGCCACTGTTGGTAATCAGACATCTCCTGTAGCACTCGACGTCAGAAGTCACGCCTGATATTAGCAAGCTAACATCTTCATTAAAGTAAGGAGTTCTCACGTAGATGATTTGCTCTCCAAATGTTGTATGATCAGTTGGAATCAGAACAGTGGTTTCTAAAGATTTTAAATCTCATGTTTAGCCATCATTAGGTTGGGCTGCTGAGCCGCCATAATGGGTAGGCTACACTATCGCAAATATCTGCAAATTCGTAGAAATCTACGATTTCTGGCGATCGCAAAATGGAAACATCTGAGAATTTCGGCTATCGCACATCGCATGACATTTTAAACTTTGACCTGGAAATAAATATGAAATTTTGCAGTGATTGGTCAAATAGTGGTGGGTAATGATGTCACGTGACTCAATAGCCAGTGGTCGCTATATGTATATATAGAAGCGTCTACAAACCATTGATTGTATGGTGTTATCTGAGTATAAATAGCTCCAGAAAGCATTTGAACAATTTATGCTGTCAGATAATTTATGAAAACTCTTTCAGACCTCAGTGACAACATTCAGAATTATTTCAGCAGGACAGAGATTAGGGCTCTTTCTATAAAATGGCCTTTGCTTCAAGCAAGGGAGACAAGTCTTAATCTTCGGTCAACTATTCCTGTATACATGTGCGATAGTGTAGCTTCTTGCTCAATCGTGCGAAACTGATTTGCAACTCGCAAATCGCAGATATTTACGTCAGTGTAGCCCAGGCTTTAGGTCAGGCTGCTGAGCCGTTATAAGGTCGGGCTGCTGAGCCGTGATTAGGTTGGGCTATTGAGCCAATGAGTGAAAAGCATACCTGCTTTAACGGCGGACGGGTTGAACATATAAGTTTCTGCTCCTGATACTGTAGATCTATGGACAGAGCTTCGGACAGATGATGTAAGCGCCGAGGCGTCGAGTAGCGGGATGACACACCTCCCACCACTCGACATATAGCTGCAGGGATAGATAGCGTGTACAATGATTATTATATATGAACTAGTAAAACTATTGCTGGTGTTTGATGCTCTTAATTAGTGTTCTGTAACAATGCCTGGGACATCGGACTATCAATCACATATAGATCTTTGTGAATTTACATCATAAATTGGAAGAATACTATCGGATATTTAGTGGACTGAGCTAAATGGCCTAAAATTTCACATGGTGACTAACAAATGGACACAAATTCCACTTTACACATCTCCAGTATGGGTTGGTGTGAATGCGTGTGTGATGGAATGTGTTCATCACATGACATGACAAATCAAGATATCTGCTTTAAATTTTGGTTAGACAAGCAAGCTGTAATATGTGCGCTTTCAAAGTGAGCCTCTGTTCTAGCAGGATAGTCCGCCAGGTGGCATTGTGCTGATTTTTTGCTTCTGGAATATGCATTTGTTTCCAATGCTAGGTCTCATGATTTTAGTATGCTCAAAACCTCTCACAGTTACTCTCATGGTTCTGGAGGGCAGTTCGGTTGCCTCGGATCGTATTGAGAGGCCTACAGCGCATCAAATCCTGCAACACACTAGTAAATGGCACCAGTGCACGGTAGCTGTTGTGGTATGTCCCTCATTTTTGCAATTTTTACTTGGAAAGGATGAATAGTAGTCGTGCGAATAACATACCTGAAGATCCAACAGAGCCCACCGTTTACTGTCTGACAGAGTTGATAGCATGACTGCGCCATTGACATTCCTGATATGTCAGCGTTGTCAGCCAAATTGTTGGCAGAAGTTTTCCAGTAAATGGAGTCAGTTTTGCTGGCGCTCAAGCCCACAATAGAGTCGGTAAAGAGGCCAGTAGTAAAAGCGATGCCTGAGAAGTTGGATTCTGGGGTGAAGGTGAGATCTAGCACATCCGTGAGCTGGTGGCTATGGTGAGGTACGTGGCAAACACCTCTGACTGAGTCATAGCTGAAACCAGAGCAATGATAGTGTTTCAAAACAGATTAAAACTAAGTGAGATATCAAAGAACTTCTAGAACAACATTAGGCTTCCATTAGGCATTTTCGGAGTTACGGACACGTCCACTGAAGCATGCGGGGCACATCAACATTTAGTTAATGCTGTTAGCTTGACCCAATCATGCCGTAGACATAAGAATTACAAAGTGCGTTTTTCTACTAGCGTCATACGTGACATTTCAGAGCCATGAATCAAGTAGCTCGGTGAGAATGGCAAACAAAATGCTCACCACATGTTCACTATTTACTACCATAATAGCTTTTGCTTTTGCGCTAAGCGTTCAAAAAATGCCTTTTATAGTTTATACGGATTTTAGTACAAATGAGAGGGCAACTCCTAGTTCCAACCCAGGGCCAACTATACCTGATGACCCATGTGTACAATTTGATCTAGTTTTACTGGAACCTGATAAGGACTCACAGCGTACCGCTCCTTATGCTGTCACCGCTACCGTAACACACTTATTAAACACTGCGCCCTTGACCCTGACAACGTTGCTTACATAGAGCTATCATGACACAGTTGGTCATTTAGTGATATTATGAGACTTGAGGCACTGTAGTTAGATAATACGTGAAGATTCAGACGTACTTAAAAACGAAGCAGTAGTCGGCATTAGTTATCAGGCATATTCTGTAGCATTCAAGGTCAGAGGTCACGCCAGAGATTAGCAGGTTCTCATTGCTGTCAGTAGACAGAGAGCTAAGGTGTAGGATCTGGCCCTCTAATACCATACCTCCGGAGGGCATAGCAGCTGACGGCTCTGAAACAAGATGGATTAGAAGGCTGTATGGTACTCAGTCTAACAGCCACATGGTGTCCACAGTACGTACCAGCTTTCACCGCTGCGGGGTTGAACATATAACTCTCTGCACCAGGTAGAGACTGCCTTATCAAAGATATTCTAGCAGATGACGTCAGAGCAGATGTACCGCGGTCCGGCACGATGCACCTCTGACTGGACTTCATATAACTATTAGAACATTCATTGGTTGCCGCTCTATTCTGGCTCAGAGTTGATAAATGACACATAGAGTTGAGCCATTAATGGTTACCTGAAAATCCAGCAGACACCCTTGCTCACCATCTGACACAGTTCATAGCATCGCTGCTTCGTAGTCACACCGGTGAGATCAAGGTTGTGGGTGGGGTTTCCTACTGCCATCATCCAGTAGCCAATGTCCTGCTCGCTGGGTTTACCGATCAATTCAGGATCCAGAAACTTAGCGGAGTATGTCCCGGCAGGATTGACTGGAAGTATTTGGATAGCATACAACATGCACGATTTGATTGGTCATGGTAAATCTCCAATCGCAGATCTCTACAGTGAGACGAATGGTAGTAAGATGAGAAGATCTCACTTCTGAGATACGAGGTCCTGTTTGGAGTGCCTGTGACGTTTGCCCATTCTATGCCTTTATATAGGTCACAGGTCATGGGGTCATCATCAGAGTAGGTCAGGTGAGAGCAATCTGGGTTAGCATTGCATTCCATCTGACAGAACGACTGCAAGGATGTATTAAAGACAAGTTACATGTAGTAAATAAGTTATGGCGGTTCAATTTTAACAATTTCTCTGCTTCCCAGCAGTGTGTATTTGAGGATTGCAGTGAGCAGTTATCAGTTAGCGGTTAGCAGTTAGCAGTTGGCAGTTAGCAGTTGGCAGTTAGCCAAATGCTGATGTATCCATCATTATATTGATTATGGTTAAGCGGCTGTGGAACATGGTAGGCTACCAGACATACCAGATAAACTCATTATTGTAAGTATTCGCCCTAACGTAGAGTCACGCTACAGGTTGACATAGTCACAACCAATTACTCAGTGTTTTGAACTGAAGTCCGGCAGCAATGTCATAATAATCAATGTGCCGACTTAAATAGGTCATCGTTCGTTAATAGCAATGATTGATGCGGGACAACGAACTGTCAAGGTTTGATTTTTTGCTAATTGATCGAAATCAATATTAAGAGTAAATATATAAAGTGCCGGGTTCATTTGAGAATATTGTAATTCGTGCTACAGTATAACACAGCATTCAGAGCTGTGTTGCTGAACACAGATGGAGAGGGATTAATGTGTTTTATCAACAGGAAGCATGACGGAAACTTGTGTTTGAGGGCTAATATGTATTTAGAACGCGTCAAAGAGGTGGGCTTGTTTGCAAGACCTTCTGGCATCGGTGTCAAAACAGATGCGCACTATCAAAGAGAGTATTCAGAGTAAGAAGATGTTGCTGCAAACAACCGTTATGACTAGCGTTGCCAACCCTACTATTGTACTCATGAGTCCGTAACTTATCAACTTTCAGGGCAGCTAGTTTACCGCGTCGTGTGATTGCGCTGTGTGCACTGCAGGCCCACAGAAAGTGACTAATTGTATGTGGTTACCAGTAATGCACTAAAATAAAGGCCATAAAAGTGGTTCCAAGGGGTTTCTATTTTTAGATAACCGAAAACTATGATATTTTGCCATCCGATGACGGATTTTTAAAAGTCAGTATAATTTCGGAGACACTACAGAGTGGCAGAAATGATTTTATTGTTTTCTGTTGTGCAGACTATTCCAAACGAGTCTGTGACCCTTGTGGTACTTTCCCAATAATTCCTGAAAAAGCAAGCCGAAAATGATTTTTACCAAAAACTCCACAACCTTTTCCCACATAATTCACATTAGCAACAGCCAATTGTCTTCATACATTAGACAGTCAGTTCGGTAAAGCAAAGGGTACAACTGTAAGCTTGCAGGACAAAAATTGAGATTTTCCGTTGATTGTTATCTCGCAGTACATATGCTTGGCTTATGCATAGGAAATGATGGAATAGAACTAGCGCCAAAGAATGAACTCGATAGTGGAGACTGAAGTGCTGGGGTGATGTTGGGCTAGCTGTGGATCATGTGTAGGGCTGTAACGGTTTCGGTTCGGTTTGGTTACCCGACCAGCTTTTGTCATTCTCCTGTCAATATTTGTGAATCAGCATGAGCGGGAGTGTACGGGAGTAAGCGGGAGTAGGCGTGGATAGGCGCGGAAGCGAGCACAAAAATTGACAGGAGAATGACAAAAACCAGCCGACATAGCATTAGCCTCATTTCATTTATTCAAAACTGCTTTCTGGTGTTTCGGTTTCTCAATGAATGTTCTCATTGCGAGTTATCGTTATCGTCCTCTCACAACGCTATTTTTCGTCAGTAATATCACTGTAAAGTCAATCAGTCTTTGTTTGAGGGATGAAATCAGCGAATACGGCCACAAATATCAGTATTGCGGAAAAATCTAAGTGGACTGGACTCAACCCAGACGGAGAATGTACTGAACACAACCTGAAAGATAAAACCATAACTGAACAAAACTTCCATGAAAAACCGAAAACCGAGCGAAAGCTAAAAATCGCAAACCGTTTAAGCCCCAACCATTTGTAGCCGTGTACAAAACAAGCAGATCATGAAAAGTCAAACCGTGTCATGAGTTAACTACCACAAGGTTTCTCACCTGAACAGGTACTTTGATGGTTTTTATGAGCTTTGAGCTGTTGGCGAACTCTTTGTTCTCAAACTTCATGTACCTGGCATCGTGAGACTGTGTCTGAGCAACAAAGAGGAGTGCGACCGCACTCAGCGCTGGTAAGGCTACCAGCTTCATTGACAAACAGACAAATGAGAAATGTACCGGGAATTCAACTTTAACATGAATATCAAAAGCTTTTAGGGAGTGAAATGGGGTAGTATATGTGAGCAACAAGGTATATAAATATCGTCTGCGTTCATAGTCATGTGATAGCGATAAGAGGACGTGGTTTTTCTCTTGCTGACCAATCAAATTTCAGGTTGGAAATCAAGTGGGCGGAGAAGTTATAATCTTAATGCGAAATGTTGTACTGATCTAGATTTCATCTGTCATGTACAATAAACAATGAGAATCAGTAAATAAGCATTGACACAATCCCCATATCTACATAGCAATTCAAATGTACTAATGTCATAGCCACACAGCACCGAAGCCGACGTCAATTGGTGTTCAGAAGTTGTCTGGATGATTAGGCATCGGTTGGCTCTCCGAACATGAGCTGTCATACAGTACACGTGTGGTAATATTATTAGCGCAATGGCAAGCATACAGTTTTTTATGTCTGGTGTGCGGACGAATCAAATTCAACGTTGGCAGCCAAATTCAAACATGTCCGAAGTCCATCGGAAATTCAAGGCCAAAATAGCTTTTATTGGTGTTCCAACGTTCTGCTGTGACTCACCAGTCTGATCTTGCGGAGCTGAGATCCAATATAATCAAATCCTAGCTGCAAGGGTAGAGTTTCGAGCCATAGCTTCTCAAAGCTAAGAAAGACAAAATCTTCATTATTTTCAAGCCAACAGGGACAGGTATGGTGTTTGGAGGGCAATCTGTTTCACCCAGGCCCTACTGGGGACTTAAAGCATGCCAAGACCCCTGACACACTGGCAAACGGCACTAGTACGCAGTACCTGTTGTAGCATGCCCTGATTTTTATCATTTTTATTTGGCAAGTACTGGTGGAGTTTTGGAGATACAGGTTCCCAAAGTTGAGAAAGACAGAATCTTCAGTATTTTCAAGCCAACAGGGACAGGTATGGTGTTTTCCAGGTAAATAGGCAGTTTTTGCTCTCCTATTGGCGGAGGTGCCGATGTTATAAGCCGGTGTTGCGCCAACATCATGACTCATTTAGTATTCTTTCATCGCAGTTCAGCCGTAAATCTATGTATGCTGGAAACATCCCTCATACACGTATGAAATGGGTTCTGCCACTGTAACCATTCAATACCCCCCCCCCCTTCTTCCTCTCAGTCAGCCTGCGATAATCTAAACCTCTGTTCAAATAAGCATTGCCCATTCTATACAATGACCTAACGTCGCAAGATGGCTGTGAAAGAGAAGGAAGGTGAAGATGAAGAAACCGATTGAGGTAGTAGGAACAAGACTTTAGGCAGGTTCTACGACTAGTCTCAGGCTGCCCCCACCCACCCCACCCCACCCCACCC
>ERZ1740065.1847-NODE-1847-length-12956-cov-4.311294_pt1 | contig 12956 bp, 9 predicted proteins | sample MGYA00581738_ERZ1740065 | MGnify/ENA primary metagenome ERZ1740065 (study PRJEB43018, sample SAMN04849749) | marine metagenome | isolation source: floating plastic debris | place: Pacific Ocean | collected 2008-09-01 | study: EMG produced TPA metagenomics... | reverse complement strand
ATTTGATTGACTACAAAACCGGCTACATCTAGACCAGCCGCTTTAGCGCCACCACCTACCAGGAATTTATGGAACAACTCGAAACGCTCGTCGACCAGCACGGGATGGAAAACCTCATCATCGACCTGCGGCAGAATCCCGGGGGCTACCTTCAGGAGGCGACCAATATCTTGAGTCAGTTGTTTACCGAAAAGGGCAAAGTCCTGGTGTATACCGAAGGGCGTAGCGTCCGTCGTAGCGAATACGAAACGACCGGCCGCCCCTTCTTCCGCATTGGTGACGTATCCGTCCTGATCGACGAAGGGTCGGCCTCCGCCAGTGAAATCATTGCCGGTGCGATCCAGGATTGGGACCGCGGGTACATCATCGGCCGACGTTCCTTTGGCAAGGGCCTGGTCCAGGAGCAGTACAACCTCAAGGACGGCTCGGCCCTGCGGCTGACCGTGGCCCGTTACTACACCCCCTCCGATCGCCTGATCCAAAAGGGCTACGGCGACGATCGCCTCTACGACGAAGACTTGGCCAAACGTTTTGAATCCGGCGAATTGCAGAGCCGCGATAGCATTGCCGTGGACGATACCACTCGCTACTACACCTCCGAAGGCCGCGTGGTGTACGGCGGCGGCGGTATCACTCCCGATATTTTTATCCCCATCGATACCCTGTTGCTCAACGATGATTACCTGCGGCTCCGGCAGTACCTACCCGAGTACGTTTACCGCTATTACCAAGATCAACAAGAGGCGCTCCGCGCTTACGATGACCTCAACGTTTACCAACGCAACTTCCGCCTGAGCGATCGCGATTTCCGCGCCTTCGTCGACTACGCCATCGATAAGGGCGTCGCCTTTGCCGACCCCAGTCTGGCTCGGGTGGACGAGGCCATCCGCCTGTTGATCAAAGCCCGTTTGAGCCGCAATCTTTTTGGCGACGAAGGCTTCTTTGCAATCTGGAACGAACAAGATCCGGTCGTCCAACGCGCCGTTAAGCTGATGCGTCAGCCCGTTCCCCTGACTTCCCTCCGCCAGGAGTAAGCACGGCCTCCCTTTTTTCTAAGTCGATTTTTTCCTAAGTCGATCGGAGCACCAAGCTCTCGTAAGCTTCCAGCGTCACCCGCAAGGCACCGCTTTGGATGGCGGCAGCCCGCCCGCTGAGGTTACAGCAAGCTACGTAGGCCTGTGCTTCCCGCTTAAAATGAATGAGGTAACGATCCCCGCCCAGGGCGTCGACCCGCCGTACCGCTACGTTGCGCCAGTGAAAAACTTCCGCCAGCTCCAGCAACTGCTCTTCGGAATATTTACTCAAATTATCGGAGGTAAAAAGCAAATGCCCCAATAGGGTATTGAGGAGGAGGATGGTGTACTGTTGGGGGGTACTGAGTTGGATGTTGTGTTCGCGGAGGAGGAAAACGTCGGGATCGTTGTGGAAAGCCCGCCCGTTGAGTTGGCGCCGCCCGATGACCGTACGCAGGGCTACGATGGTCGATACGCGTTCGCGCATCCGTAGAAAGCGCAGAAAGCGATGCTCCCACTGCAGGTGGATGTCGGCCCCGATCCGGCAATATTCCACCATTCCAAAGCAGGTGCCCAGGGGGACCCCACAGGCCAAGATCCACCGATCGCCAACCAACCTGCGCAAAAAGGCCATGACCTCGTGCATCACTTGGCCCCGCGTTTTTTGCACGGGGGGATGGATGCAAGCCGCAAAGAGGAAGTCCAATTTTACGATTTGGTAGCCCCACTGATCGAGGACCTGGTAAAATACCCGGGTCAGGTACTCCTGTACGCCGGGCTGGTAAAAATCCAGGGCGTAGTACCAGCCGCCCCAGGCCGGATTGTAACCCACTTTGATGGGCTGGCCGCTCCGGTCGCGCAGCAGCCAATCGGGGTGTTGGCGGTACAGCTCCGAGCGAGGATCGCAGACGAAGGGGGCCAGCCACAAGCCGGGTTGGAGCCCCCGTTGGCGGATTTGTTGGGCCAGGGGAGCCATGCCACGGGGAAAGGAGGGCTTGGTCGACAGCCAGTCGCCGACGTAGGTTTGGTAGCCATCGTCGATCTGGAAAATGTCAAAATCGTGGGGAGCGGCCGCCAGCGCTTCGAGGTTTTCGAGGAGCAGGGCTTCGTTGATATCGGTGTAGTAGTTGTACCAACTCGTCCAGCCCGTTACCCGCGGTGCCCGGGGGGGCGGGCATTCCAAGAGTTCAAAGTAGCGGTCAAAAACCGCCTGCTCCATTCCCTCCAGTAGCAGCAGGTCGAAGGTGGGGTAGGAGTGTTTGACCTGGAGCCCCCGACAATCTTTGCGGATGCGGATTTGCTGGGCGGCCCGATCGTACTGGATCAGGGTAAAGCCGGTCGCTTCGAGGAGGGAGCCGATAAAGGCCAAGTGCTGGCCCCGGCGGAGGTAGGAATAGGTCCAGGAGTGCAACCGTCCCCGACCGCGCTGGACGTCCGGGAGGTACTCATCACCGTAATAGCGGAGATAGGGGCGGGCCAGTCGCCGCAGGGGAGGAATGCCTTCTTCAAAATCGTATTCCCGACTCTCCGACCAAGATTGAAAGCCATTGCAAAAGATTTGGTCCCCGGTACGGAACGGCTCTTTAAAGACCAACTCCACCCGGTGGAGCACGAGGTCGCGTTTGGGGTGGATGGTGAGGCGGATGCGTTGGGCGCCGGCCTCTTGGTGGACGTTGAAGTCGACGTAGAGCGCGTCGACCGAGAGGCGTTTGCCGATTTCTAGTTCCAACTGTTGCTCGTCAAATTCGAGGTGGACCCGGGCTAGCGTGTGCATGGCAGGAATTCTTTGCCGAGGAAGATAGGGAATATTTTTGGCCGGCTGTTTATTTTTATACTATACTTGTTGGGTGAAAACGTTTCGATTAAATTTTCGGGGAGCCCGCGAAAACCTGCTGTGGATCCTACTGGTGGGATTGGGGCTGGGCCTGGCCACTTACGGAATGGGGGGCTGGCCCACCCTGGGGCAAAGCATGGTCCAACAAGTCATCATTAGCCTGGTGATCGGTGGGGGTGCCTTTGTGATTGTCGACAGCCTGCTGCCCTGGGGGGCGGTGTGGGGCGCGCGGCTTCATTACCTGGTCATGGCCCTCAGCTTTGTGGTTTTGGGCATGGTGGGGACGGAAGTGGAAGGCCTGGTTCGGCGTTTTTTATTTGGGGAAACCGATTTCCTATGGGGCGTCTGGCGGGGCGGACACTGGTTCAACGCCATCCTGACGGTTATTTTGGGTTTTAGTACCTTCCGCCTTACCCAACTCCGGGCGGCGGCAGCTAGCCATTCGGAGCCCCCAGCGAGCGAAGCGCCCCGCGAGCCCGCCCCCGTTACGGCGGAATTGCAACAGGTCCCCATCCGGCAAGGGGAAGCCATCCGCCTTTTTCCCATCGAGGCCATCCTGTACCTGGAGGCTTACGACAACTACGCCTTCCTCCACGACGAAGCGGGCAATAAATACCTGTGCAGTTACTCCCTCCGCAAATTGGAGGAGAAACTCGGGGATTCCTTTTTGCGCGTCCACCGCAAGTACCTCATCAACACCCAGCAGATCCTCCAAGTACAGCCCCACCTCAAGGGGCGTTTCGTCATCGAATTCAAAGATCGCCGCCGGACCAAGATCACCAGTAGCAGCAGCTACACGGAGGCCATCAAGGCCCTGATCCGCCTGTAGGGCGATTTTTCACCCCCGAAAAGTCCTCCTTCGCGGAATAATTCCACCCTTCCACCCAAAAAGCCTGGCGACTCCCAGCCCGGGGACCGATGTTGGCCCCAAAATCATTGATCCATGCTTCACCAAATCAACATCATCGTACACGTCTTGGCGGGTTGTCTGGCCATGCTGATTGGCATCGTCGCCTACGCCTCCACCAAGGGGGATAAACTCCACCGCCGAATGGGCCAAATTTTTCTTTTCCTCATGGGAATCGTAATCCTCACTGCCCTCAATGGGGTGCTCTTTTTTATTGATCGTCCCTTATTGACCGTGGTGACCCTCCAAAGTGCCTACCTTTCGTACACGGGGTACCGGGTGCTGCGTATTCGACAGAGCGCTTGGCAAACGATCGACCTGGGGATCATGCTCCTGACGCTAGGGGTCCTAGCGGGCTTTCTCTGGCAACGGGCGGTAGCCAATGTCCTTTGGCATCAGCTGGTGGTCGATTACCTCCTCTTGTACCTTTCCATCATCCTACTCTTCGATTTGCTACGCTACTTCCGGCCAAAATTATCCTTTGGCCCCCGCTTTTGGCTCTACGACCACATCTTCCGGATGACCAGCGCCTTTACCGCCCTCGTCTCGGCGGGATTCGGGACCGTCTTTGCCACCTGGGAACCCCTCAATCAAATCCTCCCCGCCGTCTTGGGGACGGGCTGGTTGGTGTTCTGTCTGTGGTATTTTCCGCGGAAAGGGAAGGTCAAATCGGCTTAGTAGAGAGAGGGAATGGGGAGCAGCCGCTCTACGGAGGGAGGTCCGCTACCCTGTGGGGCAGTCACGTCCGGAGTGCCGCGATCGTCTCCAGGATTTCGGTCACCGTTTCCACCAGTTCGCCCCCCATGCGCTGATACTCGCGGCCAAAACGCTCCTTTTGCAAGGCCAGGCCCGCGTAATAAACCGGCTTGAGCCGATCGATCCCCTGGCGCGATTCGATCGAATCCCAAAACGATCGCAGGGCGTCCCATTCTCCCCGGGCCATCAGGTAGAACAGGGACAAGTAAAGGGTGGTGTCCAAATCCCCACCCGCCCGTCGTTCGTCGAGCGTCAGGCCGTAAATCCGGTAGTGGTCCAGCACCCTTTTAAAACAGTGGGTCGCCTCCGTTGGTCGTCGCAAGTACCGGTGGTACAAGCTCCCCAAGCTCCGCCAGGCGTCGAGCTGTCCTTCCTCCGCCGCTGCACGGTAGAGGGGCACTGCCCGCTGGGGCTCCTCCAGCCGGTGGATGTACAACTCCGCCAGGTTCCAGCCCGCCTCGCGGTCGCCCGCCTCGTGGGCCCGTTGGAAGTACTCCACCGCTCGGGGATAATCCCGTTGAGCGACTTGATAGAGCAGGCCCAAATTGTACCAGGCCCTGGGGTGGCGGTATTCGGCGGCGCGTAAAAACTGCTGCTCGGCTTCTAGGGGTCGTTGGAGGCGGTACTGGTACAAAATGCCCTGTTGGTTGTGTGCTTCCGGGGCTGCGGGTATGGTGGCGGCCCGTAGGCAGCGTTCGGCCCGGGCGTAATCCCGGAGATCATCGGCGTAGATTTGGCCGAGGAGCAATTGGTTTTGGTCGCGCTGTTGGAGCAGTAGGGGCAGGGCTTGGCGGTAGGCGCGGCGCTGGAGTAAGCCCTGGAGCTCCCGCCTGGCGAGGGAGGCGCGTTGGGGGGGAGGAGATGGGAGGGGGCGTGGTTCGGGCTTGGCTTGGAGGGGGGCCAGGCTGAGGGCTTCGGCCAGTAGGGTGTGGGCCCGCTGTGGAGCGTGCGGGTCCGACGGGTTGGGGGGAGGGGCGCTGGCGCACCAAGCCTCGGTAAAGGCCAGCAGATCCCGCAAGCGGGACCGCCCCTTGGCGTCTCCATTGCGCCACAGGTACCAGAGGTTAAAAAACCGTTCGCGCAAACGGTACAAGTGGTTTTTGGTATCGGTCGTGATTTTTTCGACCCAGCGGTTTTTGACCAGGGTTTGCAATTGGGCCGAGACCACCTTACTCGCCAAACGTCCCCCGCGGGCAATTTCTCCGACTTGGATCGCGTCCCAGTGTAGGGCAATTTGAGCGATGATCTCCTGTTGGGCGGGGGGCAGCCGGTCCACCCGTTCCTGGTAGGTGGGGCTCCACTGGTCCAGGAGTTGCTCCAGATCGGCAAAGGCCGAATCGCCATTCCGATCTTCGGCGTGGAGTTTGAAGAGGGCAATCAAGTTTCGCAGTACACCACCACTGAGCCGTCGAATGGTTTCTATCCGGGGTCCCTGGGCGGCGATCCGAGCCCCCATTCCGGGGCGGCCACTCCGCTCGGCCAGGCTCCGGAGCAGTGCTCGGGTGGCTTCGGTCGCGAGTGGGTTCAGTTGTTCGACTTTAAAAAACTCGTAAAGGGGATGCTGGTAATCGTAAAAGGCTTGGGGGACGGCTTCGGCGCTGGCGATGAGGCGAATCTCGGCGGAGGTCTGCAGCACCTTCCGCAGACGGTGCAGTTCCGCTTGGCTGAATTTGGGGAGTAGGCGGTCAAAATTATCCACCAGCAGGAGCAATTTGCGGCGGCCCATGCGGAGCTGCTGGTCGAGCAGTTGTTGGAGGGCGCGTTCGTAGGTGGCGTCCTCGCGGTGGCGGGTGGAGAGGCGGGCGCGCTCCTCGGTGAGGGAGGCAAAGAGGGGGACTTTTTCGATGAGCAGGTCCAAGCTGCGTTCCCAAAGTTGGTACAGTTTACGGATGCCGTGCTCCGCTTCGTTGAAGAGTAGAGGGACCAATCCGGCTGTATTTTCCGAGGGTTCCTCCACTCGGTAAGCCAGGCGGAGGAGGAGGCTGGTCTTGCCCATTCCGCTACGGCCGGCGATGAGGAGGTGCTGCTCGGGGGTCTTCATGGGGGCTTCTTGGACGTCCCGCCACAAACGCCGGAAGACCGGGGCGTGGGCGAGGGGCTGCTCCAGAAAGAGGTCCCGGTCTTGGCTCCGGGGGTGGTACAGTCGTACGTTCCATTTGGCTGCGCTCATCGCGGGTGTTTTTTAGAGGGGGCGCTAGCTGGCGTGCTTGCGCCACCACAGTTGGAGGATGGGCGAGTTGAAGCGGTAGCTGCCCCCCTGGGAATTGATGTAGCCATCGAATTCGAGTACTTCGAGTACGCTCTGGGCTTCCCGCTGGTCGCCGTAGTGGTCGAGGGGGATGTGGTCTTTGATGGCGATTTCGGAGAGGATGATTTTGGCCAGGGTACTCTCGGTGTGGGTCAGGGATTTGTCGAGTCGGCTGTAGTAGCTTTCGAAATAAATGTTGTTGCGGTGATTGCTCGCCTTTTCAATCACTTGGTCCACGTCCGCCTTGCTGATGACGCGGGGTTCCAATTCGTATTCGTCGATGAGCATCTGCACGATGAGTTGGATAAAAAAGGGCATCAACCAGCGCAGTTGGTCCAGCATGTAGTCGATGGTCTTGGGCGAATGGCGGACGCCGTAGGTCTTGAGGAGTTGGCGGGTAAATTGCTTGCCTTCTTCCCGGCTGAGGGGGGGCACCTCGATGATGTTGAGGTCGTTGATGGTGGCGGTGGCCTTGAGCTTGCCCGCAATATTGGGCAAGCCGATCGATCCGGTGTAGATAAACTGGAGGCCCCGTTGGGCCCTCTGGCGGATGCTGCGGTTGATGTGTAGGAATTCGACCCCGGCTTCGTCGCCCTGTTCCTTGGCGATGCGTTCGAGAGCCACCGGGAATTCGTCGATCAGCAGGACGATGCGGAATTCGTCGGTATCCATCCGCCGCATCAAATCTTCGAAGACGCGGCTGTACTTGGGCTTTTCCCGTTGCTGGGTTTCCAGCTCGACGTTCCAGACTTTGACTTTTTTGATGTGCTCCGCAAAATGGGCGAAAAGGCTCTGCGCTTTTTCCGAGGCCTTGATCAATTGGCTAACTGCCGAGCTCTCGAGTAATTCTTCCGATAACAGTTCGAAGTATTTTTCGGTATCGTCGATGTCCTCGACGCTGATGTACAAAAAGACGTAGCCCGCCCGGGGATTGTCCTCCAAATAGCGCATGATCGCGGTTTTGCCCGATCGGCGGGGAGCGGAGATGTAGACGTGGTTGCCCGCATCGAGGCGGCGATAGATTTTCTTGATGATCTGTTCGCGGGGGAAAAAGTCCTTGCCCCGGGGCGTCTGTCCGACGATATTTCTCATGTAGACTGGATTGCGATGTTGAGTTAACCAATTGTACAAAGACAAATCTAATTTATTTTAACAATAAAATCATTGTCAAGTTTCCATTTGTCCCGCTTTTTCTCCATTTTTAGGCATTCTCAGCGGCTCGGCCTAGCTTTATCCCCGCCGTTGGGGTCCGCCAAAGCAGTATCCTTTCACCTAACCCCCAGCTCATGCCCACCATCCTCCGCACCCCCGACGAACGTTTTACCGATCTGCCGGACTATCCCTTTGCCCCCCACTACCACGAGCTTTCCGACGGCCTGCGACTGCACTACCTCGACGAGGGCGAAGCCTCCGCACCCACCGTGCTGCTGCTCCACGGCGAACCTTCCTGGTCCTACCTCTATCGCAAGATGATTCCCGTACTGGTGGCGGCAGGATACCGTACCCTCGCCCCCGACCTGATCGGCTTTGGCAAGTCCGATAAGCTGGCCGAGCAAAGCGACTACAGCTACCGCCGCCACCTCGACTGGCTCCGGGAATGGGTCGATGCGCTTGATTTGCGGGGCATTCGCCTTTTTGTACAGGATTGGGGAGGCCTGTTGGGCCTGCGACTCCTGACCGAAAGCCCCGACCGCTATACCCACGTCGTGGCGGCCAATACGACCCTGCCAGTGGGGAAGGGGACGATTTCCCCCGCCTTTAGCAAATGGCGGGATTTTGCGGCGCAGTCTCCCCGGTTTGACGTCGGTCGGATCATCAATTCGGGAACGGTGAGCGAACTGTCGGAAGCCGTCGTGGCGGCCTACAATGCTCCTTTTCCCTCGGCGGCTTACCAGGCGGCGGCGCGGGTATTCCCCAGTCTGGTGCCCGTGGAGGAAAGCGATCCCGAGGCCCTGCCCAATCGGGAAGCCTGGCGGGTCCTGCGGTCCTGGGAGCGTCCCTTTCTGACCCTCTTTGGAACGGAGGATCCCATCATGGCGGGGATGGAGCAAGTCTTCCAAAAAAACGTACCGGGTGCTGCGGGACAGGCCCACCAACTCCTGCCCGCGGGGCATTTTATTCAGGAAGACCGGGGAGTGGAACTGGCTGGAATCATTGCGAAATTTTACCGAACTTAGGTCGTGTCTTACCAATACCCATCGGTGAATCTGACTCATCTTTAGGACTTCTCCGTCGCCTATTCCGAGCCAAATAGCTCTGGCTATTCGGCTCGGAATAAGGCTCGGCGAGAACCAAAATCTGGGCCACCTTCCTCCAAAAGCATTTGTAAGACACAACCTAGCCCAAAATATACCCACTGCTCATGAAAACCAGACTGCTCTTCGTTCTCCTACTCGCCCTTTTATTCGGCCCAAGCCTCGACGCCCGCCACATCCTGGGGGGGGAAGTGACCTACGAATGCCTCGACGTGAATTTGCTCCAGGTGCGGCTGCGCATTTACCGCGACTGCTCCTCCAGCGGGGCCAATTTTGACGATCCCGCGGTTATCAGTATTTACCGACAAAACGGTGCGGATTACGAATTGGTGCGTACCGATGCCGCTCCGCCCGTAGATATCGAAAGTTACTTTCCCGAGGTGGATGCTTGTACCATTTTACCTACGGATTACTGCGTTCAGAAGGGGGATTATTTTACCACCTTGCTGATCGAGCCCACCGGTTCGGGCCAGCGCTACGTGGTGGTCTACCAACGGTGCTGTCGGAGTAATGAGGTGCAAAACGTTCAACTGCCCGAGGAAACGGGGCTGACCCTCAGCTTGGAGCTGGGGCCGGAGGTGTACGAGCCCTGTATCGATGGCCCGGCTTTTGATGACCTACCTCCCGCCGTCGCCTGCGTCAACCAACCCCTAGCGCTGGATTTTTCGGCCACCGATCCCGACGGCGACGAGCTGCGCTATTTTTTTTGCACTCCCCGGGCGGGGGGGGCCCGGGGGGGCTCTCCCGAACGACCGGGGGATGCCCGGGCCTGTGATGGGGTGGCGCCCAATCCGGCTTGTCCCCCTCCTTTTGATACGGTGCGGTATTTGGGCTCCTTGTACAGCGGTTCGGCACCACTCGGTGGGGATCCCAAGATTCGGGTCGATGCCCAAACGGGGATAGTGAGCGGGACGCCCCCCTTTGCAGGGACCTTCAATTACGGACTCTGCGTCGAAAAATACCGCAATGGCAATTTGGTTTTTACCCTCCGTCGGGACTTCCAGCTCACGGTCACCGATTGTGGCGGGAATTTGCCCCAGTTTGATCCGCCGGCGGAGTCGCGGGGCGATACCCTGGTGTTTAACACCTGTGGCGACTTGGAGCTGCGTTTTGACATTGAGAACATTGAGGCGGGGGACGCGGGAGAGAACCTCTGGGAAGTCGACGTGATGGGGGATGGCAATTTCGTTCCGACCACGGCTAGGTCGCCCACGAACACCTATGCCGGTCCGGGGATTTACGCGGGGCGGCTTTCTTTTTACGGTGGCCTGGCTTGCGAAAGGGTTTATCCGCTGCGGATCAATACCACCGCCTGTAATCCCACCTCCACTGACCAGCCGGAGGAAATGCCCCTCCGTATTTTTCCCAATCCCACCCGCGATTGGTTGTGGCTAGAATGGGACGCCAATTCCGGTCGGGCCGAGTTGGCCCTTGAGGTCTACGATGCGCGGGGCCGTTTGCAACAGCAGTTGCGCGTGCGGGAGTCGCGCTACGGCTTGGATACGCGGGACTGGGGGCCGGGCCTGTACTGGTTGCGCTATCGGGTGGGGGAACAGGACTGGCAAACGCAGCGCTTTGTCGTCATCCGCTAAATTGGCGGCGCTCTTCTGTTTATATTCGGCCAGCGGCCAATGGTGAATAATCCAGTTTGGGTTGTGTCTTACCAATACCCATCGGTGAATCTGATCCATCTTTAGAACCTCTCCGTCGCCTATTCTGAGCCCAATAGCTCTGGCTATTCGGCTCGGAATAAGGCTCGGCGAGAACCAAAATCTGGACCACCTTCCTCCAAAAGCATTTATAAGACACAACCTAAGGGTACGGGACCTGTCGTACCCCAACGTTTCACCAAAATTTTGTAAGATGAAAATTAAGACCTTCCCCCTGAGCTTATTCTTGCTCTCGTTGCTTTTCGGGCTTGGTGCGCCACTGAGTGCTCAGATTGACTTTGCCCCGGTGGGGGCCCAGTGGTGGTACGCCAATCACTACATTTCGCCCTGGCCCAATACCATCTACTCCGTTGAATCCACCCGCGATACCGTCGTAGCGGGGCGGGACTGTCGGCTTTTGGAATATACCTTTTACGGTCGCGACAGCACTTGGGTGATGCCCGAGGCCAGTGTACTGGTCAGTAGCGATGACGATCGGGTCTACCTTTACCTGCGGGATTCCTTTCACGTCCTGTACGACTTTACGGCGACGGTCGGAAGCATTTTGCGCATTCCCGTCGCTCCGGCCCTGCAGCATTACGGCTACGGTAATGCTTTTGTCGTTGGAGATTTTGACACCTATTTTGACGTGGAGGTAGACTCCGTATTCACCGTGGACTTCTCGGGGCAGCGTTTGCGGGCGTATCATACCAAACCCTTCCGGCGAGACGATGGCATCGAGGTCATGCATTGGTACTATGGAGATGCCATTGTCGAAAAGGTGGGTCCCATTGGGGACAATGCCTTTTTTGGTATTTTTGGTATCAAGGCGCTCGGGGGCAGCGTTTGCCCCGCCTTCCAGTGCTACTCCGATAGCAGCCTGGCCTACCAGGAAGTCAGCCCCTGCGATCGGATGTTTCCGCACACGGCCACCCGTGAGCTTCCCCTCGCCGATTGGTCGCTCGACATCCACCCCAATCCGACCCAGGATCTGCTGTGGATCAACGGCCCCGATCAGATGGGAGCTACCTTGCGGATATTCGGAGCGACCGGTCAGGTGGTCTACGCTCGGGAGGGCTGGCGGAACGAGGGGCCGTTGTCCACTCGGGATTGGGCGCCCGGCTGGTACTGGTTGTACTACGAATACGAGGGCCGTCACCGAACGGAAAAATTTCTCGTGGTGGATTGAAGGATCCCCGGACTGTCGGGAAGGAGGTGGGGTAAAACTGGGGTATTTTACTTACCTTTTGGCCTTAACCATTTCTTGACTCCCTCATGTTCAAACCATTTTTTTGCTCCTTATTGCTAGCTACTTGGGTCGGCTTACTGGCGGCCCAGCCCAAGGTATTGCAACCCGAGTTGCTCTGGCAGCTGGGTCGGGTCAGCCTTGAAGACGTTTCGCCGGATGGGCAGCAGGCCCTGTACAGCGTTCGCTACTATAACCTGGCGACCAATAGCTCGCAAGCCGATCTGTACACCGTCAACGTAGAATTTGGCCAAACGCAAAAGCTGACCGATGGCCTTCGCGATTGGTCCCAGGCGCGTTTTCGGCCGGATCAGGATAAAATATCCTTTCTTCGGGCGGGGGTGCTGTGGCAAATGGACCTCGATGGCAGTAATCCACAGCGCTACGCCGACCTGCCGATGGAAGCCTACGCTTGGGCGCCCCAGGGGGGGCACCTCCTCTTCGTTCGGGAGGTCGCCTACGACAGTACGCTACTGCAAAAGCATCCCGATCTGCCCCTGGCCCGGGCCCAAGTAACCGACGATCTGATGTACCGCCACTGGAAGCAGTGGGAGGACGGTCGCTACCGCAATATTTTCTACGTTGCCTACGACTCCTCGGGGATCACCGGATCCGCCGTCAACATTCTCCGGCAGGCCTTTGATACCCCCCTCCAGCCTTTCGTGGGAATGGAGCAAATCACCTGGAGCCCGGATGGCCAAAAGATCGTGTACAGCTGTAAAAAACTGCGCGGTCAGGCCTACGCCATCAGCACCAACGCCGATTTGTACGAGTACGATCTGTCCAGCGCCCAAACGCGCAACCTTACCGCGGGAATGCCCGGCTACGATCTCGAACCCGCCTTTAGCCCCGACGGTCGCTACCTGGTGTGGAACAGCATGGCCCGGGCGGGCTTCGAAGCGGATCGCAATCGGATCTTTTTGCTCGACTTGGCTACGGGCGAAAAACGGGAGCCGACCGAGGGGCAGGATCGCAGCTGTAATCATCCCCGCTGGCATCTCAACGGGGGGGGGCTATTTTACAGCGCCGTACAGCAGGCCACCCAGCA
>ERZ1740065.1846-NODE-1846-length-12958-cov-11.810044_pt1 | contig 12958 bp, 7 predicted proteins | sample MGYA00581738_ERZ1740065 | MGnify/ENA primary metagenome ERZ1740065 (study PRJEB43018, sample SAMN04849749) | marine metagenome | isolation source: floating plastic debris | place: Pacific Ocean | collected 2008-09-01 | study: EMG produced TPA metagenomics... | reverse complement strand
TGTGGTTTGTGTTTGTGTTTCTTTTGTTTTCGTTTTTTGTTTTGTGGGGCGGTTTTTTTTTTGTTGTTTTTTGTTGTTTTTTTTTGGTGGTTGGGGGTGGATGCGGTGACACCGACTAATGCAGACTATATCTTCTGTAAGACTTTTTATAATCAGAATGACAGCTAGCTAACCAGCTTGTCTGAACTTCCAGCTTTTTGATCAAGACAACCCTCTACACAAGAGTAAATCATCTCACATATTCACCACTGAGGGGCACCTGCTCCCCGTGAGTCATCTATATAGGGAAAGGCTAGCCAACCTGCTGGATGTTCCAACCGATCACTTTCTCAACACCAACATTACTGGGGAGGTAAGGGTTGACTGTATTTATCTACAATGGCATGTATCTTCTGTTCCTCGTACTCAGACTGTCCCTACATTGTAGACTAAGCGTTCACATCACACAGGCTATTTCCCCATCAATAAGAAATATATAGAACAAGTTCTCGGACGATGATATGATCCCTAATCTTGTGGGTTAACCTACAACTCAACCTGTGCTCAACTTTTCTACCTTTTTCAAATTACTATATGATACAACCTATCATGATTCACAACAAAATTATTATTGGAAAAAATGTCTCACACATTTCATGTCGACAGTAGACAGCATTGGGTATATGATATCATGCTATCTATACTATATACACGTTGAGTATGATGTCAGGGAGCGATGAACCCGTCCGGGCGTATGCCAATCTTCCTCTGTAGGTTTAATGTAGTCGTCTTGAACTGTAGCTCCATATCGCCCATCTTCTTCAGCTCCTCAGAGAAGTTGTGTATCGCATCGTTCACCTTCTTGGTAGTTGTGTCCTCCTGTATATTAGATGCGCTGTTCAGATCTGCACACGCCTGATTCTATATGTTTGCTTTGGTGAAATCCTCACCTTGTCTGCAGTTTGCGGCTGCTTTCTCGTCCTCGGATCTCCCGACTTCTTTCTCACAGTTGCAGGCCTCGTTGTCTCGTACTTCAATGGCCGCTCGTTCACTTCAAACAATGGCACACGGTTGTCCGCACATCGATAGGATGCACCGCGTACAGTGGTGAGATATGTTTATACCTATAGAAGATTTGGGACGCGATCTGCGTCTGTCACCGTCTACCACTGATTTACTGCTGCTCGGCCGGGTCCTGTTGACAAGCGTTGAGTGATCAAACAGTCCTGGCTGTAAGAGAGTACACCATTAGTGATAGGACCACAGTCTATAGCTAGTAGGCAGTGGGATAACATACCTCCTGATACCGCTTGGGATCATTGTAGGATAACGGTCTCGAGTCAGCTTCTACCTGACTACCAGCCATACTGTGTAGATTGGCCATTGCCTGCGAATAGCTGTTAAACACACATATTGCTCATCATCCTTGATAGAAATACAGCCTAAAAACTCACGGTATGATCTTTGGTACGACTGTCAGCCTCTGCTACAAAGAAGTCTTCAGTTTTCACACCAGCTACAGTTGGAGTGTTAGTTCTCTTAAGACCAGAGTTGACATGATCAGGCTTTATCAGACCGCTGGATGGTCGATTCTACAAGTATTGAAATATCCAATCTTTATGCGAGCTGGTTGGATACGGAATGCTGACCTAGAGATGACCTCTGTACCAACCTTTCGAGTAAGATACAAGTTCATTCTGTCATGAGTAGAAGTGTAAGCCACTTCATCCAGGTATAGCGCTCTAAAATCGACAGGTTGAGATTCGGTAAGATTTCCACACTTCAGAACCACATGACGACATACCACTCACCTCTGGGAGAGTTGACTGAGGGCATCCTCTCTAAGCACACTCATCTTCTTATTATAGTCCTTGTGTAGCAGAGATGACGTCAGTATGGTCCAGTTCTTTACAGCCTTGACCTACCGGATACAAATTCACCTCGTATCAATTGATGTCGGCAAAGTTTCCTGCGTTATGGAGTAGCTAACACTGGTACAGACCTTTATATCGAAGGCTATGTAAGCTAAAGGATTCAAAGTTAGGAATGTATTTGGAGGTACAACAGCTCAGTTCTGACCGCCTCTTGTAATCGTCCAGATCTGACAATTTCACGATACATCGATACATCATGCATCGATACAGCCGACAGGTTTATTTGTTAGTTGATACTGACTTGTGTAGTGATTCACAGCATATCAGTTATACATTTATAGTCTGACGACAGGCTTTATAACTCTCATACCTGTTGCTGGTCTTATGACAGCAGACTAGAGCGAAATGCCAGCGCATACCGTGAGTTTGTAACTAACAATAAACGTGATGCCATGAAATAACTGAAGGTAGCGGTATGAAGATGGAGTATCTGATTGCCGCAAGTACCTTGACTGCATCCTCTGAGTCATCAAAACTCCTCTCTACAGATGGCTGATCAAGACTGGCCGGTTTACTGACGCCAGCTATTTGTGAAAGATGTCTGAGGGCAGCTGTATCTCCACATAGAGCACTAAAATAATGTTTGAACTACTTTAACGTAGTACACCTCAACAGACAAGAAACAGTGAAAGCATATTCAGCGGCCACAACAAGAGGTTCATAAAAACTATCAATAGCCACATACTCACTTCTTAACGAGGACAAGGAGGCAGTTTATTTGGTCGTGTGCAAACTTGAGTTCCTGATCACTCTGAGCAAGTTGAGATTTCAAAAACTCAACCTGTTCTTTAATACTTAAGTCATCCATTAGTTGTAACCACTACACGAATTCAATGGGTTTGGTGTAATTATATCAGGTTGACTAGCAATCTGCGACGGCTACACATCTATACATTCTGAAAGACAAGTAAAGATCAAGAATCGTTTCTCTTCTCACTTCATCGAGTGGCCAGAATAGTGTCGTAGTAATCAATGTTTACAAGGATCCTAGACGCGGTGAGACGATGAGCAATAAAAGTTTCATTGCTTCATGATTTAAGATATATTTTTCTATTTCATACATTATTACTTTCAAATAAAAAAACAGATTCAGAATACATGTAATTAACATGCCCTAATATTATTATATGTCTTAGAATAAGTTGACTATTGCCTATGTTCATCGTTCTCGCTTCTTCCTATTGGTCACTTCCGCTCTCATTTCGTGTTGATTACTGGGTAGTTTTGTGTCGACTCCGCCCCTTTCTACCATTGAGCCAATGGTGTTGAAATAAGACATAGTTCTATTGTTTTTACTTGGTCGCATAGTACTACTTCCTAAGGTCCCTGTTGTCCTTTGGACTCAAACACTCCTCCAATTTCATAGATTATGACTAGCTGATACCCCTATCATACTGTGGCGATTGATTTCATGGTCCGCTCCTCTCTTTGCATACAGGCTGTGATATTGGATTATGATTATAGCAGTGTAATAGAAGTGCCATCATCAGTAATCTCTCGAGCTTTCTCAGCTTTCTCTAGGAAAACTTGACCAGATACAAACCAGAGATGCCCTCTCCTACGTATAGTAAGTCCTTAACGCATGTGATAAACACCGTCCTAAAAATTCTGTTGTCATAAAAATGCGCCGTTCTTCTTATTTAGAAGAAGGCTCGTTCAGCAAGCTATGGAGCACAAGGTACATACTTGCATGGCTCGCCTTCTTTGGATTTACGATCGTATACATGTTGAGAGTGAATCTGAGTGTGGCTTTAATTGCAATGGTGAAGAATCAAGCAGAGCCTGACTCGTCCGCTAGTACTGAGTGTCCGGTGACTCATGTCGCTAATTCGTCTACAAATGTAAGTTTGTCTCTGTCCACTGCTTCACAGTGTTATATGTCTTACTAGTCGGTGCTTGGCGTAATCAGTTCTATCGTTCATACCTGAAGCTTCTGCTGATAACTTTTATGAGTAGTGCTATAGCACTGCATTCAGATTTATCTTATCTTGCAGCACTCAGAAGGTCCTCAGTATGATTGGGACCGTGACCTTCAAGGTCAAATCTTGGGGTCGTTCTTCTATGGGTATATTGTGACCCAGATACCAGGAGGATGGTTGGCTGGGAAGTGAGTGAATATCGGTCTGCGTATTCGCTATGTAATCAGTCAGGTACCTAACGCCGCTTACCATCCTGTCTGTGTTTTAGGTATGGGGGGAAGCTTCTGTTAGGTGGGGGTGTACTCTGTACATCAATACTCACCATACTCACTCCTCCAATCGCTGAATTGGGGGCCTACTATCTTATCGCACTCAGGATCGTTGAAGGTCTTGGAGAGGTCAGTTCGTCCACCTGATCAGCTCTGCTTCTGCCCGTTCAGATGTCATACGCTCGTCAAATTACAGGGCGTAACGTTCCCTGCCATGCATAGCATGTGGGCTGAATGGGCCCCACCACTGGAGAGCAGCAGGCTGGCTACGCTGTCGTACGCTGGATCCCAGTTTGGGACAGTTATTGGTCTTCCACTGGCTGGCGTCATCACCAGCAGCCTGGGCTGGGTCTGGGTCTTCTATATATTCGGTATCCAGTCATTCCTCCAGCTCCTCACTCATTACTGATTTCTGTCATGCTACATAGTCGGGTGGTTGCAGGTGCTTTGGGCTGCGTATGGTTTGTGATCTGGATGATTGTGATCGCAGACACTCCAAAGAAACACAAGTCAATAAGCGAGGGAGAGAGGAACTACATTCTAACAGAGATCAGTAAGACGAAGGACGACTCGGAGCCAGTGACGGTAGGAAACTCTATTGGCTTTTGTCTGACAGCAGCAGTTTAATGGCTAACAAACTTACAGCTGGCAAACACGCCTTGGGTGGCTATCCTCAAGAGTCCTGCTATCTGGGGCCTCATCGCAGCACATTTCTCACACAATTGGGGTTTCTACACGCTACTAACGACCCTGCCGACCTTCATGAAGGACATCCTAGGGTTTGATATATCTCAGGTATTTGAGCTATTCATTGGTTACTCATGCTGGAGTCCGTTTATGATACCCTAGTCTCTACCCTCCACAGGACTCGGCTCTATCGAGCCTGCCATACGTCTTCATGTGGCTGTCTGTCTGGACGACAGGTCTGGTTGTTGACTTGCTCAGGGAGAAACGATTTCTGTCGACACAAACTTTACGGAAGCTAGTGTTAGGCATAGGTATAGACGACATTCACTCCTGCTCCATTGTGTCTCGGCAGCATGAACACGTGTGAGACCTGCTCTGTTTCAGGACTGCTGGTACCCGCGGGCTGCCTTATAGCCGTCGGGTTCTCAGGCTGTAACTACGTGCTAGTAGTTGTACTACTCTGCATCGCAGGCACCTTCGATGGCATCTCACAGTCTGGGTTCAATGTCAACCATTTAGACATTGCACCCAAATATGCTGGTAGGCTGACTCACATCAAAGCCTTAGGCATCGTGCTGAGAGTTGAGAATTCAGAGTTATCCTCTCTCTCTGTGTCTTTCAGGAACTCTTATGGGTCTTACCAACTCTGTAGCCACGATTCCAGGATTCCTCGGGCCGTCAGTAGTCGGCTGGCTCACCAGTAAGCAGGTAAGGAGGCTATGGTTGTACTACCTGCTAGTACATGTACCTGTACTGCAGTTGTGAGGGAGCTGACAATGCTGATATAATCGACTCGTTCTAGTCTTCGAGCAAGGAGTGGCGGTCAGTGTTTTATATATCAGCGGAGATTTACGTGTTTGGAGTGATTATATTCTCTCTGCTGGGACGCGGCACTGTGCAGCCCTGGGCTAAGCGCTCGCCGGTAAGTTGATTCGTTGTTTACTGTTTGGATAGGATGTGCTGTTATATATACTGCAATGAGTGAGAGCTTGTCCTAAGACTGGATGCTAGTGTTCCTGCTGAGCACATCCGTAAATTGGAAGTTGACTGTACTTACCAACTGCTCACAGTGGTGAGCTAATCTCACCCTCTCTTTGATTGGTCACTCTGGAGGAAAACCTAGGGAAATACATACCTCCCTGTAGGGAATACCGCACGCAGCATAGCAGTAGAACTGCAGTAAATTGTAGTATGTGATTGGTCGATAGGTTTGACCTACAATTTAGCTTCTAGTGAGTTTATTATCATTAAAGTTTTTTTCTAAAACAGACAAATCTCACTACAAATCCAGGTATTGTGCCTGATTGTGATAGACCATACGTACATCACGTACGTTTGTAGTTCTGCTGTCCTAAAATGATTGTTATTATCTGTTTACAGGTCAGCCGCGATGACGAAACGGCAGCCATTATTGATGACGAAGCAGATATGGACCGAAATGTAGTCAACGACACTGACCAATTACAGAATTCATAGACATATGAATTCATAGACGTATGAATTCATAGAGATAATTTTCTATATTTTTATTACGGAGAAGGTCTTTGCATAATAAAAACACGTCCTTTTTGTCTACCTTCAGCTGCAATGGTGCTATAGAACCAATAGGCTATCACTATCCTACTGTATCTCCCTGTGACACATACAATGGTACGGTCACTGATAAAGGACATTGATAACAAGATCGGCAATGATAACCAAGACTTCCATGATCGGCTAGTAGAACTGATAGTTCTAATGCGTAGCTAGTAGGTAGAAGCAGTTACAGACACACTCGCCAGCACCTGCACGGAGCCACATCACCCAGTAGAGGCTGGGTCCATCAGATTAGTCACAACTACCTGCTAACACTTGCAGGGGCACTATGGCAAAGCAATGGATGAGTTGCAGGTACTACCTGTGTCTGCTAGCTTTCATTGGTTTCTGCATGGTGTACATGCTGAGGGTGAACCTGAGCATAGCCCTAGTGGCGATGGTGAAGGACACAGGTGAGGACAGCTCAGGGAGCAGTGATGAGTGCGATACACAGCCTCTCAACACATCGAACTCAGGCTCTAAGGTAGGAGATTAGCAGGTCTCCTATACATCCGCCCTACTTCCTATGTATCCAGTATGTGTTTGTCAGGCTCAAGGTGAAGGACGATTTGACTGGGACAGGAACTCTCAGGGGACTGTCCTTGGATCATTCTTCTATGGCTACTTAGTGACACAGATACCAGGGGGCTGGCTGGCCAGCAAGTAAGATAAGTCATGACTTTCTTCTCCTGCCCCAGTTCCAGCAGGTTATGGCATTGACTACACTATAGGTATGGTGGGAAGAAATTGTTTGGGTTTGGAGTGCTCTGCACATCTGTGTTCACCTTGCTGAGTCCCCTGGCAGCAGGGATCAGCCTTCAACTCTTCATAGGCCTCAGAGTGCTGGAGGGAGTCTGTGAGGTTAGTGATCCTAATGTGGGGACCCTGTAGTCTGTCCCAGATGTTGTCAAAATAGAATTATTTCAGGGAGTCACGTTTCCAGCTATGCACGCCATGTGGGCGGAGTGGGCTCCGCCTCTCGAGAGGAGCAGGCTGGTCATGCTGGCGCAGACAGGCTCTGAGTTTGGTACTATAGTTGGCCTGCCTCTCTGTGGTCTCATCATCGACAATCTGGGCTGGCCCTATGTCTTCTACATATTTGGTATGTGTCAACTAGGATAGTGACAAACCCATTACCCACAATCCTCAGTTGGGTGGAGGGCGGCTGCTGTTGTAGGAGCGGTTGGATGTCTGTGGTTTATCCTATGGATGCTGACGACAGCTGACACCCCAGCCAGTCACAGGTTCATCAGTGAGCAGGAAAGGGAGTATATAACATCAAAGATCAGTAAGACGAAGACAGATAACAGAGACATGACTGTGGGTCAGCCATTGGAGTATGGGTAGACAGAGTCACATACTAATGACTGCATGAGAGCGTTTGTGTTTTATAGCTCCGTAACACACCGTGGCTCAAGATCATCAGCAGCCGAGCATTCTGGGGTTTGTGTGCAGCCCACGTGTCTGATAACTGGGGCTATTATACACTGCTCACCAGCCTGCCTCTCTATATGAAAGACGTACTCCATTTTGATATATCCAAGGTGACAGCACAACGCAACAGCCTCAGCTCTACTCTGGTATTTCATTGGTTACAGTAAATGTTTCTAGAGCTCGGTACTCTGTGCACTACCATATATATTCCTTGGCGCCGCAAAGAGTCTCTCCAGTGTGGCTGTTGATTGGCTGAGGAAGCAACGAATCATGTCCACTACTGCAGCGCGCAAAGTTCCACTGGCTGTCGGTAAATATAGGAGTCTGTATAAAATTTAACTTACCCTCAGGGAGTTGTGTTCTCATTGCACTAAATTTCTATGAATTTTCTCAACTGTTGTTTCATAGGAACTACATAGGAAATACACTATGATGTAACAAGTTTTTTTCCATACAAGTTTGGGAGTTGTCCTCTCATATGAGATGTCCCAGAAACGCCAGGGTGAGAGATCGCATTCATGAGATGTTCATTGAAGGCTGAGTTGCTGTGTACAACTTGTTCTCAATTTTGAAACAATGCAATTTATAAAAACCTAAACGCGTGTGAAAAAAAGTGAGAGATATTTAGGAATTCTCACTATACCAGAGATGATTCAACCGGTACTACAATGACTGTACTCTCATAATTGTGGAGGCAGGAATGTTGACAGCGCTGGTATATGACTAACAGGAATGGTTGTGCCGGCAGCGTGCCTGGTAGGAGTGGGATTTGTGGGCTGTAACTACTCGCTGGCTATCGTCCTCCTCTGCATTGCCGGACTGTTCGATGGCATGGCAGAGTCTAGCTTCAACGTCAACCACTTAGACATCGCGCCTAAATACGCAGGTACTTGTTGCCTCTGCTGATCGATGTACTACCGAAATGTGATCACAATCGTGACGTGACCACCCATACATTAGGAGCACTGCTGGGTATGACGAACACCTTGGCATCAGTGCCAGGATTTCTCGCCCCCCAACTAGTCGGCTGGATTACTAGCAAACACGTAAGACATCAGCAGCGGTGTGAAGAGACAAGAGTCAAACAGCAACCTGCCACAACATGCCAGTGTGGACAGGGCACTGACTAACGCTGTCAAAACCTCTAATTTTTCCACAGCAACCTAACTGCTCCCTATTAAGATATGATGGAGGTTAATCCTGGTAAACATGTCATTGTAGTCAGCCAGCGTTCAGTGGAGGTCAGTGTTCTACGTCTCAGCTGAAATCTACCTGTTTGGTGCCTTGATGTTCGTTATCCTCGGTGATGGAGAGATACAGCCCTGGGCTGTCTCCACACAGGTAAACATATCCAACAGTAGAGCAATCATAGCCTTGGTAGGAGTTGTCTGCTCTTTCAGTGATGATGGTCATGAGCTGAGTCATGTAGGGAAATTATGATAGTGGGCGGGGCTAACACACATATCGTCCAAACAGATACGTCTGGTTGTTTATCACTACATCAAGTTATATGATTTAATATTCTGCTGCACTCAGCACAATACAGAAACAGTCTGTGTGTTAGATACAGCCTGATAGGTGAATATTTACCGTTGGAATGATGGCAGTAAGTGAGAGTAAGAACAGGCAGAATTCTCACAATCAGAGCGAGTATTATATAGGCACGTATACGTCTAACAGCCAACTACTCGCATATTTGCGGTAAACATTCTTGAACTTTACTGGAATTAGTTTGCGAAGGAATCGTTTTGAACATTTTGTGCAAATGTTTGAAATCGCAAGAAGATACACCAGGGAAAAATTTCAATGGTTATAGCGTTATAGTTATATATGAGTAGCCATTATAACATATAAATATAAATAAATATATATATAATAATATAATATTACCTTTTCGCAAATATTTTTCAATGCAAACTAATTACAGTTTACAGCACATTTCTTTGACTGTGGGTACTCACCGCGGCCATGTTGGCGGTCATGTTGGCTTACTACGTTATGAGTCTTTACAAAGCATACAGCTGTTAGGAGAAACATTGGCTCACACAACTTTGCACAACACAGCTGTGACTGAGAAGTAAAATGTTTGCTCTGGGAAAAAGAAGAAAAAAGAAAACTTGATATTACTGATGCGGCGGTTTTCATTCTAGACACAAGACCGAGAGCGAGAGCCTGAGCGAGAGCAGCTATTACCGCCTGACCAGGACTATGGTAACTATGGTAACGTAAACACAGCAATAGATAACGAGAGGAAAAGAACAACAACTTAGTCACGAGCGACAGAAGGCTGTGCTATGACCAGATATGCAGGAGCGCTACAAACTGCCATGTGGATTTCATCTACACGTTCTGACTAATACACTACCAATACACCAATACACCAATACACTACACTATCTTTGCAATAAATACATGTAATAAACACTCTGTGGTTATATTTATGGCGTTTGTATTAAACTTTGAATAAAACTACACCAATAGAAGCACACAGCTGGCGGCGCGTTCCACAACGAGGTTTGCCAGTAACACTAGGAGTTCGGTAAGAGTGAGAAAGTTCCGCACGCTATGAGGCAGCAGGACTAGAGTTGGTTAATGTAACGTCGTACCTCCTCAATAGATGTAGAGATGGTTGCCATGACAGAATCATAACTGCCTGATGAGCTGCTCTGTGGCCATTCTAACAATGGTGTCAAAGTCTTGACCTATCAGTGACCTCCAGAATCTCCTCACTCGACCCCAAACATTGGACGGGAAATTGGGGCTGGCTATTCCTGAAACAGGAAGTGATGGTACAGGTCAGAGGTTACAGTGCAACAAGTATTAGTATCAGCATGTCAGGTCAAGGTCATATCAGGTCAAGAACCTGAGCCCAAAAACTTTCCGTAAAAATTGAAAATCCAGCGTGGAAAAATAATTAGCGAATACAGCGATTGGAAGGAAATCGCTGATGATGAATACAACTAAGTCTCCATTGGAGTTGTCACATCATGATAACTTTTTGGAGTCGTCATCTCATTACTAATAAAACCTCCCCGATGATCGTAGATGTGTTCATGACTTCAAAGATGTGATTTTTTCGTTGGGAGGTACTTCTGCTCCATTTTTTAAATTGGCTCAATCCACAAACACCAATATTTTTTCTGGCTCATTTTGGGAAAACATTAAATATTTCTATCGCTAATGTTTCCACTTTTACAGTATCACAAACACGCCATCTGATTGGACACATCTGCGAGTTACGGAATGAGACCAGTGAGAGACCACACAGGGAGACCTACCATACAGAATCTTGGCCACATCTCTACCGCTGAACTGGTGCTCGTTGCCGTATATACTGATGAAACTGGTCACCTGCGACGAAATCAGGGCTGACTCGTCCGCTCCGACGACCTGAGTAAGTAACAGATATGTAGGCAGCAGTCGTGGAACACTGCGTACTACATCGACCGAGATGTCTCTCACCCTGTTGATTTGATATGACGCAGCGGCAACGTCTGCATCCTCAAAGTATGCTGATATCGACTGCTTCAATGACTGGCTGCGACATTCGTCTGCTTTCTCTCCCACGATGAAACTGTCTTTGTATGCGAGCCTTTATAACAGCACCAACACAGTAGAGGAAGCGGACCAGCTGTTATGGAAGAACGGGAGTTGTGCTCACTTGTTCAGCTGTTTGTAAAAATGATGAAGTCGAGATCGTTCCGTCCGTTCCTGCAACTGTACTCTCTGCTGCAGGAACGCGAGTACCTCATCCAGCTGCTCCTCTGTCAGGTTACCCGGTGCCTTGACCCTGAGAGAGAGGTCGCTGAACTCTACCACCAGCCCTGACCTCCTATACTTCCCATCTAGTCAACCAATTTCAAAGTCAGATACTAGTAGCACGCTACTAGTGAGTGTGGGTGTGAGTTTACCTTCGGTACGAGTCCAGGCGAGGCTCTTGAGTTCTCTCTTGATAAATCCAGACGGCTTGTTGAGTAGATTGGAGACTTCGACGACACTGAAACTAACCTCCTTACTCGACGCGGGAGAGGACGACTTCTTTTTCCGTAGCGCCAGAGCGACGCCCAGCGACACGCACTGAATATACAAACAGCGGTGATGAGTTTGGCCTCTAACAACGACTGTACATGTGCGTAATCGACTTTATGAGTCAAACCTTTTTAGCGGCTTTGTGAAGTTCAGCTAGGCCACTGTAGCATTTAATAGTGCATTTACTGTAGACGCTGGATAAGTTCTCCAGTAAGCTGGAGTCGTGTAGTTCCAGGTAGAAAAGTAGAGTGATGATGCCTGCAGGTAATGGATTGAATAGAGAAAACTGTATAGCCGCAGGTGATTTCAAACTTGGACCTGCGCTTTCCAGGCCAAATATACTCATTGAATCAATCAAGATGCCACAGGATGTATGCTAGAGAAACACAGTAATGGTTACTGTTTACTGGAATTGCAAAAAAATTTAATGGTTACATGGTGAAGATATTAGAAAGTTCTGGTATGTTCGCAAATATTTTGCAGTGCAAGAATATTGCAGTATAGAGTGTAGTCAGGCGGACACGCACCCTGCTCAGTGATGTTTAATCTCTCTATGGTCGTCTGCAGAGACAGCACCCTCTCGTGGCCAGGACAGACATCTGTGCTTGCTTTACCTTCTCCGACAGCGTCAGCCAGCATCTGACACTTACATGGCAAGTAGATCATCGAGAGCAGAGATCTGACTGCTGCTGGCTCAATGCTGTCGGCGTAGATGTGCTTCTCCAACTCTGAGACATCAGACCCCTTCAATGGAAACAGACGTCAGACTGCAGTCAGAATATAGGATAGGAAGTCAGCAGCATGGCGAATATTACCGCAGAGTCTATGAAGACGTGGCACTCAGCAGGCAGTCCATCACGGCCAGCTCGACCCACTTCCTGTACATAACTCTCAAACCCTGGAGGACAGAAACACCATCAGCAACTGGATGATAGGGTATGAAAGAATCAGAAACTATGGATGTAGTTTCGTAGCTGAATTTGAAATGCTGCTTTAGTAAATTGAAGCTGATGAGAAGTTCAAGCAGTAGACCGGTAACTCACCTCTGGGAGGGGTGTAGTGAATGACAGTCCTCACTCAAGCAGTAGACCGGTAACTCACCTCTGGGAGGGGTGTAGTGAATGACAGTCCT
>ERZ1740065.1844-NODE-1844-length-12972-cov-6.351320_pt1 | contig 12972 bp, 10 predicted proteins | sample MGYA00581738_ERZ1740065 | MGnify/ENA primary metagenome ERZ1740065 (study PRJEB43018, sample SAMN04849749) | marine metagenome | isolation source: floating plastic debris | place: Pacific Ocean | collected 2008-09-01 | study: EMG produced TPA metagenomics... | reverse complement strand
AAAAACATAATTTTGACACAAATATTACTCAAGAAATTGAACAAGATAAAGATGCAGATACACTACAATTTGTTATCCGAGCATATCCTCTATCTTTAGAAAATCAATGCGCTAATTTACGCAAACAGTATCGCGAAGCTGTCAAAAAAATAAGCGATTATGAAACTGAATGTGATAATTTTCGGCTAGAAATACAGGAATCAAACATTCAACTTGAAAATAAGAATGCTGATTTTGAGAAAGCAATAACTCTATTACAGCATACTGAAAACGAATTAAAAGAAGAGCAAAATAATTTATACCAAATTGAAGTAGAGTTTCAAAAAGTTAAAAATGAACTAGAAGATAATCAAGTTGAACTTGAGAAAACACAAATTCAGTTAAAACAAGAACAATCACAATTTGACCAACAAAAAAATCAGCTACAGCAAATACAGCAGCAATGGGAAGATAATCAGATTCAGCTACAGCAAGCTCACGGAGGATGGGAACATTGTCAGCAAATTATTAGAGCAATGGAAACTAGTAAGTTTTGGAAACTACGTGAAGCTTGGTTTAAATTTAAGCATTATTTTGCATTAAAATTTAAGTAAATTGGGGCTTTCGGTTTATAGTCTTAGATATATTTGTAATCATGATTAATCATATTAAACAGTCTCAATTAATCATAAATCAAGAACAACTAAATCATCGTCATAATCAAATTTTAATTTACCATCAGGAATTAGAAAATAAATACTTTCAATATGACGAATATAATCAGCAGCCCAAAGTTTCCCAGCCATTACAAATTAAAAAATCAGAATATAATTTAGAAGAAAAAAGATTATTAGTTATCTCGCGATTGCAAGCAGCTAATCTTTGTCAAAGCAAAGGGTACAATCCTTGGGAATTAAAGTTTAATAATGCATATAAAAATTCTCAAGTTCCCTGTATAACTGTTATCATCACGCTTTTTAATTATTCAGAATATATTTATGAATGCTTAAATAGTTTAGCTCAATCCGATATTTCTAAATTACCTGGAAATATAGAAGTCTTGGTAATCGATGATTGCTCTAGCGATAATTCTGCGAACCTTGTTGAGGAATATTTAGAAAACTCCGAACTACCAATATGTTTGGTAAAAAAATGGTTTAATACAGGATTAGCCGATGCCAGAAATGTCGGCCTAGAATTAGCAAATTCTCCTTATATTTTTATTTTAGATGCTGATAATTGGATTTATCCAGACTTCATATCAGTTCTTAATGTCATAATAAAATCTTTTAAATATGCTGCGTTTTACGGTGATATTAGTCAATTTGATAATGATAGTAGAAAAGAATTAAATAGATTTTCTTTTCATGAATGGGATGTTAATAAGTTAGTCAAGCAACCTTATATCGATGCTATGGCTATGTTTAATAGAGATATATTACTTAATGTCGGGGGATATTCAACAGATTTAATTGAATATGGCTGGTTTGGATGGGATGACTATGATGTTTGGTTAAAGCTAGCTCAAGCTAATTATTCTTGTAAGTTTATCCCAAAAGTTTTAAGTGCATATAGAGTTCATTCAACTTCGATGATAAATACTACTAATAAATACGCGCTTAATCTTGCTAGATATTTTTGTCATAAATTTTATGATATAGTTCAGAATCAAACATCAGATATGATATTTGGTTTTTCCCAGAGCGAACTATATTCTAATTCTCATTGTATTCAAGAAACTGATTCACAGATGTTATTACAAGAATTACAGTTCGCTCAAAATAAAATTACTGCTATGGAATCAAGTAAATTTTGGAAATTACGAAATAACTGGCTCAGGTTAAAAAAAAATTTCAGGTCAGTAATTAGTAAGTAGAAGCTTGACCTATATTTTTTGATTTTATTCAATCATATTCATATGTATAAAGTTGCTGCTTATATTACTGCTTATGAAGATAAAGAAGCACTGGTTCAAACAATTACTGCAATTCAAAAACAGTCTCATCTAATATCTGAAATTTTTATTGTAGATAATTCTAAAAAATCTATTGTCGAAACACAAAAATCTCAGAATATTATAGTTGAATCTCATCCTGAAAATATAGGAGTTGATGGAGGTCTGATTATTGCCATAAAATGGGCTATGGCGAAAAAATATGATTTTTTATGGCTTTTTGACCAGGATAGTCAACCAGCAGTAGATTGTTTAGAAATTTTATTAACTAAATATCAACAATTATCCGGACAAGATTATAATATCGGAATCATATCTCCTCAAATTATTGATATTAATACTTCACAAGAATTGCCTGGATATGTTTTTCAAGACTATAAATTTGTCCCAAAAGATGAGCATGTTCAAGCAAAAGATTATTATACTTGTAATGGTGTAATTACTTCAGGTTCTCTTGTTAATTTGGATGCTGCTAAAAACGTTCCACTTCCCAAGGGTGATTTATTTCTTGATGCTGTTGATTACGCTTACTGCATGAACTTTATATCTCAAGGTTACGAAGTTGTGTTAGTGAAAAATGTCACTATGCAGCATCGTCTTGGTAATTATTCTCAAGTAAAAGATAGATTTTATCAGATAAAAAATCAACTAAATAATCAAGTATTTACTTTCACTTGCTCTCCATCTCGTTATTACTATGCTTGCCGAAATCATACTTATTTTGAAACTCGTAACTCAAATAAGCAAATGCTACATTTTTGTCTCTTCTATAGATTTAAATGTTTAATAAATATGATAATTAGAATTATACGTTACGAACCCGATTCGGTTTTAATTAAACTGTGGGCTTGCATTTTAGGAACTTTCGACGGCTTTAGAGGTAGACTTGGTAAAACTTGGTAAATTGATTCTCTATATTTGTGTTGATTTACAATTATTTGTTAAATTTGACTCCCAAACAGCAGTAAGATAAAAATTCAGGGATAGTTTATAACAAATCAATGAAAATCATTTCTACTGAAATTCCTGATGTTTTAATTATTGAGCCACAAGTTTTTCACGATAACCGTGGTTTATTTTTTGAATCGTTTAATTTAAAAAAGTTTACTGATAAAACTGGTATTAATGTTAACTTTGTCCAGGATAACCACTCTTACTCGAAGCAGCATGTACTGCGTGGTTTGCATTACCAAATAATACAACCACAAGCAAAACTCGTTCGCGCTGTTGTTGGTAATATCTTTGACGTAGCAGTAGATATTAGAAAAAACTCTCCAACTTTTGGTCAGTGGGTTGGTTATGAGATTAGCGCCGAAAATAAGCGTCAAATATGGATACCATCAGGTTTTGCTCATGGTTTTGTAGTTATTTCTGAAGCGGCCGAAGTTATTTACAAAACTAGCAATTATTATTCACCTCAAGGAGAGCGTACTATCCTTTGGAATGATGCTGATTTAAATATTGATTGGCAAATAAATACTCAACCAATTATTTCTACAAAAGATGCAGATGGTAAACCTTTTAATCTAGCTGAGGTTTTTTCTTGATAGATTAATCTTCGTTAACTCGAGAGACGTAGCAATGCTACGTCTCTACATTCTGCTGCCAAAAAACTAATTTTATGTAGAAATTACAGCACCAAAATCCTGCGTCCAATAACTGTTGTAGTTTATTTCTCCCGTGTCATCAGCTAAGTAATAATATCCAATCCCGATTTCTTTATAGTTAGGATTGAGAATATTTTCCCGATGTCCCGGACTATTCATCCATCCTCTAACAACTTCTTCAGCAGTTATGTAACCTGCAGCTATGTTTTGACCAACGTAAGAAGATTCATAACCCGCTAACTTTGTACGGTCGCTAGTTCTGCTTCCGTCTGAACCTGTATGACTAAAAAAGTCAGCTAAAGCCATATCTTGGCTGTGTGTTTGAGCTGATTGAGATAGATTGGTGTTTAAAGTTAAAGGTTCTAAACCATGCTGACTTCGATATGAATTTGTTAATGCAACAACTTCTGTAATCAGAGGATCTATTGTCTGGGAACTTGATGCAGGCTGGGATGTAGGTGAAGCTGATGTACTTGGAACTGGTGATGATTGATCCAAAACTATGGTCTCGGATTCAGTATCTATTGGAGTGACAGACAGACTCAGGTTGTAGTTGGTATTGTCTGCTTCTACACCTTCAAACACTCGGATGTAGTATGTTCCATTTTCTAAGCTATTCATACCTAAAAATTCTTCTGTATTACCGCTATTAGCTGCACTCGCGATAATTTTGCCACTACTATCAAGCAATTCCACGTCTACATCTGCACTTAATCCGTTAACTACGACTTCGAGGTTACTATTTAGATTATTCAAATTCAAATTATAAAAGTCGTTTCTATCAGAGTTTCCTATAGAGTCTCTAAAACTTACCTCACCTTTTGCTAAAGTTATTGGCCGTGCGTTATTTAAGACATTTCCTGCACGGTCGCTCTCTATAAATTCACTAGCTCTTAACCCATCGCGTAAGCCAACACTGACAAAGTGTTCGTAAGCATCACTATAGTTAAATCCTGCATTCTTCAGAATAGAGTTGTTGTTTAGGTAATATTTAACATCAAATCCTGGTGCTGATGTTCTTCCTTCACTCAAACCGTTAAGTACAAAATGCTCTAAAAGCTGCTCGTTATCCAACGAACTAAAAGCTAAATCAGCGTGAACATTTTTATAGAATTGCGCGTCAAACCCTGGAGAAAAAGAATCAACACTATTTAAACCTTCGATTACAAAATTATCAAATGCTTCTTTGTAGCTATTACCGAAAGTTTTAGCAATATCAGGATTATCAGCTAAATAGTAGTTGATATTGAAAAAAGGTGAAAACGATTTCCCTGACGCTATACCTTTATTTTGTAAGTCCTCCAATAACTCTTCGTAAGTCAGAGACGTTTTGTCACTATTTGTTTTTCGGTAGAAATCCAAGTCAACAAGTGATGAGAATTTCCGTCCTTGACTAACACCGTAATTTACTAAATGTTCGTAAGCTTCTTTATTATTTAAGCCAGCTAAATCGCTGTTACTAGCACGATAGAAATCTAAATCAACTAGTGATGAAAATTCCAGACCATTATCTAAACCGTAACTTTTGAAATGTGACCATGCTTCTTTATCGCTCAATGCATTCAAATTTGAATTAGCAGAGCGATAGAAGTTAGCATCAAATAAATTGATTGGCATAGGTTTATTAGGGAACAACACAAAAAAACATTGCAAACGTTTGCTTTTCGTCAGCGTTCCTATACCACGTGGTTGAAAATCACAAAACTTTTGGTTTTATGATTTAAAGAAAAAATTAACTATTCATCCAAGTAGAAATTATAGCAACATTAACACACCTAGTTTTGTCTTCTGCTATAAGTGGTATTTCTAGCTTAGTAGGTTCTGTTTTTGAAAAACAACCAATCTATAAGCCATTCACTGCATTAAAAAAGATTTCTATGTAAATAAATACTAAACATTTTAGTGGATAAATATAAGTATTTTAAAACATTGATTTTTATTTGTGCATAAAATTTGAAAATATGATAACACCACCTCGTTTTGTATCTATCTATATATTCGTTATAAAAAAATATAATAGCCCTTAAATGCTTTACCTAAATTTTTTTAGTGTTTAGATTTATTGGCAATATAAGTAATCTTAATGTACTAATAGAACAAATGCCAATCAAAAATTGCTCTAATTTATATCATTTACCTGTATGATTTCACTGAGACCCGAATAGATGCGATTTTTTTTGTTTACAGCAAATACTTGTCTAATGCATTCAAAACTGTACCTAATCATTTAAAGGAAATTTTTTTTACATCGAATTTAGAAGAGTACTCAACATAACGTTTGACCTAAACTCTTGGATTTAGTAACAATTTGTACATCGAACATCAACATAAGTGATGGTACTTATATCATCTTTAAATTGAAAATATAAAAAATTTTTATATTATGGTTAATTGAATTGTCTATTTCTAGCTGAGCCAATATTTTTAAATCATTTTTGTTTAAATACATTATTTTTATGGATAGAAAAAACTTATAAACTAGTTTATGTTTTCATCTAGGAGAGAGGTATTTCATCATCAGGATGAATTATTGTCAATTGAATGAATAAATCAATTTTATTAATTGGCTGTAACGGTCAAGTCGGTACAGAATTAAAAAAAGCTCTTCAGCCTTACAATAATCTAATTGCTGTAGCTCGTCCGGAAGTAGAACTTGTTCAACCGGAAACTATCAAGAATTTAATTAAGCAGTGGGAACCGCAAATAATTATTAATGCTGCTGCTTATACTGCTGTAGACAAAGCCGAAAACGAACCCGAATTAGCTAATAAAATTAATGCTGTAGCACCTAGAGTCCTTGCTGAAGAAGCTAATAAATCGCAAGCTTTGTTGATTCATATTTCTACAGATTATGTTTTCGACGGTAAAAACAATCGTCCATATCAAGAAAATGATTTAACTAACCCTCTAAGCATTTATGGTGAAACTAAGTTAGCAGGAGAACAAGCTATTAGTTCAATTTGTAGTAACTACTTGATTCTGCGTACAGCTTGGGTTTATGGAAGTGGTGGTAAAAGCAATTTTGTTAAAACTATGCTGCGGTTAGGGGCACAAAAGTCAGAACTTAAAGTAGTTAGCGACCAAATTGGTAGTCCTACTTGGGCTACAGATATAGCCCAGACCATAGCTATGTTAATTACCAAAGACCAGCCTAAAAGCGGTATTTATCACTATACCAATAGCGGTGTGGCTAGTTGGTACGACTTTGCTGTTGCAATTTTTGAAGAAGCTAAATTATTAGGTTTTCCCTTAAATATTGAACGTGTCGTTCCTATTCCTACCTCCGAATACCCGACTCCTGCGACTCGTCCCAGCTATTCAGTTCTTGATTGCACCAAAATATCTTCACTGATGGAATCATATCCACCACATTGGAGGGAAAGTTTGAGAAAAATGCTTAAAGAATTCCGAAATGTGAGTAGCTAAGACTGAAGTATCTGTACTGTAAGTTTTTATTAATGAGATTTTTGTAAGCAAAGTGGGAAAACTAGTATTGCAAGCCTTCTATATCTCTCAGTACTCTTAGCAAAAATAGGCTTTCGTAAATAATTTTGAAATCAAATCTAATTGCCAATCCCCTAAATACATGAAAGCACTTATTCTCTCTGGTGGTAAAGGTACTCGACTGCGACCTCTAACCTATACCGGAGCCAAGCAACTCGTACCAGTAGCAAACAAACCTATTTTATGGTACGGCATCGAAGAAATGGTTGCAGCCGGTATTACCGATATCGGTATCGTCATCTCACCAGAGACTGGAGAAGAAGTTAAAGCCAAAACTGGTAATGGGGATAAATTCGGAGCAAACATAACTTACATTTTACAAGAGCAACCAGCAGGACTCGCTCACGCTGTAAAAATAGCTCGTTCTTTTCTAGAAGACTCACCTTTTGTAATGTATTTAGGTGATAATCTAATCCAGCAGGGAGACTTGAGTTATTTTCTCAAGCAATTTCAACAGCAGCATCATGATGCATTAATACTATTACGTGCTGTTAATAATCCTAGTGCCTTTGGGGTCGCTAAAGTTGATGAAAGTGGCAAAGTTTTAGAACTAATTGAAAAACCAAAAGTTCCTCCTTCTAATTTAGCTTTGGTGGGAGTTTACTTCTTTTCCGAAATTATTCATGAAGCTATCGGTTGTATTCAACCCTCTGCAAGGGGTGAGTTAGAAATTACCGATGCTATTCAACATTTGATTAGTCAACAACACCAAGTATTAGCCTGTAAACTTGAAGGTTGGTGGCTAGATACTGGAAAAAAAGATGATTTATTAGAAGCTAATCGTCTCATTCTCGATACCGGGTTACAAACATCGATTGAGGGAGTTGTTGATACTCTAAGTCAAATAATTGGCAGAGTGGAAATAGGTTCTGGTTCTAAGGTGGTTAATTGTACTATTCGCGGCCCAGTAATTATTGGTACAGATTGTTATTTAGAAAATTGTTTTATTGGTCCTTACACTAGTGTTGCTGACAAATCAAGCTTAGTAGATACGGAAATAGAACATAGTGTTGTTTTGGAAGGTGCTAAGATTTCCGGGATTCATCAACGAATCATAGATAGTTTGATTGGACAGAGGGCGCAAGTGACACTCGCACCCCGTCGTCCAAAAGCCTTAAGATTTATGATTGGTGACGACTGTCAGGTAGAACTATCGTGATTTATTTCCTAACCGTTAACTACTATTCAACAAAATTAATTTCCAAATTGATTAATTCTCTTCCCGTTGAGGAGAATATCGATTATAAGACAATTATCATTAATAATTCGCCCGATGATAATTTTATTAGAGAATTAAACAATGAGTCCGTACAGGTTCTTCATCCCGGATATAATATGGGTTTTGGACGTGCCTGTAATTATGGCATGAAGTGGATTTATAGCCAAGATTCTCAAGCAGTTGTCTGGATAATAAACCCAGATGCTTATTTATCCAATAATTCTTTAGAAAAAGTTAATCGTTTTTTTCACTCATATCCAGAAATTTCCATTCTCGGCACAATCATTCACACACCCAAAGATGAAATTTGGTTTGCTGGTGGGTCTTTTATTCCCAAAACAGGAACAATCAAAACCCAAGATTTATTAACCAATACAGAAGCTCCCTATATCGTTTGCGATTGGGTTTCCGGTTGTAGCTTGATTGTCAATTTAGGTAATTTCTATGATTGTCCACAATTTGATGATGCTTATTTTCTCTATTACGAAGATTTTGATTTCTGTAGACGCTATGCAAATCAAGGATATCTAATTGCAGTTACTAAAGACTTTGGCGTACTGCACCAACCTTCGTCAATTACAAATAGGTATGTATCCCGAAAAATAAGGCATAGTACTTATAGCTATTTATTAACTTTAGAAAGATATACTAATGAATTTATTTTAATAACTAGATTAATTCGATTATTTGTTTATGCCTTAGTTTTAATCTTTATTAGACCTAAAGTAGCATTTGGAAAATTCTACGGTCTATTAATGTATGGCAAACAAGTAACTCATAGAACTAAAGTGAATGCATCATATCAAATAATTAATTAGTTTTGATGTTTTATATGTCACATTCAGCAGCTAATATATTGAATTTTGATTAAACTAGAATTAACATCCATAAATTAGATTCTATTAAATCCAATTAAATCTAATTAAATACAATTAAATTCAATTATTTACGTTTGATGTGAATTAGCCCGTGAAAATAGCTCAATTATGTGGGAAATTCTATCATCTAGATTTAAATACTCTTTAAAATCCTTAGATAATAAGGCTAATTTTTAATCACGTCAGGCGTAATCTATTTAGATAAGAGTAGATAAAAGCCACTCATGCTTTCTAGAGTGAAATTAATATATCAGTAAATTAATAGTATGGCTGTCTTGTGTTTTACAAATAACTGGTAAATTCTATATATCAGGTGATTTACTGGTTAAACTGCTACATAGATGAATGAATTATTGGTCAATTTATCAGTTGTTTTCTCCAAACCCACAGGTATAAGCAACTATGCTACTAATCTTTTCCCTTGTTTAAAACATCTTCAACCAACGCTACTCGCTAGTTGTGATTATCCAAACTTCAGTTGTTATCAAATACCAGATAAATTTACACCCGCTCAAGGGACGAAAGGACATTTTGACAGACTTGTGTGGACGCAGTTCCAATTACCGCAAATCTATCGCAAGCTGAAATCTAAGCTTTTATTTTCTCCGCAACCGGAAGCACCGCTCTATTCTAAATGCCGAAGTATTGTTACCGTACACGATGTAATACCTTTACGCTTTCCCAAACGCGTATCTCCTCTGAAATATTATTATCTTTACTACATTCCCCAAGTACTGTCACAAGCAAAGCATATAATTTGTAATTCAAATACTACAGCAACAGATATTTGTGATTTTTATAATATTCCAGCTAGTAAAATTACGCCGATTCCACTAGCTCATGATGCAAATAATTTTCGTTTACTGACGGAAGTGAGAAACAATAATAAAAATCCTCCTTACTTTCTTTATATTGGCAGGCACGATAAACATAAAAACCTACACAGACTGATAGCAGCTTTCGCCAAGTTTAAACAGCACTCACAAGATGGTCGGGACTACGAATTATGGTTTGCAGGCCCTTCTAATGAACTTTATACCCCTAAAATGTATTCTCAAATTGAAGAATTGGGTATTAAGCACCAAGTTAAATTTCTCGAATATGTTAACTATCAAGAATTACCAATAATTATTAACCAAGCGATTGCTTTAGTTTTTCCCAGTCTGTGGGAAGGTTTTGGTTTTCCAGTTCTTGAGAGTATGGCTTGCGGTACTCCTGTAATTACTTCTAACGTCTCGTCTTTACCCGAAGTTACTGGTGATGCTGCGCTGCTAATTAATCCTTATCATGTACATAAAATTACTGAAGCAATGCTAACTATTGCTACAGATGATAACTTGCGATCGCAGCTTTCTATAGATGGCTGTAAACGAGCCAGTAACTTCAGTTGGGAGAAAACAGGTCAAGCCACTGCCGAAGTATTAAAAAAATATCTTTAGTAGTTAGTAGTTAGTAGTTAGTAATCAATGGAAAGTAGGAATCAGAAAACGGTAAATAGTAAATATTAGTTGAACTTATTGGTAGCAAGGTTACTATTTTTTCAAATCCAAAACTCTTAACTCCTAACTACTAACTCCTAACTACTCTTAAGCTGTCCCAACTGCACCAGAGTAAACTACACCTCGGTGTATATCCATAGTCAGAATAGCTCCATCTCTAATTATCTGGGTAGCGTTTTTAACGCCAACAATTACAGGTACACCAAGACGTAAACCAATCACAGCAGCATGAGAAGTAAGACTTTCATCCTCAGTGATAATACCGCCGGATTTACGAATTGCTTCGACAAAATCTGCATTTGTATTTGGGGCTACTAAAATCTCTCCCGAATTAAAGTTGTTTATATCCATAGCGTTCTGAGCAACCCGTGCGCGACCGCTAACAGAACCTTGTCCTAGCCCGATTCCATGACCTAATACAGCAGTGACAACTTCTACCTTAATCAAATCGGTAGAACCAGAAATTCCTTGAAGAGTACCCGCACTCATTACGACTAAATCACCTTCATTTAGCAAATTTTTCTCTTGAGCAACATTAATAGCTGCTTGGAAAGTTTGACCTGTCGAAGGTAGTTCCAAAACTAATAGTGGTTTGACTCCCCATACAAGCTGTAATTGTCTGGCTACATTTACATGAGGTGTGATTGCTAAAATTGGCGTGCGGGGACGGAATTTAGACACGTTACGAGCGGTAGCACCACTCTGAGTCAATGTCATAATTGCAGCAGCCTCAAGTTGTTGAGAAATTTGACCTACTGCTTGAGAGATAGCATTAGGAATCGAACGTCTGGGGTCTGGTAGTTGATTAGTATTTTTGTTTTGGGCATCTTCTTTTTCGATACGCTCGGCAATTCTTGCCATTGTTGCTACCGCTTCTACCGGGTATTTACCTACAGCCGTTTCATTAGAAAGCATCACGGCATCCGTACCGTCTAATATCGCATTAGCTACATCCGATACTTCTGCTCGGGTAGGACGAGGATTGCTAACCATGCTATCCAACATTTGGGTAGCGGTAATAATGGGAATACCTAAACGGTTTGCAGTGGCAATTAAACGCTTTTGTAGGACTGGTACATCTTCTGCTGGAAGTTCTACACCTAAATCGCCTCTTGCGACCATTACACCATCACACAGAGCCAAAACCTCTTCCATCTGCTCGATGGCTTCGTGTTTTTCAATTTTGGCAATTACTGGCACCTGTTTTCCCGCGCTAGAAATTAATTCCTTAATTTCCATTACATCTTGAGGATTGCGAACAAAAGAAAGTGCTACCCAATCAACACCTTGGTCCAAACCAAATACTAAATCCTCGCGGTCTTTATCAGTTAATGCCTTGATAGATAAATAAACTCCGGGGAAATTAACACCTTTGTTATTAGAAAGCTTACCTTCAACGGTGACACGGCAGTGTAAATCACCCTTTTCTTTATCTACCTCCTCAACTTGCATTTCCACCTTTCCATCATCAAGCAGAATATTAGCCCCAGCAGGAACTTCTTCCGCTAAATGCTCGTAGGTAATACAGCTAATTTCTTGAGTACCGACAACTTGACGATTAGTTAGAGTGAAACGGTCACCTTTAGCTACTACTATCGACCCATTTTCAAACTTACCCAGACGAATTTTCGGACCCTGCAAATCTTGCAGAATCGCTACTGGTTTGTTTAATTCAAATGCTGTTTGCCGAATCAACCTTATATTGCGCTGATGGTCGGCATGACTTCCGTGAGAAAAATTAAGCCGCAAGGTGGTCGCACCTGCTTCAATGAGAGCCTTAAGGACTTCAGGGCTACTCGTAGCAGGTCCAATTGTAGCAACAATTTTTGTACGGCGAACTGAATCTCTTAATTCCATAGGGGCTACTATATCGCGCTTCTAGCTAGGGAATAATCCTAGATGAAACTATATCGTTTTGTCTGTGGCTAGAAACGCATTAACCAGAAAATTAAATTCCCAAGCATTAAATATCTTCTCACAATGTGTTCTAGCTGCTACTTTTTTACTGAGAAAAATGATTAGTTGAGAAAGAGACAAAGAGACAAGCGGAGATAGGGGGATAGGGAGACAAGGAGAAAATTAACTAAACTCCTAACTCCTAACTCTTGAATCCAAAATCCAAAATCCAAAATCCAAAATTATTAAACTCTTCCTAGTAACTCCTAACTGTTGACTGATGACGGATAAATGTAAAAATGTAAATAAATGCCGGTACACAAAACTTTATTATTCGTCTATCTGTGTCGTATACTCGCAAATATTTGGTAAATAAGGAGATAACAATGCTGATGTCGGAGGCAAAATCGCCACTGACACTCCCCCCCAAGGAACT
>ERZ1740065.1843-NODE-1843-length-12974-cov-12.819568_pt1 | contig 12974 bp, 14 predicted proteins | sample MGYA00581738_ERZ1740065 | MGnify/ENA primary metagenome ERZ1740065 (study PRJEB43018, sample SAMN04849749) | marine metagenome | isolation source: floating plastic debris | place: Pacific Ocean | collected 2008-09-01 | study: EMG produced TPA metagenomics... | reverse complement strand
CCCCCCCCCCCCCCCCGCCTCCCCCCCCCCCCTCCCTCCCTCCCCCTCTCGTCCCTGCCCACAGAAGTCGGAGAGGAGGAGGAAACAGGAAGAGACTGCTAATGCGGCCGATGAGCTCTTACCGAGGAAGCAGCATATGAATTCGAGCTCAGTTCCAAGGACTTGCTGCTGAAGCTGTGCATGGCTTATGTCGTTGGCATCAGAAGTACCTCGCCGTGTGTCTGACAGCAGGAGGCCAGGACCCGACTGTTTATATGGATGAGAGGCATCAATTTTAGCCAGGTCATCGACCGACTGTTACGTAACTAGGTTTGCTGAGCATACCCAGAAGAAAAAAGATCTGTTATTCCTGCGGCTCTCTCTAGCTGCTCTGTCGGGGCAGACAGGTTGATCCAAAAGTCCAGCTTCAACAGCCTTGGATCGTTCAGCTTCATCGTATGTTGGCAACTTGGTTGCAATATCATAAGCAGGGAGATCTTTGGGGCTGCTATCACTATCATATGCTGAAAGAGTGATTAAATCGTATATGATGACAAAATAAAATGAATCACAGGTCAAATTCACTGAAGGTGTTACAGTGTGCAAGAAACTTCGGGCTCATAATCAGAAATACAGAATATTTGTAGCAACACCACCACGATTATATCGTGTTTATAACCAGCATGGTCATATACATGTATAATAAATGATCAGAGTAATCACCTGGAGGAGGTTCAACTTGAACAGTGGTAGGCTCCGTCAACGCTGAAGTGGCCTACAACAGTGAAGTAGCAAAACATGATGTACTGATGGATACCCCGAAGAAATGCTCAGCTGTGTAAGCGGAGATATCAATTCTATAGATTGAAATGTAAGGTGAATTACCTCATGATCTGTCCTCTCAGATGCCATTACAAAAAACTACCCTGTGGGTCAAGTAGAGCGGTGTCTTCTCAAGTCAGTGCTAAGGCTCGGCCAGCTGTTTTAGATCCTTCTGGGCTCCCACAAAATGGCGATCAAAATATTACGACTACAATTCCATATCGTACGAATATTTGACTTAGAACGTCTGTCTCGGCTAGCCCATCAGAGCCTAAGCAAAACTATTTCTAAGAAATTGGGCTTTCCTCACGAATTGCCATCGACGATGAAGTATAGATATACATAGCGCTAGCAAAAGTATGTCTATATCGATGTAAATGCCAAGGTCACAACCCGGTGTTATACAAAATTATAGGCGCATTGCGAGTTCAGAGGAAAACGCAAACGAAGATTCCAATAAAATACATGTTATAGTGTATCTAGCACCATAAATCCAAATCTAACCGACCGATGGTTTGATAATAGTTTCTTTGCATCTGTATACCCCTCCAAAATAGTTGCAATTGACTCCATATATTGTGTCCACTGGATTGATCTTTATCTACTATTATGCTGAGAACTTACTTCCAACTAATTCTCATCGATACCGTTGTAAGTATTGACACAGTGAGTGACATATAGTATACGACTCTGGATTCTTCAATATTATCGTAGTCTGGATCAGCCAGGTGTATTTGTCGCTGTTGAAGCTAGCTCACTCATTCAAAGCGAGTACCATCAAGGAATGCTGGATATTGTAAATTACAAAAATATTTGCAGGATGAAGCCTAACTACTATCTTCCTGTTTGGTGAGGTGACCTTCTGTCAGCTATACCGGTAGGTGCTGTACCTGTTTCTTGGATTTGACATGTAGATTGATGCAAGTTGCTAGATTGCTGCTTATTTTAGGCTAGAATCGCATCTCTGGTGTCAGCATCCATCCACTCCATCTCTTGCCATGCAGCCATTAAGGCGTTCAGTGTGCAGTCTGCAGCTACACTTCAACTCCATGGGTATGTTTGGTGGACATACAATTAGACACAAACATTGGGATAGTGCCGTCTCATCAGCAGAAAAGATTGTCGGCTATCCAACCAGTTTCATGAATCTCAGATTCTGGCTGAGCGATGAGATGTCCAACGTGGCTGTTAACATGCGGAAGTTGATCGGAACTAAACACCCGTTAATGAAAACAGCGAAGGGGTTGATATTCGCGGATAAGGAGAACATTCAAACAAGAGGGTTGGTAGTGCTACTAATGTCCAAGGCTGCTGGAATACCCAAGACTGTCAAACAGTTCGAACATCATGCCCTCGATCAGGATTACCATCCACCATTGCCAGGATGCAATGGCAACGGCATTCTCGAAACACAACGATCTCTTGCAGAACTAACCGAAATGATACACACTGCGTTTGTGTTACATAGAGGTGTTATGGATATAGATCGCCAGCCTGGTACCCGGGATCATTCTCCAGAGACAGAGGACCTCCTTTATGGCAATAAAATGGCCCTGCTAAGCGGTGACTACCTTCTAGCGAAAGCATCATCTGGGCTGGCATCTCTGGGCAATACACACGTTGTAGAGGTGATGGCTAGCGCAATATCAGACTTGATGGAATCTAGGTTCTACATGGAGGAAAGGTGTGAGCATGAGTTTGAGCTGGATGACTGGGAACACTTTGCATACAAGACTACTGCTTGCCTTTATGCCAAGGCATGCCAGTCCGCTTTGATGCTCAGTGGCCATCCGGATGACTCTCTATCTCACGCATTTGACTTCGGGAAAAACTTTGGGCTACTTCGGCACATCAAACAGGATCATGACCACACTCCTAATGGAGAAACGGCTACTGATGAATTTTTTAACACATTGCTAGGTAAATACAATATAGAAGAGCTTAAGGCAGAGTATGCAGAGAGAGCTGCGCATAGCCTCGCGAAACTACCCGTCAATGATGCCGCCATGGCTCTGCACTCTTTCATAGATGTTCTCTCAAAGAACACCGTGTAGCTGTATTGTCTCATCATTTCCTTTATCCGTGGTGCTCATTTTTGTAATGTCTGATGGTTTCATGCGATCTAATATATGATTATGCGATGGTTTACTATCTTCTTGGTGATTCCTTCTTACCAACTAAAATATTTGGATAGTGAAGTGTAACACTTATTTACAGCCACAGTCAGATTTATTCAGCGGTTCCTGGTTTTTGCTGTGTTTCCATGAAAGATGAGTATATATTTAGAGCTAAAGCAGACTAAGTTTGATGAATGTTTGTGTCAATGCCTCTGGAATGTGGTGAATTACAGGCTTCGAGATGGGTTAGTGATAGCCTTATTATTATCGTATTCACAAATAGCTACTAGTCAACAGGATACCGAGTTCCATGTCCAATAGGATGTTTTATCTTTCAATGTAGATCTGTAGACCCGGATGTACTGTCCTAACAACTGAGTCATACATGCCTATAACTGGGAGACTGTTGGATCACCTCCTCGTACTAGTATTCCTTCCTATTCCTCACGCGTACAAATGTTGAAAAAGCTAAGTGCTTTCATTTCGTGAAGTTTATACGCGGTGTCTGTGCTCCTACATGTATGCATTCAACGTGACATGATATGTGTATGAACTTGGTGAGCATTTTTTTATTTTGGAGTTGCCTTATCTCACCTACATGGGCATGCGTGGTATGATACCAAATAGGTGCAGATGCTGACGGCATCTTGATCTTGAGACCAGCCCCATTTGCTAGCTTTCAAACTGATTCAGCATTCATACTTCTTATTGTTGCCAAGAAATCCTGGATAGGAAGGAATTTTTGGACCAGTTGTCTCTTTGACATACTTTGACATACTTTGACTCACTGTCCTTACCGTATACAGTCAAGTTGAAGATCAGGCTCTTGATAAGCTAACCTGCCAATCAATTATTGTGGTGAGAGGCTGAGGAGTGTGGTTCGGAGAGGGGAGATGATAAAAATGAAGTAATAAAATGATAAAATACTTTTTGATAAATGCACCATGATTACGATAGTTATAGTACTATATGCTCATCAGATTTTTTATGTATGATGTAGAATCACGTCCTTCATCTTCACTGCTTATTTATTACCATTGAATTCCGAGCTAGGGGTAAAACGGTATCCAACAGCCATCCATCGGCATGAGTAATTTATGGTGATCAGGCCAAAATTATAGACCCATACTTACAGCTCAGTATGATAATAAGATGAAAATGAACTACTAACAGTGATGCGAAACTTCTAGAGGTTTTATCATCAAGCAAATACCGATCAAGCACTTTCGATAGAATTACTATTTTTATTATACTTGTCTTCAGGGGTGTAACAAATATGGCGTCGTATCTTTGGGCGTCACGACCTTGTTTCGATTCTGATATGCTCTCGTATGGAAGAGGAAGGGAAGCTCAACAACGTAAATACAAATTTTGACAAGCGCCGCTGCCAGCTGACCGGCGAGCTATTTCCTCTCAGCTAGGTGAATTGAAATGGTGATATAGATTACATTCGATCCTATATTAAGCTTGTCTAGTGATTTCATCATCTAATCACCTTAATAGTTGTTGTTTTTTCATCTCAGAAGGGTGTGGAGTAGTGTCCCGAAAGCTTTTTCTAATGAGTAAGTCGTTGAGCGCTGGCTCTTCTCGTGGTGGAAGTGGTGGCTCAAGATCGAAACCATCATCTGCGAATGCAGATACCAGAAGTAAAACTTCATCAGCTACTAGTAGTACAGGTGTTGGCTCCCGATCTAAGCCGTCATCGGCAAATTCCGACTCAGGGAGAGTTGCTCGACCGTCAGACAAACTGAATCCTAAAACATGTGATCCGTTCAGTGATAAGAAACAGGTTTCTACGTTTGTGTCTGTCTATACGAATGGAGGGATTCCGTGTCGGTAAGTTGTACCGAAGGTGTGTGCCAAGCTTGCTATTGGTTGGTGTAAATATTTATGATGTTGTAGGCTTCTGCATGGCTCGGTGAAGCACAAACTTGGTTGGAACACTTCAATAGAGACTGTGAGCTTTGATCCAGTCCTCGTCACCTTAGCTGAAGGTCTAAAAGAATCAGTGCATCCATATGCATTTGTGGCACGACAAGGATTTGTTGAACTGTTACAAGTTCCTGATGCGGGAGTAAAGACTCTGCCGGTTCTACCCAAACTAGTGGCACCCATCAGGGCTGCGATCTCTCACCAAGACAGCAAAGTAACTTTCTATTTATTTATTCTCACTCCCATGGAATGCTCTCTGTTTGTATGTTGTGAAATTGCTATTGGTAATTGGTTTGCAGGTTTTTGAGGCCGGACTAGAAGCATTGGCCACTCTCAGTGAAGCGGTGAGGGGTTCACTGAACCAGTACCTCAAGCAGTTTATGGTGCCGCTCGCCAAGCGACTCTCAGAAACCAACTTTAGGGACACTGTGAACAAGGCCCTTCAAACTGTTGAGACTAATGGTGGCAGGGAAGCAACTCAAATAATCAAGCTTAAGATCCCGACTTACAACTCGGTTATTGGGGGCCCTGGCTAGGATATGCGTCTATGTTGATACCCGCTGTACTATCTGCCCACCTACCACCGTCCAAGTTGTCTGTTATACCCTGTTAGTAGACTTAGCCTGGTTCTGTTAGCCCGCACCACTGCAGTGCAAGCACTTGCTATCAATTGTCTGCTCGCTATCGACCATTTTTTTTGTGTCCAACACAGAACAAAAGCGCATTGAAATGTTCATTGCTCAATTAGGTTTTGCCAATACATGTCCAGCCGAGGCCTGCAATGTTCTGCCTGTATATACATTACCACAATTTTGTATTGGCTTGTTCCATTTGCCCTTGTGGAATTTATCATTAATTTATTTGGCTTCGGGTAGAGTTTGAATATTTTTGTGCGAAATTTATTTTAGAAAAATCTGTTGCAATAAAATCGCTTATGATGCTTGTGTCAGCTCTCTTGTCTTTGACCTGACTTTTGCTTCGGTCTCCAGTTTCTTCCTGTCTGTATCTTCCTTCTGCTTTTTCTGGACATCACCCACTCTTGTGAGAAACTAGAAATCAAACATAAAGTAATTGGAGTGTGGAGCGCTCCTGTCTGACAGCGTTGGTATCTGATTCACGTATATTATTCCCGTGAAGCTGATACGCCTGCTACTGGTTTATCTGATGTAATGTAAATAGTCACACTACCCACTATCTACCGCTACTCACCTCTGGCTTGCGGCAGTTCCGTCTGGTGATGAAGTCGATAAACGCAGCAGATCCATGAATTGGAGCAAGCTGTGCATCTAGGGTGTCGCTTTTCCTCTTCATCTCTGTCTGATCTTGCTCCTAAAGATTTATGGACGTGTTTCATTTACCAGGTACCAGTGGCGGTTTGCTGGGTTTTTATACCATCAGCACCGTGCTTACCTTGATCTGTTTGGGGTCTAGCAGTGGCTCGTCAGCTTCTCTTCTCTTCCAGGTTTTGGCTGGTAAATACCAGGCACCATAATTGAATTTTGCACAACTGGGTTCGTAATTGCCAAACGAGTAGGACTGAAAGCAATGACAGATAACTTTAGCATCCAACGCCTCTACCACTTCAGGATGATGAGAAACTATGAGACAATGTATTCTATAGAAACTAACCCACTGTTTCTTCTGCACTTTGTGTGCTGGAATAATGTTGGGGGATGACTCCTCTTGTTCTGGAATGGCAGCTGACATACGCAGTTCTGGGGGTACGTTCGTCAATTCGACTACGTGAATGGGGACTGATAGAGCAGGCTTCGTCTCGTACCTAACAATATTCACCTCTGCATTATAACCAGAATCTATATGAAGTTATACCGTCTTACGGCCGACCTTGACTCACCCGCTGGCAAACAATGAGTAGATAGTTGACTCTTCAATGTTGTTAGACTCTCCGCCCAGGTCAGCGACCCATTGACAGAAACCTTTTGTCACACCCTGCATCAGACAGAAGTAAGTCACTACGTACCTCACTGGCTACCTGTGTATACCTGAACACAGTTACAACATACTTTGATGTGCTCATCTTGAGATGGTGACTCTGGACGCGTTTCTTGCGCCCTCTTTTTTGTTTTCTTCGCCGGATCTTCTTTCTTCGGTAACCACTTGTAGATATTTTTTAGCGACTCGGGGAAACTAAAGTTATAAACTTCTAGCTAGTCATCCACAACACAGGCTACGTTTACACGTTTACATGTTCTAGATGGATGTAGTGTAAAACCACGAGTATAAAAAGTGAACGCGATAATATAGTCGAGACTAACTCAGGAGTTTTTCGGTCATCATCGGTGTTGAGATCCATCTGGGAAGGTAGTCTAGATTCCATATCTGATGCGCCTCCACCGAAAGCAGCCTCCTCTCCATCATCTTCCTCTTCATCAGAGCTCAGGTTCATCTCAGGGTCAAGCAGGTCAACAATGTCTTCAAATAGCTGAAATGGAATAGCTAGAGAATACTAAAACTAAATTGAAAATGATTGAACATTTAGAGCTGTCTGAATTCTCACATCAGGGTCAACGCCCTTCTCCAAGTGCGGGTAAAGAGCAAGTGGATGTTGTAGGAGGCCAAACTCTATCTCATCGATGTGATTGCGCCGTTGTTTCTGTTGCGGAGTTAGCTTAGAGAAGCAGATATCATCTTTTGTAAACCTGTGTCTATTCACACTATCCTTAATCTTGCTCATGGATTCTGTACTGCCCTTCCCTGTTAGACTAGGCGCTAGTCCCTTAGCTCTCTGAAGAAGAAAACTTCAAATGTCAGAACATACGTGTACTAATACATGCATTTCAGATTCATTTAACAGCAGTCAGACCTGTATCATATCGCCATCTTGTGCAGGAGGAGGTAAACCGTCTCTGAAGTCATCTAATCCATCTTTGACAAACGTCCAATCTGTTGTGTTTAGGAACTTTGATACACTCTTTGGATTCATGGATTTGATAAGCTTTGTTCTTATTCTCTCTTTGTACCTTATGTACCAAAAGTGAAATTAGCTGAGGGACACTCTACTTTGACACGATGAGCTCACAATCGTACAACTTTATAGAGATAAGCATTGACATAGGTATTGAAATCTCATTACAGTCGTTAAGACGTGAGCAGTGTTCACGTTAGAATCAGATGTAAAATTCCCATCACTTAGTTCAGTCTTCCAGAGAGGTTACAGGCTATATTACTCGACTAACATGTAAGCTAGATCACACAGCGTCTGATGGCTGAGATTCCATAAAAAGTGAAGAGGCTCACATAAATCTATTGCCAATGGGACAAGTTAGGCAACATTTAGATGCTATACAGAGCATCGTTGTAAGCAACATCACTCTGCCACTTGAATCGATCAACTACATGATTGTACCTACCATGGTTGATCGCGGATGGTCTTGTCTGTCAGAGTATTCACAAGCAGAAGGTCATACTTGTTAGCCATGATGATTATCAAGAAAAACTGAGAAAACAGTACAGAACACAATATACACAAGGGTCTACATTAGTTATGCCGCTTTGCAACCTTCGTGTAAACTTGCCGCTATTTCACAACATAGTTTTTCAGTATCAAAATCCAAACTAAATAGCAATAATGCAATAAATTAAAACTTATTTGAACTTATCTTTGAATTTTTACTAATAATAAACTCATTCTGATTGTAGAAAATGAATTCAAAGTTCTGCGCGGCATGATATACGTATCCATAGCTGCATGAGTTTCCTCTCCATAGACGGTGAGAGCGTTTGCATTAAATTGTATACGTCTATTTTCTGATCTCTACCGGAAAGGATGCAAAACGCCATCTGGCGGTATCCTTTCAAAACAACTATGGCAGAAAAACAAGTTTATCGATCGATCGAGATGCTGGTGATTGGGCGATGTTCTTCCATTGATATAATATGTCAGGTTTTTCCTATCCAGACTCTCGGCCAACGATACTGAATTCTCTCATTTACGAAATTAGTTTATGAGGTAAGTTTCACTAACTTATGAAGTCGCTTCGTGCGTTCAACGACAGGCTACGGCATAATATAATTATGGGGTTATTATGCTACTACGTATTTTTTGTTTCTACATGTGATCGCAGCGCTCTTCTTATCAGTTCCACGTAATTAATTATCAATATGGTCATTCTGGTGTTGATTTGCAGCGCATACTACCTCATAAAAGTTCCATCGAATACTTTTTTAGTACACACTCACCCATCAATGGTCATTGTATGACACGCTTTGCCATATCCAGTGTCGACTACAGCAGCGTACATTGTTTCAAAATATTTAGCTCCTGCCTTTGGTGCCGAACTTGGAGTATCATCGCATGAAATGGTTGCCTGAAGGAGAAGGTCTAAAGTTTTGTAATGGATCATCATAGAGCTTCCAATCCTCATCCCAACACGAGATCCAACTGCCTGTCACAATTGCTGCTTTGGTATGTGACAACTACCATCCTGAAGGTCTCAGCTTCTTTTGGAACCTTAACTATTGCTTAGATCTATACATACACTTGATCATTTTGTGTGCTCTCTACTTTATAGCTTCGCTGCACGTTTTAAAGTGTTATGAGCCATGTTATGAGCCATGTTATGAGCTATGGAGCATCTCATTTTGCAACTAATATAGGCTTAACATTACGTGTCTGGGGCAAAGGTTCGATATCCTCTCTAACAGTTTTTGTTCATTGATAGAATAGCATATACACCTTGTGATAACTGTTATGTACAGAGTTGAATTCAGCAACCTATTTTAGTATGTTGATCAGTATGTTGTAGACAGGATCTTTTCATATAAAAGCATATATATCAAAAGTATTGTACTCACATTCAAGTCAAAGTCAGCTAGATATCATAGCTGGTTCTGAAATTACGCCTGACATATGATATTTGGTTACATTGACATTGTGTCTTTTAGTTGGGTTGGCAGCCTCTTTAGGCAGGGATTTAAGAAGGGTCTAGAAGAGGCGGATATCTATGATGTTTTACCTGAGAACTCATCAGTCAAGCTGTCCAGCGAGCTCAGCAGGTAGGCTCCACCCACCCATCGGCTAGCGCTTACTGATGATACCAAATCACCACTACTTTTCACTGACCAATCAGAAAGTGATAGCGTGGAGATATTCGTGTTGCAGGGAATGGGATAAAGAGCTGTATAAATGGAGAACCGGAGGCCGGCCGCAGTTGTGGAGGGCTCTCGCCCGCTGCTACGGTATCAACATCGTCTCCATGGCATTTCTCCTCTTCATGCAGGTATATAAACACCAGCAGCAGTACGTGAATGACGTGGTGATCAAATCAGACAGCCGATTGTTGCCACTATTGATCGACCGTTGAGTTGTAATGAAATCATGTTGTCTAATGATTGCAAACGTGACAATAGCCTTTGTCTGGTCATATCATATCGCAGCATTAATCCTGACTCCCTCAGCTGAGTGCCCAATTGTCATGTGGGATACAGCTACTACTAACGAACACTGTGCTGTAACAGCCATGTGATCTACTTACTTAGGCTCACTCTCTCCACACCTCATGTTTCAGGAATCTCTGCGTCTAGTGCAGGTATTCGTACTCGGAGAGCTCATATCCTACTTTATTGGCGAGTATAGCGACCCGACCTTGGCATACGTCTATGCTGCTGCCGTCACAGCCTGCTACCTCACCGTCACTCTGCTAGCCCACCCCACATTCCATATAAACTACATGCTAGGCATGAAGATGAGAGTAGCTTGTACGTCATTGATGTATAGAAAGGTAGGCGTAGTTACTCACTGTCATTGGATCAATATCTAGATCAATGCATTTGTATGATTGATGGGCGTGTCGCAGGCACTCCACCTGTCCAGCCACTCGGTGCAGAGCACATCACCGGAGAATATCATCAAGCTGCTCGCGCAGGACGCGCAGAAGTTCGATCAGAGCCTGTTCGCTATCCACTACATCTGGCTCGGGCCGCTCTGTCTGTCGGCTGTATGTGTCTACCTGTACTTACTGCTTGACAGCCTGGCGTTTATCGCTGGCGTCCTCGTCATCGCTCTACTCGTGCTGCCCGTTCAGGCTGGTATGGCTAAAGTCTTCTCCATCATCAGGTACGTACACCTACTTACTTCTAAAATCTCTCTCCTATCCAATTATCTACTATTTTATGTATATATTTTTATGTATTCCTGTAGCCTTTTTCTTCAGTAGGAAGGGAAATGTGTGTAAAAAGATGGAAACTATTGCTAATCAATAGCGTACTTACCCTTACCCTTACACTTACACTTTCCCTTTCACTTACACTTACGCTTACATACAAGTTGTGAATTCTCGTAGCAAACGTTTCTAAATATAGGCTGTGTGTAACGTAGGTCCATAAATAGGTGAAGATGCTAGCTCTTCCTCCTGCAATATTTTTTTGTAGTTGTTCGCTTGTACTTACTGCATACATGGTAATTATAGCAGTGGTGTTAAATATAGCGAAATAGCGATTAATAATAGTAATAACTAGTGCCGCATTTTAATCGAGTTATTCTAAGATTAACTAAGATTAATTGCTCAGAAGATTGATTTTATGCCACAAGATTAATCGTGTGGTTATTTTGAGGGTGAATTTCACTGATAAACCAAGAATACTCCGCTACAAAGATCTGTGAACAACTATGATAGCATATTTATCTAAGCAAACTCAACATCAGTGCAGTTGAATACTGCCAAAGACGTTACAGTGATGTCAACGTCAGCTGCTGCGACTGGTAGCAATGATACTGCTGTAAATTCTATAACTCGGTAACTAGTTTGTAGTGGCAAGATTAAAATAAGATTAATTCAAGATTAAAAACATTAATTGGAAGATTAATCGAGATCAATTATTTTGAAGAAATGCAGCACTAATAACAATAATAATAATAATAATTACCGTGTATGCCGTATTTTTGTTATCTATTTTCAAATCATCCATGCCAACCCCGAGATAAGTCCCTTACTCGCCTCTCTATCCCATCCCTACCTGCACCATTCCCTTACAGAGCCAAGTCTGCTCTCGCGACGAATACGCGTATCAAGATAATTAACGAGATATTGAGAGCGGTACGTAGCGTCAAGATATACTGCTGGGAGAGTACGTTCTGTAAACAAGTACACAGGCTAAGATCGTAAGTGTTCCCGCCCACTTGAGTCCTTGACCTTCAACTTGTCTCAACTCACTCACTCACTCGTCTTCCAGCCATGAGATGTTGAAAATAAGGCAGATGGCATTCGGCAGGGCGTTCCAGCTGTCCTATTTCTTCTCCTATAACAAACTCGCCATGTTTGCTGTTGTCGCGGCGATATACCTCACCGGCGCTCAGCTCGACATTAAAAAGGTAACGGCTGCTGTGAAAACTGGAAATCTGACACTTTCATAGGCATACTACTGTAATTCCTCAATATTCTGCAATTTGAGCTATGACTACATAGTCTCACACAGGGATAGCAATCTTGATTTTATTGAATACGTGCAGTAAAACTTCTCACACCCAATGCTATCAGGTCTGCACCATACCTGCCAACTCTCCCATATTCAGACCTGCCGATTCTCCTGTATTTCTGGGCACCCTCCAGTATTTTAGATGCCAACATATAGGGCAAAAATGGCTCTTATTTGTTTTCTAATGTTCTCCTGTGGCTTATCAGTTAGATCTTGCTCAGTTAAGCTCACATATGGTAGAAATGTAGCTGCAGGGTAGGAGTCAAAGTCCAGGAAAACTGAATCTCCCGTATTTTTATCCTGACAGGTTGACAGGTATGGCCTGCACTGCACTCTACAATCCAATGTAATTAATCCATGTTTGACTCTGTTCAGGTGTGTATCGTCTTGGCCTTGCTGGACGTACTCAAGGTCACCATCGTTCTCATGGTGCCACTCGGTGTGTTCTACGGCTCACAAGCCCTTGGCACCGTCAGGAAGATACAGGTATTTCTCCTTCCATTGCTTCCTCCCTACCATGTTATACACACACTCCTTATGCTCGCTCCGTCTGCTCGCCTTGTCTGCTCACTCTGTCTGCTCTCTCCGTCTGCTCACTCCGTCTGCTAGCTCCGACTGCTAGATCAGTCTGCTAACTCAGTCTGCAATCGCAGACTTCTGGCTAATAAAACAAGAACCGACAGCATACTA
>ERZ1740065.1842-NODE-1842-length-12976-cov-55.588267_pt1 | contig 12976 bp, 11 predicted proteins | sample MGYA00581738_ERZ1740065 | MGnify/ENA primary metagenome ERZ1740065 (study PRJEB43018, sample SAMN04849749) | marine metagenome | isolation source: floating plastic debris | place: Pacific Ocean | collected 2008-09-01 | study: EMG produced TPA metagenomics... | reverse complement strand
AGTGAGCGGGAGTGAGCGGGAGTGAGCGGGAGTGAGCGGGAGTGAGCGGGAGTGAGCGGTAGTGAGCGGTAGTGAGCGGTAGTGAGCGCAGATAGGCGCGGGAATGAGCGCGAAAATTGACACGAGAATGACAAACACTATCCTTGCTTACGCCGGTTCTAGTCCTGGTCAAATCGATCAATAGTGCTGCCAGTTATGTGGCAAGTTAACTAAAAATGAACTCGTAACCGACTGTGTTACAAAAGCTTATAAAGTTACACAGTAACTTACAGGCTGTGATGTCCTTAAATCTATTCTTGCTGGAGTTTCCTGTTTCTCTGCCAACACCAGCACTGCCTCTTCTGCTTATCAGTTGCTAAAAATTCATAGTTCAGGTAATCATTCGCTGTTATTCTGATTCAGCTAGCTACTTAGGTAAAGCATTGAAGCTATAACAAAGCTGCCCAGAACTGATCTAACTACATAAATCAATCACATTCTAACCTTGAACTCTTCACCGAATGGTTCAGCAGGGTTGGTAGATTTCTCCTGCTTTATCAGTGCGTCCAGTTCTGATATCAGGACTGCTGTTGCGGGTCTTCCCTTGTAGTTAGAATAGTACACGTCGTCGCTGTCATCAATCGCCGTGAACTGTTCAGCTTGCTCCTCAACATCAGTAGGCACGTATGCTACAGAATAACAAATCCATACAGTATGTTGGGTTTCTATTCACTTGCAAGCAGTCAGTATCATGCAATGTAAATAAGGTGGTTGTTTGACGTGCCATTATTTCCACGTAGTTTCTTCATTCCTAACATGGCAGCTTGCAGCAAAGCAGTACTCACTGCCATCACTGCTGTCACTATGCATATTGCAATCCCAAGCCTACCAGTCATACAGATATCAAGTCCAATGGATTACGTGTGTATCTTGATTAGTGCTGCTTTTCTTAAAAATATTTGATTTCGATTAATCTTCTGATTAATATTTTTAATCTTCAATTAATCCCATTTTAATCTTACCACCACAAACTAGTTCCTGAGCTATAGAATTCATGGCGGTATTGTCGCTAGAAGCTGACGTTGACATCACCGTAACATCTTTGGTGGGTTATCAGTGGTATTCAACTGCACTGGTGTTAAGTTTGCTTAGATAAATATGCTATCATACTTGTTCACAGATATTTGTACTATATTACCCTTGGTTTATCAGAGAAATTTACCCTCAAACTGGCCACAAGATTAATCTTATGGCATCAAATTAATCTTCTGAGCGACTAATCTTAGTTAATCATAAAATAATTCGATTAAAATGCAGCACTAATCTTGATCAGGATTCCCTTCTTAACTCCACAGAAATGTGATGACATCCATATCCAATCTATCCTTGAATGAGGACTTTGCACAATAAAAGGATATAAATAAATATGATGCATTCTGGCTAGCTATCTAGGTAATAGACACAACTGGCCACTGGGCTGGCAATGCGAGTGATATAATCATGGCTACCTGAGTTTTCCATTTCGTTATCCAGCCGACCGGTGTATTCATTCCCTCTAGAAACATACAGAAGTAAGTTTCAGAAGAAATTTAAGTAAGATCTCAATAAGTTTCCTGCTGCATTGGCGAACCTGTGGAAAGGAATCCATAATCATTCCTTCCGCAAAAGTCAAATATTAGCTTAAGTTACCTCTTTTCCTTTACGCCCCGGCGACGATAGACAACAACTGCTACCACCACAGCCACCACAACCACAATAGACGCTACTGTTGTAGAAACCGTTGTGACAAGCTGACGGAAAAGTGGTCCAGGTGGTGCGGTTGGTCCGGCTGGGTCTTCACTGCTGATCTCTGGAAAGAAATAGATGTTCTCTGATTGGATATATCATAGCGACTGACTGCGTGTATACGAGAATGAGGTACCAACCCAAGATGGTGCTATACATCAGAGACCAGGACAGCATGACATGACCATCCAGCAACCACGAGTACACAGATATGTTGTGAGTCCCTGGCAATGATGTGATGTTGAGCATGCTCCCAGAGAGTGTATATTCATCTCCATCAAACTCCACAGTGTAGTTCACCAAACAAGTGTCGTTGTCTAGCTGTAATACAAAACAATCTGTCTTATAAGAAGAGGTCGATTGAAGGCTGGGCCACACTGGCCGTATTTCCATCTGTCAGTCTCGGACAACAGTTTGTCGTTAATGACAGTAGTGTTCACACCTGACGCTACTTGCGGCTGTAATTTGTAAGCAAATTGGCTGTAAAAATTTGGAGAGCCAATCAGCAATTTTCTCGGAATTTTATGCGATGCTGATGCTGTCCTGTATAAAACCTAATGAAGATTGCATATTTTCCGCAAACTCTGTAGCCAATCAACTAGCACTTCACCGAAAAATTTTGTTCAACGTTGTAGCATGTTGAAAATTGATTACAGCAGAAAAGTCATTGATTGCGAGCTAAGAATAGAAAAGAATGTGTGTCGTCTGCGGCTGACAGATGAAAATACGACTAGTCTGGCCCAGCCTTTAAACTCACGGTTCCTTGAGTCCAGTAACTTAACCTGATCACAGCTGAAACAGTGTTTGCCATTCTCCTGTCGATTTTCACGCTTACTCCCACTCCTATCCGCATTCACTCCCGCATCTATCCGTGCTCACTCCCGTGCCTATCTGCGCCTAACCACTCACACTCCCGCTCACTTCCGCTCACACTCCCACTCATTTCTGCTCACTCCCGCTCACTTCTGCTCACTCCATCACGTGCTGATGCACGACTATTTATGGGAGAATGACAAAAGCCGCTGAAACTACTCAGAGCTCTGTGCAAAATATTGAGGAGGAGGTATTTGCTGTGTTCAAAGTGAGTTATTCTCACTATCTTCCATATATTGCTGAATTGTTCACGCTGATCCTAATCCACTAATCAAGAGGAAAATCATACGTCTCCTCGTAGTTACAAAAGGTCAATTGTACGTAACGACATCTTCTCTCCGGTAAGAGTTGGAGCAGTATTTACAAGATGTGTTTGAGGAAAACAAACCTCAGGTAGTGTGATAGTCAGCTGTATCAGTGGACTGATTAACTTCTCATCGATCTTCACTGCCGCTGGAGAGTTAAGCTCCTCTCTTTCTATATAGGAGAGAAATAATAGAAGAGAAACATGGGGAACGTGAACCGATATATTAGTCTAGGCAGAGTCTAGTTTTACCTAGTACTGTTTACCTGGACAAATGAGGTCAGAGACATCAGACTGCACTTCATCCACAGCTTCTAACCCGTTAATGAGTCTCACAACCTCAACCCTGACATAGAGCGGTACCGCAGGATTCAGATCTGTTAGGGTAACTTCTGATTGGTTGGCTGGTGTTGTACTGTTGTGGCAAAGGACTATGTCACCAGGTTCAAATTGAGCATAGTAGGAGCAGACGACTCTGTATCCTGATATGAAGCTGGCTGCAGAGTTGGTGTATCTCTGCCACATGATTGTTATCTGACCAGCTGATACAGAATTATGTGAGGCTGTGGGAGCCGATGAAACTCTGACATACTCTGTAACAAATGATAACGTGTAAGGTATGCTCGACGTCAATGTTAAATGCTAAATATTAAAATCCCAGTGTTGTCTCATGTGCTTGAGAAACCGCAGTGCGAGGCTGCCATATGCGGCGCCAGGTTGCTCTTGGTTTCCAAGCAGGTTGGAGCACAACTGTGGCACTAGGGCCCACCAGGACGACTGCAGCTGGGAAGCCACAACCTCTCAACACTTCCGTGTCTAAGGTACAGGCTCTACCACTGAGCCATCTCCTACTCCCATATGGTTAGACAGCGATAATCCACAGAAGGAAGTGTCAGCTAATTATCCAAACAGTACGTATTGGACTAATGACACTAACCTATTCCTTTATGATATGGTGTATGGGATCATGTATTGAAAGAAGTGCCCAAACTGTAAAGTTAACAGTCCAAACACTAATATATCTTATAATGATATAAATTTGTTTCACTTCAATTTTATATCAAATGATGTTTTCATGCTGCCATATTTAGTGCACCACTTGGTGCAGTTTCCGTCCGCTATATGATACATACCCAATTCTCTTAATCGGTGATACTGAAGATGATGATGATGAGTTTTCTCCACTTACCCACAACATAAGCTTGTATAGCGACTCCTCTCTCATCGCTGTTCACAGGATGATTGAGAGTTGTAGGAGCTGGATAGCCTACGTTATAGTAGAAGGCTACTGGGTCCCTCTGCTGTCCATTCCTGAATGACACTCTGTTGTGTTTACAGCCAGTCTGAGATATGTTAACATGTATAGATACGATATCTCCCTCGTTGACTCTGACAATCCTGTCTTCTATCACTGCGTAATAGATTCCTGATTGGCTTTCAGACGTCAGCAGAGTCTCTGATCCGTCCACTATTCTATATGATGTCACGGTATCATTGTATCTCTCCTTTCTCCACACAGCAGCGTATGAGTTACAGGTGCTGTCACTGCTGACATGATAGAACCTCCAGCTGATCAGGTAGCCACTGAGCTGTATGGGACTGGTAGTCAGTAGCTGTAGCGACTTTCCACTGAGACCGTAATCTTTAACTGAGAGGTTTGTTGCTGCCTTTGATGTAGCTGAAAGGAAACAAATATCATATTGAAATGTAGACTTGCAAGGAAAAGCAGACACTGAAATTCTCATGCCAACAAACTTATGGTTACTTTCAATTTGATATTCCAAACACAATAGTAGGAACCTCAATTGCGGCAGAAACAGAATTAACATTCAGCTAAGTCATTTCACTAAAAATGACGGCACATCTAATTTATAGAGGATCTTTATCCATGTTGGATCACAACTGTTAGCTCATTGTATCACTTCACCATGGTGCATCGTTCCGTTGGTCTGTTGCCTACAGATAGAAAGCCCAACGCCGGGCATATGGTCATACTATCCGTTATTGCATCCAACGCAAACAGCTGCTCGTGATCAGATCAGCCAATGAAATTTCAGAAATCAATCAATGCAGGCCAAAATTTCATTTCTGTCCCACAGGCTTTGCACTCAGTCATTTACACAAACAGTTGCTCTTTTCTGCAGCCATTTTTCTTCAGCAACCATGTCACATGCTAACAGTGATAGTAGAATAGGTATCTTGCTTACAAATCCTGTTATCACCTGGAATAGTAATTGGAGAGGGCAGCAGAGGGAGAAGGATTGTGGTCACCCTAGATGAGTGAAGGAAAATATGAATTAATTTCACTCACTATAACTCCTATTCCGAATAGGTTGTGTTTGATACACATAATGTCTCTTGTGTGCTTGTATCCACTGTGAGACTTTTAGCATACACATTTGTGTGATCTAACCAATTAAATAATATGGACTTTTGCTTCAGCCTACAATCTACCGTTCACTGACCATGATTGTGAGATAGAAAGGGTGGTATGCTAGTACACTTGTCTGACGATTCCTCATATCTTGACCCCTAATCCCTTCCGCAGTTGGATGATTCATCCGTCGGCAACGGACATAACGGAAAAGCAACTCTGTTACCCTTCGAGCATGCTTGAAATCCTAACAGTTCTGTCGCCTTATGATACATTGTGATCAGTAAATTTAACTGGCTCTACCTATTAAATGCCGTCATAGCTAGTTTTGATCGGATATACAGCAGTGCTGTGGACTCGAGTACCTAATCAAACACTCCAGTCAAAGACTTGAGCCACAAATTAGCAAAATAGACTTACTTGATGGTAGCTATCAAAGACTTGCAACTTGAATTGACCAGTTCACTAGTGACTCGTAATTTACTTGATCCTATGTATTGACTTGCTTGTATTTCAACTCAATTTATCAAAATTGCAAGCATTCTTCACGAAGCTTTGTTTGAGAGAAGTTATTTTTAAAAGGCTCAGCAAAATGAGATTAGTTTTGGACCAATTGTAATGTCACTGTTGGAGGAATAGATATCTGACTCAATCAACACTAGAAATAGACTAGCGGTTTGAATTACTCATGACTTGGCCAGTAAAAATGACTTGAAAATGGACTGGAGTGACTTTAAACTTGAAGTGCAAGTCATAGAATTTTTAGTTGTGACTTGAATTTCTAAGTTATTTACTTATTGACTTGAATTGTGAAGTAGAACTGACTTGAGACTTGACTTGTGACTTGCTTCTCACAAAATGTGATGACTTATGACTTGACACAGCTCTGATATACAGGCATTTAATAGATAGGGCCAGTTAAATTAACCGATCACAGTGTATCATAAGGGAAAGAATGGTTAGAATTTTGAGCATGCTCGAAACGCAACGAAGCCCCCTTTCTGTTGTTTCCGTTGCTGACGGATGAGTCATCCAACTGCGGAAGGGATGAAATTGAGAACGTCTGTCAGCATCACTACCTACACATATCGCTAATACCAACACTTGTCAATTAAATCTCCCCAGCATTGCGATAGCCAATCACGATGCGAGTTTCTTTTTTAGCAAATCAACAAAGTTCTCATTGTAACAAACTCACCAGGTCGGGTCGTGTAGATCTGAGACCAGGAGAGCATGTTATATCCATCAGCCAGTCGGGTGTAGATGGATAGCCGGTACACTCCAGCCTGTATGTCAGCACTGATTTCATTGGTTGAGCTCATGCTGCTGTTACTGCTGTTGCTGCTGCTACCATTCAGCTCTAGTCTGTAACTGTCCACACATCCATCTGATATGTCCTGCAATGGTATGAGAGATGTTGAGGAAGTAAACAGGGAAACCTCCTGGCAGACAAGTAACATGCAGCTTTCACTTTCAGCTCTTGTTTGCTTTTGTTATGGTAGGTTTTTTATGAGAATCACTTGCGCTCAAAATATTTTTGTCTTCTCAGCAATTTTCAGCAGATCACAACAATTTAACTAGTCATCGTTCCTGTACCGCATTGATGCTCTATAAAGCACTTCTTTTCTAACATACGAAAACGACAAAAGCATAAAAGCTACACTCGCAAGTAGATCCTCATGTACGATATTAAGCGCTATGGATTCGTAGCTGGTGAAATTAGACGCTCAACCTCCTGTTGGCTGAGATCGACTCAACTCTAATCAATTACTGTTTTGTCGCAAATGTAAGTTACTGCAGGCTCTATGACACACTAGTGGAAACATAAGATCTTGGAGAAATCTCAAAACTACTTAAGATAGTGGCGCATAAATATTGCTGTTAAGTTTGTGCTCTACTATCCTCCCCTTATGTTCAGATGCAGATTCAGAAGGGTGCGTGAGGAGCGCGTACACCTCCCTTTGTATGGCCAAACATTAATTTTTATTCAACATTCTCTGAATATACTCTCAATATACTCTCAATATACTCAATATTTGATCTGATGTTAACCCGCTAATTATTGCTAAAAATACTACTTACAGCTTTTTCAGCAAGAAAAAGAAAGTTAGATTATTGTACAGGAGTCCATCCATAGCATTACCATCTTAGATTCTGTTTTCGCGTATATCGATAACATATTTGCCAAGCAAATATTCTAAAAATCAGGGGTATTCTATAGCAGGTACTGCGTGCTAGTGCCGTTTACCAACGGGCGGTGGGGGTGGGGGAGAGGGTGGGTGCGTTGTAAGTCCCTATAGAGTTTGGGGCAATGTATTGCCCTCTAGACCTCTGAGAGTAACTACAAGAAGGTTTTGGGAATACTGGACTGATAATGTTTAAAAATACATGTTGCCGAAGTCAAAAATGAGCCCAATCTTACCTGACTATCTTACCTGACTATCTTATTTGAAATCAAGCTGAGCTCATATTCAAAAGGCAAGTGCTACAGCTTGTTTGCCTACGTACTACTTTGAGCAGATTTGTTGATATATCATGTCATATAATGAACATACTATATAATACAAACACGCACACCTAGTCATGCAGGAGATTTGTAAAGTGGGACTTGTCTCCTCATGCTTATAACTCTCTTACGCGTCAGGTCATTTATCTCGGTCCAGTAGATATTCCATAGTATTTTTTCGAATTCTAATGTCCATCTATATGTGTATATCCATAAACGATATTCCGATATCATAAGATGTCACGCATAGCACTAATTAGAAACAACAAACACCTGCGATAGCGTTACTGATTCATTGTATAAACATTTTATGTTCATCATCTTAACTTTGAGTGTCAACTTTCAAAATTCAGGACGGTTAGAGGACTAAATGGTTATGCAGGACAAGGATCCCCGTACTGACCCGAAAAATCTGGGACACATGGCAAGTATGATCTTTAACCATCAATTCATATTCTTAAAAAGTGATCAGTTTGAATCAGTCGCTTTGACCTTCAGACAGTGACTGGATACCTAACCAGTGGGAGCATTTTTTCGAGCCGCTGGCTACTCATTTTGTGGCTGTGATCTCTTCTCATTTGTGTTGCAATTGAGCTGCGATGGAAATTTCCATTCGCTGGCTGAAATGCACACTGAATAGGTACGAAATCGGTGGCTATGGAATAAACAATACTTATTTCTTGCACTGGTTAGTTGGTTTGTTGGTAGATCAGTTCCTTAGTTTTGTCATGGTCGAAATAGCTGCTGCCAATGAGTAAGTAGAAATAATCAATGAATGCATGAATGCCTTTTGCCTTCTAACCTTCTTGGAGTTTCATTCTGCAAAATTGACTTAGATTGCGGGTGAGATGCGCTCTCAGAGCATTCCTGAAACAACGGTTTTTCTAGGGGAGATCTCCCAGACCTCCCTGTGGGAGGGAACACCCCTCCCACACCCACCCCAGCACCTTTGGCACTTTGCTTCGCACCTGAGCGTAGTGACGGTGCTCCGCGGCTGCCCTGCAGGCAGTCTTGTACACCCCTTTTGTTGGATCTTGGATCCCCCCCAGTGTTATATACAAACTGGAAGAGCTAAGAATTATAAATCCTGAAATTTAAAATACTGCTAATTTTGGCCCATTGCTAAAATTTTTATGTTTATTTCAGCAGTTTGTATAAAAACAATGATATATTTTGTCAAATATCGGAGTTGCTGCTATTCTACCCATGATGCAGTGGTTGGTGTCTCTGCCTGGCTATGGGTGGCTGGCAGCTGGGTAGCCTGACTATCAGCTTGGAGCTGTGATAGCTGTTTGCTGTTACAGTGTGGCTACTGCCTTCCTTGGGGCCGTCTGTCATTCAGGCATTGAGAGGCATGCATATAACATGTAATTGTTTATCACTACAATAATTTTATTACTGTAACTTGTCAGCTTGCGTACGCTTAAAGGAGCACAGAGCGATAATCTCGGCTTGCTGGTACTTACTTCATCACTGTTAATACTGACTTATTTTACAGTTTCTCGAGAGTCATATTAATGATCGCTCTCTGTTGGCTCTACTCCACCCTAGCAATGGGCTCAACAGTGCGATTACTGACATTCATTAATTTTTGGATTTTCTACTCTATGTATCGAAATACCAAACTACTCACGAAGATCAGGAAACCAGGAGCAGATTTAGAGGTGGTGCGACGACGCGAACGCACCCACTGATTTTAGGCTGCTCATATCTTTTTAGGCTTGTGAAGGTTTCCCAGAGGTTTTCCTAACAAAAATGCGATTGCCTTATCACTAGTTATTAGTCCTATCATAACTGGCCTATTTCCAGCTGGCTGTCCAATCACATAAGTGCTCTGAAATGGCACTTTTCAGTTGATTTCTACTATCGTTGTCTTGGAAGCTCCAAATATGGGATAAACCTCGTAGGAAGAAACTGATGTCATAACACAAAATTTTAGAGCCTCTTCACAAGGCAAACAGGTCAAGATAATTCAAGTAAGATGACACAATCGCACTCTGGAAAAATGGTGATATAGCTGAGAGAAAAGTCAGTGACTACGAATGCCCAAGTCGGCGAAGCTTCTCTGCAGAGTCTTGACTGCACAGGAATTTTAGCGAGATTTAGTGAGCTTAGTATTGGGTGTGTTTGGTGCATTGATTGAGATTGTCACTTTAAACTTGTTCTTGAAGTGTTCACAGATCAGAATATGTATTTTTCAACACCTTTTCCATTCCAAACCTAAAATATTTTCGGGGGCGTTGTCCCTGCACCCCGCTAGGGCCTTAAAAAGCACCACCTGGATGACAAGTCTGGATCCGCCCGTGGTAAACTATACAAAATCGGCATCGAAGATAACATTTTCTGACACAATAAGCACTTCTATGTACTGTAAAACCAATCACCAGTCTTCATTTACTTCAAAATGATTTTTGTAGTTGGAATAGTAGTTAGATCACTTGAAAGTATACTGATGTGTTGATGCTCCATCAGGTATCATACGATGATGTTGATACTTCGATGCGTAAATTTCTTCGGCTTTTATCATATCGAGATCACAAATATCGAATGCATACTGGTGTCGAATATTGGTGTTGAATCCATACCTACTCCACTCCCATGAATACTATAAACATTACGCAACACCAGTTAAAATGGGAGTAATGAAGGATCTCCTCATCCAGATAAACTGCGTAATTTTGAGTGCATCGACTCACTCAGTGATGTTAGTGTAAAACAATGATCCCACTCAGCACTTGTCAGTCTTAATCTACAGAACTGAGAACTTACCGGAAGAATAGAAATCTTCAATTTCTTCTCCGCACCTGTCCCACTCTCCTGAATAGTGATGCTGTCCTGAATCAGTCCCAATCTGCCTGAATTCATCATAAACTGAATGTGAGGACATGCGGACTGGCTCGTAACTGAGCCAACCTACTCACTATTACTTGGACAGATCATTGCGGATGTAGGAGAAAATAACTCATCGACTGCCTCCGTTCCATTTATAGTCCTGACCACCTGTACTCTGACATAGAGAGGACTGGATGGATCCAGATGAGACAGAGTGAGGCTTGATTCACTGGCTGATGTAGATCCGTTATGACAGTGGATGATGTTGCTTGTGGTGAAGTTCTGTGAGTAGGAGCAGACAGCTCTGTATCCGGATATGAAGCTGGCTGTAGAGTTGGTGTATATCTGCCACATGATTCTGATCTGACCAGTGGATACAGAAATGTGTGAGGCTATGGGAGCTGATGAGACTCTGACATAAGCTAAAATATAAGCAATCATGAATGAGAACAGTTAATCGATGAACTCAGATATATGCTGTCAAAACATTATACATGTTCTGTAAATATCAGCAGATTCAGTCTGCTGATGATTTTTCTATTTCCACTGAAATACCGGAGGACAGTGTAGCCATTATCATTAACCAGTGTTTCCCTGAGGATAATCTAGTAACGCGGACTAATCTGTTCGATTTCAGACAGTCGTTTGTCCTGATTGAACGAGTACTATCATGTCGTATTAAGCCTATCAATCAATGTGTTCCTGGGATTGAGACAAATCGAACCTTCAAGCTGCTTCGTAACCTAACCAAGTTTTTTCATGTGGCTAGTATAGGGGATCAGAGTTTCTCACCTTCGACATAGGCCTGTATGGCCACAGCTCGTCTTTCATTGAAATTTTCAACATTGGGCAGTGTGTGTGGAAGTGGGTAGCCTATATGTTTGTAACCTTTAGCGAGGGGATCCTGTAGATAATTATTCCTGAATGAGACCCAGTTCTTTTGACAGTTTGATGTATTTTTATTGACATGTATCGATATAATGTCTCCCTGGCTGACTCTGACTATCCTGTCCGTTATCGAGACGTTGTAGACTCCTGATTGGCTGTCAGATGTCAGGAAAGTCTCCGATCCGTTGACCAGTCTGTAAGTGGCGTGGTTGTTGCTGTCTGTCTCTGGGCTCCAGACAGCTGCGTATGAGTCACATGATGAGTTGTGATAGCGATGATAGAAGCTCCAGCTGATCAGGTAGCCACTGAACTGTATGGGACTGGCAGTCAGCAGGTTTAGAGAGGTACCACTCAATCCATAATCTTTCACTGTCAGATTAGTAGCTGGTTCGGCTGAATCTGTGTAACAAAGATTTCATTAAACTAACTCAAAGTTTGTGTGTTGTACTTGTTTCCTCTCAAATGTTCCCCTTGATCAATTTAACTCATTGAGCATAGTATACATTTGTTCTCATAACTTAACCTAGTTAAGAATGCTGCAATCGATACTGCTAACGAATGCAACGCCAAAGCGATACACAAATGCGATTTTTTTTTTTTTCCAGATGAGAACTACTTCCAAGTAATCACGGACAAATAGGAGTGGTTGTCATTGGATGTCAATCTCCAAATATGTTATTATGAGAACCATTATCGACATTAGTGAGAATAAATAACTCCTAAATCTGTTTCTAAGTGATATAAGGCTGAAGTCAAATGGGAGATAATGGACATATTTGATTATGGAGTTGTATTTCAAGTTATTCTTTCATCGTCCGTAAAAAAATTTCCATGATAAGGTTTAAAAGCAGCCTATGCTTTTATTAAAGGCATTGTCTTACTTGATTTGCTCTCATCACCATGTGTTTACACAAGTTGAACTATGTAACTTTGCACAGGTACACTTCACACAGGTTGACCCCTGTGGTAACGTAACACAACCGCGAATGGATATAGTTCAACTAAAATTGTGCCATGTGACGTGTACCCAGTAACTCATTTCAGTCGGTCATCGCCTCATAATTCCTTAGAATTTACCCGGTAAACGGAGTGCAATAAGTACTGGGCTTTGGTATTGTATTGATCAAATACACAATCAATATAGAGCAAACACATAAGACTAAAGATTAAAATAGTTTTTGAGCATGTGACACAGCATGGATGACAAAGAAACAGTTCCAAAGTTTGTCTTACCTATGATAATGAGTAGCTATATGGTGAAGAAGGGTATATTGAGAAACGTTTTAATCCATGAAATCATCAGCAGTTCGGTTGTAATCCAAGGTATATAGGTAGAGTAGTGTCTTATGAAGGGGTTTTCGGACAATAGAATCCATCATACCGCCTAGGGAGTGCAATAGGCAGTGCCTAATGAGAGACAGAAATCACATAGCAC
>ERZ1740065.1841-NODE-1841-length-12978-cov-4.860946_pt1 | contig 12978 bp, 11 predicted proteins | sample MGYA00581738_ERZ1740065 | MGnify/ENA primary metagenome ERZ1740065 (study PRJEB43018, sample SAMN04849749) | marine metagenome | isolation source: floating plastic debris | place: Pacific Ocean | collected 2008-09-01 | study: EMG produced TPA metagenomics... | reverse complement strand
AATTTTTTGTCTCTTGTTGATCTAATAATAGTTTGAGTTCCCAATTATTATTTTGAGATATGCAAAAATTGTCATCGCTCTGTTCTAGGGCTGCTATCAATGTAAATCTCAAATCAATCTCAAATCAATCTCAAAGTCTTGCTCCATAAGCTTTATAGCCCCGAGTTCGTTTTTTTTACAGGGCACGGAACTCTCCACTGGGCAAGGTTTCTGAGAGTGCTTGACGACGCACCCTCGCCCCTAAAAGCCAAAATCTGAAATGAACGTTTACGACAAATCACCTTGGGGAAACAAATGCCCTATAAAGGCAATGTACAGACAGTAGCGATTGACGCGATCTGACGCGCTGAGGTTATATGAGCTTTTTAAATTCGATTATGTCAGCGGTGGAAAACCCCAACACCATGGGCTCCATGGGACAAGTGGCTGGGATTTTAGGTGCCGTTAACGGCGTGGCTGAGCAAAATGGTGTTGATAAAAACACCATGCAGTCGGTGGTTGGGGTCGTTGGCAAGTACGTGCAGGGCGGACTTCAGCAGAAGAAATCCCAGGGGGATGCTCAGCAGGTGCAGGATTTGGTTAGCCAATTTGCGGGCACCCAACCGAGCGAGCAAGCGTTGACGTCAATCTTAAGCGCGCCTCAAATTGAGGGTTTGGTCGGCGAGCTGGAAAAAATGACCGGTTTGGATGCGGGGACCGTGCGCGGTTTGTTGCCGGCGGCGGTGCCCCTGGTGCTGAATTTGCTGAAAACGGGCGAAACGAAGCAGGAGGGCAGCACCGATAATTCTTTGCTATCCAGCTTCCTAGACAGTGACGGCGACGGTGATACGGACCTGTCCGATGTGATGGGAATGGCGAATATGGCGGCGAAGTTTTTCGGCTAGGGATTGGCTAATGTTGGACCGTTAATTGCGGAGAGGGGGCGATCGCCGTTGGGAGGATAATAGCGGTGCTTTTTATCCGAAACCCCGATGGACGCTGATAGAACCGGTGCAATTTCCTGGCGATCGCCCCGCCAATACGAAGACATCCTCTACACCAAGGGGGCAGGCATCGCCAAAGTTGCCATCAACCGCCCCCACAAACGCAATGCCTTCCGCCCAAAAACCGTGGTGGAACTCTATGACGCCTTGTGTGATGCCCGCGAGGATCCAGAAATCGGCGTCATCTTTTTAACGGGCGTAGGTCCCCACACTGACGGGAAATATGCGTTCTGCGCCGGAGGTGACCAAAGTGTGCGCGGCAAGGCGGGCTATGTGGATGAGGGGGGCGTGCCTCGGCTGAATGTGTTGGATTTACAGCGGCTGATTCGGTCCATTCCCAAGGTGACGATCGCCCTGGTGGCCGGCTATGCGATCGGTGGTGGGCATGTGCTGCACCTGCTGTGTGACCTAACCATCGCCGCTGATAACGCCATTTTTGGACAAACGGGCCCCAAGGTGGGCAGCTTTGACGGAGGCTTTGGCGCAAGCTACATGGCCCGGGTGGTAGGACAAAAAAAGGCGCGGGAAATTTGGTTTCTCTGTCGTCAGTACGACGCCCAGCAGGCGTTAGAGATGGGCTTGGTTAATACGGTGGTGCCGGTGGAGGAGCTGGAAGCGGAGGGCATTCGCTGGGCCCAGGAGATTTTGACCAAAAGCCCCATCGCCATTCGCTGCTTAAAATCTGCCTTTAATGCGGACTGTGACGGTCAAGCGGGACTCCAGGAGCTAGCGGGCAACGCCACGATGCTGTACTACATGACTGAAGAGGGCAGCGAGGGGAAACAGGCATTTTTGGACAAGCGATCACCCGACTTCAAACAATATCCCTGGCGCCCCTAAAAACACATTTCTCCCCTTAATAAGGGGTGATTAAGGGGGGATCTTTAACCTGCGGGGCTTTTTTCCGAAACTTTGTCTGTGGCTAAAACTTGTGAAAATCCCCTCTTGTTAAGGGGGGATTTTCGTTTGGCTCCTTACGCCTCGCCCTCGGGCACAAAATCTAACGCCGCCGAATTCATGCAGTAGCGCTGACCGGTGGGCTTAGGACCATCGTTAAACACGTGCCCCAGGTGAGCATCACACACGGCGCACAGCACCTCAGTACGCGTCATAAAAAGGCTGCGATCGCTCTTGGTCGCGATATTCTCATCCACGGACGGCGACCAGAAACTGGGCCAGCCAGTGCCAGACTCATACTTGGCATCGGACTTAAACAGCTCACAGCCACAGCAAATGCAGTTATAAGCGCCCTGTTCCTTATTGTCCCAATACTGCCCGGTGAAAGCTCGCTCGGTGCCATGTTGGCGAGCGACTTTATATTGCTCAGGAGTTAACTGAGCTTTCCACTCTTCGTCGGTTTTTTGAACTTTTTTAGTCTCAGTTTCTGCCATGGTTCGGTAAGAAATTTACGATAAAAACTACGAAAAAATTCGGTTAAATCCCTCGTCTGCTGGGATGGTAACGCACTTGGTCCACCCTGGCGCGACGGCGGTTCCCACTGGAAAACCGAACTAATCGGGACTAATTACCTCCTTAAATTGCTTGCCTGCCGAAAAAGCAGGTACCTGGGTGGCTTCAATTTGTAGCTTTTCACCGGTTTTGGGATTGCGCCCTTCGCGGGCTTTGCGATCGCGCCGTTCAAAGGTGCCAAATCCCACCAGAGTTACTTTTTCACCAGCAGCCACCGCGTCCATAATCACGTCTACAGTGGCGCTTACAACGGCATCAGCATCTTTGCGAGATACATCGATGCGATCAGTAATAGATTTAATCAATTCAGCCTTATTCATGGGATGGGCAAAGTCTTATTCAGACTGGGTTTGTAGCGATTCTCATTTCAATCTAGATCAGCTTTTCTAAGAGTGACAATAAAAGTGGTGACTTGCTGAACTTTCATCCCTTTCTTTCACCCCGTCCCTTGCGTCCCTTTTTGATGAGATCGCCCCTTCGCGAGCCCTCGTTTTACTCAAACCCCATTCATAGGGTCGAAAATTCACCCCAAAATTGTCATAAAGCCCCCAAAAAACCTTAAAAATTCCCGAAAACCATTGTAGGAATTTGGCACAATAATCCTCCCCAGTGCCACAATTAGTAGTTAGCTGCATTTGTTAGGGTTTCTATTACTAACTGCCTGCTCTTCTTCCCAATCATGCCAACCTGACTTTCCCCGGCGTTGCCTATGCGCCCCATTGCCCAGCCATCCAGTCGCGTCTCACCCCAGGGTGGATCCGCGCGCGTTAAAGCGCCCCAGCCTTCGTCCGCTCCCACATTGCGCCCCTATCAAACCAAGGTGGTAAACGGGGTTTACGAAAAAATTTCGGCGGGGTTCAATCGCATTGGCATTTTAGCCGGCACCGGCGCGGGTAAGACCGTGATTAGCGGTCAAATTTGTGCCCATGCGCGACGGCTGGGGCTGCGGCTGATGTTTGTGGTGCACCTGGATGTGCTGGTGGGGCAAACGGCGGATAAGTTGCGATCGTTTGGGCTGGAGTGCGGATTTATTAAGGCTGGCTGGAAGGAGGACCCCACTGCGCCCATCCAAATCGCTAGCGTGCAAACCCTGGCCCAGCGCGACTGGTGGCGGGATTGGCAGGCGCAAATTGTGTTTTACGACGAAGCCCACACCACCTTGTTTAGCCAGGTGGGGCAGGAGATTTTGGAAGAGGTGTATCCTCGGGCGGTGCATTTGGCCATGACCGCCACCCCTTATCGTTTGGGACAGGGGCAGTTGGGGGATCTTTTGCAAACCTATGTGGCGGCACCGGTGCCCTCGGAGTTGCAAAGGATGGGTTTTTTGGCTCCCATGCGTTATTTTGGGCTGCCAGCGGAGGGGCAGGTGGAGCTGGGGGAGGTGCCCCTGGTCGATGGGGATTTTGAAATGAGGGGGCTGAAAAATGCCTGCGATCGCCCAGAACTGATCACCCGCGTGGTGGAAGAATGGTGCCGCCTAACGCCCAATAAACGCACGATCGCCTTTTGTGTGGATGTGGAGCATGCCAAACACGTGGCGGAAGCTTTTAACGATGCGGGTATTCCGGCGGATATGGTGGCGGGCAGCACCTCTCGGAAGGATCGCCAGCGTCTTTACTCGGCGCTGGGCGCCGGGGAGCTGATGATTTTAACGTCCTGCAATGTCATTAGTATTGGCTTCGACGAGCCCAGCGTGGAGGTGGGATTGTTGCTGCGTCCCACCCAGTCCACTGCCCTGCATCAGCAGCAAATCGGGCGGGTAATGCGTATTTCACCGAAGACGGGCAAAGTCTGCGGCTTGATTTTGGACCAGGCGGGCAATTTAAGTCGTTTAGGTTTTCCCGAAGATATTGAACGTTACGACTTGCCCGTTAGTGATGATGACGAAAGGAAAGTGCCGGTGGGGCGGTCCAAGCTGAAAGGCTGTCCTGACTGTGGCGCGTGGGTGAATTTGTCGGCGGTGGATTGTCCTGAATGTCCCCATTCCTGGGCGAGCGAGCCGACGGTGTCTGCTCAGGATTTAATTGAGCTATGGCCGCGAGAGCGGTTTAAGTCTGTTGACGATGTGGCGATTCTTTGTAAGCTTTTCCATTATCTGCGCCAGCAAAATTATTCTAAGGGGCGGGCTCCTCACCAGTGCGATCGCGCCTTTTACCAGCTCACCAATCGCCTGCCAGAGGAAAATTGGTATTCTGGCGCAATTTTTGGCATCGAGCCCACGTCTAATAATTATGTGGATTACAAGGTTTATTTGGAGCGGGTGGCGTTTCGGTTAAAGAAGGATCTGACCTGGGCAATGGACGAATTCAAAAAGGAATTTGGACACATTACTTGGTCTTAGTCCAAATCAAGTTGGCAATCTCAAAAACCGTTGCTCAGGGGCACTGCCCCTGAAACCCTGCCAAAGGGGCAGCGCCCCTCTGGACTCCCAGTGAAAGTGTTTGGGTTTACTTGGCGGCCGCCACAAAGCGATCTACTAAGGGCGCAACTTCACTTGCGTCATGCCAAGCGCCGATTTCCACGGCTTTCTTTTGCAGGTTCTTGTAAGTGCGGAAGAATTCAGCAATTTCCTCCAGGCGGTGGGGCGCGATGTCTTTGATGCTCTTCACTTCTGCATATCGAGGATCGTCGACGGGCACACACAGCATTTTCTCGTCTGCTTCGCCGCCGTCAATCATATCCAAATAGCCAATGGGGCGAGCCGCAATCACACAGCCGGGGAAGGTGGGTTCATCCATAATCACCATCCCATCCAGTGGGTCACCATCGTCCGCCAAGGTGTTTGGAACAAAACCGTAATCGAAGGGATACACAACGGAGGAATACATCACCCGATCTAGCGCAAACGCCTGCATATCTTTGTCATACTCGTACTTGTTCTTGGAGCCGCCGGGGATTTCAATCAGCACGTTGACAATGCCGGGCTTGGGTTGAGCAGGAATTTTGGACAGATCCATGGCGCTTGAATTTAATGACAATATCTCGTGTTAAGCGCTCCAAAAATCCCATGGACTGAGGGCGATCGCCACAAAACCACCTAAAAGTCCCCTGAAACAATCCAGCTCTACATACTAAATTCGGTCTTAAGCTGGACCACCCACTGCTGAATCCGGGGCGCGCTTAATTCCGATTGATTGTCTTCATCCAGCGCTAGGCCCACAAACTTGCCCCCGCGATCGCCCAGGGACTCAATAAAGTCGTAGCCTTCAGTGGGCCAATACCCCACCGTTTCCCCTTTCAAGCTGGCAATCTTCTCCTCAATAATGCCGATCGCATCTTGAAAAGTCGCCGGATAGCCCACCTGGTCGCCGGTGCCAAAATAAGCCACCTTTTTGCCGTCAAAGGACACCCCATCCAACTGCTTCAAAAAGCGATCCCAATCGGGCTGCAAATCGCCCACTTCCCTAGTGGGGCAGCCGTCAATCACACACTGGTAATTGGCAAAATCTGCCACGCTGCACTCACCCACGTTATGCAAGGTCACAGCACCGTCGCCGAATTCCTTTTGAATTTTCTGGGCGGCGTTTTTGGTCTCGCCCGTGGAACTCCCGTAAAACAATCCAATTTTTGACATTTTTTATTTCCGCCTATGTTTTTTTAGCTGCGCTGGTTTCTCAACGTTAGTTTCTGGGGGCTGTCATCAATTAAATCTCTAATAGGCCTTACGCAAAAATCGCTGAAACTATTGAAATTTCCTGATGGATTGGTGGCTCAAAAAGTGAAGTTGCGTTAAGGTGCGTAAGTCCTGTCTAAGTTAAGATCCGTGAGGGTTTCAGCCCCTAGCATTCTTGTTTCTAAAAGGCGTGTACTCCCCATTGGGCAAGGCTGCTGAAGCTTAATTGATGACAATCCCTAAAAAGCTTAAAAAATTTGGGCAAAATTGCCTCGGTGGAAATTTCTAACCTTTGGCGATCGCCAAAGCCGCCTCCAATCGAGCCTTCGCCACGCCACGCTGATGGAGAATCAACCACGATGGCACCATCTCCGGTCCTTGCATAGTTCCCATCAACGCCGCCCGCAGCGATCGCATTACCAATCCTTTTTTAACGCCCTTCTCTTTGGTCACCTGCTTGATCAACCCCATCGCTCCGTCAGAATCCAAGATGTCCGGTAAGCCGCCGATAATGCCTTGGATAACCTGGTCCACGCCGTCGTTTGCTAGCTGCGATCGCGCCTTTTCGTCGTATTCCACCGCATCTTTGAAGAACAACTCAGCCGTCGGAGCCGCCTCATCCAACCGCGTCAGGGAAGTGCGCAACAGCTCGGCCAACGGATTAAGCCATTCCGCATCCGCATCCACATCAAAGGTAAAGCCCGCCTCTTTCCAGTAGGGCTCCACCAACGGCAACAGCTCGGCGGGCTCCAGCTTGTGCAAATACTGGGAATTGAGCCAGTTCAGCCGATCCCAATCAAACTTCGCCCCAGCCTTATTCACCCGGTCAAAACTGAAGCCCGCCGCCGCTTCCGCCAGGGTAAATACCTCCTGGGTAGACTCTTCCGGAGACCAGCCCAACAGGGTCATATAGTTACCCAAACCCTCCGCCGTGTAGCCCATGGCTTTGAAATCGGAAATGGAGGTAACGCCGTCCCGCTTAGATAGCTTGCGCCCTTCCGTATTCAGAATTAGGGGAGTGTGGGCAAACTCAGGAACGGTGCCGCCGAGGGCCTCGTACAGCAAAATTTGCTTGGCGGTATTGGCAATATGGTCTTCCCCGCGAATCACGTGGCTGATGTTCATATCCGTGTCGTCGACAACCACCGCCAGGTTATACAGGGGCTGGCCAATGCCGTCCCCCGCTGCCCGGGCGATCGCCATATCGCCACCCAAATCGGCAGCTTTCCAGGTGACCGTACCCCGCACCATATCTTTCCAAGAAACCACGCGATTATCGTCAATTTTGAAGCGAATCACCGGCTGGCGACCTTCGTCGATATAGGACTGCTCCTGCTCCGGCGTCAGGTTACGGTGGCGATTGTCATAGCGGGGAGCCTGCTTACGAGCTTTTTGAGACTCCCGCAGCTCCGTCAATTCTTCGGCGCTGGTGTAGCACTTGTAAGCCAGCCCGGCGTCTAATAGTTTTTGAATCGCTGCGCGGTATAGGTCCAGGCGCTTGGATTGGTAGTAGGGACCCTCATCCCAGTCCATTCCCAGCCATTTCAGCCCTTCAAAAATATTGTCGGTGTATTCCTGACGCGATCGCTCCTGGTCCGTATCCTCGATGCGCAGAATAAACGTGCCCTGATGACGGCGGGCGAACAACCAATTAAACACAGCGGTGCGAGCCGTGCCAATGTGCAAATTTCCAGTGGGGCTTGGGGCCAAACGTACGCGAACAGACACAGCGTTCTCTACTTCCAGGGCTTAAATAACAGCAAAATTTCCCGGTCGCTATCTGGCAGCTATGACAGGGAGTTTTGATTGTAACGTTGGCGTGGCGATCGCCGACAAAGACTTTTCCCCAGGCACCGACCGTGGACGATCGCGGATTCTAACGATCCCATCTACGTGCACCCTGCGCTTTACTTATCGCCAGCGTACCCCCAGCGAAAACGCCCAACACTGCCACTCGTAAAGTGTTCCACGTTACCGTTAATGTTACAGACCTTCAACTTTTTTATAGTCCATCCCCTAATGACGCGATAATTTGAACTACTTCAAAACAAGGAGAAGCTGCGAATATTTCGCATTAAGTTTCTCGATTCTGAATGGCGCATGAGCAACGCACACTTAGGCGACCAAACTTAGGCGACGTTATATAACCACTGGACCGTTTAAATATGAGCAGCAACCTAGCAACAAAATTACGCGAAGGCACTCAAGAAGTTCACACCATGGCAGAGAACATGGGATTTATTAAATGCTTCTTGAAAGGCGTTGTTGAGAAAAAATCCTATCGCAAGCTGGTTGGCAATTTTTACCATATCTACTCCGCCATGGAAGAGGAGATGGATCGCCATAAGGATCATCCAGTGGTGTCAAAAATTTACTTCCCCGAGCTACACCGCAAGGAGAGCTTGGAGAAGGATATGGCGTACTACTTTGGCTCTGACTGGGAGAATTCCTTCCAGCCCTCTAAGGCGGCAGTGGCCTATGTGGGGCGGATTCGGGAAGTGGGCAACGACAAGCCCGAGCTGTTGGCGTCCCATTCCTATACTCGCTACATTGGCGACCTATCTGGCGGTCAGATTTTGAAGAAAATCACCGTTAATGCAATGGGGCTGGGCGAAGGCGAAGGTACTGCTTTCTACGAGTTTGACGAGATTGACGACGAGAAGGCGTTTAAAGTCGGCTATCGTGCTTCTTTGGATGAGGCTCCAGTGGATGAGGCTACCGCTGAGGCGATCGTTGAAGAGGCGAAGGATGCGTTCCACCGCAATATGGACCTATTCCAGGAGTTGGAGGGTAATTTGGTTAAGGCTATTGGGCAGATGTTGTTCAATAGCTTGACCCGCCGCCGCGCTCGGGGCAGCACTGAGGTGGCGATCGCCGAATAGGCAGCCATGGCAATCTACTAGCCAATGGAAAGCGCCGGTTATTTAAAGACCGGCGCTTTTTACGTTGGATGTGTCTTTGCTTGATGTTTTTTGATTGAGTGGTTCTTGATCGGGCTATCGAATCCGGCGCACTTGGGTATTGCTGGACTTGCCCTTGGTGCCTTGGGTTCCTTGCGATCGCCCGCTGGTGCGTCCCCGAGTGCCATTGGTACCGCCGGTTGCGCCACTGGACGTTTGGGGATCAACGGCCCTTTGGCGTACTTTGCCTTGAGATCTCCCCTGGACTGCCTTTTGGCGCAGCTCTTCCGCTGGCGATCGCATCCGATTCACCGCAGTCACATCCCTGCGACGACTACGCATGGTGACATTCATGCCCTCTTGGGACTGGCTCATCACCAATAGCGGCGTCGGCTTAGCCTTTTGATCCCAGCTAATGGTTGCCAGCCGCCCTTGGAGGGTGGGCTGCCATCGATCTTCATCGTCGTCGGAGCAGCTTAAATAGTGCTCCAGGCACTTAATAATTTCCTCAATCGTTTTCGAAGTGGGCTGGGTGGGCAGCTTCATCAGGGAAATTTGCACCCGAAATAGCACCCGCTTTCGCCGTTTCGTACCGTCATTGGTTTCGTACTCCACATCAAACGTGTGGTCCACCTTGCGAGTGGTGCCAGCGTTGCCTTGCTGTAAAGATCCCGCCTGTTTTTGAGTCGGGCGCAACGCCAGGGACACTAGCATTTTGATTTTCATTTTAATTTGGTTCACGATCGCAAAATGGAACGTTTGTTCCTCCATGCGCATTCGTAAATAATCCAAATTAAATTCCCGCGAGTGAACCAGGTCTGGGTTTCGCTCCATTCTCTGCACCAGCTTCAGCGCCGTATCTAAGCGCTTTTTTAGCTCGCGCGATCGAAACGCTTCCATCCGCACCTGCTTTTGCAGCTTATCCCACTGCATCTTGCCCATAACGGCTCCCGTAATTAGCATTAGCGCCAACGCCCCGGTGCCAACCATCCATATTTGAGAGTTGCCGCCAGTGGGACTGGGAGGCGGCTGAGTTTGGCTCAAAATGGGGACGGCGGTTGATTGGCTAAGCACAACTACTAATTTTGGGAGTGGCAATAAAACGAGGGTTCTTCGAGTCAGCGTCCTAAGTTTAGGGATCGTTGCCTTTCTGGAAGGCTTACTCGCCCCTTGGCAGATGTATCAAAAAAGGCTTTTTACAGGCATCCTATGAAAAGTTTAAGCCCTTATCCCTTAAAGTTAGCTGACGTTTTCGTTTAAAGAATATTTTAAGGGCGTTGCCCCGTATCAGCCACCGTAAGCCATCGTACGGGTGGAGCCTTAAACCACGATGAAACCAAAAAAACTATGGCAACTCATCAAGTGCTATACCCCATTGTAATGTTACTAAAGTTAGCTGTAGTTCCAGCGGGCGCGGTAGCCACGGTTGTCCACATGGGTAAAGTTGGGACCATAGCCGAGACCGCCGGACCACCAGGGATCAAGAATGCGCTGGGCGGACCGGGCCGATAGACCTACCACAATAAAATCCACGCCGTGACCGTAAAGGTGGGTGGAATTGCGGGCACCGCCGACGGCACGGTTAACCGCTGGCGGGCGATACCAACTGGTAATACGCATGGGGCGGTTGCCCAAGCGGGCGCGAATATCCTCCATGCGGCGAGCCATGGTGATGATATTGCGGCTGATGGTGGCGTTGGCAGGAATGCGATCGCCCTCCTTCGTCGCTTCTCCCCAGGTAAAATTGCCGCCGGACACAATAAAATCGTTGGTGCCCACTAAGCCGACCCCAGGTACCCGAAGGCCGCGCCCGCGCTTGCGTGGAGCCGGGCTGGGGGCTGGACTGGGGGTGGGGGTGACTTTAGGAGTTGGCGCGGGCGCGGGAGTCGGCTCAGGGGCTTCGTCCTTGGGAGCGGGATAGTCGTCCACGTTAAGGAGTTCGATGTGCCCCTTATACACGTACCAAATCAGCCGGTCTTGGATGGGGGTTACCAGGCGTATCCGCAAATGGGCGCCAGCATCTTCGTAGCTGCGAATATTAAACTCGCCGGGGGGCACAGGTACTTTATCGCGATCGCCCAAGCTAGAGGACGCCACCGGCTTGGTTTTAAACACCGTGCTGTTTTGGATCAACATCGTGGCCGGCTCCAGGAAGCTCACGTGCCCGCGATACACGTACCACTGGCGGCGACCGTTAATGGGCTCCACCGTGACCACCCGATAGTGGCTGCCCTCAGAAACGGACTCCAGAAGGGACAGCTCCCCGCGCGGCATTTTCACCGTTTCGTCGCCGGGCAAATCCGAAGACTGGATGGGGCGGGTTTTAAAAACGGTGCTGGTATTAATCAGCATTACCGTCCATTCCAAACTTTGCAGATCCGCTTCTAGGCTGCCCAATGCCTGCTGCCGCGTATCCAGGTCTCGCCATAGCTGCACCATGCGAATCACAGCGCCGCGCTCTTGGGGGCGGCCGCCATAAACAGCGGGAACGCGCTGGAGAAAGCCGATAAGCTCCCGATCCAGTTGCCCCAGGGTGTCTTGGCGAACGGCGGTGGGGCGATCGCTAGCAAATTTCGCCGGGTCAATGCCCAAGCTGGTGATGGCAGCGTTGCGACTTTCCAAATTGCGCCACACCCGCACCATTTCCGCTAGGGCATTGCGCTGCATCCCGGTGCCTTTATAAAACTGGGGCAGCCGCAAGATAAAATCCAACGCGGCCAAATCGTAAGCTTCGGTGGGGAAGGTGGGGGTGGTGCTGGCCGCCAGGGATTCGATCGCCGCCTGACGACTGTCTAGCTGCCGCCACAGCTGCACCAGCCGCAGCAGGGCTTCCCGCTGTTGGGGATAGCCCCCATAAAATTGGGACACCCGCGCCGTGAACGTTAGCAGCACTTCGTCCGCTTGCTGGTTGGAGAAATTAATGGACGGCAGGCCCAAAGCGGCTACGGTGGCTTCGTAATTATCCAGCCCGCGCCAAATTTGCACCATTTCAAACAAGGCCTGACGCTGGTGGGCCAGCCCTTTGTAAAACTCGGGTACCCGCTCCACCAGATCCAATAGCCCCCGATCCATAAAGCCGTAATCCAAGGTGCTAAAGCGATTGGCGATCGCCGCCCCCGCCGCCTGGGACTGTTTCCACGCAGGGGTGGCTAATTCGGTACGCTCAGCGGCAGAAATGCGCCGATAGCTGGCAATGAGGCGATCGCCTTCGCAGGAAGCCAGCCCCGCTTGATCCACCGTAGGCGAAATGCCCGCCGCAATTTGCTCAATTAACTCCCCTTGGTATTGCCCGCTAGTGGCATCCCAAAATTGCGCCGGTTGCCATTGTTGCCGTGCCAGGTTGTCATTCAGTCGCCGCACCGCCGCCGCCGCTAATCGCGATCGCTCCGCCAGATCGTCTTCTCCAGGAGGGACCTCCCCTGGCGGCAGCACCCCCAAGGTCCATTCCAAGTTAGGCACATTGGGCACCGCTGGACCGTGGGTGTCCTGGAGCGCCGCCAAAATGGGCCAATGAATTCCCATACGCTGGGCGGTGAGCTGGAAAAGGTAGCGATTCGCTGCACTTGTCATAGTTCAGACGCAGATTCCAATAGGGCGCAAAAATACCAGAGAGGGAGAACTGGAGGCTCAATTACTGTTGCCTACTTGGGTATAACCGATCGCCACGGACCTGCAGAGATCTTTAACCTTATTCCTCAAAATTTCTTAGCCATCTTAGGCATTTGTTGTGTTTTGTTGGGATGAATTGTCGCGGTGGATAGGGCTTAAACCCTTTTAGGGGGGTGAAGGGGGAGGAGGGGGGGACTGGATGGGGCGATCGCCCGTTTTATCCCCCGCTTTATCTATCACGCTATCAGCAGGCGCTTCCAGGGCTGGCAGGGGCGCGTCGGACTCCTGGCGCTGGATGAGGACGCGATCAATCCGGGGACCATCGGTGGACTCAATGGTGAAATGCCAACTGCCGAAGGTAAACGTGGCGTCCGGCGGCGGAATTCGCTGAAGCTGGTATATG
>ERZ1740065.1840-NODE-1840-length-12984-cov-11.584345_pt1 | contig 12984 bp, 12 predicted proteins | sample MGYA00581738_ERZ1740065 | MGnify/ENA primary metagenome ERZ1740065 (study PRJEB43018, sample SAMN04849749) | marine metagenome | isolation source: floating plastic debris | place: Pacific Ocean | collected 2008-09-01 | study: EMG produced TPA metagenomics... | reverse complement strand
GATGGATGGTTAGTCAGATGGATGGTTGGATGGATGGTTGGATGGATGGTTAGTCAGATGGATGGTTGGATGGTCGGATAGATGGTTGGTTGGATGGCTGGTCGGATGGATGGTCGGATGGACGATTTGATAAGGCTTGACAAATTCTGCACAAATACGTGCATCAGATAGCCGATATATCTACCAATGAACAGCTTGTAATCCTGTAAAACAGCAACTTCTTGCATTCGTGAAACTTTTGAGCTTTTTGCCATTTTCAGTCGATTGCAAAAATTGAGGTCGGAAAGAAATTCTCTGTTTCATTCATCATCTACAAACTAGTTGAGAGAAACAAAAAAACACGAATTCAACGCGAAAGTTTTGTCACGATGAAAGCATTTCTAAGCCATCCATCTACAAGTGATAGTGAAATAGTTCATGAGTTACTCAACACGTCAGTAACAGTCGTGACCTCGTCAGACGTCCTGATTATGGGATATAGATATGAGCTATCGAATACTCAGACTGAACGTCGACCCAGCCAACCCAGCCTCTTCCACCGGTCAGAGGAAATGGGAGACTAGGCGGTTTGTTTACTGTGATGTTTACGACAACTCTGTCAGGCAGGAAATTCCTATGCTTGTAACTAAAATGTTTGGTTAGTGGGAGCAGAGACATCCTGATATGTGTATCATAGTGGCGTCATCAACACAAGCACCTGCAGCAACCTGTTCAACTGATACCCCTAATGGTAGCCCAGTTAAAACTGCAATAAGATAGGGATATAGCGATAGAGATATAGAGGTGATATGGGTCACTTTGACAGCTTCCTGTGAGGAGACTTACCTGTTAACTGACTCAAGGAATCACAACTACCTCATCTTTATTAAGTTCAGTGGGGAGGGGAGAGGGGGGGGGTTAGGGTTGCTGTGAAATGTTAGTATCTGTTACTAAATTTTTGAAGCAAAAACCATTATTAAAAGATAGTAGTGCCAGAGTACGAAAGAAAAGAGCAAAGAGACACAATTTTGTGACTAATACTTTCTAGCGAAATAAATTTAATTTAATAAGTAGTAAATAATGAATATAATAAATAAGTAATAAAGAATAATTAAATTTATTAAATAAAAAAGATAAATAATAAATTTAAATTAATAAATAATAAAGACAAATAAATATAATTGGGAGAAACTTTTCACTGGTGAAGGAAAAAATACCGAATTTCGTTGCTGCTACAAACACACTTGGTGCTCTCCGATGGCTTGACTAGTAGATCGAACATTTACTACTTAGAAATTTTCATTCAGATGACAAATCAATCACAAACAGTTTGGAAAAGATGAAAACTAAATTCAAGTCATCAAATCCGCCAAAAGCCCAATAGAACATTTAATATTCAGTAAAACTAGAAGATAAAAAGATAAGAAGTCGCCTCTTACCCAGATGTCTCCCTCTATTCTCTTTATTTTGGTAAATTTCCTGGTGTTGGCATCGATCTGATGTAGATACACAGGCAGCATGTGATTCTTAGACCGCAAGACACGGTATGGCAACTCAGAGTTCCTCACATCTACAGGGGAGAAAAAGTACGCACAATACAGTGAATGGGTAATCGAAGAAGATCCTGAAACATACTGTCAAAATGTAGCCATCTGTTGGCCTACTCTACGAATGAATTCGGTGAATCAACTGTTGCGAGTTAGCTATCCATGTGTAAAATTTCAAACGACAATCGTAAAAAACCTACTGTCAGGAGGGATCCAGCCAGATTTCGTAGGGTATTCTGTGTGTTCGGGAACTGGAGGAACATAGGTCTTGGGTATTAGATCTTCCACAAACTTCCATTCCTCTTTGTTATCGCTTACTTCGTAATCGTAGTTCGGTAATTGATTATCAGTAGAGCAGTGTCTAAGTAAGACCTTTAAAGGAACAAAATCATTCACGAGAAACCAATGAAAACAACTAGAAGCATATGCTAAGCATAGTCGTAGTCGTAGTCGTAGTTGATGTTACCATGGTAGACCCACCTGTCTAGAAATGCGAGGATGCGTAGAGAGCTTTTTCCGAATTGAACATCGTTCACATGTAGATAATGATCTTACATGAAACTTTGAAACATTGAGTATTACTTTGGAGATGTTTTGCATGCTCAGCAGGAAATGAGCACCAACAAGAAAGTACAAGAAGCTAGAAATAAAAGTCGAGCACAAAACCAAGCTTCCACAAAGTAAAAACGCGGTAAATGGAGTCGGTGACAATGTCTGTTTGATCTCTTCGGTTGGTCATAAATTTCGATCGAGATAGAAATATTCGAGAGCTCATTGTACACTAATGGGCGTGGTCTAACATAGTCAGATAGATCTTGAGAATAATGAAATTAGTGAGGAGTGCATTACGAACGAATGAGAGTCTGAAGTGAGTCATCAAAGTCCGGATGCTACCGAGAGACGGGCGATTACTCCAACCATTCTCAAGAACATAGTGACTGAACGCTGGCATCCCACACACGCTGTAACGTCTCGACAGGTACTCGCAGTGTACTAGTAAGACAGGCCGTGTATAGACTATATCCATGCGTTCATATGATGGTACATGCTGATAAAGGTACGTGTTGTCATTGCGAATCACCTTAGTGCATCTTTAGAACATTCAGATTAATGAGCTCATAACATCGGCATACTAGATGACCGTATATGTATCTTATTCAGGGAGAACATGGTTTTACAATATTTTGTTCGAGTTTTTCGCTAGATACTCTCATGGTAGTTTAATCACCAGTAGCTGACTGACGACTGTATGCTCTCGAATAAGGTCCTTGTTGTGTAAGGCACTTGATGATTAGTGAAGTACTTTATTAGTGAATTGATATTGAGACACCAATTCAAATGCTGGAGGGATTTTATCTCTAACGCTCACGTATCAGCTGCAATGCAAAGGTTTGTTCATGAAGTTTATTTGCTATCTCTACGTCCGTACTGACATTTGGCTGAGCTATTTGCGAGCTGTACTACTCCAGGCAGGTGACTCAACATTCTTGTGGTCAGACGCTGCGCTGTATTTTCGTGACTGCATAAAGAGTTCATCAACAGCAATAACTGACATACGAGCGGCCTGTTCTGTTGGCAGGCGATGATGGCCAACCTTTCCTGTTGTCAAAATAGCTCATCATCTTTTGCCCATCATATAGATTATGTAACAAACCTCTCAATGTTCAAACAGAGGGATAGAGATATGGCTTTTGTACCTGGTCGCGGGCTGGTGTGGGCTCGACTTTTGCTCGGCTCCCCGGCACCAGGGAAAGAATGTTTGTCTGACCTCGTAATCCCTGAAGTAAACTGCGTCTATACATTGGAGGCATTGGCCGACAGGTGTCAGCAAGTTGTAGTCTACGTTCTGCAGTCAGAGTTGTGTCTGGCGAAGGATTAGACAGGAGTGGCAGGGCTACAGGAGCTTGGTTAGTTAGCTAATACTATTGTTCTAATGTCTGTTTATTTATAGATAGAGCCCCACGAGATTTAGCAATCGATATTAGTTACGGTATCAGATGCAAGTGTCTGTGCTGGTACGGTGGCAAGGTCGTTTGCTCACCGCCGTCCAGAGCGGCGGCAAGTCGCTGTCATGACGACCAGGCGGTTTCGCTGCTTGACTCCGCAGCAGTCCTGCTCAAGAGAGGCACGTGTCAACCGTGAGCAGCCATTCAGCCGAATGATTTACGTTAGTTTTCCCACGGCTGAGTCAGGGTGACGGCTTGTTCCATGTTGAAGCTGTGTCAACTTCGAACTGAGCACATTCCTCTCCGAAAATAGTTTGGCCAAAGTCTAGAATTCTAGTTCAATGCTCGTCTTTGTTCGACTGCTATCAGCTATGAGTGAACCACATTCCATTGTTGCTTGTTGACTTTTTGGGATTGTGTTCAATTTGGCTTGATTCAAGACCAGTGAACAGTTCACGAAGGGAATGTACCGATCATCGCCACCACTTTCATCATCCGGTGTCAGGCTGATTTCATTGGCCGATGGTGTTTAGTCAACTACTCAATGGCTTCCTTCAAAACAACCTTCACTGATGGATCCCATTACTTGAAAAACGAGCGTAGTTGCTGAGGCATTCGATATGACATCTTTCACTGACAACTGGTCTGCCATCTCGTACGTCTGCTGTATGAGTCACACGTCTGCCAGTTAATGAATCTCTCTCGAACTCTAGTCAGCTAGTTTATCGCACATGATTGCGATACTAATGAAGAACAAAGAGCGTGTGTTTATCTAGTTGTACAAGTTGTACTTGTTTGTGAAATGAGATTTCGTCTTTCTCTCTCCGAGGCAGACGCTCCAATTAGAACCGTAGTCAATCTGTTTTTTATCTACTAGTTGCTTAACAGGAGTGTGTTATCCACCTGCCTCGAGTTACTAGTGATCTGCAGGGTTGTTTGTACATATTCTTCTGTTTGCATGTGAAAACTGGTTTGAAAATTTTGGCTTGTTGTTGTCCTAAAAGTCGATGGCTCCACTAAACTGCAAGTCTTTTGTTGTGAATCAACTGTCGAGGAATCGGAAATGAATCCTGCCATTGTTTGGCCCTTTCTCTCCGTAGAAGAACCCATCACCCCCTGAGTTCAGTATACAATAGTCATTGTCGCACCTTCACCAGCTTATCGATTTCCCATGTGTCCTGTGTGCACATGTTTTCTTTTGTCCCATCACTTAGAGCAGGTGCTTGTTCAGTATTCCAGTATCTAACAACTTTGTTACAGTGTCACATTCTTCTGAAATCCAATGCCGTTTGAGGATATTTCCCCTTGATGCGGCAACGCTGTGCTTATATTGACGCATAAATATCGTGTTACCTGTCCATTACCGTTTATTTTATCATAACTTGTCTGCCCATCAACCAATGAGGTTGGAATGACATGCATGCGCTAGTGGCTAGTAGGTGTCAAGAAGCAGCTTCTCTGACTCACAGCCCTGCTACCTACCACAGTCAGGCTCTGCTGTAGGTGGTAGTTAGTGGGTGGTCTCCAAGCAGCTGCTGTCAGTACTTTGTGTCATTCATTATGTCATCTTGCAGACGTATGTGACTAAGTGACTTCCTGCCAAGCCTTATCTGCCACTAAGTAACCGATGATAAAGTATTCGGAGTATTCACCTTGGAAACGCTAGCAGCCACCTGCGGACGCTATCTCACACTGCCACTCAGCTGTCTGGGAGTAAATAAAGACTGTTTCTTCTACGCTGTAAACTGCAGCAGACATGAGTGGCCACGAACGGAGCTGGCTGCTGTCCATTCTCGTCACCGACTTGTCGGTGGAGAAGACGTTGCGAGTCAGCGGCGATCTACACATCGGAGGGGTGATGTTCAAGCTCGTAGAATCACTAGGTAACTATTCCCACGCTACTACTAGCATATTTCCTACTAATTCAGTCCACTGCCACAGCTCCTGTTTACCTTGGCGTACATCCTGCCACTGCCACTAGGTCCCATTCACAGTACTCCCCAATCCTACAGTAGAATGATTGGCACTTCCTGTCGTTGGGGGCAGTGCACGAATTACACTCTAATTGACTTTAATCTGCTTATACTCACCTCCATTCAGCCGTGAACCAATTGTCCACTCCCGTTCAGCCTCCGGCTCAACAGTCCATTTTTTTATTCCCTGAAGATTTTCTCAGAGATTAACTGCATTCTTTGACGTATTTATCACCTCAACTTTGTTATGATTGCCTTTATACAGTAGCATTTCCAACCGGAGCTTGTTCTATTGCTCACGAACTTCAAACAATGAAGGGACAACAAACGATTGGAAGCTTGTGCATTGTAGGCTATTATATCAACTTACTGTAACACTAGCTGCCCCCCTTCTCTCATCTAGCCGGCAGCTTAATCTACTAGCCTTTTTTAAGCTGGCATTCACGCAAACAAGTGTACTAGGCCCCTTTATCTTAGATAGCTTGCTGCTGCAGGGTGCAGCATGTGTTTTCAGTTTTCTCTGCACCCTCCAGCGTTTACAAGTCATCTAGTTCATCGCAAAAAATCCTTGACCCCGCCTCAAATTTGTGTATCGAATTCGCCCTTGGATTAGGTAGGAGTAATAGACGGCACTTTACAGTCTCCTCCTTAATTGCGATCCATAAAATACGTCATTAAACACTGAGTAGTTCAGGTGTGTGTGTTATGTTCTTCCATCAAAGAAAGAATGCCTGTGATTGGTGACGTCTGCTGCAGCTCTGCTTGTACTCAGTGTCCAGTTGGCGCAGGGAGTGCCTTGAAGGAGGGAAGGCAGATATGCTGGCTAGCAGCAGACGAGGCAGGGAGAGCCGTGTGCGAGAGAGACTAGATAGAGATAGGGAGGAGACTAGGGGCTGTACATTAAATCAATAGGCGGGATGGAAGATATTGATGTTCCCTGGAGATACGAATCTCTCATCACTGCGTATAAATTAATGAGCAAATGTTGGTGCTACGTGTGGACGGCTTGACTCCTCGCTGCGATAACACTCACACTCTCCCATTCATCAGCCCCGGGCCGAGATTTCATTATGGGCCCCATCAGCGTCATCGAATGAGTCCAGGATTAATTGACTGCCGCTCGCTGTTGTTTACCCGTTTCTCTGTCTGTTTGTCAGCGGTGACTGCCGACTGGTCAGATCACGCCCTCTGGTGGCCCGACAAACAGCTATGGCTGAAGAAACCGAAACTGACTCTCAACCAATATGGCGTGCACGCTGACACTAAACTGCAATTTACGCCAATGCACAAGTCGGTGCGCGTGCAGCTGCCTGACCTTCAGCTGCTCGACCTGAAAATAGACTTCAGCGTCAGCGTCTTCAATGCCATCATACAGCTCTGCAAAGAAATGGGTACGTACAACGCAGTGGAGTCTCTGACCATGTGTCTGTTTGCCAGTTGTCTGTTTGTCAGTTGCTTAATTGCCAGTTTGCTAGTTGCTTATTTGCCAGTAGCCTGTTTGCCCGGCGCCTGTTTATGCTGAAGTGGTGGTTTAGTAAAAAATTAGTTGCAAACTACTGGAGGTTAAAACCCAAAATCCTCAGCTCCTCTGCCTGACCTCCCATGGTTGGCTACCAAGAATTCCGCCAGGAATTCTCGCTGGTATTCCACTCCCTCATTGAACTGTCAATAGCCACTGATGGAAATCAGCCATGCGAGAGGCTCGAGAACAGCTGCTGTGCATCTATTATAGGTTCTAATTAAATTGAAACTCTGACACTAGCAGGTCTAATCAGCCGTTAATCACTCTCGCAGGTATCAGACATCCCGAGGAGTTGTCCCTCCTGCGCCCGGCCGACAAATCGTCGAAGGAGAAGAAGTCACTCGGCCAGATAACATCCGACAGCCAGTCGTTCAAGAGGAGCTCGAGGGCGAGTAGCTCGAGTAACGGCAGCCTAAATAAGAATCCTTCGTCGCCAGCTAGTCCCTTCCACACGCCGCATAGAACGCCCCTACCGTTGCAGTCGCCCACGGTCAGTACACCCTCCCCCTCTGGCCCTAACGGCTACGAGAAAGCGCAGTCTGTTAGATCTACCTCCAATCTAACTAAACTTATACAGACTAGATGTGAACAATGATGATGGCAGTAGTATTTAGTGGTATATTGTAGTTTAGTACTGTACAGTTAGCTATGATCAGTAAACCCAGCCATCATTCAGTGGAGAGTGGGAGGGAAAATGGTTTGTTAGAGCTCAGTTCTAGGGATGCAATGCTGGTGGTAGTAGTTTAGTTTCGCTGTCTCTGTGCAGCGTGTTATGTTATGATCCACACGGCTTACTCGACTCTAATGAATGAGTGGCCATCCCATGATTACCCTCTACCTCCTCTATATCTCAGCTAGCGCACAGGTATGGCTGCCATTCAAGCGTCGAGTGCGCTTATCTCCCGCTCTGGAGTGTACACGAGTGCTTTATCTACATCGTCTATTTACGATAGTCCGTGCATTTACAACCGCATGCGTGCTGCTTGGCTATCACTGATGGCCTTCGCCTCTCTTGTCTGCAGAGTACGATACTGAGGAGTACGCCTCACACGCCGGGCTCTCCTGGTTCCTGGGTCAATGGTATGACTCCCAGCTCGCTGACAAAATCTGTGTCATTCGACGAGAGCCTGTACTACCAGCTCATCTCGAGTCCGCGAACGCCCAGCAAGGAGGCCTTCCTCTACCTCCGCAAATACAAAAACCTTTTAGACAAAGCGTCAATCAATGACGGGTAGGTTCGACTCGTCTCCCCCTCTGTTAGGAGTATATACCCCCTCTCCTAGTTTGACTCAGCCCCCCTTGGTCAAATCTCTGGCATTTCTCGTGTCTTCTATGTAAAAAATACACGTCTCTCACACTCCCTCTCTCTCTCTCCCTCCTTCCTCTCCCTCTCTCCCCCTATTCCCAAGGGGTCAGCTGTCTCATAGTGAACGATTACATGTCCACAGATACAACATCCAGGCCACCATGACCGAGCTGGATAAGCACCACATGCAGAGCGAGGACTGGCAGGAGGCTGTCTTGCAACAGAACGATGTCTCTACAGGCCCACGCCCCGACAAACCAAGACGTCAGAGTGAGTGAACTGTGCACCACTGGGTGATTGGTGCCTTATTGGCTGCCTTATGTGATCACGTCTGACAGCATTTACCAACATTTGAGTTGATGAGTCCGCCAGATAGAGCAACTTCTTCTCTCCAATGAGCTTTACCCCAAAGTTCTAGCTTGATTACCTCCAGAGATATGCAGCTTCAAGTGCTCTCATTTCTACTTAGTGTCAATAGTAATGTGTAGGAATAGCCAGCAGCTAAATTAACTTTATTTGGCTTTCCTGACGATCTAAAAAATGTCCCCCATTTTGTCAGATGGAGTCATGTATTATATTCAAACAATAGTTGAGGAGCGTTGATGTCTTTCTAAAATGTTATTCATTTCAGATGTCGGCTCGACTCGCCTACCGAAGGTCGGTGATACAGTCATGGCCAGGTACTGGGAGGATGGCAAGGTGAGATTGAGAGTTATCTTTCCTCTCTGTGGTCCTGTAGAACCAAGTTTGATAGCACTCGTTTAACCAAGTCGGCGCCGTCATTGGATGGCGTGATAGGAACTATCCCCCTTTGTAGGAGTTGTCTTCTCATTAATGGATCGCGATCATTTTTTATTTCTTGATGAGTTTCAAGGAAACGCTAAAATTTCCGTCGCTACTAAGAAATCCAGTTCTGCAGCACCTCCTTGTATCAGTCCATAGAATGGTAGCAGGCCATCGGTATAGATAAGCACGCTGTCGTACCAGTCTATCCACCAGCCTATCAGCATGGGTAATCATGTAGTGTACTTAGACTTGTAGCTGCCCATTGCTGAATATATAATGCTATTCTATGGTTTATGATCAGCAATATTTTAGCTGGCAGCAGGCAGATGAGTTTTCACATGGAAGTCAAAACCATTAGAAGCCAGAAATGAAGGCTTTACCAGACTAAAGATTTACTGTCTTTGCTGTACGCATAGATATTTTAGCTACTTCACAATAATAGCCACTCAAAGAAGCGAGATTAAAGTCGAAAGTTGAACGCTATGTGTTGACAGCTCTGTCTATATGATATATACAAGCTCAAGATAAATCACTAAACATTTTATACGCCATTTTTAAAATCCTATGATCAACTGAGCGCAATGTTATAACATTTTTTCCGCTAAAATATCTATGTATACATTATCCAATGGCCGCAGTAGCATGCAAGTCATTGCTGCTACTTGCCTTGTTTTCCAACAGGAATGAACATATGACCTGATGATTTGTATTCATTCCTTCACAGAATAACACTCTGTGTCTACCATTGTCATTTCCACAACAAGAAATTATTTTATAAGAATTTCGTTGAGCAGACAACTCCCAAAAGTTAAGTTGTGCAAGTAGTCATAGGCTTCTTGTTGCTGTCTTCGAGTCGTAGCAGTGGTGCTCGAGCCAGCCAGGGTCGATGCGTTTGCTAATAATATTATATTATGATACTATTGTGTTATTATTATATTGTTATTATAATGATGTAATAATATCGTATTAATATTATGATGTATTGATGTGCTAGTACTGTATCTTTCATACGCCGAACAGTACAGGCCAATATTCTCGCTGCCAGTATTTCCTTCTGCCGTAACAGAAGATTGGCTAAATATCTAGTGAACTGTGCTGCTGACCAGCTGGCACTCGGCCTGTCTCTGATGGTGGTGCTACTTGTACTCTCATCATCCCTTGTTTCTCAACAGTTCTACCAGTTCAAGGTTAAGAAGCTCGTGTCGGACGATAGGGTTTCTGGTGTGTTCATCGAGTACGGAAATACAGAAGTTGTCCACTCATGCGACATCAAGTCTAGTAACCAATCACAAACCGGCAGATGTCCTACGGCTGGTACTAAGCAGGTGTGTTAGAGATCTCGTATCACTCGCTCTCCTCATCCTACCTCCTCTCTGCTAACTTGAAACTAGACCTGCAGTTCTTTAAAATAGCTAATCTCAATTAATCTTCCGATTAATATTTTTCATCTTGAATTAATCTTAATTTAATCTTGTTACTACAAACTAGTTCCTGAGCTATAGAATTCATAACAGTATCATTGCTACCAGCTGCAGCAGCTGGCATAGACATCACTGTAATATCTTTGGTGTGTCATTAGTGGTATTCAACCGCACTGGTGTTGAGTTTGCTTAGATAAATATGCTATCATACTTGCTCACGGATCTTTTAGTATGTTACTTTTGGTTTGTCGTTGAAATGTACCCTCAAACTAGCTACACATTTAATCTGGCATAAAATTACTCTTCTGAGCAATTAATCTTAGTTAATCTTCGAATAGCTAGATTTAAATGTAGCACTACATAAGACAACTCGTTTTTGCAGGCGTCAGCTGGCAGGCAGCCATTAGTGTTCGAGAGAAGTCAGTCTGCAAGACACAGGAATCAGTAATACTGTCTAGTCTCCGCTCTGCTGACACTCTGCCCTGTGGTCGGATACTTACACTGGTCTGTGATTGGACGGTTATGACCTTTGCACTGGCCGGTGATTGGAGATTGACAACTTTTGCACTGGTCTGTGATTGGCCATTGACGGCCTTTGCACTGGCCGGTCATTGGACATTGATGACCTTTGCACTGGACATGGATGAACTTGACACTTGACACTATGATTGATAATTATAGTTTTCAAGTGTCATTGGTTGTCATAATAAACGGTATCTGCGGTATCCACCATTATGATTCAGATACATCTCTCACGCCTTCATGTGAGTCTTGCGATGGCGCACAAGGTTCTGGTACTTGACTCCACATGATTTAAGACAAGTTGTGCGCCGTAAATACTGCCTACGCGCTTCTTCCGAACTTTGAGAAGCCATAATTTATAACCCCGGCCTTCAACAGCTAATGCTATATCCTGTTTGAGCTTAGCTTGGCAAGATTTAACTAGTGAAATTATGAGGAGCGTAAGAAATCAATAATAATAATCTATCTATAAATTCTTGCAGCCAGAACAGGGATCTATGGAAACACAGGAGACTCATCCGCTGTGGTAAAGTGGATGAATAAATCAACGAACTGTTAGTCAGCGTTACATCGATTTCATGTCGCTGGTTATAGCTGGCTCCCAGCCGTATGTATAGTTTCACAGGAAGCAGAGGGCTACCAGCCACTGTAGCAGAGTGTACTGCAGGCAATGTGGAGACAATTCCCAGATTAATTGTGCTGTTGAGGCTCAGCAGAACAAGATTTCTGTTGCACATCAATTCTCATCTATTTAGGATGATATTCAACGTCTCAATATTCGGTCTCTTTACTCAAAGGAATCATGTGAGGTTAAGATAGAATGGGGATCCTGCATGATACAGGGAGCAGTCCTGGCTCGTCATCTATTCGTCTTAAACAAAGCGTTCTAGCCTCAGTCTGGCAGGCAGGTTCAGGGCGTTCCGTCGTGGGTAGACAACTCTAAAAAATTTACCTCTCTTTGATTGAATGGTGAAATCGGTTTTATTTCGAGACATCCAGTAATAGGGGAACTTACGGATGTATTTTCGTCGTTACAAATATCTGCAGGATTCCGATCTGTCCCCTCATCTTAGCATAGATCTTATCGCTAACGTCCTTGGGTACGGTGATCGTGTCACCTCGGTATACGACATCAGTCGGCCATGCTATCGTCACCAGTTTGGCAGTGCAGCTCATTGTCACATTGCTCCCAGCTGGCTCGAGACACACTAAAACAACCATCACCATCATGCATCATTGCTTTAAACTCTCAAGCGTATTTATAAACTGGCATTCCATCTTCATACATGTTCTCCATTATCTTTAGTGGAGGAAGTATCCATTGCTTTGTAGCAAAATATCAAGGTTTCCATTTTTCGGTTTGATATCTAAGGAAGTTCATGCATGTATTACCTTTCTTCCGTGTTTGCATGACCCTTTGGCATTTTTTCCTCTTCTATCAGTAGGCCCACTGGAATCATGTGACGATGTTACGCCGGCTTTTGTCTGCACTTATTATACTTTCACCACACTTAAGTCTAAGCTTAACATGAGCGTTTACAAAACTAGCGGCATATCGAAAGTAGAGTAAAAGATGCCGACCTTACAGTATTTTACCTGCTGAATAAATTAGCTGAACTTACTGCTATTCATTTCCCAAAATGCTCAGATAGGAATGAAACTAGCTGAGGGGGTGAGAGGGTCTGAGCGGTTGATCTTTGGAGGTCCAAAAAATCTCCAGAATTTCTTGTCCGACACAAGTTTTCACCTCCGGCTTGTTTGGAAATTCCAATTCATGAGTTTCTTATGAAACTGGAAATTTGGGTTACACACATTATAGCAGGGATCTCAGTCTCAACTACTTGGATTTAATCTTTGCTGTTCAGATTTCCATCTTGTGTAAGGATGAAAGGACGGATTTCACTTAGCATAAGGATTTTCATTGACTCACTCGGATTTTTGCCTTTTAGTTTGGATTTTTTATGTTTTCACCCATTTCCCGG
>ERZ1740065.1839-NODE-1839-length-12989-cov-11.308103_pt1 | contig 12989 bp, 5 predicted proteins | sample MGYA00581738_ERZ1740065 | MGnify/ENA primary metagenome ERZ1740065 (study PRJEB43018, sample SAMN04849749) | marine metagenome | isolation source: floating plastic debris | place: Pacific Ocean | collected 2008-09-01 | study: EMG produced TPA metagenomics... | reverse complement strand
GTCTCAGGGAATCGGTCGTCTCAGGTAGTCAGTCGTCTCAGGTAATCGGTCGTCTCAGGTAATAGAAACACTCCAGGTTTAGAAATAAAATCAAAAATTTGGCAACTCAGTCGCCTAATGAATTTCTCTGCTAAATTAGTAAAACTATTGATATTAGTCCCTCGAATATTTCGAATTACGAGCAATGGATTGGAGCAGTTGCTTTCAGGAGACTGACTCTGGAGCTGCTCCATCGATCTACTGTGGGTATCCATCTATCTAAGTGTGGGACTGTGCTGTGTTACTCAAGGCACACAGTTGCATCAGCATATCATTCTCTGTTTCCTGTAGCTATCTATAGAAGGCAGCTAGAACTTCTGTGCACCTGATCCCTGTTAATTTGTGACATGCAGGGTCAAGGTCGGTGGAAGGCTGACTCGTACCCTACCCTTTATCATCGGCCAGACAAAGCTGATTGATGGTTGACCCGCATCCGTTACAACATTTGTCAAGTGAGTTTCTAAAAGAGTGTCACTGCTCTTGTCACTCGGGTTGCTATTTAGTTTGAATATGGCTGGCTACAATGGCTTTTAATGGTCGATACTTATTTGGAACAATGCCAACTTTCCGCTATACCTTTCGCCAGCCCTGTGTCCGTGCTCTTTTGGAATTTGAGTCAAAGCAGTTCATTCGACTTGATGATAGCAGGCAGTTTACCCAATCATCATCTGACTTAATATGTAAGCGACATCAGACATTATTCTCCGTGCTAAGATTCAACCTGCTTTACAACGCATGATGCATATAAATTAGTAAATTAAATTTCTGATCGATCGACAACAAGCGACCTCTCCTACAGCTTCAAACCCCAGCACATATCACCTCTCCGTGTTCCTTCTCATGAATGTATTAAACATCCTATTATTGTAAGTAGGTTTCAAGAAAGAGGAGAAATAGATAGATGTAATATTGATTTATATGTACGATGTCAGGCATAAAAGAAGGGAGCACAACTCCAAAATCCAGTAACTCGTCACATCTTTCATACAGAAGCTACATTTTTTATCACGGATACAGCTGATCAGATATTAAGACCAGCAGATTTTAACAACTTCAATGTCTCTACGCATATATCATTACCTAAGGGTTTGTCATGTCAATGAGAAAGTTCTCTATATACCTCTGTATGGTAAGTCTATTGTAATCAGTGCTGCATTTTAGTCGCGTTTTTCTAAGATTAACTAAGATTAATTGCTCAGAAGATTAATTTCATGCCACAAGATTAATCGTGTCGCTAGTTCGATGGTAAATTTTACTGAAAAGCTAAGAAAAGTATGCTGCAAAGATCTGTGAACAAGTATGATAGCTTATTTATCTTAGCAAACTCAACACCAGTGCAGTTGAATACCACTAATGACCCACCAAATGTGTTACAGTGATTTCAACGCCAGCTGTTGCAGCTAGTAGCAATCATACTGCTGTGAATTATATACCTCAGGAACTAGTTATTTGTGGCAAGATTAAAATAAGATTAATTCAATATTAAAAATATTGATCAGAAGATTAATTGAGGTTAATTATTTTTAAGAAATGCAACACTAATTGCTATTGAAGGTTGTTTAGGAGAAATGATCGTACAAATGAAGACCTGGGTAACTGATCACAGATGATTAGTGAAGTTTTTCATACAAATATTACGCCTCTATATGGAGCAGACGTACAATTCAGGCTAAATATAACAGAAGATTAATCCGAGTCAACAACAAATTGATTCAAATTGATCAACATAATTTACTGATATTGTTAATATAGTCAAGTTGGAACAAGGTGGCAAACTGCTAGGAGATTTACAAAACATCAGTATGAATGTATGTTAAAATATTTATGTAAATATTTAATGTAGTAGCGAACAACTTTGCAACGACATGCTATTTAGCTCTGGTGACTAGTACACTCACTATTTCATCCTAATTGACCCATAATCTTTAGCTGCATGAGATGAATTGTACTACACTACACAGGATATATCTGGTACTACCGCACTCTTGATTGGACAGTAAGCGGCAAAGACAGATAATGCTGCATTACATCGTACCATCGCCAAAACAACAATGGGGTAAGTTGAGCTTAAAGCTTTTTGATGTAGTAGTACTGAAGGCAAAACAGCTAAGCAGTCCTTTGCCTTTGACCACACGTGATGTCATAATAAAGAATGAGTTTGTTAAGTTTTGTGGGGACTCGATGAAAATGAAAATCTGATATCAAATCCACCAGAAATAAAATGATTTACAATAATTTTGAACACATGACAAACAGGAGCAGGTGGTTTAAAGAGACGCTACAGTAGTTTCTATGCTAGCAAGGTTGGCCTTGGCTGCAGCAATCAAGGTCACCTACAGAGACTGTAGAATGATGCCCGGTTATTCACTTTGCTGTGCCACAATTCGATGTGCTACAATATCGCAACTGAATCAACTGTGACAAAGAGACTGGATTGCGCTGTATTTATTGATCACTGGCAGTCTTCCGCTCGTCTGCCAGTAGGGTGACAGACAGGAGTAGATGTAGACACTTAGCGGTGATCGGTAGCAGGTGGTAGAAGCTGTAAAGTCGGCGATAGCGTAGCACGCGCTCTGAAGTGGAGCATGATAACGTCAGTTACATTTGTTGATATTGTTGCTAGATTGATTGTAAAAGGTTTAGTTAGATAGGTGGACACGCCGGGAGAGGCAGATAAACTGGTCTGCTGTCGCATTGCAGAGCTGAACATCTATCTGGCAGCGGGCAGCCATCAATCTCTCCTGGGAACTCACAGACGCAGGTAACAGGTAGGAATTAAAATCACTCCAAGTGCAATGTTTACCTTTTACCCTGTGCGGAAGGAATGTTATACATAATGGCTTGGTGCCAATGGGCAGCGTAGATTGCATAACAGAAGTTTATCTATCACAGGAGATCTGGGAGCGCCAATTGGAAGATGAAGAGATCCCATCCCCAGAGCTCTCAATTCAACCCAAAAATCTGCGACGGCTGCAACACAGTAATTACAGATATCTATGTCCTCAAGGTAACTAAACTCAATGCTGATGAGGCATATATTTCAACTGGTGTAAGAAAGCACTACTACCGCTTTCTTCTGCTGTCAGATATTTTCAGGCATGTTGATGATCACCAGCAGTGGGCTCACTTAGTAAACATGTTACACATCTGCCGCAATGCAAATTCATCTTTAGATACACAGCAGCGGCTGTCAGAGAATTAAAATGCAGAATTTAGATGCAACAGCTCTAAGCTGGTGTGCAAATTTAGCACCTGTTTGGACGACAAAGTTTTAAAATTTAGTTAAGCAACTGAAAATTTTGTAAATTAGATGTACAACTTTGCATGGGGAAAAATCACTACCCATACTCTTATCTCAAATCAAAATAAAACTGCTCTTCCATAAATTTGTTTCAACAATCTTTCCGGTGCTGTTCTTGAGTTCATTCCATGTACCAGAAATCCAATAGCATAAAAGCAGGAGGAGGTATTTAGTGACATTTACTATGTCCAGCAACAAGTGATGCGCAAAGAACATTGGCACTGAAATTAGATTTGCTATATTACTGAAAATGTAATATAAACTGCAAACGAGTACACAGAAAAATGTGTCATTCAGAGATTGTGAATCTATGAACAACCTTATACCCATATACTTCATAAACTTCATATACTTCATAAACTTCATATACTTCATATACTTCATATACCCACATACTTCATATACCCACATACTTCATATACCCACATACTTCATTGCAAAATATTCATTATTTTCGTAGGGTGAAAATACATAATTGGATGCCAAGAAGCACTGAATCATCAGATTTTAAACAGCTTCAGTTTCTTTATTGATATGATAACATAGAAAGCGAGAGAGAGGAGAGAGAAGGGGAGAGAGAGGGAGAGGGAAGAGAGATTAGGTGAGAGAGAGAGAGGGTGAAAGAGACAAGCAGAAAGGGAGGGAGGGTATAGCATTAATTCTCTTCAAAAAATGCAATTATCCTGTAGTATCTTCTCTGATTATGGGTACCATGCTCAGAGTTCAATTTCTATTTCACCTGCCACCAAAATCAAGCGTTCTGGTGATCATTTTCTATGAGGATTTATCATTAATTTCCAGGTCAGGTCAATGGTAGACCGTAGCGTGGAGAGGTATTGGCACGAGCGCTGCCTCAAATGCTGTATGTGTGGTCTGCAGATGACAGACAGGTGCTATGAGAAAGGTGGCAGGTTCTACTGTCCTACAGACTATTACAGGTGAGACTCAACCACCTGCTCTCTGATGTCTGCCATCATCTTCAATGTATACAATATCGTAAGAAGGGAGAGGGTCCACTGAATATGGTTACCACCAGGTACTCCCCTATCCTGCCTCGATCGTTCATTACCGTTTTATATGGGTGTCAATCAGAACTAAAAAGTAAAAAATTGGAGTGTCACATGGTTGAGATGGGCTGCTCATGGATCTAAATCAATCTTCTAATTGGACCATATGAGATAGAGGAAAACTATGAAATATTGTTTCAACGTTTGCTCACAAAGTCTATGTTCCATGCGACCAATGGTGCAGATCTGGACCCAGAGGTTTAAAGTCCAAATTAGGTTCTCAACAAGACGACGGGAGTTCAGAAAGCAATGCTACAGCCTCCTCCAGAGTCCCGGCACGCAAACGGAGAAAGGCAGGGTGACTAGTAGCCCTGATTATCAGAGGCATTATCTCGCCTTGCCATGTTTACTGCGGCAGTGATGCTAGCAACAGTCAGTGATTATGTACACTACGTTATCGCGAAGAGTAAATGGGTACCCAACCAGTTTGATTGACATCACGGACCGATAAGACATCTGGAGGTCGATCCTTTTGATCCGTTGTCAACGTGTTTACACATCCTTAACAAGCTATCATTCCGAGCAAATGTTTCCAAACTGCCTGCAACTGACCACTGTTTCGCACGATGTTACAGGGAGAGTGAGCACTTCTGTAGAGTTGCCGCTTCTTCTGCTTATCAGTGACTATGGATGTAGGATAGTGATTGGTGCATTCCAAGGGCGGAACAATCAAAGCACCTGTCTAGATGTGTCAACAAGCACCTGTGTCTCTGACTAATGCCAAAGACTAGCTGCTTCTTTGTTGTCTTATTGGAGTGGGACGATCAACCCTATTGTAGCCACCATGTCAAGGTTGAACCAATGCCAATCTCACTGCAATCTCCTTGTTTACAGGCTGTTCACGAATAAATGTTCCGGATGTCAAAAGCCGATTGTTGATTGCGAGATGGTGATGAGGACGCCGTGTGGTCAAGTCTTCCATGTTGCCTGTTTCAACTGCATGGTCTGTCAGACAAGCCTTCAGCCTGGGGACCACTACTCCATCCATCCTCAGATAGGCTGGCCGTGCTGTCCAGCCCACTCCACTCATGTAGCCAGTAACACCCTGCACCGACTATATGAAGGTCAGTGCTCTCAATAAAAGAAAGCATGCAATTTACAATTGCTGATGCCAATTGCCAATGGCACTTCCAAAAACCGAGATATATGTTACCTATGTTACCATAAATAATCCAACAGTCGCATTATTACAACAGGCATATGCCAAAAACATTGGTGTGTTATCCATTATAAGCCACTTCAGTAGCGAGAAAAGATTCTACAAGCCAGAGCTATTAATTGAGCCCCTACGGTACACAGTCGTAGAGAGCCTCGCTATTAGCTGACAGAATTGTAATTCCTTTCATATTGGCATGTATCCGTAAACCACCATCAACGAAGATTTGGAAACATTTCAGATGATGGAAAAATCATTCCTTCCAATGGAGTTATCAGCACCTGCTGGTTTGATGATTTGGTGGAGGATGAGGTCGGGGCTTCAACAAAGACAGACAAGAGGCCACGGACAGTCCTGTCATCCAGTCAGAGACGAGTTCTCAAAGCCGCATTTGACCTTGACCCAAAGCCAAGCAAAAAGGTGAGCTCGTACTTTCACTTTCCTTTTCACTTTCACACTAGCTGTTACCGTGAGCTCAAGTGGATCGAGTATCAAGATGATTACAATCTATCTCTGGCAGGCTCGCCATGTTATGGCAATGGAGACAGGTCTGACCAATCGAGTGGTGCAAGTCTGGTTTCAGAACCAGCGTGCAAAGGTGCAGAAAACTTAGACACGCCCCAAACACCTGGCAGACGCAACAGTGACCTAAGGCTACCTTTAATTTCAGATGAAAAAGCGTCAGAAGTCCATCAGCAATGACGACCCTGACTCGCCCTCAATGGAGAAGCTAAAACTAGGTCAGGGTGAGATGAAAGAGGACCAGGCTGGCGTGCTGGCGGGTACGTTAGTTATAGACCGACTGTCACAGCAGCAGGTTAAACACTGGATTATTAGACAATAGAACTGATGATTGCAGGTCAGAATCTGGAGGTTGTATCATCGTCGCCTGACCACTGCTCTAATCTATCACAAAGTATCAAGGCTCCGTCGTTAAGTGAAACCATATCTAGCCCAGACTCAGATGGCCAGCCGAGTGGTGGCGAGTTTGGAGGCAGTTTGATAAGCAGCGAATATCCGCAGACAAGTAAAGTTATCTCGCTTAGCAATTCGTCTGCACGCGTGCAATCCCAATACTGCTTCTAACGAACCACTGTACCCTAAATCCGTCCCGTACCATTTCTCCCTCTCCAAAATTCTCTCAGCTTCATCTGTGATGGTTTATATTATTAAGATATAGGGAGTTGTCTTTCCTTGTTACTATTTATAATCAATGCTCTTATACAAATTTTTTGATTATTTGAATAACATATTGACATCTGTTGATTGACCTTAACCTTTCTTGTTATTATTTTGTTTTATATACGATCATAAAATTCCCCTTCACCCTAATTCAATACGATGATTAAATAAACGTGATTATTTTGTTGTATGACAAGCGTATTATCACATAGCAAACGATTTGCACATCAGAAACTCAAACCTTCCAAATAATTTTCATCATCACATTGACATTACTGAATGAATTATAGACAGCGCGGAGAGAGCTATGCTTCAATCCTGTCTGATGGTTGGTACGCACGTACCCAGGGAATTACCCTGGCTGGCGGGGAGTCATGGCATACTCATGCAGGTAATAGCAGCATTGACCAAGTAACTTCCACGTGCATGGGCAAGAGACATAGAGAGGGTAAGGCAGAAGGGAGAGGGCAAAAAAGATGAGCAGGAGGGTTAGAGAGACAAAGAGGAAAGCAGGTATAGAGAAAGAAGAAGAAATGAAGGAGAGGAACGAGGAGGAGAGATAGGCTGTAGAGAGGGACAAGCAGGAAGGAGGGGAGATGAAGAGGAAGGAAGGGGAAAGAGAGGAAGTGGGGAAGGAAAAGCAGGAAGGAATGTATGAAGAAAGCACCATAAAAATATACACTAGAGAATTGATTAAGTGAATGCAGAAAAGTCCAAGTGAGTGGGAGTACAACTCAATAGTAGAGAAGACGACTCCTGACGGAGGATTTCCATAACTGTATATTATATGAGGTCACATGTCACAAGGGCGTATTCAGGCCAATGCAACTGACACCGTGGCAGCAGTCAAAAAATCTGCCTCTACTACTTTTTTCTGTAGGTTAGTCCATAGAAAAAGAAAGCAGACTGCACTCATCGTTATATAGCCGACACACCACAAGCTGCCCTTCAGACAGCTATGAATTGATGAGTTGTATGCATGCGTAGTTAGAGATATCTAGATGTTGAACTCTACATGTACGAGTACGTGAAGGCATAATATTCTTGCACTCAATAGTGTACTTGGAATCCCATTCTCTACATCAAATATTTATCGAAAAGTCTGCCTTGTCATTTTTGACGTCAGAATCACTTGTAACATGATGATGTATAGTGTGACGTTCCGTAATGAAATCAGACTTAGTAACTACATTCCCTAGCTAGCTAAAAACTTAACTCATTGTCTCTGAGACCTGAGCCTAGTTATGTCAAGCACTTAGTTCTGGTAATGCAAGCGGCTTAGATTGAAGCTGAAGACATCCATACACTCCATGGCCCACGTAACGGCACGCGTATGAACCACTCTGTGATACAACGCCGTTTTGTCGTATTTAGTATGCATTAAACATGCAGAAAACGGGTCAGCTAAGACTGCATTGAAGGACTGAAGAGTTGTCTGATTTGCGGCTCTGCTCCATCGTGTATAGCAATCGTCCAAAGTGAAATACCATCGCACTGCCTTACAATAACAAATAGGTCTGGCTGTCTCTACCATATACGTGGTCATTTCTTTAGCAAGAGAGCATAACTCCCCACTATCTAAATCGCTGCTCCAAGTGTACACCAGCTCAATATCCAACAATTAAACTGCTTGCCATCACCATGGGAAGACAACTACTGATGTAAGAGCAGCACTACGAAGCGTAGCTGCGGAAGCGTTCCTGTAATTTAAGATTGCTGTAGGTCGGCTGTACAGGATATGTACAGAGTGTGATAAAAAGCTAATTAAAAACCTGATCACGCATCACCTGCAGATAGCGTGTATATTAACAACTTGTGATTTGTGTAAAGTAAACATCAATCAAAGAAATCAAACATAGTTATATGGCGTTTGAGCATCCCAACGCAATCTGTCTATTGATTGAGGCGCATTGCTTCGACTGCCATCCTACGCCGGCTTCGGTATTTAGATGCAAGACTTTACCTAGAACACTCATTTATATGTTCTAAGTCTTTCTGATGAGGTGGAGTAATACCTCTATCCACATAGCATACAGGGCGGTAGCTGCGTGGTAGTCAGGCTGCGTGGTAGTCAGGCGCAGTTTTGTCAGAGACGCGTCAGGAGTCAGGCAGATGTTTTTACACGCAGTGTCAATACACCGGCACGTGCGCCCTATAACGACATTGTCTGCGTGAATTCCGGCAAACTATTCTTTCAATGTACAATAATCATGGTTGCCTGGCCAGAGACACTCAACAACCAGTGCTTGGTAGAGTGGAGGCCATCATGTATCCGTGGTGAGGAGCATTGGACCGCTGACGCGGCAGCATGACATTCTGGGTAATGCAAGCACGTTATCGTCAGTCAGACATGGTCCCCGGCCTCATCAATACAGTATGAGAGGGCAGCCTTGCCTGTAACAGCTCTTGATTCTGAGTGCCTTCACTCCACGCTTGTACATTTTTAGACTGTAAAACATGAAGTCAAGCCACACAATGGCTGCCAGCCTTCTCCTGGGAGTTCCATTGTCAGGCAGGAAAATGCTCATGGTTAGCCCGAAGGCAGAGCGACAAGCCGAGTTAAAGGCTGCCTAAATAATTCACTCCACGTGACATATCTCGCACTGAAAGGGTGAATCCCCAAACAAGGTAGCTGATAGAGATACAGCCAGGAGAAAACAAAGCTCACGCCGACACAACACAAACTCATCTAAATTCTTAACAAAAGGCAAAGGCTTCCACAGTCAACAGAGCAGCTGGCAACTGTGTAACAGTTGAGGGAGTCAGGAGTATCAGTCACCAATAAGCTGGGTGGGAAAGCATGCAAGGACAAATCGCCTGGTAACCAAGCAAATCAATAGCAAGCCATGAAATCCTGCCGACTCTGCCATGATCTGATGGACACAAGTCTACGGGTCTTGTCGTGATGAAGCTGGTTTTAGACGCATTGCATGTAGGTATACGACCAAACGTTCAAATGGTGATGTGCATCTCAAGGTGCTATTTCACATCCCATTAGAAACTTAATACCAGATTGTCTCTGAACAGTTGTCGCGGAAGAAGGAAGGCGGTTAGTCATAACCACCAGATGAAAGTATTATATGGAAGTGGCTGTTACGAAATCAAGAAATAAATCCTAAATGCTTTCCGCGGAGATTCTGATGATAACCAGATGTCTATTGTAATGGTGTCAAGGTCGGCTTATCGACTATAGCTTATAGACATCTACAGAGGTAATGGCTCAAAAATTGGCAGGGTTTTCATCATACACCCTTCAGTACTTGAGAATAACCTGTTATGAGCAGTGAAAGATGTGGCGTTCCAATGACATGTAAAATTGACATAGGAAAACCATTGGAAAATGAAAACCGCCTATACTGATGTGACCGAGAGAGAAATAAACATCAGGTGCCAGTGTCTATGTTGTGCCTATCAATGCCCTGGCTGTCGGTAATGGACTGTGTGACAGAGAGGGTGTACCTCATGAGGCTCCATGTAACACTCAGATTGGTTATGACACGTGCCTACTGTAGAGGAAGAGCAGGTGTTTGCTGGATTCATAAACGGTAGTCAGATTTCTGGAGCAGGGAGCTGCTATTGACTGATTTCATAGCCTCTATAACGGGTCTATCATATGCCCCATATTAGCCTGGTCTATACACTCTCAGGCCTCCAGTTTTCTCCTAGTTTTCTCTGCTTTCATCTTGCCATTAGCAATGTTACATATAATTTCCTCCTTTCGTATATAATGTGTTCTGATTGGTCCAAGTCGCAGCAGATTGATTTCAATAGCCACTGGATAAATCTCACAGTTTCATTCAAGAGTATCCTAACTTCATCTTGAGTGAAAAATACCTGATTGCTTAGCAATCAACTCAAAAACTGAGCAGTCCGAATGACAAAGAAACAAAACCTCAAAACAAATACTCTAAGCCTGTTAGAAGCGGGTTGTATAGCAGCCCTAAAAGACAATCTGCAACATGACTGAGCTGAGTTCAACTGTACGGACAATAAAGACGCAGCTTATTGCATATGAGGGCAAGATAGAAGGTGGGAGGGAGGGACAGACGGGCAGATGGACGGACGGACGGACGGACGGGCGGGCGGGCGGGCGGGCGGAGGGAGGGAGAGTAATCTCAGTCACTATATTTTAGAGCCTGTCTGTACATCATAGATATCAGTTTGTATGACCAAAAATACTGGAGATTCAGCTTTTCTGAATTTTGAGAAGCCATACCTCAGAACCCCCACCCCGACAACTAGATCCTGCCATATTTGAGCTCAGCTCAGCAGCATCTAACCAATCCGCCATAGGAAACCAATAATAGCAATTTTAGCTCCAAAATCTGACTGGAAAAATATGGAAGGTAAATACGGGAGACTTGTCATGTATACATGTGTACTGTCATGTATACATGTGTACTGTACATTGTTGAGAGAAAATAACTATTTCTCATGTTGGTTTTCTTAAGTAGGAATGGATCAACAAACAACAAAGCTATTGGTGTTATGACGAGCGCAGTGACCCAATTAAGTTGCTACACATCTGCCTCAGACGACTATAGATTATGAAATATCTGAGTGGTGTTGAGGCAGAGGTTTGACAACAAAGCGCCTCTGTGAGTGGCCGTCATCTGCGCGTTCAATGACAATGGGTGAGACAGTGAGGAGTAGCGCAATCATAGATAGAGAGCGGCAGGTGGAGAAATGCAGGTTCGTTGCCATTTTAATATTCTTTTGTGATAAGGTCCTTATAGGTAATTGCACTTTGCTCTATGTTTTATCACATATTCTATGTCCAACAATAATATTGACAGAGCGCTGCTTACGCATAGACTAAAAGGTTTTAAGGCACGTGCCTCGCAATGGGCTAGCATCTGCCTCTGCCGTCACGCGAATCACTGAGCTTATACGAATACCATCAGCGTGAGGCTAATAACTCTGGTGGGCCGGGCTAGGATACCCGATCAGAAATCGATCGGTATAAAGGTGACGGCGCGCTTACAAATGGTCATAACACCGGCAAGGCTCTCACTCGTCGTCTGATAGAGAACTTACAGAGTTGCACATTTCATCAACGTGAGCAAACTCATTCCGGTTTTAGGCAGTTCCTCATTTAGTCATGATCGCATGAGTAAATGTGCATTAATATTTTTCGTATGAACATTTCAGACGGAGAGGCATACACTCGCAGATATGGCGCAGTTTCCACCTGACCCAGCTATCGCCTACCAGTGGCTGGCCAAAGGACAGCAGCTTTACCAACCCTTCGTCCAGCCGAACTCCTTCGGTCTACCAGCGTCCTCTACAAACCCTTTCCTCAACCAGCTGGTGAACAATCTATTGAAAAAGTTCATGACCTTGGAAAGGCTGCAGACTACTTCTCTACCATCAAACAGCATACTGCAGGTAAATTTTTACATAGATTTATATACGCTGCAGGTAGTTCTAGACACACATACACAGTTATCCCTTATGACAACATATTCACATGGCTCATGATTTCAAGTTGAGCTTCATTCAAATGTGCTTCCATAAATCTTATTTTCACAATCAATCGGATAACTTAGATCGCATCCTTCAATCCAAGTCTCACATACTGCTTCTGACTGGCTAACTTGTAACTTTAGTGAAAACCAGAGAATACAGCGGAACACTGTTCGAGAGAGAAACTGTTCGAGATAGAAACTTGAAGCCATCTTGCAGGCACTTGTCACGTACAAAGATTCGCACTGAGATAATATGGAGCTATTTCATCATCTCAGTGCGCTACACAGGTTGTCTTTAATTTCAGGACTTTGCAACATTTTACAAGCCTGGCCCAGCTATACCGTATCCCTCTATGATGGACGTCAATCTACACAAGATACAGCGGCAGCTGATCGATGTGAAACCTTTGCCCGGTAAGATGAGTATAAATTGTTATAGGATCACTCTCACACGGGGCTATTGATTTGAACTTCAACATTCTTAAACTCACCTCAACTCTGAAGATTTCAGCAGCATCTCTGCCGCTTATTGACAGAAAGCCAGACAATGTTAGAGTACTATGTGAAATTCTATAGACCATTAAATGTATAGGTTGTACAGTTGGAGGGGGCGTATAATTGATAATGCGTTATGACCTTCTACTCAAGGTTAAGCTTTAAACCACTAGAGTCCCTCCGTGTAAGTAGGTGAGATAGAGGCAAGTACGAAATAAGATATTCACCAAGCATGTCATACGCACATATGGGGTGTTCTATACGGTATGTGGGGGTGGGCC